>Ga0316203_1000781_pt1 | contig 30664 bp, 34 predicted proteins | sample 6monrhotite_MG_FD_204940 | JGI IMG/M metagenome (GOLD analysis project Ga0316203, IMG submission 204940) | Microbial mat bacterial communities from mineral coupon in-situ incubated in ocean water Damariscotta River, Maine, United States -... | ecosystem: Environmental > Aquatic > Marine >... | reverse complement strand
CTGGCCTCGAGCACTCGTTCGTTAAGCAACGCGTAAATTTCTTCTTCAAAACCAAAATATTGACCATGAGCGAATTCAATTTGTGGGTACTGAACTTTCAATCTTGCGGCCTGTCGTTTGATGCGTTCAATCAAAGTACCGGTAAACAGGTAATACGGCAGAATCGCTATTTGTCTCATACCCTGTTGCACATGGCGCTGCACAGCCATTTCCAAACGAGGATAAGTGATGCCAGTGAAAGCAATATCCACCAGTTCATGATCATTTTCTTCAAACAACCAACGGGCCATTTTCGCAATTTCACCATTGGCGACACGATCTGATGAGCCACGCCCTAAAAGGATAACACCAGTGCTTTTAGGGTCCGGTGCATCCATCGCCATCATCACTTTGCGCAAATTGCGCTTAAGGATATTGAGCACAGGTTCAACTGCACCAAGATGACGGGCATAAACAAACTCTACCTGTGGATGACGTTGACGCGCATCAGCAATAAAGTGAGGGATTTCCATTTTCACATGGCCGGCGGCATTTAAAATCAACGGTACTACGATTACCCGTCCGGCACCCTGCGCTGCATTGTCCAGGCCACGATCCAGCAACACATCGGCAAACTCGATGAAACAGATCTCGATCTGCCACTGTGGATTTTTCTTCCGCCAGATGTTGGCAAAGGTATCAATTTCGTTATTACCATCCCGGTTGCGTGAGCCGTGGCCTACTAATAAAATTTTGGTTTTTATATGTTCTTTCACAAGTCATTTATCCATCTTAATTATTCTTATACACATTGCCCAATATAAATAACATCAACCATAGTAAAGGTTGCAAACGGTAATGCCTAACCTAATCACCTATAACGATTTAAATTTAGGTCTACCTGACTACTTTCACACTACTTTTTACCGATAAAATAAGGTGTTAAGGCTTATCCCAAAACATTTCTTTAACTTTTCCAGATTTGTCAGTAATTACATAAAAATAGTTACCTAAAACAAGATCAGAAAAAAATCTATCCAATTCACTTTTCCTTTGCTTGCCCAATTCATCATAAAACATCACATAAAACATGCTTTCATCATTAGCGAGGGATGCTCTATCTCTTCTTTCAATTTTGGTAATTTTGATATTTCTTTGATCTTTACCAAGCTTTTCCAAATCAAGGTATCCGTCATGTTTGATTGAAATTTCTTTCCACAACTCTAGATGATCGGCAATACTGTATACCCTTGTTTTTTCTACCTCCAAAGCTTCCCGATATTCATACAATTTTATCTGCGACCACACCAAATAGGTTATAACTATGACAGAAAGTAACACTGACACTGCATTGTCTTTGATGATTTTTATCATTGATACTTTATCTCAATCAGTACACTTTTTTGCCCTTGCGCTTGAGCTTTTGTAAGTATGTTTTTAAGTTCTATCATATCTTTGCCATTATTCAAACCGATACATCCTGATGTGCCACGAGCACCACCATCATGATGCAGAAAGAAACCAAACCTTCCACCAAACAGATTCCCCATTTTTGCAAAAACATGTTCCGTCAGTATCCATCCACCTTCCCCCCAGCCTGCGCCATCTCCCGCTGCTTTTGATTTATCATAAGGCATATCTGCCTTCAAAAATAACGTATAACTGTCTTCCTGAATAGGTCCGACATCTTTAACATTTTGATATTTTGGTTTTGTATAGTCAGTGTCAATATTTAAGTTTTTTCTACCTTTCTTTATCAATTCTGCTAAATGAGGAGCATTTGGTGGCAGACCAGAAATTGCCGGGTATTCTGCGATAGAATGGTCGTTTTTTACGGAATATATAGAAAGCTTTTTTCCATCAAATAACATCCTCGAAATACGCGCATCAGTAACCTTAATTTTGCTAGATACTCTAATCGACATCCCTGGGTATATAATATTCGGATTCTTCATTACTACAGGATTAAGGGTTATTAGTTTTCCTAGCGTTATTCCATATTTTTTTGCTATAACGGATAGATTCTCACCTTTTTGTATTACATGGAAATTATCTGACATGCGATTTTCCTTTATCTAATGTATAAGCATTTATACCCTTCACGCAGCCCAGAACGAGGTATAAATATAGGGCTCTAATCCCTCAATTGAAGCCACCATGCCTGCTTTATAGCATCTAGCACTTTTTCAAGCGCATTAGAACCACTAAAAAAACTATGTTATCTAAGTCTCATAGGTAGTTTTATGTACCGCCTTGCGAAAACGATGACTGAAACTTTTATCGTAGAGTTTTGATTTTTTCAATTCGTTCCAGTCACGCGCACCAATCGTCGGACTGACGATGATCATGGCCTGACTGTTAATTTTTTCGGTACGACACTTTTCACGGATATCGGTAAGCGTGCCGCGAATGATTTTTTCTTCGCCCGGCCAACTGGCTTTGTGTACCACCAGCACGGGGGCATCTGGTGACCAACCGGCTTCCAGCAAATCAGTCTGCACTTTCTTCAACAAGGTAATAGAGAGAAACAGACAAAGCGTGCAGTGATGCTGTGCCAGCTCGGGCAACGATTCACCCTCGGGCATCGGTGTGCGACCTTCAATGCGCGTCAGGATCACTGTCTGTGTCACTTCAGGCAGGGTTAGACTTTCGACGCCTGCGGCGGCAGAGGCCATCGCTGATGAGACACCGGGTACTACACCAACTTCGATGCCCTGCTCGTCCAGCGGTTGCACCATTTCAATCAATGCACCATACAAACCGGGGTCTCCCGTTTGCAGGCGAATGACTGTCTGACCGTTTTGTGCTTTATCAATCAACCAGGCAACAATCTGCTCCAGGTCCATGCCTTTGGAATCGTCAACAACACAGCCCGGCTTGGCCCAACGCATGGCGGTTTGTGATACCAGGGAACCGGCAAACAAAATGGCATCAGCCTGTTCGATCAAACCACGGCCTTTGACCGTAATCAGTTCCGGATCACCCGGGCCTGCGCCCACAAACCATACTTTACCCATACTAATGCACTAACTTCTGATGGAAAAAACCGTAGAGACCACCCAGAGCCAGCCAGAATATGGCATTGGCAATAATCGTGGCGATAATAAAACGTTGTATCAAATCAGCTGGTGCCAGGGCGCTGTGTACATCAGGCTGAGGTGCACCGGCCACATGTGGTATCAGAATTAATAACAGACCCAACACTTTCAGCACTACACGGGGATTAAATACCAGTAAGGCCAGCCCCGTAGCACTACAGGCAACCGTTGCCAGCCACCAGTATTGACGCAATTGAAAGTCTGCGGCTTCGGTACCCGGCAGCTCTGGATGTAAACCCAGTGAGGGGGCAACAAAAAACACGGCATAACCCGCCAGCCCCCACAATAGACCGGATCGCCAGTTGAGCTTGATCCCTTTCAGAATAACTGCGGCCCCTATCAGTAAGGCAAAACCCAGGGCAATCACCACATTGGCAGCGGCAGTAAACAATGTACGTTGCAAGCCATCTTGTGGTGCCCATGCCGTGTCATCATGCACATGACCATCTGCCGTATCATGTGTTGCCCCGTCGTGTTCAGCAACCGAGGTCTGTTCGTAGCTTTCCGCTTCAATAATGGCTGGAATCACTTGAAACTGCTGAACCAAGGTCAGCAATATTCCAGCCAACAGGCTGCTCAAGGCTGCGACGGTAAATAGATTTTTAAGCGAAACAGTCATGACAAGAACACCCTCAGTGGCAGGGGAAGACGACCGAATGACGGGAGTCGTGGGCAGCATTGTGCAGTACGCCGGTTTCGGCAAAACCGGCAATGAATAACAGCACAACACCCACCACAGCCGCCAGGGTAGCGGCGGTGTATTGGCTAACACCAGTGACGGGCTGGGCAATGCTGGTGATGGTACTTGAATGATCGTGCATAATTTTATCCTCTTGTGTTTAGGTGTTACGTACCTGCAAAACTTTGATGAATATAATTTGCTCATTCTGAGCAATAATTTTTTTCTTTGCGCCTCTGCATTTTTTGCATTTATGTCACCATTTACCTGAATCAGCTATGTGGTTTCATATTGGCTGTATTTTTCTTGTTAGCCTTCGTCTTTGATTTCGGAATTGCAATGGGCTTTACCTTATTTAGCGTCAGAGCATTTTTAGCTTTTGCTCTCTCATTACGGTCATTTTGAATGTTGTTCATCTTCTTCCTCCGCTTGTTGCTCCATCATTTTTTTAGACAGAGGGCCTGACATTACACCTCCTTCATCATCTGGTGTATATGTAGGAGTTTTGTTCCTTCTTAGTAATTGTTTTGCTTTTTCTTTTAGAAGTTTCTCTTCATCCGTCAGTTCGGCATCATTTTTATTGGTCATATCAATCACCTTATTTCAGAATTTTATACAAATAATCAGGGAAATTTTTTGCGCCAGTAGATTTAACATAAGTAAAATCCAGGCTTTCATAATATGAAATAAGCCCATTTTCTGGGGCCATAATCCTCAACTCTTTTGCACCTAAAATCCCTGCATATGCTGTAGCATTTATTATTGTTATGGGCACCACTCGCTTAGGGCCAAGAGGATTACCAATTCTTGGGGCTCCTTCAATAAGCTCGATACGAATCCGGGTGCTTGAAAAAGATGGGCGTCCATAAGACAAACCACACAATTCATTTTTATACCAAATTGCGAGTTCAAATCGCTTTAGATATTTTTTTCTATAAATTTTTGCTGCCTCTTCCCAGCTCCATTCTTCCCTAGGTCGAGAGCACGCCATACCCAACCATATAGGTACTGCTTTAAGAGCATTAGAGTCAATACCAGTTAAAACTATATTTGAAGAATCCGAATAAAGGGATGATAAATTTTCCTTAGCGGCCTCCCTTGCAATTTCTCGTAGCCTTTCATACTTATAAGATGCTTTTTTATGTTCTGTATTTACCACAACTTTATTTATCCTTAATTAGCTGATGTTACACAGTAGCATTCTTTAGGAGTTGCAATTCCCCGAAAGCCAGTCTGATCGCTTTGATATAAAACCTGCCCTTTAAAGCGAAGGTATTGAGCTTTTTCTTGATGCTTAAACATTCTAATCGTGCAGCAGAATAGAGCGATATAAAAATGTGATTGCTCTGCGTTTTATCCAAAAACCTGACAAAACAACTATACTAAAGCCGCAAACAGCTGCGCCGTCGCCATCGGGTTTGATGGAAAATACAGATGCAGATACGAGGCATTGAGCCGACCCTGCCGATACACCGGTTCACCACTTCGCCCCTTGCGCGCACCTTTACTCACGGCAACCGGTTCAAGCGGACTTTCTAACTTTGAGTAGTGATAGGTGTGGCCACGCATATTGCCTTCCGGCAGATGAATGCTATGCAGGCCCAGATTCGATAAACACGATTGCATGCTCGCATGGCCTGGCAACAGTCCTGCCATTTCGGCGGTTTCCCCCTGCACGTCAGTCAATGACTCGGACAAATAGAGCATGCCTCCACATTCGGCCACAATCGGTTTGCCCAGGTTGTGATGGGTCTGAATTGCTGCTTTCATTGGCTCATTGGCGGTCAGTTGTTGCAGGTACAGCTCCGGGTAACCACCGGGTAGATAAAGCGCCTCGGCAGTGGGCAGGCAGGTATCGGTCAACGGCGAAAAGAAACAAAGTTCTGCTCCCAGTCGGCGTAGCAGATCAAGATTGGCACGATACAAAAATGCGAAGGCAGCATCACGGGCAATGGCAATACGCACGCCCGCCAATAATGGCTGGACTGCCCTTTCTGTTTGTTCATCATTCGCTGCGTTATTGAACGCCACCGCTGGCGGCAGCTGATCTGGCACGCCTTGCAATGCCGCAGCAGCCCGGTCGATACGCGCATCAAGATCGGCAATTTCTTCCGCCTGTACCAAACCGAGGTGGCGATCTGGCAAGGCAATGTCGTCGTCACGACGCAGCCAGCCAAAGGCCGTTTGCCCTTCGGGCAGGCTTTCTACCAGCATTTCATAGTGGCGTTCGCTAGCCACGCGATTCGCCAACACTCCGGCAAAAGGTAGTCCCGGCTGATAATTGGCCAGCCCGTAGGCTAACGCACCAAAAGTCTGCGCCATGGCGCTGCCATCAATCACTGCCAGTATCGGAATGCCAAATAAACGAGCAAGATCTGCACTGGAACGCTCGCCATCGAACAGCCCCATTACCCCTTCGATCAAAATCAGGTCGGCATCGCCCGCCGCCGCGTACAGTAACTCGCGACAGTGCTGCTCATCGCTCATCCATAGATCAAGCTGGTAAACTGGATTACCCGAGGCTCGCTCCAAAATCATCGGATCGAGAAAATCGGGGCCGGTTTTGAAGATGCGCACACGATGGCCACGCTCAGTATGAAAACGTGCCAGCGCCGCGGTAATCGTGGTCTTACCTTGATTGGAGGCTGGTGCAGCGACAAATAATGCCGGGCACGTTCTCACAAGTCGATTCCGGGCTGGGCGCGTATACCGTCCCGAAAGGCGTGTTTAACATCCTGCAATTCACTGACCGTATCGGCCGCTTCACATAAGGCGTCAGGCGCACCACGCCCGGTGATCACCACATGCTGCATGGCCGGACGTTGACTAAGATCGGCTAACACAGTGTCCAATTGCAACCAGCCAAATTTGAGCGGGTAAGTCAGCTCGTCGAGCACGATCAAATCAAAGGAGGAGTCATCCAGCATCTTGCGCACTACGCTCCAACCGCGCTGGGCTGTTTCGATGTCTCGCTCCAGGTTTTGGGTATCCCAGGTAAAACCTTCACCCAGCACATGCCACACCACTCCGGGCTGGCGCTGAAAAAAGGCCTCTTCACCTGTGTCGCCCCGCCCTTTGATGAACTGCGCGACCCCCACCTTCATGCCGTGCCCCAGAGCGCGAGCCAGCATGCCGAAGGCTGAGCTGGATTTCCCCTTGCCGTTACCCGTGAGCACTAACAATAAACCCTGGTCGCGATCGGCGCGGGCAATGGCATCATCCACGACCTCCTTTTTGCGCTGCATGCGGTTACGGTGACGTTCCGTTTTATCTGCAGTGCTCATGTCGGCATTCCACAATTGCCTGTCGGCAACGCAACATCCACATCAGGTAGAAGGCTAAGCAACAAACTGAAAACAGAATACGACGGGGCACGCGTCGCGCAAAGACGCAGTCGGCCTTTCACGGCCTGCACTGCTGGTACAAACTCGTTCATCATTGTCATTTTCCCGTACGCTCACCCGCGCACAAACAGGTGGTCTTTACAGACCACAAACAAAACACCTGCGGGGGAACGAAAAATATGACACGTACTGACAAGGTTCTGCCAGCCGTCACATCGCCCGCCGCAATGCAATCAACATCTTCAGGCCGGTCTCCGGACTCACGAGGGATATACTCCGGAGTCTGCGCCTTCCCGTGAAAAACACAGTGGCATGATGCAGACTCTTAACTCGTTTACCGTTGCGGGGGCAGTGCCGGGATTGCTCTCTGCCAACCAAGGGCAGGAACGCACCGGCTTCCCGTTTCATCCCTCGGGCGAAAGCCTCTGGGACACCTAAAGAAAGTAGCGAGACTGTACTCGTTTGGCGGGGAAGCTGTCAAGAATCAGCGGAATTTCTTCGCTGGTTTTGAACAAAGCCACAAATGCAAAGATACTCGTAACGTTTAAGATTTAGGCTTTTTAGTGTGCGTCATATTCATTGCCTGGCGAGGCGAAATGATGATTAGACCAGGGATGGCCATAGGTAGAACACCAACAGTAGGCGCTTTAGGCGACACAGAAGCCGCTGTCGAGTAATAGCAGGATATTGCGAGGAGTTTCACGCCGCCATGGAATGAAGAAGGCATGCAATAAAACCTAAATCTCAATGACTATAGAATCAGTCAGTCGGGCCCATTTTTCATCATTCGACCACAAACATTTTGTCCAGACTTGAGATTGAAAGAATTTTTCGGATATCCGAATTGCAATTTTTCAAACAAATATTCGCAGATTTTTCACCCGCATGTTCGCGCAACAACAACAACATGCCCATAGCGGAACTGTCCATGAATGTCGCTTTGCTAAGGTCAATGATAAACTCTGTACTGGCTGGTAATTCACGGTAGGCACTACGAAAATCCGAATGCATATTAAAATCAAACCGGCCATCAATGGATATCGTTAATTTGCGTCCATCATCGGATAAAACCGCATTGAACTCCACTTTTCCCATTTTTATCTCCTTGCTGTTTCAGGCCACTATCTGAGAACAACCTTCCCTGCCAACCAATAATATCAAGCAGTATAGTTTAAATTAACTGTCCAGCCAGACCCAACCCGTCAGTTATTGTAGCCTAGCAGAAAACAAACTGTACTGAAAAATGCTATGCATAAGCATCCAACATACCTTCACTCAACCAGCTTGAAGGTGATGAATGAAAACTGACAGCATCCAGCAACGCCTCATCCTCCACCTGACCATCTACCGATGTTAATGATTCATTGCCATTCATACCGTCATGTTGTCCTCGCTCCGCTGGCGACTCATGTGAAATATTAGCATCCGCGAGATGCAGCCCCTGTTGTTCAAACATTTCACGCAACCGAGGAAGAGAGGCATCCAATGCATCACGTGCAACAGGATTCGCGGCGCTAAAACTGACATTTAACTGTTGCTCAGGGCCATACACAATCCGCACGTCTACGGCACCCAGGCTACGTGGATTTAATTGTAATTGTGCTTCGCGCAACTCACTGTTGGCCAGCCAGGTCACTCGCTGTCCCAGTTCACTGGCCCAGGCGGGCTGGCCTACAGGGGTAGGCACCGTGAATGTGGGTAAAGCCCCGTTTACCGTTGCACCAGGTAAGCGTGACATACCTGTCAACAAGTTGTTTGTATCGTCCGTCAGGGTACCTGTAGCAATCAACGAAACCGGTGCCGTCGAGCTTGCGGCAGTTACCGGCAGACGAAGTTCAGTGTTCGCCCCTTCTTGTGTTGCTGTCCCCATCGCCGCTGCAAACATATCCATACGCATTGTACTACTAATTGGGCCGTTGGCTCCGATGAGAGTGCTGGACACACCCGTATTGTATGGCGTATTGACTGCGACCGAGCCAGTGGCTGGCAGCATGTCTGCTCGCAAATAATGTGCTTTGCCTGAATTCAGGCTGGTACGTACCAGGGTCTGCTGCATGGTCGTGGAAATGGGCTTATCCAGCATAGCGGGAATCAGTAGTGATGCACTTGCCCGCTGTGCATCCTGAGCCGCATTGGGTAGTGCAGGCGACATATTTTGTTGGTTGAGTATCGCAGCTTGCGAGCTAAGTGTCGCATTCAATGACGCAGGTAACGCACTGCCTTCAGCCACTGATACTGATCCCGTTACGGTAAGGTGCGACAACACAGGTTGATGCGCCGCTACCCGTGCAGAATCAAATACCTGATTCATTGTGCTGGCAAGCGGTGTATTAACGGTTTGTCCGCTAAGCGCAGAAGCACCTTGCGCAATGGCGGATAACAACGAAGCATCGAGTACAGGGTTACCTGCTTTCGATACTTCTGATGTATGTGCTGTATTTTGCGGTACAGCAAGCGGCAATGGATTGCCTTCCGTCGGATGGACTTCGCCGGTGTCAGCCACTGCGACACCGGGCATTCCATCCATTTGTGCTGGCGATTCTTTCGTTACAACACTTTCACTCTGCATCAGGCGTTTGCCTAACACACCAGCAAATCCCCCAGCCGCTGCACCGCTGGTGGCCACAGGTGCTGCCACACTCCCATTCAGCAGCGTGGCATCTGTGGAATTCACTAATAACGTTAATTCAGCCATTGATTTTTCTGTTGCTATCCCGTCAGTTTTTTATGCTATTCATTGAACTGTCTATCGAGTTATCCACCAAACATTTAGCACAGTCTGTGCCAAACGCTCAGTCATATGATGACGCAGAGGAAGAAATAAAGAGAGGTAAAGGGAGTTATGAACGGGATGATGATTTGGACATCTGCTGGGCGCGCTCATCCTGTTCCAGCTGTTCTTTTCGGTCAGCAATACGCTGCTCGTCGGCCTGAAAGCGGGAAACCACACTGCCAAGCATTTTCACTTTTCCGCGACGGGTAAACCACTGCTGACGCTGCTGCTCCACCACGGCGGTAGCTTGTTGTACCAACCCAACCTGTTGTTCAATAGCACGAGCAAGATTGCTTAAAAACAAACGGTAATCACCCATTTGCACAGCACTCATACCCATTGCCCCATTGGCATGAAAACGTTGAATATACTCTTCACGATATTTATTTAATTCATCCAAGCGCTGCTGTGCTTGGTTTAATGCCGATTGCGAATCACCCAGCGAGCGGGCTGCCTGCTGTTCACGGTTTTCAGCCACTTTGACTACGGGTTCAAGCCGTTGGGAACGTTTCATTACATTAGCACTTTAACCACTTTAGTTTTTCCGGCTTTCTGAAAAAAGCCCCAGAGTAAAGTATAGCGACTATCCGGCAAAACACAGGCAAGGTTGCGTCACACCAGCCGGATCACATTGGATTCCGTTTGAAACAACGGCTCATCACCCAACAAGCGTGGACCACCCACATAATAGCCCTGGATATAATCCACGCCCATGTCCTTTAACACCCGCATGGCATCGTGATTATCCACAAACTCAGCAACGGTATATTTGCCCATGGCATGGGCAATGTCATTCATGGAACGCACCATAGCTAATTGCAACTTATCCCGATGCACATCACGCACAAAAGAACCGTCGATTTTCACAAAGTCCACTGGCAAATCTTTAAGATAGGCAAACGAAGAATAACCCACGCCAAAGTCATCCAGCGCAGTTTGACAACCCAGGTTACGCAAGCGGGTGAGAAATTCCACTGCTGGTCCCAAATTGGCAATAGCAACGGTTTCAGTGATCTCAAAAGTCACGGCCGTTGGTGGTACATTGTTTGCCAGCAAGGCCGCAGTGATGGTTTCCAGCATGGAAAAATCACCAATGGATTCAGCAGAAAGATTAATGGAAAAATGCAAGCGGGGGTTCTTTTGTAATTGTTTCCCCAGAGACTCAAGCGAATGATTAACCACCCAACCATCAACAGCCCGCATCAACCCAAAACGCTCAGCGGAGGCGATAAACCCAGCAGGCAGAATCAAACCACCGGTCTCATCGCGCATGCGCAGCAGCACTTCGTGGCCAAATACTTGATTGCTCTTCAGGTCCATAATGGGCTGACAGGCCAGGCAAAATAAATTCTCGTCGATGGCTTTTTTAATTTTCCCAGCCCAGCCCATGTCCTCGGTCATGACGGTCATGTTTTCCTGATCAATGGACCGGTAAATATGCACACGATTTCGACCAGAACGTTTAGCCAGATGACAAGCTACATCGGCTTGAACCAACAAGTCTTCTTTGTTGACGGGGTGATGTCCGAACAATGTTACGCCGATCGAGCAGCCTATTTGCACCACAGAGCCATCATATTTAAAAATATAATCGTCCAGCAGTTTACGATGCGCTTCGGCAGCTTGCATCACCTGTTCTTTTTTCACGTCATATAACAAAATCGCAAATTCATCACCACCGATACGTGCCAGCAAATCACTTTTACGATTACGCTGATCCAACATGTGAGTCACTTCCACCAGTACATTATCACCGGCAAGATGGCCCAGAGTGTCATTCACAAACTTGAAATTATCGAGATCGATATACAACAATGCAAAATCACGCCGACTGCCACGACGGATATTTTCCACCACCCGATCCAGCTCGGTAAGGAAGTATTGGCGATTGTACAAACCGGTCAGCGAATCATGCTCTGCCATTTCACGTAGGTGTGTCATCATGGCAATGCGGTCACCAATGTCTTCTACAATAGCGGTATACAACAAGCGTCCTTCAACCTCCATTCTGTTGCATTTGATGGCCATAGGAAAACTTGAGTTATCTGCACGAAGCACCGTTACTGTTGTTTCCTGCATACCACCTTTCAACACAGGTGATTTCACCAACTCCAGAAAATCTGTGTAGGCACTGTCTTTCGGAAACCGCACCAGTTCCACAATAGAGTTGCCAATAGTCTGCGTAACATCGCAGGCAAACAGTTTTTGCGCGGCATTGTTAAACGTCTCAACAATGCCGTATTCATCAATGGTGATAATACCTTCTGCTGCATTGTCCAACACCGACTGTAAACGCATCTGCCGTGAAGTCACCTGCCCCTGCATACGATTAAAAGCCGCCACCAGTAATCGGGTTTCTTCAGTGGGTGCATCCAATACCGGTAGATAATTTTCGCCACGACCCGCCGCATCCAGCGCATTGGACACTTCCAACAACGGACGCCGAATGCGCATTTCAAATGCTAAGTAAGCCAAAAACAATAACAGCCCCATAAATCCGGCAAAAACCCAGATAATGTTTGACAGATTATCTGCCGTGTCTAATGACTTCATCATATTTTGTTGTGCAAAATCATCCAGCTCTTCCTGCATCAACTCGATAATGCCCCAGACTTGATCAAGCGTTGGCCGTATTTCATCACGTAAAATTGGCAGGTCGGCTCGCCAGTTTTGGGATGCGTAAATTTTCTCTGCCTTCATAAAATCACGGTCATAGGCTTTTTTAGCCTCCAGCAGCATCGGCAGTGACAGCGACTCCTGAAAACCCAACTTACCCACTTCGTCATATTCCTTTAGTTGCACCAACAAATCATCAACCCGCTGTGCATAGATTGCCCGGTTGCTTTTGTTTTGCTGCATATCATTTTTGAGTTGCCCAAGGACTCCTGAGCGATTGGCAATAAATATCCGTACCGAACTGATATATTGAGACCAGGTGTAGCGTAACTCTTCCAGCACACGCATCACCTCCTGCGCTCGCATCACTTCCTGCGGGTCGGTAAAATCAGGAAGCTCATTGACCCCGGACATTGCAAGCTCAATTGCCCGAATGAATTTCAGGTTTTCCGGGAGAAGCTCATTAAGTAGAATCGGCACGGCAGGAAAACGTGTTTCGACGTTTGAGGCGACATTTAATAAATGCGTGGTTTCTTCTTCAAGACGGTTAAGTACAAAATCCAAGTTTTTCGCAAAATCCTCGAAACGGCTATAGCGCTGAACAACATAATGATCCGCAATATTTTTCGACTGAAATTTAACCTCCGCAACGCGTGTGACCACCTTGCGGTAAGTGCTTTCGTCCAGCAACAGAGGGTATTGATAAATCGCGCTTTCTGCGATCTGCACGGCATCCTTGAGCGAGTTCAGTACCCAGCCCAAATCTCGGTGTTCCTGCACCAGTCGAGAGCTATCCCGAGATACCTCGTGCACCTGATTTTGGGTGTAAAAAGCCGCTGGCAATGCCAACGCTGCCAGCAACAGCGCAGTAACCACAAAACGCCAGCGGATGCTGACCGCTTGCTTGCCTTCTCCTGACAAATCTGACCGTACGCGTAATGTTGTTCCCATATAAGCTACTCAGCCTAATCTTTCAGATGTACAATAGGGCACGCCTTTCATTTACCCAAATCCTGTGCCATCTCGTAAATTACCGTTGTGCAGCGTTTTTCCGATGCTAATCAACTATTCCACTTACTGCCACATACCACAGCACTGTTTTATATATTTGATCAAATGTCAACCACATGTTACTGCTACTGAATAAGCCCTATCAAGTTCTATGCCAGTTCTCCAGCAGCGGCAACCGCCAAACTCTAGCAGACTTTGTCGATGTCAAAGCCGTATATCCAGCAGGCAGGTTGGATCGAGACAGCGAAGGCCTGCTACTGCTCACCGATGATGGCGCACTGCAACACCGCATCAGCCATCCTCGACACAAGCTGTACAAAACCTATTGGGCTCAGGTTGAAGGCGAACCTGACCCTGCGGCGCTGGCCCATCTGCAAAAAGGCGTACGACTCAAAGATGGCAAGACTGCTCCGGCCAAAGCCAACATCATCCCCGAACCATCCATCTGGGCTCGTTATCCCCCGATTCGCGAGCGAATGAATATTCCCACGACCTGGATTGAACTGAGTATTTGCGAAGGTCGCAATCGACAGATACGACGGATGACCGCTGCCATTGGCCATCCCACGCTACGCCTGATTCGCTCACAAATCGGCCCATGGTCACTAGGCAGCCTAGCGCCCGGCCAATGGCTCGAAGCGAAAATACCCACAGATTGGCGTACAATCCGCTAGCATTTCCAACGCACAACCAAGCAACCTGGTTCCATCATGACCTCAATCTCCTCCAAAGACACATTGCATGAATCCACAATGACGCAAACGCTACAACAGCTCATTGTAGTCGGCATTTCCGGCGGCGTGGATTCTTCGGTGACTGCGCACCTTTTAAAACAGCAAGGCCATAACGTGCAGGGCCTGTTCATGAAAAACTGGGAAGAAGATGACAATGCCGAATATTGCAGCGCCGCCGTAGACCTCAAAGATGCTCAGCAGGTCTGCGACACCCTGAAAATTCCACTGCTCACACGTAATTTCGCCAGCGAATACTGGGATAATGTCTTTACCTATTTTCTGGACGAATACCGGCGCGGCCGCACCCCTAACCCGGACGTGTTGTGCAATAAAGAGATCAAATTCAAAACCTTTCTTGATCAGGCGCTGGACTTGGGGGCAAGCCATATCGCCACCGGACATTATGCACGCGTACAATATCGTGATGGCTACTTTCGTTTGCTCAAAGCCAAAGACACCAACAAAGATCAGACCTATTTCCTGCATGCACTGAATCAGCAACAACTGGAAAAAACCTTATTCCCTCTAGGTGAACTGGACAAACAGAAAGTCCGCCAGTTGGCAGCACAGGCCGATTTTGCCAATCATGAGAAAAAAGACAGCACCGGCATTTGTTTTATTGGTGAACGAAAATTCAAGGAATTTCTCAGCCGCTATTTACCTGCCCAACCCGGTGAAATGCAAACCCCCGACGGCACCTGCATCGGCCAACACGACGGACTGATGTATTACACTCTGGGGCAACGGCAAGGACTGGGCATCGGCGGCGCAAAAAATGCCAGCGGCGAACCCTGGTATGTCGTGGCTAAAAATTTGGAAGATAATATCTTAATCGTCGCTCAGGGACATAACCACCCACTACTGTTCCGCAAGCAACTCAGCGCAGACCAGTTGAACTGGATAGCAGACACTCCCCAAAGCATCCCTTTTCGTTGTACTGCAAAAACCCGTTACCGGCAGACCGACCAGCCCTGCACGATTACAAAATTGCACGGAGATCAATGTACCGTTATGTTTGATCAGCCACAACGCGCCATTACACCGGGACAGTCCGTCGTATTTTATCAACAAGACGAATGCCTTGGCGGCGGACCTATTCAGTAAATCAAGTCAAACTCATAAATAAACAACCTGATCAATAAAATGACCTACACCATCACCGACAAAACCACTGCCCTCGCTGGCATATTTCAGGCCACACAACTCGTACAAGACATAGCCAATACAGGCAATGTCAATGAGCAGGACATGGAAACTTGCATCCACAGTATATTTCGCACCGATGTCGACAAACCGACAGACGTTTTTGACGGCACGCAAAAACTGCATGCAGGCCTGCGCAAGCTGATTGAACAACTCGGTGGCCACGATACAAACATAAAAGACAAGCAGAACAAAAGTCTGCATATCGCCAAGTATGTTGCCGGTGTGATGGTGCTGGAAAAACGGCTGAAACGTGATACCGATATGCTAGCGACTATTGCCAAAGGCATCGAACGAGCCCACAAACAAATGGAACATTTCTCACTGCTGCATGACAATGTCATCGCAAGCTTGGCAGATACATACTCCCAAACCATCAGTCACTTAAAACCACGCATCATGGTACAAGGTGAACACGTTTACATCTCCAACCCAAACAATGCCAACCGTATTCGCGCCCTGTTGCTCGCAGCAATCCGTGCAACCGTATTGTGGCGACAATGTGGCGGTACACGCTGGCAATTGCTCTTTCAGCGACGCGCCATTGTTGATGAAGCAAGACGATTGCTGAAAGAACCGTTGATTACAGAATAAACGCTAACATAAACAGGTGACCTTCATGAACAATCACGAAAAAATCAACTATGTTGAATTTCCGGCCAAAGACATCGAAACCACCAAAGCCTTTTTCAGCTCAGTATTTGGCTGGACTTTTATCGATTATGGACCGGAATACACCGCATTTGATAATGCAGGCATGGATGGTGGCTTTTTCAAATCCGAGTTAACCGTATCCACCAATACCGGCAGCGCACTTATTGTTTTTTACAGTGATGACCTGGAGCAAACCCAATCAAAAATTACTGATGCGGGAGGCACCATTATCAAACCGGTTTTTTCCTTTCCCGGTGGTCGACGCTTTCATTTTGGTGACCCTAATGGCAATGAGTTTGCGGTTTGGTCAGCGACATAACGCTCATAAAATATTGCGTTTGTGGTGCTTTATGCTCCGAATATGGTAACAAAAAAGAGCCTGAAATATGTTGCTGCTGAATAAACTACCCCGCCGCAAGCTGGCGGGGTATTAGAAAAATCAGTCTTACTTTTTTTCGTCACTCTGGCGAATGCCAGAGTCCAGAGACCATTAGAAAACCTCTGGATTCCGGCATTCGCCGGAATGACGATAATCGCTGCACCAAAAGTAGGCGCTTGAGGCGAGTAGCGGGGAATTAAACCCAAAGAGATTAAACCCGCCAAGATTAAGTTCGGTTACGTTTTAAATCGAGATGATGCATTCACTGAGTTTGCAGAGCAGTGTTGGTTTTTGCAATAGCGGAGTTTTATGGATAATCAGGTAACTATACCCGTGGCGTTTGAGATTTAGGTTTTATTGCACGCCCTCTTCATTCCATAGCAGCGTTGAAATTCCTCGCAATAGTCCGGCTATTACTCGTCATTTCGCCTCGCCATGAAATGAATATGACGCACACTAAAAGCCTAAATCTCAAACGCCACGGGTATATATGTAAAATGTCACCCACACTATGGAGATTCACATGACCGAAAGCAAAAAACTTTAACGCTTGAAAAATTCCATGAAGCATTGCACAAAGACATTGATAAACCAGTTAAAGACTTCCGAAAAAACTGGAATCAAGCGCATCGCCGACATATCAAAGTGCATACCGGAGCACATAAAGCTACGTGGGCTAAAGCAACTGTATTATTAGATAAAAAAATAATAGTTGTGCATGTTCATTTAAATTTTAAGCAAAACAATATCTCCGATGCCGATTATAAAAAGCTGAAATATCTTGTTCGCACCGGAATTGACAAATATTGGTCGCGCCGCATTAACGTGGCTGGCAATAGCTTTATGGTCTGGGTGAAAGCGAGCCATAGCGATGTGAACGCAATTCCAGTGGATCTTTATGTAGAAACAGACAAAGACAATTATGCAAGATCAATGAACCCTGCAACTCTGGGAATAGATGCCAGCTTTATTTACAACAAAGGCTGGCATAGCAATACCAAAAATGCAGATTCTGATTTTCAACTTGTATCGGCACATGAGTTTGGCCACTCAGTATTAATGTATGCGGGAGGTATACCTTTATCATGGGGACACAAAGGTAGTACAGGTGTCTTAAGCCAATCTGTGAAATCATCTACACCTGGATATCCAAAATCAGGTGCCATCGACATCATGAAATATTACGATTGGGAAAAGAATTTTGCCACCCTTCAACGGAGAGTGACAGATAGTATAGCCATGGAAATAGATGTAAAAAGGCTTATTTGGGGAGCAAATATAAAATGAATAAAGTAAACATATTATTCGCCTCCATTATATTAACAATAACTTCATGCACTTATACAAAAGGTATAGCCGTAGTGAATGCTACTGAGCGACCAATTGAGATAACAATTACTTTTAGTCATTCAGATATTTCACCTATTAACTTTATTGTTCCAGGTAACGCTGATGATGTATTAATGTATGATGTCGATAGTCGTTCCAGTAATTTATTACGCATGGGACTCAACGAAATCAGGCTGGATAACAAAAGCTGTACAATACATATGTCTCGGGGAGAAGCCGAAAAAAAAATAAAGAAAAATGGATTGTGGAAACTGGTAGTTGGTAATGAGATGATGAGTTGTCATCACTAGTATTCGGATATCAGCGACCCTATAAAAAAACGGCAACTCTTACAAAAAAAGAAAACAAGTAAAAAACGAACCTTAATATGCCAGAGGTAGGGAAGAGATGGGGCCCAACAACCGTTTTGTCACCATGACTCCCATAGCTCCTCGTGAAAATCCATATTTCGTGCGAGTCTCAGTCGCCGTTAGCCGGAACCCAAAAGTTTAAACCTCTGGATAAGCATCTTAGTACATTGAAGGGAGATTATGTTGTCATGGCTCTGACAAGTCGTGTGTTATAAACGCGGAAGTCGCAGAGAAAAGCACAAGAAACTCTGCGTCTCTGCGACCTCCGCGTTCAATACCCGGTGATTTTTAAAAGTAGCGTGTTTTTAGCCCTTAATTCACACTTTACTGTTGTTCGATACAAGGATTTTATATTTCGTCATGCCAGGATGACGAAAAAATAAGCATTACTTCAGCAATGATTCTCCAATCGCTATCGTCACAAGGGGACTTCAACAAACTCCAAAGCATTACCGTCCGGGTCACGACAAAACAAAGCCTGCCGCCCGGATTTGCTGCGGGTAAATTCAATACCGGCTTTTTCCAGTGATGCGCTCAATACATTCAGTCTTTCTACGGCAAAGGCCGCATGCCGGTCTCTGCCTCCGTGTTCCGGGCGACCTGTCACCGGGTCGGGATTTGGCAGTTCCAGCAAATGAATCTGCTGGTCACCACAATCCAGCCACGCACCGGGGTATCCCAAGTCCGGGCGTTGATGATTTATTTTCAGGCCCAGCAAATCCTGATAAAACCGCAGCGCACGCTGTACATCTTCAACAATAAAACTCACATGCAAAATGGCATACATTATTTCTTTTCCTTCATCACTTCGTGCTGACTTCCGTCACTGGCACCCTGCACCGACAGGTACGCTGCAAGAACAATAAGTGCTCCGCCAAACCATTCAGTGGTCGTCACAATTTCATTGGTCAGCCATTGCGACGACACTGCACCTGCCACCAGTTCAAATAATAAAATCACCGCTGAACGGTGTATTGGCATTTTTTTCACACCATAGATCAACGCCAGTGAGGCACTGAAAACACCAATGCCACCCAACACTATTGCACCGATCCAGGCGCTACTGGAAATAGCGGGCAACGGTGCCTGTATGAGTAATAACCAGATTCCAGCCACTACCACGACGCCCCACCAGGTCATCGCGGCCTTGATGGGGGTGGGCATATGCTTCAATCGCCGCACCGCCACATTGGAAAACGAAAAGCCGATGCCTGCACTGATCGCCAGCCAGTCGGCCTGATCCTGTGGCCAGGGAAAACCCAGTTGCGGATTCCACAGCATTAGCAATGCGCCGATCATGGCTACCGCCAGCGTGGCAAGACCAAAACGTGAGGGTCGCTCCCCCAGCCACCACCACGCCAGCAAAGTGCTCCACAATGGCGACAGGTAAAACAACAGTAAAACACGCACAATATTGCCATCAAGCACGGCAAGCACAAACGCTGTATTCAGCCAGCCATTGGCCAGGGCAATCAGTAATAACAGGCCGGGCTGATCCCATAGCACGCGGCGATGCGGCCATGCCAGCCATAACCCTGGCAATGCGGCGACGGTGAAAATCACCCAGGTCGTCCACAGTCCACTGAGACCTGCTGTCTCCAGCAGACGCAGCGGATACCACACCGTCCCCCAAAAAGTGGCAGCCCACATCAATAATAATACCGGAGTAACTGTGCTGTTTTTCAATACATTAGTGCCCAAAGTTGTTAGCTCTGCTATGAGTATATTTCCCGAATTTGTCGCGGTGTACCCACTCCGCTTCTCCGGTATACTACACGGCCTGATTTTCCTGATCTTAATTAAAAAAAATGAATCCAGATCTCCACCGGCTACACCCGTACCCGTTCGAAAAGCTGCGGACATTGAAAGATGGCCTTGTCCCGCCTGCGCACAAGTCACCCATCGCGTTGTCTATTGGTGAGCCAAAACATGCTGCGCCGGATTTTGTGCTGGCGGAAATGACCGCGCAATTACGAGGTCTGGAAAACTATGCTCTCACCAAAGGCACGCTGGCGCTGCGTGAAGCCGTTGCCCGCTGGCTGGCACAGCGTTTCAGTATTGCCACAAAACAGCTCGATCCCGAACGGCATATTCTGCCGGTCAACGGTACCCGCGAAGCCTTGTTTGCCTTTGCGCAGGTGGTGGTGAATCGCCGCGATGATGCTCTGGTGGTCATGCCCAACCCGTTTTACCAGATCTATGAAGGCGCGACTTTTTTGGCAGGCGCGGAACCGTGGTTTCTGAACACATGGGAAGAGACCGGTTTCGTACCCGATTTCGATATCGTACCCACTGAGGTCTGGCAACGTTGCCAACTGATCTACCTGTGTTCACCCGGCAATCCTACCGGTGCGGTGATCGGCGAGGCTGCCCTGCGCCAACTCATTGCTTTGGCCGACGAGCACGATTTCATCATCGCTTCTGACGAATGTTATTCGGAAATCTATTTTGACGAAGCCACGCCGCCCGTTGGTCTGCTGGAAGTTGCGGCGAAAATAGGTCGTGATGATTTTAAACGCTGCGTGGCGTTTCACAGTCTGTCAAAGCGTTCTAACCTGCCGGGGCTGCGCTCCGGGTTTGTTGCCGGTGATGCTGAAGTGCTGGCAGAATTTTTACTCTATCGCACCTACCACGGCTGTGCCATGCCCATTCCCACCCAGGCCGCCAGCATCAAGGCATGGGGCGATGAACAACACGTCGCAGATAATCGCGCGCGTTACCGTGAAAAATTTGCAGCAGTACTGGAAATACTTTCACCCATGCTGGACGTACAGCACCCTGATGCCGGTTTTTATCTGTGGGCAAAAACACCTGACATAACTGGCGTTGATGATGAAAGCTTTGCCCGCCATTTATTTGTCCAACAAAACGTCACCGTGGTACCAGGGAGTTATCTGTCACGCGATACGCTCACGATTGATGGAAAAACCGTTAACCCTGGTGCTAACCGGGTACGCATGGCACTGGTCGCACCACTGGAAGAATGTATTGATGCTGCACAGCGTATTCGTAACTATGCAGAAACACTAAGGAGTGTGTGACAAAATAACTTGAACACATGGGTATCCATTCATCTCGTTCAAGTTATTTTGTTACACCCCCTAAGATATTAGGGGATTTCCTATTTGCCGTCATTTTGGCGAAAGCCAAAATCCAGGAACTTTAAATAACCTCTGGGTTCTGACCTTCGCCAGCCAGAATGACGAAAACAGATAATCCATTCATAAATTTAACCTGTTTAACTGGAGCAACAAAATGACCGACCTGAAAAAAGTCATCGAAGAAGCCTTTGAAAAACGCGCCGATATCACTCCGCGCAATGTCGATACCCACGTCAAGGAATACGTTACCGAGGCCATTCGTTTGCTGGATGCCGGTGAGTTACGTGTTGCTCAAAAAATCGACGGCGACTGGGTAACCAATGAATGGCTGAAAAAGGCCGTATTGTTGTCATTCCGTATTGAAGACAATGAGTTCATGAAAGGTGGCTTCACCAATTATTTTGACAAGGTGCAATCAAAGTACGGTGATTACAATGCACGCGATTTCCGTGAGTCCGGTGTACGTGTGGTGCCTCCTGCCTCTGTACGGACGGGTTCTTACATTGCACCGGGGGTAATACTGATGCCCTCCTACGTGAACATCGGCGCTTACGTGGACAGCGGCACGATGGTAGATACTTGGGCAACAGTAGGTTCCTGTGCGCAAATCGGTAAAAACGTTCATCTCTCTGGCGGTGTCGGCATTGGTGGTGTACTGGAGCCTTTACAGGCCTCCCCTACCATCATCGAAGATAATTGTTTTATCGGCGCACGCTCCGAAGTGGTGGAAGGCGTCGTCGTCGAGGAAGGCTCCGTCATTTCCATGGGTGTGTACATCGGTCAAAGCACTAAAATTTACGATCGTGAAACCGGTGAAGTCACCTATGGCCGTATCCCTGCAGGCTCCGTGGTAGTTTCTGGTAACCTGCCTTCCAAAGACGGCAGTTATTCATTGTATTGCGCGGTCATTGTGAAAAAAGTCGATGATAAAACGCGTGGCAAAGTGAGCATCAACGAACTGTTGCGCGACATTTAGTTGAGGCCGTTAAAAAATACCCGGTAATAAACGCAAAAAGCGCAAAGAACGCGAAGTACCTCTTTTTTGCGTCCTTTGCGGTAAATTGACAAGGCACTTAAGATAGATGACAACGATCTACGGCATCAAAAACTGCGACACCGTGCGCAAAGCGCGCAAGTGGCTGGAGGCGCATGATATTGACTACACGTTTCATGATGTGCGCGGCGATGGTTTGAACAAAAAAGACCTGTCGGCCTGGGTAAAGTCCGTCGGCTGGGAAACGCTGCTCAACCGGCGAGGCACCACTTGGCGACAATTGCCAGACAAGGACAAGGAAACCATTAATGAAGCCAATGCCATCCCATTGATGTTGGCCCAACCGACCTTGATCAAACGTCCTGTGTTGGTGCATGACAAAAACATCCATGTGGGTTTTAAGCCGACGGAATACGAAGCGCTTTTTTAAAAAAACCTGATTCAAAATACATGAATTTATTTTTTCTCCGTCATTCCGGGATTTTAAACCATTATGCGCCCAACAGAATCCGCCACCCTGGCACTGGCTAAAGACCTCATCTCCCGTCGTTCGGTCACTCCCGAAGATGCTGGTTGCCAGGAATTGATGATCACCCGCCTTGAAGCCCTGGGTTTTGTTATCGAACACCTGCGCTTTGATGACGTGGATAATTTCTGGGCGCGCCGTGGCAGCAACGCTCCGCTTTATACCTTTGCCGGACATACTGACGTGGTACCCACCGGACCAGAAGCTCAGTGGCAGTGCCCGCCATTTGAGCCTACCGTTATAGACGGCATGCTGTACGGTCGTGGTGCGGCGGACATGAAAGGCAGCCTCGCTGCCATGGTCACCGCTTGCGAACGCTTCGTAGCCGCATATCCCGAGCACACCGGCTCCATCGGTTTTCTCATCACCAGTGATGAAGAAGGCCCGTCTGTTAACGGTACAGTGAAAGTGATCGAACACCTCGAAGCTCGTGGTGAAAAAATGGATGGTTGTCTGGTGGGAGAACCTTCCAGTACCGGCATGGTGGGTGATGTCATCAAAAATGGCCGTCGTGGTTCACTGGGTTGTACCCTTACCGTCCACGGTGTACAGGGCCACGTCGCCTATCCACATTTAGCAGACAACCCCATTCACCGCCTCACTCCCCTGCTCGCCGAGTTGTGTGCGCAGGAGTGGGATCAGGGCAATGAGTTTTTCCCTGCCACCACGTTTCAAATTTCCAACATCAATTCCGGTACGGGTGCCACTAATGTTATTCCTGGCGACGCCGTGGTGATATTTAATTTTCGTTATTCTACGGAAGTCACACACGAACAATTGCAACAACGGGTGCAGGCTATCGTCGATCGACACAAACTGAATTACAGCATCGATTGGAACCTCTCCGGCAAACCTTTTTTAACCGCCAGCGGTGCGCTGGTGGATGCAGCTAAAGCGGCCACAAAAAAAATCAATGGTGTTGCCGCAGAACTGTCAACAGCAGGAGGTACTTCGGATGGTCGTTTCATCGCGCCAACAGGTGCGCAAGTAGTGGAGTTGGGCCCGGTGAATGCCACGATTCATAAAATTGACGAATGTGTGGCTGTAGAGGATTTAGACAAATTATCCAGCATGTATGAAAACATGTTGACGTCATTACTCACATAAATCCATGCTGCCAAGCAAAACCGGATCACACAATAAGCCCAAATAACCGGCTTACCGCCTTCCAGGTAAACATCTGTAATTTTGAAGAGTTCACATCCGGGGTAGACATGCAGGTCAGCAGCCCCTTGTCACCAATGGGTAACAACACAACACAGCCTGATTTGGAACGAATAAACATTTCTTCCAGACCGTCGTATTCAAGCTCAGACATAATTTTTTCACACATCAACTGTAACTCGACATACAAGGCACCCACTTTTTCAAAATCATCCACATTGCCTTCATAAGCCAGTGCCAGACCATCTGGTGTCACAACCATTGACAACAGTATTTGTGGATTACTGTTATTCAGTTCTTTCAGAATTGATTCTATGGTTTCTTGTTCCAAGGAAACTGCCTCAGTTCTTGTATTCGTCGACAACCGTCACTCACTCTCAAGCTGCCCCATAATATACCTGTGGCGTTTGAGATTTAGGCTTTTAGTGTGTGTCATATTCATTTCATGGCGAGGTGAAATGACGAGTAATAGCCGAACTATTGCGAGGAATTTCAATGCCGCCATGGAATAAAGAGGGCGTGCAATAAAACCTAAATTTCAATCACTACGGGTATATCATCGGCATGATAGGGTTTTTCTTAAACCTAGAATCCGCAGTTGAACGGCTTGTAGAGTGCGTTGGATTTTGTGACTGGCGAGGCGCGATGAGGAGTAATAGCTTGCCTATTGCGACGATTCGCAACGCGGCCAGACGCAAAATCCAACGTGCTATACAGGTCGTAGCGACTCATCCAGCAGGTGAGCTCTCCAAAACGATAAAACAGGATGTTGATCAAAATGTTAATATATCCTCTAAGCGGTCAACTGCGGAATCTAGGTTAAACAAACCGTTGAATTGAAACATAAACCTGAATACCCTCAGGCAAGCTCAGCAACACTTATAACGCTTTATTCGCACAAGACCATTTTCAACATAAAACGAAATTATACGAATAATTCACAACAAACCTGGGATACCTTGTTATATCAAGGGTGGTCTTAGAGCGTCGCAGCCAACATCGCGGCGGTCTTTTTTGCTTCCATCAGAACCATCCCGAGATTAATTCCAGGTTTGGCCGACACTGCCAACACATGAGTGGTGCCGACATGCACGAGCAACAGAACGCCCTTGGCGCCATGCAGCAACACCAATTTCAATTGACCACGCGCCAACTCATCTGCCGTCCGGTCAGCGAGCCCCAACAATGCGGCGCACATAGCCCCTAGTCGATCCGGGTCAACGCCATCACCCAATACTGAGGCAATGTTCATGCCGTCACGAGACATCACCGCAGAGGCTTCCATTTCCGGCGACTTGCCATTTAACGTCCTGAGTATGGGACGAATCACCTTGTCAAGATTTTCTTTTTTAAGATTTGTCAAATTCCCAAACCTCCTTAATCGCAAGCACTGCCACTCGCGTTGTTAATATATTTTCCAGCCAGGTAACTTTTGGCATCAGGAATAATTCCCGCTTACCTATAAAAACCAATACTCTGGCTAAGAAACTATCCGCTAACAACATCATCTCTCAACAACAATGGAATGCTGTATAGCTTTACCATAAACATTTTATGTCTTCTGCTTTTTATATCTGAATCTTTTCTCTATATTTTTTAATCAATCAAAGTTGTACTCTATGATAAAATCGTTTTTTGTTTGTACTGGCATTAGCGGCAACCAAAATAAATTCTTCAGGGAATATACTCATGGCGTTTGAGATTTAAGCTTTTAATGTGTGTCATATTTATTTCGTGGCTAGGCGAAATGATAACTAGGCCAGGGATGGCCGTAGATAGAACAACGCAGGAGCAGTTATCGAGTAATAGCCGGACTATTGCGAAGAATTTCAACTCAGCCAGGGAATGAAGAGGGCGTACAATAAAACCTAAATCTCAATCGCTGCGGGTATATCATCAGAACATATCCTGCTCTATTCAGGCGTATTCACCACCACATTCCCCGAACAACGAAGAGGTAATTAGTTGTTGCCAATATGGCGCAAAATAGCGTTATGTACGCCACTCATCAAAACACCTTTTTTAATGGCACTACGTGATGATTCAATTAATCCATCAGCCTGGCGATTTGCCGTCCCGGCAAGATCAGTGGCAACAGCAGCGCTGTAAAATGAATAGACCTCGGCTTTTTCAATTTCCAGACTTGTGGCGATACCATCCAGAGTACGTGGTTCGTCCACCCACAGTGAGGTAATACGCATACCGTGCGATATCTGTGGCAGGCGAGAGAAATTAGGCCAGCAACGCAAATAAAACAATCTGGATAAATCTGTACCTATCGGTACCCGGCCACGGGCTGTGCGCCAAGCTAAATCCCAAATCAGGTAATCAATAGATATAAATTGCAACTCATCAGTGTTTCCTATAGATGATCCAGTACTATTCGTAACATCATTATTAATTTCAAAAGTAAATTCTGCGGTGTCCTTTGCTTCACTCAATCGCTCAAGCTGGCCATTGCTCAAACCATTCAACACTCGGCCCTCATGGGGAAAAAGTATAAGCTGTGGATCCTTCTCACACCGCACACTGATGCTGCATTCACGTCCATCACATTCTTTCAAACAGGCAAGCAGGCGCCCTAAAAAATAATCATTCGGGTCAAAGCTATTCGCAACATCTGCTTGTGTATCCATGGACTGCACAGGATTTGGAGTCATGTTCTGTGCAATGTTATTGGCACTGTTCGCAGCGGTATCAATTTCCGGTACAGTGGATACCTGTTCATGGTTTACTGGAAACTCGGCTAGCGATGGCAAACCAATCACCAGTCGCAAAATAGATTCCCATAACAAATCTAGCTTGGTGGGTTTGCCTATATAAACCGCCCCTTCGGCGGTGGATGGCGCTTCAGAAAGAACAATAGCAACCAGGTTGGGAAATTGCTGCCGAAACGATGCCCACACATCCGCTTCACCATCCAGATCAACAATGGCAAGATCGGCCTGTTCGCCTGCAGCAACCTCGCAGCGGTTTTTGTAAACCACCTTAAATATGGTCTCCATCCTGGTCACAGATCGTTCGTCCATTCCAAGCAAAGCAATCTTTATTGGCTTTCGCTCCTGCTTATTCATTATCTGCACCATTTTGTAACTTTATCTTTGGTATCTATCGCCAAAAAAAACTGGCTTCCTTTTTCTATACCCGTGGCGTCTGAGATTTAGGTTTAAGTGTGCGTCATATTTGCTTCATGGCACCACCAAAAGTAGGCGCCCTGAGGCGACAGTAGGCGCTTTTAGGCGAGGCGAAATGATGCGTAATAGTCGCTCTATTGCAAGGAATTTCAACGCAGCCATGGAGTCAATAGGGCGTGCAATTAAACCTAAATCTCAATCGCTACGGGTATATACCCTTTGATCAAGCAAAAATGATATCGGCAAGCATTTCAAAAAATTGACTCTTTCATTATTTATCATCCTGACTAATGTTAATCAACTCACATTGATAAAAGCCATTGCCAATTTAATGAATGTTTCTTCTTATCATTTGAAAGCAAAAAGGCTCAACTTTGACCATAAAAAACGGCTATTCCATCATAAATTTCGGTATCATTTATTGATACGTTTACTCATGTTCCACTCTCTGCTGCCTTTCTTCCCGTTGCTTCATCCTGAGTGCGTATCGCTCCGGATTGCTTAATCTCAATTCTTCAAATCGAGCCTCGCGGCGTTCTTTATGGGCTGTACGTTTTTCAGCATGTACTTTTTTTCTTTGCTCCCGCTCAATACGATTCTGTGCAACCTTCTCACGCTTTTCTTGCGCAGCTTCTACAAGCTTTTCACGTTTTTCCACAGGCATCGCTTTCAGTCGGGCTTCCCAACGTCGCTGGGCATGATTAAAAATTTCAACCGATTGTGCAGATGCTGAATAGCGGTCTTTTTCCCGTATAAAAGCTTCACCTATCGGGGCCAAAACAGGGTATGCCGTACTAGCATTAAACTCACCTTTCGGCAAAATGCGCATCCGGATAAGCACAGGCCGGGTTAATTCTGATGAGGACGGCTCACCATCAATTTCGGGGCTATCGTGAATCAACACAAAGCTGGTGCGGCGGCTCAGTTGTTTCAGTGCCGTTTCCAACGGCAGGGCGCTCACGTCTATGGTGACGTTGTGTTCAGCCTTGGGGTCCATCAGTATTTCAACCCCCGTCAGTGTCGCAATACGTGCCACCGTCTCTTTATACGATGCATCATTTGCGTGGATAGAAATTTTATCGGAGGATTTATCATACGAAACACGAGCAGGCTCAGCCCAAAGCTGAGCGTTCATCAAAAAAATAACGCTGGCAAACACTATTTGGCAAAGCAGTCTGTGAAAAAAACTCATGTCATACCCTCCACTATTTCAGTGGTTAAAAAAAGCGTGGCGGGAAAATCCCGCCACGCTGATAACACAGAATAAACAACTCGTTATTCGCTATTAACAACCATTACCACTGACACACAGGCCACCACGAACAAAGGCACCCCAGTCATTGGCAGTTTCACCTGTACCGGCAGTATGGCTTACCGAACCAGAGTGAGTCACACCAGCCGGACCATCTGGCGAGAAAAACTCAACCCAACCACCAGAGCCACCAATAGAACTCGCTAGAGCTACATCTGCGTCACCGCCATTCGAGCTGATTGCACCGCTATTACTCACTGTAGGTCCATATAATTCGACACCGTCTGAACGTCCGCCCCGGTATTCACCAGCACCACCGTTGTTAGCGATGTTACCGCTGTTACTGACCGGACCCAGCTCCGCATACATATCAACGTCATTGGCATAGTTACCATAGCCCGTGATACCACCATCGGTGCCTAGGTCATCACCGCCACTGGCGATGATATTGCCGCTATTGCTCACACCGTTATAACCCCAGAACCAAATGTAGCCAGAGCGACCACTGCTGTTAGTCGTCGATTCCAGACTATTACCGCCCGATGCATCGATGTCACCGCTGTTGCTGGTCATTTGCAAGTCTGGATTGAGGTAACCATAGTTATAGCCTGTTTCCAGTTCAACATCGCCACCGGAACCACCATTGGCAGGAGTTGTTGTCGCTGTCGCTACCACATTGCCACCACGGGCAATGAGATTGGCTTCGTTGCTGACATCACCGGAGGGCACGTCGATATCAATATCTGACCAAACCTCGTCATTATACATATCGATATCACCCGCAGAGCCACCAAAGTTGGCATCACCACCGCTGGTATCGATTTCACTGTAACCCAGGAAGGCCAAACGCGCTTCAGAAGGATAGCCGTAGCTGTATATTTCAGCATCGATATAGCCACCCTCACCACCATTGCCGCTACCCGCTGCCACCGCATCACCACCAGAAAGGTCGATATTACCGGAAACAAGCAAATCCTCTGCGGGTGTATATTCATAAATGGAACCGTACTCCGTATAGAAATACGCATATCCACCGTCACCACCATTGAAACCTGCGTCGCTCGTATCGCCGCCTGTGGCCAAAAGACTGCCGCTGTTAACCAGTTTACCGCCATAGGCTTCCATTCCAATAGAATCACCGTCTCCGCCATTGCCCGCACTACCGGCACCACCCTGGGCGTTAATATCGCCACGGTTCAGCATATCGCCTGTATAGGCATAGAGATAGACCCAGTCACCATTGCCACCGGTTTGACCATTGCCACCACGGCTCACCAAGTTGCCACTGTTGTGCAGGTTGCCGTAATAAGCCTCAAGATCAATATACCCACCATTACCGGCTATCCCGCTAACGGCATCACCACCTAAGCTATTAAGATCACCCGTGTTTTGCACGACGTAATCGCCATAGAAACCCACATCCCCACCATCTCCGCCATCACTTGCCGCACTGTCCGCGCCACTTGTACTGATGACTCCATGGTTATACAAAGAGTAGTTCGCTGAAATTCGCACATAGCCGCCGTTTTGACCATCTAGCGTACCGGCAGTGTCAATTCGACTACCCGCCCTACCCACGTATGAAGCGGGGTCAATACGTAAATCGCCACGATCAGTGGCACTCACATCCGCCGTGGTAATAGTGCCGTCATTAGACACATCATTATCAAGACTGACCCGGGCATAAGAGGTGTAATTGAGTTCCATCGTCAAGGTGACACCGCTGGAAATAGAAATGCCCGTTACCGGGTCTTCGTCACTTAACGTGCCATTACCATCAGACACACGTAACGCTGTGTTGCTATCAATCAGATAGGGAATGCCCGCTGCTGGTTCTGCTGCCAGCACAGCGATGGTAGTATCGGTCGTAATATTCAGTGGATTACTACCCAAATAAGTGCTGGGGGTCATAACCCCAAAACTGGCGTTCGCCGTACCACTGGCCAACATTTCTATATTGCCCGTACCGGCCTCTTTATAGAGATCAACATAGCCACCCGCTCCACCTGACCCACCATCGTTCCCCCCAAAACCTCCGATAGTCGAAATACTACTAGCGGTGCTCGAAGGTGAATCGGATGAACTGCTACTACAACCTGCGATCAATAAAGGTGACACCAAAACTCCCACAACAATCAGTTTCTTTCTTATGTGCATACTTCTCTCCTGCGTAAAAGCAATGTTGAGCTAACATTCCAGGGCATAACGCTTTTTCAGCTTCAATCCAGCTTACTCCCCATTAATAACCAGACCTTCCCGTTGAGTTAATAACCGTGACTACAACCGAAGGAATGGAAAACACATCCTCAGGTCGGCCTGCTGA
>Ga0316203_1000778_pt1 | contig 30762 bp, 26 predicted proteins | sample 6monrhotite_MG_FD_204940 | JGI IMG/M metagenome (GOLD analysis project Ga0316203, IMG submission 204940) | Microbial mat bacterial communities from mineral coupon in-situ incubated in ocean water Damariscotta River, Maine, United States -... | ecosystem: Environmental > Aquatic > Marine >... | reverse complement strand
GTTCTGGGGCTTGGTGCTCGGGTACAGGTTTAGGGCTGGGCCCCCGTTTACCCTCAAACAAACTTTTGGCTTGCTCTTGAATAGCCTTCTTCCATTGACGAACCTGGACCGGATGAACCCCATATTCTTGGCCAATGTCGTTGATGGTTTTTATCTCTTTTATCGCTTCAAGTCCTACCTTCGCCTTGAATTCTGCGCTGTGAACCTTACGTTTCTTCGTCTCGCTCATTTCGATTATCCTTGGGGCCAAATTGAAGCTTAAACTATTGTCTGGAATCCGGGGTCCACTTTAACGACTCTGACCCCGTTGATTTGACGCAATAATCGCAATAATTAAGATTGGATTTGGAAGAACCAAATGGAACAAATGGCACCAGCAGACGAAACTTTAATCACTATTCAGCCCAATGGCATCATAACAGTCGGCGTGAAGGGCCTGAAGCAATATAAACGCAAAAAGTTGGAATTGGACACGGGACATGACGACTATATACCCAACGCTATAGAATTGAGCAGGTATGCTCGTACGATATTGCTTGCTGTGGGTACGACGTATACGTGGGCATTAAATGAGGCGGCGCTGAAAGATCGTACTGCTACATATGTCGAGATATTCGGAAGACCTTACAATATGCTTCAAGGCAGCCCTATTGTTTGCTCTGTTCTTTATACTCTTAATGAGAAAGTCGCTGGTTATGCGTTTTTCAGAAGCGACAAAAATCTACCGGACAGCACAAAGCCCTTGAACACGTTTGTTTATTTAATGGAAACCCACCAATACCATTACCAGCTCAGGGGGGGCAGAGCTCGATTGGCTAAGTTACTAGGTTAGGAATCAATGGGGTCAGAACAATCAATGGGGTCAGAGTCATTGATTGCATCTAATCAGCTACAAACCCTATAATAGCCCTAAGATAAGACAACACAAGGAGTGTGTTCATGGCCAGGCTTAAGCGGCTTTATTTTCCGGGTATCTCACAGCATGTTATCCAGCGGGGTAATGACCGTCAGGCGTGCTTCTATAATGAAACGGACTATAGAAAATCAGCGAAATTTCGGGCTGAGGTAGATAATCAACGACTCTGACCCCGTTGATCGTTGGAAAATCCCGACGAATACGAAAAAGGTGAAGATGATGAGCGAGAAGAGGAACAATAAGCCTCTTACCGAGCAAGAGAAGCAAACCCAAACTATGCCCGGTGAGACCGACCCCAAGGATGCGAGGATGAAAGCCTTTATAGCTGCGCAAAAAATCAAGGGTAAATTCAAGATCAGGAAATAAGCTCGCCCAAGCTAGGATCAATGGGGTCAGTCGTTGATCCACCATCTCAGCATGATACCTTTCTTTCGATCACCACCTCGCTTCAGCCTGCTGTTGCACTCACCATGAGTTCAATTATTATCAGATAAAAAGCTGGCACCTCTCCAACCAGCATTTACATTTATACTCCCGCCAGAACACCATATGATACATTTGAGCGACCATCAACCTGCAATCACATGCGGGATAAACCGTGATGTATCTTTGGTAATCACAGAACTGTCTTCTCGGATACTCATCCCCACCGCGCGGTCAGCGACCATCCAACTACCGACGATGGTGTGATGTTCACCAAACGTGGCGGGTGGTGCATAGCGCTGCAAGATGTAACCGCTATCATCATAGGGGCCGTCGACCTTTTCACATACATTGCCGTTAACCATCACGCTAATGTTACTGCCTTCACGTGAGAACAGTGGTTTGCGCACCCAATCTGCTTTGACATCAGACTGAGGTACTTCGCCTTCAAAGTAGGCTTCCAACAAATTGGGGTGATTCGGATACAGCTCCCAAAGCAATGGCAGAATGCCCTTGTTTGATAGCAATGCCTTCCAGCTCGGCTCTAAAAACCATGTTTGGCTATTCGGAATATGCGGACCAAATTCCTCGGCCATCATAAATTCCCACGGGTAGAGTTTAAATAACGAGGGAATGGTGTAGTCATCGTTATCAGTAAACTGACCATTCGCGCTAATACCGATATCTTCGATATAAATAAACTTCGTTTTAAGCCCCGCCTGTACCGCACAGTCCTCCATGTATTGCACTGTACCGCGGTCTTCTTCGGACTCTTTACAGCATGCAAAATAGAGCGGTGTCGGCGGATCGATTTTCGCTAACGTGGCGATTAAATGCTCTTGAATCGAATTAAACTGATCACTCTGCGCAGGCAACAGTCCACGTTCAATACACTGCTCTAACCACACCCACTGAAAAAAGGCACTTTCATAAAGGGAGGTGGGGGTGTCTGCATTGTATTCATAAAACTTCGCGGGTGAGCGACCGTCATAACTAAAGTCCATCCGGCCATAGAGCTGCTTTTCGCCGCTTAGCCAGCTATTGCGGATATGATCCCAGTACAAAGGCGGAATGCGCAGTCGCTCAAGTAAGGCCTCATCAGCGACAGCGCGCGCCACCAGTTCAAGGCACATCGCATGAATCTCAGCCGACGGATCTTCGATATCATTTTCGACCTGCGCGAGGGTAAAGCAGTAATAGGCGGACTCATCCCAGTATGGCTCACCATCGATGGTATGAAACTTAAACCCTAGCTGCTGCGCCAGCTTTTTCCAGTCATTTCGTTCCTGAATCTTAACTCGCTGCATAACCGACTACGCCTGCCGCCACTTAGGAACGTGCACGAAATAACGTGCTGTTTTGGCGCTCTGATTTAGTTTGTATTTGTTCGTTCTGATTGAGCAAAAGCGGAGGAATAGTCGTTCTATTTCGAGTTTTTGTAATTGAAGAACGGGCAAAGACGAGCTGAAGCAGAGATGCAAAAGCCGTAAGTTATTTCGTGCACGTTCCTTAACCACCAAAGCTTTTACCGCCACCCCAGCTACCGCGTGCCGCTGCCTGCGAGCCGAAGCCACCACGCCCGACTGTTTTTGTTTTAACAGATGGTTTTTTTGTTTTAGAAGGCACCGTGCTAATTTTGCCACTCTTGTTTGATTGACCAATCTCGTAATTATCGCCCGTGCGATAACCACCGCTACCGCCACGTGTGCGATAAAGCGGCTGGCCGAAACCACCCCCGTAATAACCACCGTTACTGTTTCTATTCGGAATAGGCAACATGTAAGCCGCAATCAATGGTAAGTACGAACTACCCATTGAGTCACAACGGTTACGCCCAAAGTCAGATTCACATGCCGATAGTTTTTTATACTTAGGTGCTGCGGAGCGATGCGTCTTTTGTGCTTTATCAAATTCTGTTTTACACGCTTTCTCGTTGTAATAGCTATCGCTACTACATTCCGTGAGTGTTTTATACACCAGCATATCCACCGGTTTTTCACTACAGGCAGTCAGTGCGATGGGTGCCAGCCCCATCATCGCCAACGTTAATTTTTTTGAACGTTTCATGACATCACTCCTCAGTAGGTGAGGCTGGCTGCATTAAGAATACCCGCACCTAAAGAGGCGGCTGCAAGCCAGGTGCCCGCCGCCATTTCATTATTCGCCAGACGTTCTGAGATTCTGGGCATAAAGAGTCGCACACAAAAGAAGGTGCCAAGCTGTACGACCAATGCAACAATACCCCACAACCAGCAATCAATCAGGTTAACTGAGTTTGCCATCGCACTCGCTAGCGCAATCACAAAACCGAGCAAACTACCACTAAATGCAAGCGCCGCCGCCGGTACGTTTTCCTTAATCAGCGCCCACTCTTTATGCGGCGTCAGTTTGCTATAGATAACGGCATAAAGAAACGTCAGAATCAACGCTGAAATAAAATAAGCAAAAAACTGTGGCAGGCCTGCTAGATATGTTGTTACAGCTTCCATTCTTATTTCCCTTTTTTATTAGGTCACGATAAAGGCTTGTGGATCAAGGTCCACTCCCAAGCTAAACACAATATTAGCATCATCATGGGTATGTTCGGCAGAAATCAGCAAATACTCATAACGCTCAACCTGCGGGATCAAACGCTCATACAGCATCGCCAGATGCACAACAACATAAGGAGACTTACCTTCGATCAGGTTAGTCACCTCTTCTTCAAACTCAACCGGCACAATCGATCCTTCACTCTGCGCCATCCACACACGCGTATACTCAACGCCATTGAAGGTATAAGTCGCGTCACCAATTTTGCTATCTTTACCCGTCCACACCTCCCACTCGGCCTGATTGGCCGGGGTGACGGTATCTTCAAAAACAAACAGTTTAATATCATCGACGTGCTGCTCTTCAAAACCACCCGTGGTACTCACCTGTATAAAGGCATCATCACAGGTGTAATAACGACTCAAATAAGCGCCGCCACCCAGATCAACCCTGCCCTGCGCTTCGATAATTTGTCGCTCAGCCGGTAGTACAAAATGAATCTTGTCACTGATCATCGAAAACGGGATCGGGTCGATATCGACCGCCGCCTTAAGCCGCAGGTGATAGGGCGAAGGAAGCGCTGATTTTTCGGCCACTACTTCTTTTTTAAACCATTTACCAAACATTTTTTTACTCCAGAGACTCCTGACCCAGTGACTGCCAGGCCACTTCATCAGCATGAATTCTTTCTGGCGACATAAAATAGACAAACTGCCCCGCCAGCACCGCTGAACCGTTATCAGGGTTCAGCTCAAGGTCATCACCGGTACGCGATTTAGCAACACCAAAGGCGGTCGCGTGATGGTGCTCTTTCAACGCATAAAAAAGCACGCCGTAACTGCAACCCGCAAAGGAGTCCGGCACCTGCATACAATATTGAGTGGGGCCCGTAAGGGTCGATAGCAGTTGCGTTTGAATACGCGACGAACCGGGGTCCTGCGCGGAACGCACAATCTGTTCCAGTGAAATACTTGCGGTACATTCAGCCTGCGCGCAGTGTGATTTTAATAAGTTGGCCATCTCATCAGAGTCAAAATGAGCCACGATATGCGCCGCTGTTTTAGCCGCACTTACCGCCAGGCCCGTCGCCAGGGTCTGCTCATCCGTATCACCATAAACAATCACACGACTCGCCGTTGTAATCCCGGCGCGATGCAGCAGCTCTGCACTGGTCAGCGACTCACCCTGAACAAAGTGGCTTTGATCCGGCAGCGGGCTCTCCATCTTGCGGGTAGAGCAGAGCACAATATCCTTTTCATCGCGTCGCTTATCGCCGAGGATCTGCTCCACCATGTACGGCGTCCTGTCATCATGCCAACCCAAAATAACAACATGCTCAGAGAGATAAGAGTAATCCCCGCGACCTCGCATACGCTTTCTCCACAGTTCGATTAAAAATTGAGTGGCCTTACCAATCACCGCTGCAAACAGGGTAATGCCACCGGTCATCAACCAGAAAGTAACTGCCGCACGTCCCCAGGCAGTCACTGGCGAATAGTCACCATACCCCACCGTGGTGGATGTCACCATATAGAAATACCAGAAAACATCGGGGGCGATGAGCTCGTGCTCACCGGCGAGCCACAACAATATCCACGACGAGAAAAAGTGAACGCCCACCAGAAAGGTGAGCGCTACCCAACTCATGTTCAATAGCAGGCTATTGAACTGACGAACCAGTCTACTCAAAATCGGCAAAACAACAGACTCCTGAGACTGAACGTCATTGAACTATCTCAATTCGACTCAGCCCTGCTTGGCTTTCAAACGCGCTAATATATCAGCACCGCTGGTGCTATTCGCAGTGATGCCTGCCGATTTCAGTTTTTGATCTAGCGATGCCTCGCCACCACCGGTGTCATCTGCCAACTCACTCGCCGCTTCCATTCGTGCCGAACGCTCTTCCTGCTGCTGCTTGATGCGGTCAAGCGAATCCAGTGCCGTACGCATCTTAGTGTTAGCCCCGCCGTGTCGTTGCGAAACCGCCATCTGTGCTTTCTGTACAGATTCAGTCGCCTTCACAATATCCACCTGCTGCTTTAGGCGCTTAAGATTACCTTCCGAATGGCTGACCGCTTTTCGCAGCTGCGCCACGCTATTAGCAAAACCCGTTGCCAATTCTTGCTCGCTACCCATCTGCTGTTCAAATTCAGCGATTTTTCCCGCGACTTCTGTCGCAAGCGCCTCATCATTTTTCTCCAACGCCTGCAGCACGTAGCCTTCGTATTCTTTAACCTTCGCCGCAAGTCCGTCGACCTTTTTCTGGCTCAGCTTCTGCTTCGCCATGATTTCAGCGAGCGCATCTTTTGAACGCTTTAGCTCACTATCGGCATCACGAATTTCCTGATCCAGAATACGCAGCGCCTGATTGTCAGCAATCGCTTCACCCGCTTCATTGACACCACCGCGAATAGCGGTCACTACTTTAGCCCAAATACTCATGATTAACCCTCTAAAACTGAAGTGTCGTAATTCAGAAACGAACCGTAAGCATCCGCCGCCTTAATCACATTATCTGCCAATGTCTCAACCTCAAAGGTGATGTTACTCAGCAGCGAGGTCGCCGATAGCGCGCCAAACATAGTGTAGTATTCATTGCCATCCGGCAGCGTGTCGAGACTAATGGTCGAGAGCGGAAACAGTTTATGTGTACGCAACACCTCGTCATTAAACTTCGCAACATCATTAATATCTGACAGCGGCCACATCAATGACTCAACGATAATCTGCTCACCCGCAATAGTGAGGTAGACCGGCAGGTCTCCGTATTCACTAAGGGTAATCAGAATAGAAGGGTCTGTCCCCTGAACAAGCTCCGCCGTTGCTTCGCCGCTCTGAATAAGCGCCTCTTGTTGCAATGCATCATGCAGGCTGACAATTGCCCATAGACTTGGTTGTGTCATTGCGTTCGAACCTCCGTTGGTAAACTTTGATGTAATTAATTTTTGCCCCACTGGCTGGCGCAACTGTTTCTCAAACTGAGTCAGTAAGCGCGCATGCTCAGGCACAATCCAGACCTCTTTCTTCACCAGCCCCTGATCGCGCATACGCTGTCGGTGCTGGCGCTGATAAAAGGCAGATGTCTTTTTCTCACTCATGACGGCACTATAAATCTTACATGTAAGTCAAGTCAAGCATTACATGTAAGATTTATGGTGTCGCCTTTCACAAACAATAACCCGCCTTCAACAACATTCACAACTAAATATTTGCACGTATACCTACCTCGCCCAGGCCAGCATAATAACAACTTAATGCCTTGTTTTATATGGGCTTACCACCAGGGGGTGTTAACAACACCCCAAGACCACTTCAAGTATATATGACAAGCAGGCACTATAATATTAAAATGACTGCTTAACCCACCAACCAGTCGGAAGGTACCTGGAGCGCACGATGCATAAACTATCTCTATCACTGGCGACCATTGCAGCGCTGGCCCTGGCGGCCTGTCACGGCGATGACGAGCACCAGGCAGCAGTGCCAGCGCCAATAATCGCATCGGGTATGTTCAAGGATAGCAGCGTTTCCGGCCTGACATTCGCATCAGGCGGACAGCGCGGCATTACTGGCGCAGATGGTAGCTTCAGCTACGAAGTGGGTAACTCCGTCACCTTTTCGGTCGGCGGCGTGACCCTTGGCTCCGGCATCGGCGCGCCCATCATGACCCCGATCGATCTCATCACCAATGCCAGCAGCGACTCACCTCAGGTAAAAAATATTGTTCGATTTTTGACCATGCTGGACAGCACGCCACCGCTCGGTAGCGGCATACAAATTTCAAGCGCCGTACAAACCGTCGCCGACAGCTGGCATCAGGTCGACTTTACCGCTGCCGACCTGGACGCCGAACTCACCGACATCATCTCTGATGTCGCTTCCACAGACACCAGAATCCCGCTCCTGCTAAATGCAGAAGAGGCGAAATCACACCTGACCTCCACCCTGCTCTGCCTCTACAGCGGCGCATACATTGGCACTTTCACCGGCAGTGACCAGGGCCGTTTTGGCTTTCATGTGAATGCAGGTAAAAATGAGGTTGAAGGCACCACTTACAGCACCATCGACAATAGATATGCAGTACTTTCTGGTAATAAAGCGGACAACCCCAGTTTTTTATCAATCACACACGACCACTACATAAAACGCTTCATCAGTGGTGCACTGGATGCCACCGATATCGATAGCGATGCGAATTTAGCAGAGCTCGAATCCACTTTTAGCGGCAACTTCACCACCCTTGACAGCACCAGCGGCGAATGGGTAAAGAACATTCCTGCCGCCGCATCAGGCACATTTTCAGGCACACGCATTGGCGGTGCCGCAGATGCTCTCTATCGTTTTACCGCAGCCTATATCACCACAGATGACACTCACCACACAAACGATGCCGGCCTGTATACCTTTGACATTGATAGCAGCAACAACGTAACCGGCACTGCCTACAGTGTTGTCAACAACAGCCAGGAAAGTCTGAGCGGTGTCGTCAAGTCAGTTATCATCGTCCTGAAAGATGTCAACGTCCTGGAAATAACCACCGCCAGCGGCACCACTATCAGCGGCAGAATCGATCTTGCCGCAAGAACGATTGTTCGCGGACGCTGGGATGATGGCAGCAATAACGGCACTTTTAGTGCGAGCGGCTGCCAGTTAAATTAACCCTGAGCAACAAAACCGAACACATAAACTTAAGCACTTACGAAGGTCTCGCTTAATAAACCATATTTTCTAATGCCTTTATTCGTAATGCATTACTTTTTTCAGCAGGTAATGTCGCAATGAGCTCAAAATGATCACGCTCGCCGGTAAAAAAATTTGTGACTTCACGACGTACATAATGGTTCACCACTGGCGAGTAGTGCCAGGTGTAGCGCTTGAGAATACGCATGCTATGCGCGGAGTAATGATCACAAATGATTCGATAACTGCTAAACACACCAGCAACCACACTGACTGTCTCCAATGCAGCAACGTGACACTGCCATAACGCGGCGCTTTTCACATTCCGCTTTTTTTCTTCATCATGGATCGTTGTTAATACGCTAAAGCGCGCCCGGTTACCCACCGCGAGCGGCCATAGCGCACCGGCATCACCATGCAGCGCCCGTTTTCCATTTTTACCGACAATGGCCCACTGCATAATCGGCAGTACAATATTTCGATGGCGCACATAACGGTGTCCATTCCTGGATGAAAACGTCACCCACTCCCCCGCTATTTTTTCGACACGCGCGATGCGCTTATTGGTAAAAACAAAGGTCTCCCCCGGGCGATAATCGGGCAGCGCAGCCGCGGCGTCATTAACAGCCACCTCAACGCCTGCGTATAAATGATACGTCGAAAAACAAAAGGTAAAAAACACCGTCACAAGACTGCGTAGCATCCTACTCATCACCATGCTGCTGATCACTCAATTCACTCAATAAACCATAGCCAAATACCGAGTCACGCCCTGCCACCCCGATGTCCGCCGCCTGCTGCCGCAACTGCGCTAATAACGCCTGCTGCTGCACAGTATCAGCAGCCAATAGGCGACGCGCCAGGATCGCACTCACCACCGGCACCGCATATGACGTACCACTAAACAGGCTCATGCTATTGCCCTGATCTGCAGCACGAACATTGACGCCTGCCGCAGAAAAATCCACATAATCACCACGGTTCGCTCGCCGATAGATCCGCTGCTTTGCATCCACCGCCGTCACCGCCACAACACCAGGATAAGCCGCAGGGTATAGCGGTGGTGCCGCGGGCCCATCATTTCCAACCGCTGCCACAATCATATGCCCTAACCCAAGGCTTTTACCTACCGCCATCTCCAGTAGTGCGTTTGGTGGCCCTGCAAGACTCATATTAATCACCGCCACCTCTTCTTTTACCAACCAGTTTAGTGCAGCCGCCAGACTATCCGCACTGGCACTTACTTGCCCTTCAGAATACTGAGTAAAAACAGCAGCGCTATACAACTGTGCGCCCGGCAACAAGCCCTGAAAATCATTAGACTCTCCCACCAGTAACGATGCAATGCTGGTGCCGTGCACCATCGGCAACCGCTTATCATCGACAAAACGCTGGCTAATCACCCGGCTATTGCGCAGCGCCTGGTGCGCGACATCGACAGCCGTATCGATCAAACCTATCTCCGTATTGATTGCGCTATGTACAGGAAAACCCGGCTGACCCGGCGTAAGATTCGACGTTTCATCAACCCGCATCGCAGCATAAAGATGATTAAATTCATACAATGCAGCGGGATCATGCTGACGCAACCGCTCAATCGCCTCACGCACTGAAGTGCCGACAGGCGTTTCAATCACAGTAAGCCTAATATTAAGCGCATCCAGGTTTTGCTGACGCAATACCGCAAACCCCAGCGCCTCGATTAACTCAAGCGCGGTCTCTTCTGCATTAATCGCCAGTATCTCGGCTGTTCTGACAATATACCCCTGGTGATCAAGCGCCAGCCCCTGAGCATCAACACTGTCATCAGCCGCCGCCAATACCGGCTCGAAGTCATCAGCCCAAAGCTCATCGTCATCATCCCTATTATCAGCCACCTCTTCCGGAAGATCATCAGCGCTTTCGTCATCAAGGCTGATATCATCACCAACCGCCGCACGATCATCCGGATCATCATCGAACAGATCATCGTCGTCATCATCAGCAACCGCCGCTGTAATGAACAGCGATAAAACCTGTCCACGATGAGACTTATCTGACACCGCCATACCCAGCATCAGTTCAGCACCGCCGATAATGCCGATCATCACAATCATCGCCACCGCTAATCGTCTCATATCCCTCCTTAACCCTATGCGCTTATGGTATGGTGCCAGACCAATCAAAACATCAGTGAAAAAACCTCTTTCATGCCCACCGATAACGGACAGATAATCAGTTTATTCCCTTTGTTACTGCCATTACTCAACTATTTCTCATTGATGTGGAATAAATATTCGTTTACATCGTTATACAGGTATGCCAATGGATGCCCGTGAACAGCAACTCAGGCACGAGATCGTCGCATTAATTCCACGCCTGCGCCGCTTTGGCCTGACGCTGACCGGTCACATCCATGATAGCGACGACCTGGTGCAAGGCGCAATCGAACGGGCATTAAAAAATTTACATCGCTGGCAACACGGCACGCGCCTCGACAGCTGGCTATTTCGCATCACACAAAACCTATGGATCGATCAATGCCGCGCCAACCAGCGCCGTGACACCAGCGCATCCATTGATGATCTACCCGAGCCAAGCGGTGAAGATGGTCGCCAGACAACAGAAAATGAATTAATGATTCGCAAAATGGAGTTTGCGATCGCCGCACTACCGGAGGAACAGCGCAGCCTGGTGGGACTGGTGCTAGTAGAGGGACTCTCTTATAAAGAAGCCGCCACGATCGTCGGCATTCCAATCGGTACCGTGATGAGCCGGGTGGCAAGGGCACGTAAAGCATTAGCACAACAGCTACAACCAGGAGGTGAACAATGACGCAATCACAGCACCATCAGATTGATGACGAGACCCTCTCCGCCTTTTTAGCGGGTACACTCCCCGACGAGCAGAGCCTGCAGATAGAGCAAGCGCTTAATAATGATGAGAGCCTGGCGACACGTGCCGAACAATTAACCCAGGCAGATCCGCTTGCCTCACTCGCCTATCAGGATCTGTTACGTGAACCAATCCCGTCTCATTTACGGGATACCGTGTGGCAAAACAAGACACAACAAACAGATAGCAACGTTATAAAACTGCCCGCACAAAGACGTGCCAGCGGCTACCTGCCAATGGCAACAGCCGCTTCAATTGCACTGCTCATTGGCGGCTTGCTTGGCCAGCAGTTGATCGGCAATAAAAGTAACAGCCATCGCCTGGCACAAGCAGATGCCGGTGTTATTGTCGCGCAAAACCCTCTATATACCGCATTGGAACAGACGCCCAGCCAACACCACTTTGAGGCCGGCAATGGTGACATCATCCTGCCAGTGATGAGTTTTCAAGCCAATGATGGGCGCTATTGCCGTGAATTCCAGATCAATGCCGATAGTAAAGTCTCCGTTGGCGTCGCGTGTAAACAGGATGGCTACTGGAGTACTGAAATACTGCTTGCCGCCGGCACTCGCCCACACAACACCCTAAGCTATCAACCGGCTGCGGGCTACAGCCAACCCGCGCTGGATGCGGTATTGGGCAATCTCTGGAATGGTATTGCGTTTGACCAACATGAAGAACAGGTACTCATCCAGCAAGCGTGGTTTTAATCTAGAAACCTCAGTTGAGTAAGTAATTTTTGGTAGATGGAGATAGAACCTATCTATGTAGCCTGGGCTGAGCTTCCAGCGAAACCCGGGCTACACATTTATATTACTACCTGATGTGACGCACACCTCAGATCGTAGCCCGTTGATTCATAATAACTGCTGCGTAACATCAGTGATTAATTCAGGTTTAACAAGCGAGACTAATGGTGATCTCCTGTCACAAAGACGCTCCTGACTGAGTTGTGCGCGCGTCCCTGCGACACTCGAACTATCAGTCTTTGCATGCCACACCACATTCGGCTGCAAATAAGCTACACAATCCACCTTCGGCGTTGCAATGACCAGGGTAAATTCATACGCCAACCGTGCAGCCCGTAGCGCCTGCTGCGCCTGAGGGTCATAGAGAAAGACTGCATCATCAATCAACAACACCCCGGGACGGGTAGCCAGCGCGCGCGCCAAACGAACCCGCGCCGCTAGCGATGATGATAGATTTGCGCCCGCTTCAGTGAGTAACAGACCGTTCGCATGATTAAGATATGCCACATCCAGTCCACACAGCTGACTGATATGCAGCAACTGCTGATGCTTAATACGTGCCGCATAACGCAGGTTTCTTCGTAACGAGCCTCGCATCAATGGCAGCTCGGGGGTCACCCACTGCACAGCCCGGCGCAGCGATGCCGGCGAAAGATCCCCCAGGTGAATTCCAGCCACCCTGACCTCACCAACATCATGGCTCGCCTGCAGCAGGCCACGTAACAGCTGAGACTTGCCGATGCCAGAGGCACCCACCAAAGCGACTGTACTGCCCTCAACAGCTTGCAGGTGAGCAGCGCGATCAATCGTCATATTGCGTAACGACTTGATCTCAATCGAAAGCGCCCGATCCAAAGGCAAGTTATCACAACCGGGTCGAGCAGGCGTCGCTTCGTCTGCCGCTTGCATCAGTTGCACCAGGCGACGCCGCGCAACCACAAAATTAATCAGCTGATCCATCCCCCTGACCAGCCCCATCAATGAAACAGATAGTAATGAAATCGTAAACAGCAATGTCGTCCATGCGCCAGGTTGCTGCATGGGTAGCGGGTAACCTTTCGCCAGTAGCAAACTTACCCATGCCACCGAGGCAGGCACCATCACCGCCGCCAACGCGGTCAACAGACTCAGTGTTCGAGTCCGCTGCACACTCGCATTAAATAGCGCCCGGTTATAACGACCCACACGACGCGCCTCGCTACGGTAGCGTCCTAAATAGGCAACGGTGGAAACGGCCAGTACAAGATCCGCCAGCCGGGATGACAGGCGGCCACGCAGGCGGCGCAACTCGCTTGCCAAACCATACAACCGCAGCGCCGCCAGTGGTGCGAGTACTAACAACAATATCAAACTCACAATTGTCAGGTGCTGTGCCAATTGCACATCGATCGCCGCCAGGCCTGCAATACTGGCCAATAGCGTGGCACTCGCAATCATCGTTGTGGCCAACCCCTGCGAGACCCATTCGCGCACCGCATTCAGGTCCCCCAGCATCCGCGCCATGCTGGTACCCAGGCGCTGCGGCCTTAACCCTCGCGTCGCCTTAACACAACTGCGTAACAACACCAGCCGTAAAGCGTTGCTGTAATCCATCCCGAGGCGTTCAGCCACACTGTTAGCACCCCAGTGTGTCAAGGCGATCAATAGCGCACAAAAGAGAAGAGACAACGATATATAGAGAGGCAGGTCGACTGCCTCAATGGTATCCAGCGCGATCAGTAACGCTCGAAACAACATCGCCACGGCAAAGAGTGCCAATGCCTCTATTGCCGACAATCCAACCAGACGGAGAAACCACCCTTTTCTCCGCCCGGCCAGTAACGCTGGCAGCGTCACAGCACTGCACGTAACGGATCTGCCTCAAGCATCTCCAACCACCCTTTAGTCACATCCCCCTGCGCTAACTGCGCAGAGGTATAACACGAAAGACCTGTCACCTGTTCCGCCTCCCGACTTGCCAGTGGTGATGCGGTTACCTTTCCGCTCACTGCCAGCACCCGACCAAAACGCTGCAACCACGCCACCCCTGCCGCAGCACCGGTCGAGCCATCTGCGGCAAACAGATAGGCACTAATCAGGTTTTGCATGAAAGGACTTTGAATGAAAGCCGCACTTTCCTGTTGATAGATGCCGTCGGCAATTTCCATCACAATCACATCACACTGTTTTGCCGCCAGATGAGCAATAAGATGTGTCGCAGCCTCATATAATCGAGGCAAGGGCATATTAAACGTGCTCGCCATGCCCGCATCGGTAAAATCCACCGCAGCAATGGCACCGGCATCACGCATCTTCCATAGATCGCCTCCTGCGCCTGTGCCGGTAATTTTTACCGCGCCCACACGATAACCCTGGCGTGTAAGTCCGCGCACAAGATTAGAGACAGTGGTTGTTTTCCCGGCGTTCATGCTACTGCCCGCCACTGCGATCACCTGCGGCAGACTACTCACCACCAGCTCTTCAACAGCATAACCTGAAAGATTAATCACCTCACCATCCGCACCACAAACCAAACCAATGGGCTCAATACTCGTGGGCGCAGAAATTCGGGTAGACCAGCTCAACGCCTGGGATGCAATGCCACCGGCAGCGACCAGACCACATGTTGCCATCTCTTTGGGAACCATCGCTTCATATTGATCCGGGGCGTAACGATTACCATAAGCCACCAGAATTTCATCGCCCTCATGCATGATTGAGCGACGACCGGTGGTTAATTCAAGCGCCTTGTGATGGCCGATTTTGCCGACGCGTGCCAATACCAGATCACCACTTTTTATATTGCCTGGCGAACTTTGTAATAATCGTAAATGATCTCGTGCAACGTTGCGGGTAACAAACGCACGCTTAGCCCTGTGAATCCGGCTGCTTTCAATAACAGTGATCATGACATCTCTCCACGTTGTTAAGTTAAGTTGATTTACGGCTTAAACAACGCGTCAGTTTTTATTTTATTCCATCCTTTAGGAATAATTTCCAATAAAAAAACCATCGCCCGAAAACTATATCTTAACTTCCAGCTCAGCGAGTAACACAGTCGCATCCTGTTTGCCATTCGATGCAGTGGACTCATCGTACCTGACAAGATCCGCACGCCCGTTAATCCAGGCAGTTAACTTCATCCATACCCCCACACCCATCAAATTGTAATTGCGTCGTGAAGAGGTTGTTCTCGAACCGGACATCGCCACCTTCCACTGACGCCCACGCCATGAGAAACCCAAATTAACCTCTTCCTGATCATAGCCCCTGGTACGCAAATTACTGTCACCGCGCCATACATAAGCGCAGCCCAAAGTAAGACGACCACGTTTTAATTCAGCGCCGGCACTCCAGGAATCGATGTCGGCACGTTCAGTCATCGCCTCAGCATTCGCACTCACATAGCCGCCGCTCAAACCGCCAATCCAACCATCAACCCAGCCACTAAGCGGCTGCTGATACTGCACACCCAACTCGATTGCATTCTCTTGTTGAGTCCGGTCGCGCGCACGCCGCGCACCTGTATTGGCCGTGCGTTCAGGTGAATAGGAGATGCCATATCGTAGACCACCCGTCGGCGGCGAAAGATAAATAAGTTTTGTTGCGTCACTGGTATCATATGCCGACAACAGCGCCTGCCGTCCGGCATAGCGGGCAAAATCGCCACGTATCTGCCCCAGACCAATAATCGGCGCATGAAACGCCAGTCGATCCGCTGGACCATCCTGCTCCCCCAGCTCCACGCGCCCAAAATCAGCCACAAAATAGGCGTAGATCTCATCTCGCTGCAAGGCCTCTGCCGTATGTGAATCCGAGTCATACTCAAGCCGCAAGCCATAAATCAGCGCATTCTCACTGACCCATTCACCATTAAAACGTAAAGAAGCATCATGACGCCAGGTATCGACATCCCGGGACGGTATATCGGTATTAAAGCGTGCCACCTGAGAGGAGATAGACAGTCGTGCCCATAGCGCCACACCATCATCCTGATATTTAAACCGCTGCGCTTCAGCCGAAGTAGCGCTCAATAAACAGGCGACAACGAGATATCGAATAGTCGTCAACCGCTTTCGCGCACGATCCGCAAAATGATTCATCTGCCTGCTCTTATGTGAGTTCATGCAGAGACAACGACGTACTTAATCATCTATTCCCGTTAGAATAAAGTTTTTCGTAACTTATGTGGACTCCCCCGTTGTCAACAATAAAACACCCCAAACAAAGAAATAAATGCGTACTTATGTACGAGCTCTAAATTAAGTAGCGAACTCTGGCTCTATGATATCTACGCGAAGGTGTTTTCAAATCGATTCAACGAGCTCGAAGCTCTATTCAGTTCACTCCTGAAATTTGCCATTTCTGCGTTGAAAAATGATCATTTATGGGTATCCTGCTCTAATCTCAAGGACACCTGTAATAGGACTTATGTTACTCACTCCGTCCGCACCCACTAGGTTACAACATTAGATTTCATGACTCCGTAGTCAATCCCTTAAATTTGAATTTAACTTCCCACGAGATAGCCCTGGTTAGGAACGTGCACGGAATAACTTGCTGTTTTGGCGCTCTGATTTAGTTTTTATTTGTTCGTTCTGATTGAGCAAAAGCGGAGAAATAGTCGTTCTATTTCGAGTTTTTATGATTGAAGAACGGGCAAAGACGGGCTGAAGCAGAGATGCGAAAACGGTAAGTTATTCCGTGCACGTTCCTTAGCTGCTAGTACGCATTCCCTCGCCAGTCGGTTTCTAGTATCCACACCACTAATTCCCCATCAATAACCTCATAAAACACCCTGAAATCACCAATTCTGTATCGATAGCAATTGTTAAACCCCTGCATTGTTTTAATATTGGGTCCGTTTCTAGGATTTCGGGTGAGGTTATCCATCTTTGAAAGTACTCGACGTCTCATAACAGGATCAATTTTTTTCAGCGCCTTCTCTGCTTTTTTTGAAAATCGAACCGTGTACATTATCGATTTTCCTTCTGAAGATCCTCTAGCGTTTTAAGGTTTTTGATGTCTTTTTTAGGTGTCTTTAGCTTCTCCATTCTTACTTTTTGACTCAGCCTACGATTGCTTTCTTCCTCTGACTTGTTTGTTTTATCACGATTATTTGACATCACTCACTCTCCCTCTTCAATTCATCCAAAGTTTTTGAATTATTATCATAAGGCTCATTAAGTTTCCCATCTAATTCTTCTTCCCTTTCCCCTATTTTTTTGACAAAAAACTCATATGCCTTTGGTTGAAGTATTACACCGATCAATTTCCCACTATCGTCTTCTATCTGAATGTCTTCGCCTTCCAGAGGGTCAGGGTTATTAATCAGATTCAATATGTTAGTTGGTAGGTCAGTTGATTTTATTCTCATAATTTCCCTCAATAATCTAATTACATCTATATTTCATGGATAGGCCCAGCAGCACCGCGTAGGTCAGTGTGCAAAATAGACACTCTTTCCCTGCCAATTTCAACGTCAGGAATGGAAATTAAATAACGGATACAAGCGGCCTTTGCGCCAACGCGCCGCGTCAGCAAAGGCACGTCAGGTTCGCACTCATGCCAGCAGGATTTTTGCTCGCGTATTGGGCAGTTGCACCTGGTGTTCATTCAATGCCAGCTCCAGCGCAGCCGCATGGCGTTGACGCTGACTACCACCGGCCAGTATTTCATTCAACACGGCGGGCACAATAGGACGCCCCATAAAGTAGCGCCGCCCCACAATATAGTTTTGCCCTTGCTGGCGCCAAAAAGCAGCAACCTTTTCAGCATCAGGATAAGGCAGATTTTCATCCTCATCCAGCTCGACATCATCGACATCATCCGAAACAGATAGATAACGATCGGGTGAATCTATCAACAACTGCTGTTTTTCAAGATCAACACCCGTGATATAGCTAAATGACTCCGCCGCAAGCTTCGCCACAGCGGCCTCCTGCATTTTACTGATTAACCAGTTAATCGCATGCGGGTCACCCAGCACCCCGGTCGCCGTTATAACGGCCCTCACCTGCGCCTCATCCTCCGACAGTTGAGAGATCCACTCGCGAGCCTGCGCGACCGGCAGGACTCGAAAGGCCGTCTGAATGGCTTGAACCTGATAGGGGCCCGGTTTGAAAACAAACGGTTTTAAATCATCAAGGTTGCCTCGATGCCCCAGTAACACCGCAGACCAGTGCGCCCAGAACCTCACACCTTCACTTTCGGCAGCCATTGCGATATTAAGCGCGGGCATGCAATCCTGCCGCCGCAGCTCACCGACTAAACGTAATGCACGCGCATAGAGCAGCTCATGCTGATGGCAGTCACTACGCTGAAAGATGACCGATAGCAGCTCGGCGGGGTCATAACGGCGCACACTACAGCTCGCCAGCCCGAGGTATTTATGTGCCATATCCTTGCCATTCAGGAATCGATCAATCCACGGCTTTGCCATCTCGTCGGGCAACCACCCCATCGCGGAAACCAGCCCCGGCGTAGCAAGCTCATTTTCCAGCCCCGCTTCAACCGCTACCTGAATTTTTCGACTCTCGTGGCTGCGCATCGCCACCACCATCGCAGTAAACACCTCGCCGGCCCCCTGCAACTCAAGGGCCGCTTCACAAGCCTGCCAGCCAATATCAAGCGACGTCATCAGACCATCAAGCTGCGCTGCAATACGCTGCTCCAGTTCAAGAATCTCACGTGCATCATAGTGCGGCTGATTAACCGCAGTCGAACGCAACAACCATAAAAACGAGGCGTCATTAACGTACTGCTCATAAATATCATGATAAGCAGCGTGACGATCCTGACAGGGTATCATAGAGTGATTGGCCATCTCGTTATCCGCTCAACCTGGCATATTTTTTTGTTGTGCCATGATCGTTAATGCCTCATCCATTTGAGCATCCCGCCTGGCCCATCCTTTTTTCGCCGATGCATTTGTCATCTTATCATAGCGATTTTCACATCGCTAATCTTCAATGCCTGCTTGTCACAGGCAACGGCGGCACGCCATACCATCGCAAGTTTTAATTGATTCGGCTCTATCAACAAGGTCTCCAGGTTAAACGCTGGCCGCCGGATCTCGCCGGCCATCGAAACCGCTGCACTTAACTTAATATACGGCACCTCAAAATCGATGGTGCCAGCCGGGTGCATATGCGTAATAGAGACCGCTTCACCGCCCTTGAGAAAACCGGGGTAAATCAAATCAGGGTGTGCGCTATTAAAGAAACGCTTGTCAAAATCGTCAGGCAAATAGGGGGCCCGGCTGGTTTGCCAAGCCTCGTCGTAACTGCCCGCATATTGGGCACGTGGCTGCCAGTGCCCGGCAACTGCGCCAAAACAGGCGGGCATGGGCTGTTGATCAAAGTGGGTAATAAGATCATCTGGCGATTCAAGATTTGGCAGGGAGTGGCCATTCATCTCATCCACCTGACGCTCCCCTGCAAAACCACAGCCTACCGGATTACGCTCATCTGCAGCCGTGATAACATCATCAATAAAATGAGCACCACCAAATGCCTTTTCATAAACCAGCGGCATGGTCGTGAATGGTTGAGCAGCGCTGATGCGCCCATCTTGCCACTGCCGGTCACCAAAGATACGGATGTTTTTATGCACCTGCCCAACGGTCAGGCTCACATCCAGTTCGCGGCGCGCGTTGCCATCGGGGGAGCAGGCATCGCCCAGCATAATAATGTCGCTACAGCACTTGCCAAGGTGATAGTCAGAGCCATATTTAACACTCGACTCCCCCGGCTCACCCCAATATTGATCGCTCTCCTGCGGTGGCAACTGCTGCTCGGCAAGCGTCCATTGGGCGCCAATATTAAAGGTTGCCCTCACCATCAAATAGAGCGTATCAACGGCCTCTTCATTAGGCAAAAGGGCCATACTGGCAGCAAAGGGGGTACTGTTCTGGAGTTGTAACATCGTGCGAAGGCGCTTAGTTAACCTGCACCGAGCCACCCATAATGCGATTCACGCCGCTCGACCGGTTGAGCAGATACTTGCCACGGATCAGCACCTTGCCTGATTTGGTCAGCGTGATGCTGGACTCACCACATTTAAAAACAATCTCTTCCTGTGCTTCAAACACCATGCGTTTGCCGTCGATTTCGACATCCTCAACCTTCAGCTCGCGCTCAATCGCAACGCCATTTTCACTCGCTTGCGCAGCTTGATCATAGTTATCCAGCATCGCCTGCAACGGGCTATGGATCACCCCCATCACGATTGGCTGATGAAGATCGCCATTCGCAAACAGTAAGGCCACCTGACGCCCGAGGTGCTGCTGACTCAAGCCCAGCGTGGTAATCGCCACCAAAGGCTCATCAAGCGGGCTACCCGGAAAACCGACCCGTAAGCGACCCTGTTCATCAATCGCCATCAGCGTGCCAATGATCACCTCGCCAGGTGCAACAGCAGCAGCGGGGCGCGTATCCGCTGTTTGCGCGGTTTCAGGTGCTTTATCACTCATCACTCAACACCACTAATTAGTGATTACCTTACTGCCTTTAATCACCACATTACCAGACCCTTTGATATTGATCGTCTTGCCTGACAGGGTAATATCACCATTGCTTTTCATCACAATGCTTGCGCTACCTGTTTTAATCGTAATGCTGTCATCCGCATCCAGCCTGATTGTTTTGGCATGCAGTGCATAATCTTTTGTCACACTTTCAATGTATTGGCCAGTCACTGTTTCCTTCAGGTCTTTATCAACCTTAATGGTCATATTCCCCTTCACGCCTTCGTCATGATCCTTAGTGACATTAATCGTTTTGTTCCCGCGAATGGTCTCAAACTGATTGTTGTTAACCGTCTTGCGTCGGTCATTCTTGATCTCTGAGGTTTCATCATTCTCAATCGTTTTGATGCGGTCATGATCAACCGTCAACGTTTCATCATGCTCAACCATCGTATTCAGATCTTTCTCTGCATGGATATAGATCTGCTCCCCACCTTTTTGATCCTCAAAACGCAGCTCATTGTAATTCGCAGACGTACCACCAGGGGTTGAATGCGTTTTAATCCCACTCTCGGTCTTTGATAAGCGATAAGGTGGCTTGTTCGCGCCATTATAGACAGAGCCGGTAACAATTGGCCGATCCGGGTCTCCGTCCAGAAAAGAGACAATCACCTCATGACCGATGCGAGGAATAAATGAACTGCCCCAGTTATTTCCCGCCCAGGCCTGCGTCACCCGTAAAAAGCAGGAGCTATTTTCATCCTTTTTGCCCTCTCGATCCCAGATAAACTGAACCTTGATTCGGCCATATCCATCGATATAAACCTCTTCACCTTCCGGCCCGGTCACCACCGCCGACTGAGGCCCACGCATCACCGGGCGCTGGTGAACCTGAGGCGGACGATAATGGACATCGGCAGGGATGCAGGTAAAAGTATTACTGTAGAAGACTCGAGCCGCTGTTCCATCAGTAAAATGACTATTGTCCTTCGCCTCATGAGAAACCCGCAGCAGGGTATACTTTCCGTTTTCTGCCGCTACCGCATGATTCGTCAGTTCGAAAGTACTACCCGCATAGAAGGCACTACAGTTACTTTCCCCATGAATTTTATTCATCTCCACTTCTTCAGCCTGCATCCGAACCTGCACCAGCTTAGTGCGAATACCAGGATCATACAACCCTGGATATTCATAGTGTGTGAATTTTTTGTTATCAGCGTATTTGTGTATCGTAGGAGACTCTACACGTAGATCCCTATCCGGCTTCATAAAATCATAATCATTTAAGGTCCAGCTACCTTTTCTAAATTCGTAATGGCGCTGCCATGCAGAAATATGTGAGCCTATCGCAGAATCTGTTGAGCAGCTTAAATCTCCTTCACCACACTCTTCATAGGCATTTACTGCCTCGACGATCATAAGCGTATGCTTTGTAGCCTCATGAGAAAAATAGTAGGCGTAGCCCTCCTCCTCCAGCAGCCTTGAAACAAACTGCAGATCACTCTCGCCATATTGAACACAATACTCACGAGACCTGCTACCTTTAGCATGAAACTTAAAATCGCTAAACCCCAGATCCGCAAACACCTCACTCACGATCTCTTTAGTGTGTTTATTCTGAAAAATACGGCGGCCTTCCGTTCGAGACAAAAACGATAACCATGGCACCATGGTCAGCTGGTAGCGACGAAACTTGCGCCGGTTGACGCCACCACCCAATGAAAACCGCTCGACCTGACCGTGAAACACACGACCCTCCTCACCTCCGATGGTTACGCTAATTTCCGTCCCAATAATGTCTTCCGGCTTGATAGCCTGGTCTTTAGAAACTACCTCAAGCTGAAATTGAAACGGGGAGGAGATAGATTCGGTACCCTCAAACGAGGTCACTAACAGCGCATCTTTTCCCAATGTGCTATTAACAGCGATTAGCCGACCATCCTGGGTATATTCACTCATAACATCAAACCTTCTAAATCCGGGATTAGACTATGAACACATCTGCTTATCGAAAAAACCTGTGCGTAGCCAAAGACAAAAAAGCACCGCTCAAAAAAGCGGTGCTGTTGTTCGTTGCAAAGGGATGATAATACGCTTGATGCTGATATATTGCCATTATTCACCCCCTGATAAATCTGTTATTTACTGCCGACCCCAAAATAAAAAATGCAGCCCTGAACCTGCGATATGCTACAACAAAAAACCAGCATTTTCAATATTTACCTGCCTCCCAAATCCCCGGGCAGGGCTTCATCAGCGCTCCAGGAGGCCTCTGTCCTCTCCTTTTTAACGGCCTAAAACCCATACTGAAGATCAAACAGCACTCTCATACTATCAAGCTCTGGCTGAGTACCTTCGTCAGAAAACTCATCCAGCACGGGGAAAGCAAACTGTAAATTACCACTCACACCCGCCTCATGGGCAAATTGAAAACCAAAGCCAACATCGATCAACGTGCCGGTTACATCGCTTTCACCGGCCAGCAGCGCATGTTGTTGACCAATGCCCATATCGGCAAAGAGCACCGGCTTCACAAAATCATCAAACCGGGTATCTCCGATACTGAAGCTCATAAAGTCCGGGCTATTAAAGATCCAGTCTGCGCCCAAGTAAAAGGCATCATCCGCGGTAAAAAAACTGGGGGAGAAGCCTCTGGCTCGCGTCGGCCCCGCCAGTGAAAAGCGGGCAATTTTTGACAGATTGACCCCGGCATACTGGAAACTTGAACGATAAAGCAGGCGCGACTCGCTTTCGGTGAAGGGTACTTTGAGAAAGGTCAGCAGTGTGTAGTCGAGCGACAAAATATGGTAGTTTTCTTCCTGCCCCGTTTTTGCCCCAAGGTCAAAACTGCCGCGGGTATACTGGATGCTGCCATCGTGCAGCCGCTTCTTGTCATCGTCCAGGAAATCAAAGCGGTATTTAAGTGACAAATGCGTCAGCTCTTCATCCAGGGCATTATTAAAATCAAGCGCTTCGCCAATCTGCAAATCAGATTTGATTGACTCGGCACGCAGTTCATAGTGACTATTGCCGGTGCGCCCACGCCGTGCGATATAGCGGGCATTAAAGGCGAACACATCCACCTCGCCATTCAATTCAAGATCAGCCACCTGCGTTCGGTCAACAGCAAACTGATTTCGGGATGACTCCAGGCCCAGTCGAAAACGGGGGCTGAAAAAATTACTCTCATAAGCAAATTGCCAGTAGGTCGTGTTATCCGGCGCCTCTGCCCGCAGCAGGCTTGCGCGCAGGTAGTCCGCCAGCCCCAAGGTGTTATTCAATTGAATGTCAGTATAGAGCCGGTACAGACCGGCCTCATCAGTGCCGTGATTATCGAGCCGCACATGCCCCATATAACGGCGCTCATCTTTCACATTAATATTGAGACGTGTATCCCCGACCTGCGCACCCGGCTCAAAAAAACCATCAACCGTCAGCCCCGGGTAATCACTAAGCACAAACAGGCTCTCTTCAATCATTTTATTAGTGACCGGCGCACCTAACAGCCCGTCAAAAACCATATTCAAGGTCTCGGCCCTGTATAGCGCATTGCCATTCACGGACACTTCACCGAGCATGCCCAGTAGCAGGGTCAGGTTAACCACGCCATCACGCACACGCTGTTTAGGGATGTAGGCCTTGGCAAGCACAAATCCCCGTTGCCGGTAAAAACGGGTAATCTCGTGCGCGACCGTTTCAATCTGCCCCAGGGTAACCCCTCGCTTGCCGCGCTGCCCACGAATCAACCAGACTAACTTCTGCACCTCCAGCGGGCTCACATGGCGATCCACTGTCTCCTCTTCAATATCAGAGAGAAGATCAGAGATCTCACCCAGTTCGTCAACCGTATAGCCGGACGCCAGTAATTCCCCCTCTCCCATGAGCTCAAAACGGATCCCCTCTACCAGCTCCGCCAGCGCCTGATGGGTAATCCCTAATTCAGGGTATTCAACCAGCCCCTGGATTCTAAATTCAGAGACCGAGAGCCTCGGCCCGGCCGTCGGGTCAGGCGAGCGATCCTTTAATGCAGGCACATCCATATCACGCAACATGGTTTTCTCTTCAGCGGCGCCAAATTGCTCAATCTCGGGCATCTCCAGAAAACCAGCATTGACCGTCGCACTACAAACAGCAAACATCACAACGATTGCCGAAACACTACTCTTTATTGTCATTTAAACGTTACTTTCCAAACTAAATTCACCAGGGCTGCGCACTCATTCAGTAGCCGCCGCTCACTTAAAGCAATCATACCTCGCCCTCTATCGCTTCCTGCTCTTCGTCCTCATCTTCACTACTAGTGCTTTGATCCGATGGCAGGCGTAACGCCGTATCACCATAGTTATAATTTCTAACCTCGGAAAAAATAGCGGGATCGATATTAGCCAGCGAACCAATATCAACCGTTTGCTGCCCGCCCAGGCCGCTCGTCGCATCACCTTCGATCAAATCAGCAGTCGTTGTGGTGTTGCGGGGTTCTCCGCCAATCGATATCACGGCGCCACGACTACCAATCAATGTGAATTGATCATTTACGCGGAGCCTGATCGGCTGCCCTTGCTCACCAAAATCCGCCACACTATTCACAAAAAGGCTTTCCGCAGTGATATCCGCTTCGCTCAAACCAAAGCCAGCGGTACTCACCGAGTTAGGGCTCTCATTAAGAATCACCACGCTGCCGGCATACACTGAGGAGGCGATATTACCGCCATAATTCGCATCAATCGCACCACTCGAAGTAACGCCATCCTGTGTCACCTGTAACGATATATCGCCCGAGTTTCGCAAAATAATATCACCACGGTTACGCAGATCACGCACATCAAGGTCACCACTGTTATTGATATTGACGGTACCGGAGGTTGTATTAATTGCACTCAGTGTTGCCGTTTCAGTATTAATCGCGCCAGCAGTATCCAAATTATCAAACCCTGCGCTGCCCTTCACATGGTTCACGGAACCGCCACCAATCCCCTTTGCGGCAGAGAGCGTTACTGTACCGGCAGAGAGCTGACTGGCCGAGTCTACGATGGCGCCCGCGCTCGTATCAAGGTTAATCGTTTCCGCCGAGAGTTCACCCACCGATATATCACCAACCGCCTTCACATCAAGTGCGCCTTCAACGCCAGCCGTTATTTTTCTAATGGTAATCTCATCAGACTCAACCACACTAACATCATTTGCTGCCTCCATATTCACCACATCAAAGTTGTTATTGGCGTTATTCAGGAGGATGCTTGCCGTCGATGTGAGGCTAGTCGATCCTGTCGAGCTGTCATTCGTCACAACAATGGCACCCGAGCTGATAATGTCACCCAGCGAGGTGATCGTTAAATTTTCCGCCGTCACTTCAGTCAGGTTAGTCGCCACACGGTTATTCACTACAATCGTCGTGCCCTTCAATGTCAATGCACCCGACAGTTCATTATCGCCGGTAAGGCTGATATCCACAGCATTCAGCGACATCGCTGCAGAGACCACATTCTCACCACTTGAAACAATGTTCTTGGCAGCCGTTAACGTCGTGTCGCCAGTGAACTGGTTGTCTCCGTTAAAATTGATACTGTCGCCCGCATCAAATGCAGTCGCTCCAGCAAACTGGTTATCGCCAGCTAAAACAATATTGGCACCAGCATCAAATACCGTGGCAGCGAACTGGTTATCACCAGATAAGACAATGTCAACTGCAGCATTCAGGTTAAATGCACTACTGATATTCAAATCTTTATCACTGGTTATCGAGCCTGCCACCGTCGAGACATCAATCACACCTGTCGAACTTGAAATGTCGATAAGATCAATGCCATCCTGAGTGGCCGTATCCTGCTCGGTAATATAGACCTCACCACTATGGTTAATCACACTCAGCTCACTCACGTCGGTCATCAAACGACTCGACTCAATACCTGCCTGAGTAACCCCATCCAGCACCAGATGCTTAGCCGTGATTAACGGCGCCGTCGTATCGTCACGATCATCATTAACAACATTAGCGGTGACCGTGAAATCACCGCCAATCGAAATACCGTCCGTCAAATCGAGATTACTTCCCCCCAGTGCCCGCACAGTGATATTCGCTTTATCCGTGACACTATAATTCACAGACGCCAAACTGGAGTTTGCTGCAAAAACACTATCGCCCAAACTCACCGAGTCACCAACGTTGGCACTATTATTGATCGTTAAATGATCGGCGACAACACTACTCGTGACTGTTTCAACGTCAGAATAATTAACATCAAAAGAATAATTAACATCAAACTCCACGCGACTAAGCTCGTAAGCGAGCTGATCATAAGCAACAACACTGCCACCAGCGGTATAGGTCTCATTATCCACGTCGCCACTGATGGTCATCACGTCATCGTGATCTCCACCCTTAAATTCGATCTGCCCGGACGCCGTGCGGCCCTCCAGATTGATATGCAGCTCATCAGCACTGCCACCACCTGAAATAGTCCCCGCAATGGAGCCATTATCACTGACATTAAAAACATCAACACCGCTACCACCGTTTAACGTCACAAAGCCGGTAAAGGCGATGCTCTCAGAATCGTTACTGCCGTCAACACCCGTATCTGAAATATCACCGGCATTCACGTCATTAATATTCCAGGTAGTGGTGGTGCCATCGCGCGCATTTAGGATGCCGTCGGTAGCGGAAACCCTTTCGATGCCTGTTGCCGACACACCATCAATCAGACCACTGTCACCCAGTGTCAACTCAAAGCCACTATCAGTGGCGATCAGGCTGTCGACATCAGAACCACTGTCACCACCTACAATAGAAAGCGTTGATTCAGCGGTTATCGCCCGCACCAGAAAATTATCGCTACCGCCCTCGCCATTCAGCATCACATTAAAGACAGAGATTTCATCCAGCTCGCTACCTTCCACAAAGAAAGAGTCATCACCACTACCACCATTAAAGGCTGCATTTGAAAGGTCACCCCGAATATAAAATGCATCATCGCCATCACCACCATTCACCGTATCGGCAGTACCGCCAGCATTAATGATAACAGTGTCATCACCACCACGACCATTGATAGTCACGACACTACCATCCAGCGTAAAGGTATCACCTGCGGAGACGCCATCACCGCCATTCAATGTTGTCACTGACCCATCGCTATCAACAGAAAAACCAGCGGCAGTGCCAGCCTCTGTCAGGGTCGAAAAGTTATCAAACTCAACAACCTGGTTGTCGTTAACAAGCGAACCACCATTCTCCCGCTCGACCTTCCAGCTATTCGTCTCTGCTGAATCACTCATTAGCTCATTATCATGATTAATATTGGCAGTGATTTTTTCAATTTGATGAAGGTTCAAATGATCACTCACATCCGCACCCAGCTCAATCTGTCGATTCCCTGTAGCGGTAATCGTGAAAGTATCATTACCGCCCATACCATTAATCAGGCCAGTTACCCCCGAAGAGGCGTCACCCGACAAAAGGAACTGATCCTGTACATCTGAGCCCGTCAAATAATCGAAATGACTAAACGCCATGTCATTCATTGAATCCTCTAATCTGCCAATGCCATCACCGGTAATGCTCCACTCATTAATACCAGCATCAACACTCCCCCGCAGCGTGTTTGAGGTTGAAGGCGTGGCAACAACCTTGTCAATCTGAGAGATGGTGAAATCTTCATCGCCAACAGTAGCATTCGCCGACTGAACAATCTGGTCACCAATTGAAATATTCAACTGGTTAAACCCTGAACCGCCATTTATCACACCTGTAATGCCTGCGGCAGCATTGAAGGTGTCATTATTAGAACCACCCGTGAGATGATTAAAGCCAACAAAGGCCAGGCCAGCTACCGTCCCTTCATTTTCCTCGGTAATCTCCCAGGTATCACCAGCAGCTCTACCAACCAACGTACTATCAGCATTGTTTCCAATCACCTGCTCAATATTGCTAAAACCTTTGTTATCCAGCTGCAACACAACAGACTCATCAACTAATGCAGAATAATCAACGCTATCGAGGGTGTCCTCCCCACGCCCATCAATCACCACCTTTCCTGTCTCAGGCTGCACGGCAAAAGCAAAGGTATCATCACTGGTTTCAGCGCCAAAAAGGAGATCCATTTCAGTAAAGGCTATCGTCTCTCCACCATTCAACAAGCTGCCACCATTGACCTGATTGATCGTCCAGGTGTTACTCGTATCATGGGCAAACACGCTGTCACTTCCGATACCACCAATCAGACTGGCAATCCTCAAACCACTCGCATGAATATTAAAGATATCATCACCCGCATCACCACTGATAGATCCTGAAATATCCGCTGCGAGATTGAAGGTATCAATACCACCACCACCACTCAGCGCACCAGTCACACCTTCATTAACATGGAAGGTATCACTCCCCTCGCCACCATTCACACTACCTGCAACAACAGCATTCAAATTAAAGATATCATTGCCACTGCCACCATCAATCACACCAGCAAAATTATTCGTCGTCAGGGTAATCTCATCCACAACAGCACTACCAGAAACGTTATCGATATTATCAAAACTGGTCAGCGTAATTTTGTCAGTAACATTACCACTACGCGCACCATCTACATGCCAGGTATTAACGTCGGTACCACTGCTGCCAAACAAGGTATTCACTGAATCAATCTGCCCGGTAATCGTTTCAATAAATGCGACGTTAAGGCGCTCGTTATTACCATTAACACCCAGTTCTATCTCACGCTCACCAACTGTGTTGATGGTTAAACTGTCATTATCGCCACCACCACCATTTATCAGGCCACCAAATTGCCCTGAGAGCAGGTTATGAACAAAGTTATCTTCACTTGAACCACCAGTAAGATGGTCGATATTACTAAAGGCAGTTCGCGTCGTTTCATCATTAACAGAACCACTTCTAGTACCCGTGATGTCCCAGGAATTAGTCGTCGCATCACTATCACTGATCAATGTATTGATAGCATCCGCGTGGCCTGTGATCGTTTCAAAAAGAGTCACATTCAAATTCTCAGTATCGCCGTTTGCACCCAGTTCAATAGTGCGATCACCCGCCATTGTGATCAACAATTGATCATCCCCCGCACCACCGCTAATCGTTCCGCTGATATCAGAAGCCAGATTGACGATGTCATCACCTTCATTACCTTTGATTGAACCATTGACATTGGCTTCAATATTAAAGGTGTCATCATTCGTACCACCTTCAAGGTGCTCAACACTGTCAAAAGCAATACGACGGGCGGTGTGCTCACTGTCCGCATGGATCTCACCGCCATTCTCACTGGTAATCGACCAGAAGTTCACTTCGTTCGCCGCCGTCAGGGTGTCGTCTCCATCGCCACCGTTAAGTGCATTCGCATGACCAAAGGTGATGTTAGTACCAGCAATATTGAAGCGATCATCGCCTGCTCCGGCATTGATCGTGCCAGCAAAATCGCTGCTGATATCAAAGGTGTCCACCGCACCCCGGCCGTTCAAGGTATCGATATTGGTAAAGTCGCTAACATACACATCACCATCGGTCACGCTTTCGGTGATCGTATTGACAGTTGAGCCGATTGCCCAGGTAGAGGCCACATCGCGACCGGTGAGTGAGTTACTACCGTCACCACCATCAATCTTACCGATCACACCCGATGCAGTCATCGTGAAGTTATCGGCCGCAGAACCACCCGTGACATTTTCAACTTGAGAAAAAGCGATATTGGTACCTGATGCATTTTGCAGTGTGCTATCAGTCGCAATGCTCCAGTTATTGCCGTTGATAGAGCCAAAACCAACAACGGTATCGATACCGCCTTCGCCACCCTTGAAAGTCGCTGAAATAGCGTCAGCCAGAATATTTAAAGTATCGTTGCCCGCGCCACCATTTAACTCAGTGCCCACTGTCGTACTCAGATTAAAAATATCATTATCGTCGTTACCATTAATCGTTCCGGTAACGTTCGATGTCAGGTTGAAGGTGTCATCACCCTTATTACCGGTGATCGAGCCGCTGACATCGGCACCCACATTAAAGGTGTCGTCATCGCCGTTACCTGCCAGGTCTCCCGTCACGCTCACAGTCAGGTTAAAGGTATCATCACCATCGTTACCGGTGATCGAGCCGCTGACGTCGGCACCCACATTAAAGGTGTCATCGCCCGTGC
>Ga0316203_1000766_pt1 | contig 31128 bp, 24 predicted proteins | sample 6monrhotite_MG_FD_204940 | JGI IMG/M metagenome (GOLD analysis project Ga0316203, IMG submission 204940) | Microbial mat bacterial communities from mineral coupon in-situ incubated in ocean water Damariscotta River, Maine, United States -... | ecosystem: Environmental > Aquatic > Marine >... | reverse complement strand
CGTCGAAAGGAATACCGGATATAGCCAACGCTGCGGACGCGCCGATCATTGCTAGAATGTCGGAGTCAATCTGGCTGTCGGATGAAATCACGGTCGCCACGATCTGCACTTCGTTGTAAAAACTTTCTGGGAATAGCGGACGCAATGGACGGTCAATCAAGCGAGATGTCAGAATCTCTTTCTCGCTAGGACGGCCTTCACGCTTAAAGAATCCACCGGGTATTTTACCGGCAGCATATGTACGCTCTTGATAATCAACCGTTAGAGGGAAAAAATCTTGCTCTGCTTTGGCATTTTTTGCGCCAACAACAGTAACCAGCACGACTGTATCATCTAGGCTAACGAGTACAGCACCCGTTGCTTGGCGTGCTACTTCGCCTGTTTCAAATGTCAGTTGATGCTTGCCGTAGCTAATCGTTTTCTTATAGTGACTCAAGGTGGACCTCTCTTGGAATGGCATGGCGTGATTACGCCGGGTATAAATAACAACGACTAAAACGACGCGGGCCGCATATGCGACCCGCTGTCAGTATTACTTGCGTAAAGATAAACGCTTAATAAGTTCACGATAGCTCGCTTCATTTGTGCGCTTAAGATAATCAAGCAGCTTGCGGCGACGGCTAACTAAACTCAATAGACCACGACGTGAGTGATGATCTTTTTTATGTTCTTTAAAATGTTCTGTCAAATATGTGATTCTCGCAGTGACTAATGCCACTTGAACTTCTGGGGAACCTGTGTCGCCAGTAGTTCTTTGATAATCGGCCACGATTTGCGATTTTTGTGCCGTAGTTATAGACATTTACTTCCTCTCCAGTTAAAAGAGCGGCATTCTACCCTTTAATGGGCTAGTGACTCAAGTTAATTCAACAGTTTGGATGCAATAGGCTGGCAGCTTTTTTAGCTACGCTAGATAAAAGCCTACTTGGCGAGAGTCGAGTTCCCTCTAACTCCCCTAGCCCAACGAATTGTCCAGCGGAATACAAGCGCAGCTTTCCTTGGGGTAAATCTAGCTTTTTCCCTAGACGTTGCCCCTGAGCCATACGCTGTAATTCGATAGCATCTAGTTCCAAGCTCGGCAAATTTTGCAACATGCAATCCACGGGCAGCATGCACGCGTCGCGTTGTGCATCGTCCATCTCTTCGAGTTGTGTCAAGGTGTACGCATTTACCAATTCGAAACGTGCTATTGCAGTTCTACGTAGCGCGATCAGATGCCCGCCGCAGCCAAGCGCTTTGCCGATGCCTTCACCCAAGGTGCGCACATAAGTCCCCTTGCTACAACGCACAACAATCTCTAATTCGCCATTCTCTAAACGCTCCATACGCAAATCATGGATATAAACATCTCGCAAAGGGCGATCGATAGTCTCGCCATTACGAATATATTCGTAAAGCGGTTTGCCTTTATGTTTTAGGGCACTATACATAGGAGGAAGTTGTTGGATAGCACCACAAAAACTTTGCAATACTGAGAGCACTTGCTCCTCATTGACGTTGACCGGCAGAATTTCGATGACCTCACCCTCCGCGTCTCCTGTCGTTGTAGTTTGACCTAAGCGTATAGTTGAGTGATAGGTTTTATCAGCATCCAGCAGGCCCATTGAAAACTTTGTGGCCTCACCAAAACAGATGGGAAGCAAGCCGCTTGCAAGAGGATCTAAAGTGCCTGTATGTCCGGCTTTTTCAGCTTGAAATAAGCGCCGAACTTTTTGCAATGCAGTGTTAGAACTTAGTTCTAGAGGCTTGTCGAAAAGAAGTACGCCGTCGAACGGGCGCCAAGTACGCAACATAGAGCGAGATTCAGTTTTTAGCGTCGCTTGCGACAGCTTGATCAATCAATTGAGATAAATGTGTGCCACGTTCGATGGAAACATCGTAGACGAAATGCAATTGCGGAATGATGCGCAGTTTCATGGCATGAGCCAATTGGCTGCGTAAAAAACCCGACGCGCGCTCCAAGCCTTCTTGCAATTGCTTGCTAGAGCCATCAAGCGTAGTGTAAAACACCTTGGCATGGGAATAATCTTTAGTAACATCTACTCCCGTAACCGTCACCTTTTGCACTCGAGGGTCTTTAACCTCAAGACGAATTAGACCCGCCAATTCACGTTGGATTTGCTCGGAAATTCGATCTGTTCTAGCATAATCCTTAGCCATTACAGTTCGCGTGCGACCTCAACAATTTCGAACACTTCGAGTTGATCGCCAACTGCCAAATCATTGTAGCCACGTAAAGATAATCCACACTCAAAGTTAGATTTAACTTCTTTTACATCATCCTTGAAGCGCTTGAGTGAGTCTAACTCTCCAGCATGAATCACCACATTATTGCGCAATACGCGAACTTGCGAGCCGCGTTTAACAATGCCTTCAGTAACATAACAACCCGCAATTGTTCCGATCTTAGAAATGGTAAATACTTGACGTATTTCCACCATGCCGACGATACTTTCTTTCTGGTCAGGAGCCAACATACCCGATAGCGCCGCTTTAATTTCATCAACCATGGCATAGATAATGTTGTAGTAACGCATATCCACACCGGAAGATTCAGCCAAACGTCGAGCTGTTGCATCAGCTCTTGAGTTAAAGCCGATGACAATTGCTTTGGAAGCGAGTGCCAAGTTGATATCTGACTCAGTGATGCCACCTACTGCACTGTGAATAATATTAACTTTGACTTCCTCGTTGGAAAGTTTCTCCAATGCCCCAGCGATTGCTTCGCAAGAGCCCTGCACGTCAGCCTTGATGATCAGTGACAAGGTGCTCACTTCACCTTCGGCCATCTGCCCAAGCATATTTTCCATCTTAGAAGCTTGTTGTTTGGCCAGCTTCACATCGCGGAATTTGCCTTGACGGAATAATGCGATTTCACGCGCCTTCTTTTCATCAGCCAATACGATAAAGTCAGCTCCAGCCACTGGAACTTCCGACAAACCTTGTATTTCCACAGGGATAGACGGGCCAGCTTGAGTAATTGTTTTGCCATTTTCATCAATCATTGCACGAACACGACCTGACACTGCGCCAACCAATACCGCATCGCCACGCTTCAGCGTTCCTGATTGTATGAGCATAGTCGCTACAGCACCCTTACCCTTGTCGAGGCGAGCTTCGATCACGATACCTTTTGCTGGCGCATCCTTTGCGGCTGTTAATTCCAGCAATTCAGCTTGCAACAAAACGGCTTCCAGCAAGTCATCAATCCCTTGCCCCGTTTTTGCGGAAACTTCTACGATCATGGTGTCACCACCCCAATCCTCGGGCACAACGCCTTCAGCAACCAATTCCTGACGTACACGTTCAGAATTAGAGTCAGGTTTGTCAATTTTAGTTACCGCCACCACGATAGGCACACCTGCTGCTTTCGCGTGATGAATTGCTTCGCGGGTCTGAGGCATCACGCCGTCGTCGGCAGCGGCCACCAAAATAACAATGTCTGTAACTTTTGCACCACGTGCACGCATAGCAGTAAACGCTTCGTGCCCAGGAGTGTCTAGGAAGGTAATCATGCCGCGTGGTGTATCGACGTGGTATGCACCAATATGTTGTGTAATACCACCAGCCTCGCCTGAGGCGACACGAGAGCGACGAATATAATCCAGCAAGGAAGTCTTACCGTGATCAACGTGTCCCATCACCGTAACGACTGGAGCGCGTGGCTCTAGAACTACGTCTTTGTGATCGCCTGCATCAATTAAGTACGCATCTGGATCATCAGGCTTGGCGGGTTTAGCGACATGCCCCATTTCTTCAACCACAATCATCGCGGTTTCTTGATCCAGTACCTGATTGATGGTAACCATACTACCCATTTTCATCAGTACTTTAATAATCTCAACCGCCTTGATGGACATTTTTTGCGCCAGTTCAGAAACGCTAATCGTTTCTGGAACCATGACTTCTTGTACGATAGGCTCTGTAGGCAAAGAGAAAGCATGTTGACTCTGGGATGAGTCATCATGTTTATGATGCTTATCATGGCGACCTCCTCGCATTGAACTACCCGAGCGCACACCCACACCGGCACGGGCATCAACATTACGAGATGGTGGTCGTTTTTTATGTCCAGCCTGATCCCATGGGCTGCTTTTCTCTGCGACTTTGTCAACCTTTTTTGGCTTTAATACCTTATCCCCAGGGCGTAACGTCGGCTTATGCAATGTTCCATCCGCTGCGGGGGCTGGAGTAGGAGTAGGAGCAGGCACAGGCGCTACTCTTGTGCGAAGTATTACTGGCGCGCCAATCATGGGTGTATTTGCCGCTGGAGCATCGACCACTGGCGTAGCTTCAATAGCAACTACCGGAGCTACTTCCGCGACAGGCTCAACCGGATTCGCTTTACGCTTAAGACGATCTTGTTTGGCCTGAATTTCTGCTGCCTGACGCGTTGCCAATTCAGACTGAAGACGAGCCTCTTCTTTACGTGCACTCAATTCATCCGCATTTACAACTTCGACAGGAGTCCCTGCTACAGCGGCAACAGCAGGAACTTCATTTATTTCTTCGCTAGACGGGGAGGCTAAGGTACGTTTTTTACGCACTTCAACCTGAATTGTGCGGGACTTTCCATTGCTATCGGCTTTTTTAATAGCAGAAGTTTCGCGCCGCACAAGCGTGATTTTGTTTTTTTCACTACCGTGAGCACCGCGCAAATGTTCAAGCAATTGCGACTTATCTTGCTCTGATACAGGGTCAGTATCCTGCTTCTTGACGACCCCAGCCGCCTGCAGTTGCTCCAGCAGCAGCTCAACTGGCAGACCCAGCTCACCAGCGAATTGCGCTACATTCATTTTTCCCATTACGATCCCTTAACCCCAAAACCAGACAAACTGGTCTATAAAATATGTTTACTTACATATCACAAAGCCATTATTCGAACCATGGTGCACGTGCAACCATAATTAGCCCATTGGCGCGATCTGCGTCCATTCCCGTCATCTCGACTAATTCATCACCGTCCAGATCGGCAAGCTGCTCTTGTGTTCCAACACCTTTGCTTGCCAAGATGCGTGCTGTCTCTTCATCCATGCCTTCGATTTTAAGCAAATCTTCAATATTATTCTCGACCTGCTCTTCATTGACAATAGCAGCTGTTAACAATGAATTACGAGCACGGCTACGCAATTCATTTACGGTAGCCTCATCAAAGGATTCGATTCCCAGCATTTCTTCAAGCGGCACATAAGCCACTTCTTCCAAAGTATTGAAGCCTTCCTGCACCAAAATATCCGCAACCTCCTCGTCCACATCCAGCTTAGCCACAAACAAGTCACGAATAATCGAGAATTCCTGCTCGTTTTTTTCGGATGACTGCTCAACCGTCATTAAATTAATTTCCCAACCAGTCAACTCACTGGCCAGACGCACATTTTGTCCGCCGCGACCGATGGCTTGAGCAAGATTTTCATCTTCAACCACCACATCCATGCTGTGGCGCTCTTCATCCACCACTATGCTAGTAACCTCAGCTGGTGCCAATCCATTAATAACACTAGTAGCAGGGTCTTCTGACCACAAAATAATATCGACACGCTCGCCCGCCAACTCATTGGTTACAGCTTGAACTCGCGAACCACGCATTCCGACACAAGTACCGATAGGATCAAGGCGTTGATCATGAGAACGCACTGAAATTTTAGCACGCGAACCTGGGTCGCGTGATGCGCTCACAATCTCCAACAGCCCCTCTTCGATTTCCGGCACCTCTAGTTCAAACAACTTAATAAGGAATTCAGGGGTAACACGCGACAAAACAATTTGTGGACCACGAACAGTGCGATCAACACGCAACAAATAGGCGCGTACACGGTCGCCCACACGCAAATTCTCCTTAGGGATCATTTGATCGCGAGGCAACAATGCTTCAATTTTGCCAAATTCAACAATAGCATTGCCACGCTCAATACGCTTGATTGTGCCCGACACCAAATGCTCGCTGCGTTCCATGAAGTCAGCCAGAATTTGCTCGCGCTCAGCATCACGAATTTTCTGGAAAATCACCTGCTTTGCTGCTTGCGCACCGATCCGTCCAAAATCAACCGACTCAAGCGGCTCCTCGATAAACTCTTCCAGTTGAATTTCTGCATCTTGCTTTTGCGCCTCAACTAGCTTGATATGCAAATCTGGAGTTTCAAAAGTCTCATCATCAGTAACCTCCCAGCGACGGAAAGATTCAAATTCGCCAGAATGACGATCTATGCTGACACGAACATCAGCTTCTTCATCAACAAAGCGCTTCTTGGTTGCGGAAGCCAATGCCAACTCCAGCGCACCAAATACGATTTCCTTATCCACGTTCTTCTCACGCGCCAAGGCATCCACTAACAATAGGACTTCACGACTCATCACAGTCTCCAACCATTCAAGCCACCTGCACCATGCAAGCAACGAAATTATTCAAATTTTAAAACACAGGCACCAAATTTGCCTTGTCTAAATTGGCCAGCTCGATTGCTATCAAGCTACCCTCCACGTCCAACTGCAATACCCCATTCTGGACTTCACCCAAGACACCTACAAATTTCTTACGCCCATCAAGTGGAGCGCGCAATTTCAACTGAGCTTTTTGCCCTGCAAAACGAACAAAGTCGGCCTCCTTCTTTAAGGGCCGATCCAAGCCTGGCGACGAAACTTCCAACCGCCCAAATTCAACACCCTCAACCGCAAACAAACGAATAAGCTGGTGACTTACACGCTCACAATCCTGAATAGCAATCCCATCAGGCTTATCCATAAAAATTCGCGTTAATCCACGAGCCGACAATTCAAGAGCGACAAGCTCATATCCCATGCCATTCAGCGTCGTTTCTACAAGCTTCTCTACATCCATACACAGCACCCACAAATAAAAAACGGGCCCGAAGCCCATCTCACTTACACAACGGCGCGGATTATAGCAAATATAAGCCTCATTGAAAACAACTCAATGAATATATTAAAACAGGAAAGATATAAATGGAATTTAATACAGAGCCACCAAAATTGGTGGCGTCCCCAACGAGATTCGAACTCGTGTTATCGCCGTGAAAGGGCGGTGTCCTAGGCCTCTAGACGATGGGGACTAAAGGGCTTGATGAAACATTACTACTTAAAATTTTGCTGCAATCTTTTGGTGGAGATAAGCGGGATCGAACCGCTGACCTCTTGCATGCCATGCAAGCGCTCTCCCAGCTGAGCTATACCCCCCGAAAGAGAGCGCGCATTATAATGATCGACCCATAGCTTGTAAAGCTACTTTATCGAGTTTTTTATAAATGTTTCGCAATTCGAGTTAATACGAGTTCGCGAGTAAATAATACCGTTAAAGCATCCACGGATGGTGCTTGTGTTTGCCCCACCAACATCACACGTAACGGCAGCGCAATTTTGGGCATTTTTAAACCATGCTTAGCAATTAACTCTTTAATAAGCGCTGTAATCGCACTGGCCTCCCAGTCGACGCTTGAAACACGCTCAGCGAATTCACGCAAGGCAGGTAGGGCCTCCTCCGTCAGCTGCGCATCCAGCAAGGCTTGATCAGGATGCAAATCGATATAAAACACTTCGGCTGCATCCGCTAATTCATTCAGAGTGGAAACTCGCTCTTTATATAAGCCTAAAACATCATCCAGAATCGGACTCTCGCTTACCTCAATACCTCGTGCAACAAGGCGTGGACGCACCAATTCCGATAAGTGAGCATTCTGCATCGCCTTCAAATAATGGTTGTTGAGCCAATTTAATTTTTCGGTATTAAATTGCGCCGCCGAGGGGGTGATGTGGTCAAGATCGAACCACTCGCAGAATTGTGCAACTGAAAACACTTCATCATCTCCATGAGACCAGCCTAAACGAGCTAGATAATTAATCACGGCCTCCGGTAAATAACCGTCCTCGTCATATTGCATCACACTGACTGCACCATGACGCTTCGAAAGTTTCTGCCCATCATCGCCAAGAATCATCGAAAGATGAGCATAGCTGGGTACGGTTGCGTTTAATGCTTTCAGAATATTAATTTGACGCGGTGTATTGTTGACATGATCGTCGCCTCGGATAACCTGAGTGATACCCATATCTAAATCGTCAACTACCACACAAAAGTTATATGTCGGCGTGCCATCTGAGCGCGCGATGATGAGATCATCTAGTTCGCTATTTTGAAATTCGATATGGCCTTTAACCATATCCTCCCATTCCACTGTTCCATTGCTAGGATTTTTGAAGCGCACCACGGGCTTGACCCCTTCTGGTATAGCTGGCTGCAACTTGCCTGCCTCTATCCGCCAACGCCCATCATAACGAGGCTTCTCTCCGCTCGCACGCTGGGCTTCTCGCAAGGCATCAAGTTCTGCTGGCGTGGTATAACAATGATACGCCTGCCCCGCTGCGATCATTTGCGCGATCACTTCTTTATAACGCGGCATGCGACTCATTTGATAGAATGGGCCTTCATCGCAGTTTAGGTTCAACCAGCTCATCCCGTCCAGAATCGCTTGCACCGCCTCAGGCGTAGAACGTTCCACATCAGTATCCTCGATACGCAGTACGAACGTACCTCCGTGTTTACGTGCATATGCCCATGAAAATAAAGCAGTGCGCGCACCGCCAATGTGCAAATAACCAGTGGGACTCGGGGCAAAACGGGTACGTACAGTCATGATCTAGGCCAAAAAATGAAAGAGCGTATTTTACGCTAGGCAGCGGAAATCGTGACGCACAAATTGGCTTGAACGAAACGCAGATTATAAATGCGCCCCCCAATTAGACATTATTCAGTGTGATCTAATGATGCTCTGTGGCATTGTGCATTTCTTCCCTTGGTTGAAGTTTTCAAAAAACGGATTTCATACTCCGTCCAACTCGCCGTATATACATTTACAAATGCGTGCATCATGAAGTATTTCAAGCAGCTAAAATATCAGACGAGACTTAATATCCCCGTAGGAAATACTGTCAACAATCACTAGAAAACCTCCTACAAAACATCAGTAAAAATAATAAATTAATATATAAACAATGTAGTAGGATAGCCAATAGCAGCAAAGCAAGACCGCCAGACAGCGCAGGAAGCTCAGGACAGATCCAAATATTTATGACATACGGTTATTTCATCCAGTTTGCTATGAAGCGGCTATCTCATCAACACATTGTGCGAATGATTTAATACATATTTCTATTAATGGAATAATGCTAGATTCGCGAAATATAATATCAGCCGGTATTGAAAGTATCAGTAGAAACTTGGTGGGAAGGTAATAGAATTTCTACTGCATGAATACTAATCTCATGCTAAAAGAAGGAAGAACTATTAAGTACGTAGTGCATTGCACTAGTTTTCGTATTTAGTTATAACGCGGCACTTCGTTTAATGCCAGCCAATACAAACCAAGCTGATGTATCACTTCGATAAAATTGGAAAAGTCTACGGGTTTCTGAATATAGCTATTTACCCCCAACGTATAGCCTGCCAGCAGGTCACTTTCTTCTTTACTTGAAGTCAAAATCACCACTGGAATGAATTGAGTTCTTGCATCAGCGCGGATCGCACGCAGCACTTCCAAACCATCGATTTTAGGCAGCTTTAAGTCAAGCAGTATAAGTTGCGGCAGCACGTCAAAATTTCTATTTACGTAAGTTCCGCTAGAAAACAAATAATCCAACGCCTCTTCTCCGTCTCTTACCACATGTAATTCATTAGCCAGATTGCTTTCTTGAAAAGCCAAACGAGTCAACTCTTCATCGTCTGGATTGTCTTCCACCAACAATATGATCTTTTTATCTAAATTCATAATTTCTTAATCATCCCGTTCTCTTTGCGGCACAGTGAAATAAAATGTAGCGCCTTCACCCTCTAACGATTTCGCCCACACCTTACCACGATGTCTGCGGATAATACGCTGTACTGTAGCAAGCCCTACACCCGTCCCTTCAAATTCACTCGCGCTGTGCAAACGTTGAAATGCGCCAAATAATTTATCCGCATACACCATATTAAATCCGGCACCGTTGTCGCGCATAAAAAATACAGCTTCTCCTTCATCATCTTGCATAGCAAACTCAATTGTTGCTATTTCTTTTTTCCCCGTGTACTTACAAGCATTTGAAATTAAGTTATATAAAGCAACCCGCATCAATCCAGGGTCGGCATGAACGAACATGCCAGGCTGCACCGAAAATTGCATATTTCGCTCTGGTTTTAATTTATGCAGTTCCTCCATAATTGCTTCAGCCATACCGCTCAGGTCTGTCTTTTCACGCTTGAGCTTGCCCCGAGTCACTTGAGAAAGTTGTAGCAAATCGTCGATCAAATGCCCCATATGCTGGCTCGCACGGCACACTCGCTCAAGATAATCCTGCCCCGTCTCATCCAAATTATCATGGTATTTCTTAGACAATATCTGACTGAATCCATCAATGCTACGCAATGGTGCGCGTAGGTCGTGAGATACGGAATAACTAAATGCCTCTAATTCGCGATTAGCAGTTTCTAATTGATAAGTACGCTCTACCACCCTGCGCTCTAATTCAATGTTAAGCTGCTTAATCTCCTCCTCGGCTTTCTCCCTACGTGCTTTTTCCGCAAATACATCAAGCGCAAAGGAAACGTCTGAAGCTAATTCCTGCATCAAAACTTGCATATCCTCTGTAAAGAAATACGCTTCTGAAGCATAAAAGTTGATGCTACCGACCACCACATCTTCTTGCGTCAGTGGAAACACGCCGCTCGCATGATAACCACGTATCAATGCGTCCTTACGCCAAACCTCCATCGTAGGGTCATGCAAAATATCTTGAGAAAACACTGGGCTACGGGTCAAAATAGCTTGCGAAGTTGGTCCAACACCTGTTTTCTCATCACTCAGACGGATATTTAGCTTGCTAACATAACCATCTTCAACGCCTGCATGGGCGATGGGTTGAACGAAGTCGCGAGCTTGATCCAGCAGGCCGACCCACACAAAACGCAATAGCTCCGTTTCCACGGCTACTTTACAGATATTTACAAGGAGTTCCTGCTTATTTTGTACACGAGCAATCGTTGCATTGACGCGGCTCAGCAAACGATAAGCATTACTCAAGCGTTTAACTTCAGCTTCAATTCTTTTGCGCTCAGAAATCTCACGCCAAAGCACATGCAATATCTGCTCACCGTCTACAGTAATAGAAGTAAGTGTCACTTCGACGGGAATCGTAAAACCGTCCCGCCGAGAGTACTGCCAGTCAAATTGATGGCTACCTTTACGTAAAGCGGCTGCATCCATCTTTTCAGACTTCTCGGCAGAAGAACGTCCATCCGCTTGAAATTCAGGTGATATTGTAGCTGGGCTGGCGTTGATAAAATCACTCTTTGAATCATAGCCTAGTAGTTTAATGGTTGCTTCATTGCAATCAATAAAACGCCCGTCCTTAAGTAGCAAAACCGGATCACTGGCATCAGAAAACAGCTGACGAAACTTCGCCTCACTTTCCTTGAGGGCTGACTCGATTTTTTTACGTTCGCTAATATCGGTAAAAGTAGCAACATAATTAACCGGTTGAAAGTCACCATCTTTTACACAAGAGATTGCAAGATACTCGGGGAAAATTTCTCCGTTTTTGCGCTGGGCTAAAATTTCCCCCTCCCATACGCCCATACTATCAACTCCTAACCTGATCGATTGCTGCACATCCGCATAATGTGCTTGTGCGGCTAGCATGCTTGGTGACTTGCCCACCACCTCCTCGATTTTATAACCTGTTATGCGGGTAAAAGCACGATTTACCCGCAAAATCAGATTGTTTGCATCCATAATCATCATGCCTTCTTGAGATTCAAAAATACGAGAAGCAATGCGCAAATCTGCAGCTGTTTTACGCGAAGTACGCAGATGCATCAAAAGCGAAAATATTCCGACGATTAGCATGCTGCCGGTGACCGACAACAATAAAAAAATCCAATTCCTTTCCTGTTTTAAGTACGTCAATTTCTCTAGGTGACGTGCCACATGCACAGTAATATCATGCTCCAATAGGTTTTTTGAAGCGAGGGCGGTGGGATAAAACTGACCGTTAATCTGTACTGTGAAGGGAAATTTGTCATCCTCTCCATAAGGGTACATCGTTAGCTCTTCAATTTTGATATCACCGTAGCGCTGTTTTCTTCTTTCCGCACTCATTGCTGAATACAAAGCATTCGGCAGATAATGAAATTTCAAATGACTATCCGATGCCAGAATAACCACTCCGTTAGAATCACTCAAAAATGCTTTAAACTGATTTGTCCAATAGGAAAATTTTGATATATCTAGTTTAACTACCGCGATACCAATAAATTTCCCAGCACGTAGCACGGGTGAAGCGAAATATAGTCCTGGAACATGAGTCGTTCGCCCCACCGCATATTGCTGACTAGACAAGCCCATACGGGCTTTCTCAAAATAAGCTCGGCCAGCAAAATTCTCCCCTACTGGGGTACCAATTGCATCGGCATTGCCAGCAGCAACACAGTCTCCAGCAGCATTAAGCAAAAAGATATTGTCGGCATCAAAAGTCTTGCTGGTAATGCGAAGCAATTCATTTAATTTTTGTAATTTCGGATCATTTAACCAGTCTTGTTTGCGATTTTTATAAGCCTTTCTTGAAGGTAAAACACGGGCACCAAATCGATGTAACACCTGCCGCGCATCCTGTTCACGTGCAGACATGCGGGCAATGCCGTTAAACATGTCTAGGCTTTTGTCAATATTGCTAGTAACTTGGTCGACTTGAAATGAAGCAAGTTCGGTTTCGCGCTGATAGTATTCGGTGGCGCGCTGGCTAAAATAATAATCTACACCTAGCCATGAAACGACTACCCAAGCCACAATCCACAAAGTAAGCTTTTTATTAAAAGATAATGTAGAAGCAATACTGCTCCGCATGGAGCAGGCCAACATCATAGTGATGACAAGCATCAAACTGGTCGCAAGCAAAATACTAAAGGCTGGCAATGTTGGCGCAAGGTCAAATGATGAAGCGATATCTTCGCCATCACGTACAGAATAGGCGAACAACATTGCCATATAGTGCATACCAAAAATAGCGGCTCCCAATACTAGCGCAGCCATGCTCGTCCTAACGTGCTCTGTCCATGCTTGCAAACGAAAGCTTATCCACAGGGAAAGCGTAGATAAGACGACAGCGATTAAAATAGACAGTAAAAATATTCTGAGGTCATATAACGTCATAACCTTCAGCTGCAAAGCTTCCATTTCTGAGTAATGCATAACAGAAATACTGGTTGCGAATAAAAAACCAGCTGCAACAATTTGTATATTTGAGGGTTCGCGACGTGCAATGCAATTAACGGCTAGGATACTGGCCAGTACACCTGATACTGTCGCCATCAAGCCTATAACGCCGCAGTCAACGCTAATACGCGGTACACTAAACGCCCGCATATTAAAGAAATCAGCCAACCATATACCAACACCCATACATAGGCCGGCACCAAACACATAAAAACATCGTGCAGGGCTTGTTTCAATATGTGCGATATGCCGAGAAATATGCAGCACTGCATAGGCAGCCAATACGGTAACAAATATTGAAACCACGACCCACACGAGGTCATAATTCCCCAAATAGAGTAGGTTTGTTTCCAGAGGCTGGATGAACAGATTTATAAAATTCTGCATCTAAGTGATTAAGATATTTTGGTATATGTACAAAATGGAACTGCTTTATCCCACCATTAAACCGTTAAGGAAGCGCTAATTCAATCTATTTCCGGCTGTTCCTTTTTGAATGAGGCAATTTTGAGAGCACGAAATAAGCAATTTCAGTCGCTTTTATCATGTTAACGGAGCTCATCGCCCCCATTTCCCTTATTCAGGAGGCTACTTGGCTATCAGTGACCAATAGGCAATGACTGCCGCGAGCAATGTCCACAGAGTGACAGCTTCTTTCTCCGACAGAAAATGATCTCCCCGCGTTTGTTTCTTCTTCGCCGTATATGCTTGTTCTGAAAAACTTGCTTGCATCATGCACTCCTCCTCATTCTGTGCCTGCGCGTATTCTCTCAAAACATAACGGGATGGGGGAGGATGAATCAGCGCTTCCCTAGCTTTTCGGCAACAGCGGCTTACCCACTAACAACACATACCATTTTTTCTTATTTCCCTTACCTATTTGCTTGTATTGAATTTCGAATCCGTTTTCTTTCAAGCTATTTAGCAACATCTTTAATGAAGCGCTAGCCCTGTTTATACCGAATTTCCCTTTAGTTTCACCAGAATTTTCATCTTCAAAATTAGACACGAAGCCCTTTTCAGACTGAATTTCTCGATATTCAGAAAGCCGTCTGATTTTGCCATTCTTTTTAAAGATAGTTTTCTCGGAAAACGTATGGATAAACAGTGGATCATGCTTATCACCGAGCATGTAATATTTTCTTTTCCACTTAACGCTAATATCCGGCGTAATTTGAATCTCACGTTTGTATATATCTGATTTTCCGCTTAATAAGTTTTCAATTTGCTGAATTCTCTCAGATTCACCAATCGACATTTCAGCATATTTATGCAAGCTTCTGGCAACAGCACCATCCAAAGTTTTGGACTTCGCAATAACAGTTATCTTGCCCGACTCACTTGGCGGTACAACCATCCAAGTTGGATACTTTCCCTTGAAAGTCAGGTTGTGTTTAATCACACCATCAACATCTACAGACAGCTTTGCTTCTACGGTGCAAACAAAATTACCCAGCCTAACCCTGCGCGCGCGCATTCTTTTGCTCAGCACTTTAATCAAAGTATCGCTAAGCTGAGTCGCTCCATCAACTACAGTGTTGGCTACTGAACTACTGGCATTGCTAATACTAGGCACTACATCCACTGGAATAATCGCGCCAAAATGAATGAGTGATTGTTTTTTAAGATAATCAAGCGCAGCATCACAAGCCTTTGTTTTATTGATAGAATATCCGACTCCCTTTTGCTCATACACATCACTTGCATAAGCACATAGAGAAACCATCCCAAAGATTAAAACTAGGCCAAGGCGCTTCACGTAAATCACTCCCACTCAATTGTTGCAGGCGGCTTTCCTGAGATATCATAGACAACACGGTTGATTCCACGCACTTCGTTGATGATGCGATTGGAAACTTTACCCAGCAAGGCATATGGCAATTCAGCCCATTGCGCGGTCATAAAGTCCTGCGTCTGTACCGCACGTAGCGCAACAACCCACTCGTAAGTACGGCCATCGCCCATCACACCAACACTCTTTACAGGCAAGAACACCGCAAAAGCTTGTGAAGTAAGCTCATACCAAGACTTACCAGCTGCATCATATGTGCTACGTAATTCTTCAATAAAGATGGCATCAGCACAGCGCAGCAACTCAGCGTACTCATGCTTCACTTCACCCAGAATACGTACACCCAAGCCGGGGCCGGGGAAAGGATGGCGATATACCATATCAGCAGGCAAACCTAGCGCCACACCGAGTTCACGCACCTCATCTTTGAACAGCTCACGCAAAGGCTCCAGCAACTTAAGATGCAGACTATCCGGCAAGCCGCCCACATTATGGTGCGACTTGATGGTGTGTGCTTTCTTAGTCTTAGCACCCGCTGATTCAATCACATCTGGATAAATTGTCCCCTGCGCCAACCATTTGGCTTGCTTCAACTTGGCTGATTCGCGCTGAAACACCTCGACGAATTCACGCCCAATAACTTTACGTTTCAGCTCAGGATCGGTCACTCCTGTTAAATATTTCAAAAATTCGCCACTGGCATCAACATGAATCACCTTCACACCTAGATTTTTGGCGAAAGTTTCCATGACCTGCTCTGCCTCATTCAGACGCAACAACCCGTTGTCTACAAATACGCAGGTGAGTTGTTTGCCAATAGCGCGATGCAGCAATGCGGCTGCAACAGAAGAATCCACCCCGCCTGACAGACCCAAGATAACTTCTTCCTCACCCACTTGTGCACGGATACTCTCCACCGCCTCGCTGATGTAATCCGGCATATTCCAATCTTGTCCGCAGCCGCAAATATCATGCACAAACCGGGCTAGCAAAGCTTTACCTTGATACGTGTGAGTCACCTCCAAATGGAACTGTACTGCATAAAAACGGCGTGACTCATCCGCCATTGCCGCGATAGGCGTCGCCTCATTAGAAGCAATCACCGAGAATCCCGACGGCAACTCAGTCACCTTATCGCCATGACTCATCCAGACATCTAGCAGGCCGTGGCCCTGTGCATTGGTTTTGTCTTGAATATCGCTGAATAGCTTGGAATGTCCTTGTGCGCGAATTTCGGCATAACCAAACTCACGTACTGTACCGCTCTCCACCGCACCTCCAAGTTGCGCCGCCATAGACTGCATACCGTAGCAAATACCCAGTACAGGCACACCCAAGTCAAACACCGCTTGCGGTGCTTTAGGCGTTTCGTCCTCATAAACCGAATTCGGCCCACCGGAAAGAATAATGCCGGAAGCGCCAAAATTACGAATGAAATCGTCGTCTACATCCCATGAATGTAACTCGCAATACACATTAGCTTCGCGTACACGTCGAGCAATTAATTGAGTGTACTGAGAACCGAAATCGAGAATGAGGATTTTTTTATGCATGTTTATAAACCGTGAAATGTGAAACGTAAAAAAGTGAAACGTGGCGAAGTGAAACGTGGGCTAACTACAGCCTTTCACTTTTCACCTTTCACAATTCCCGCTTAATCAATATGATAATTCGGTGCTTCTTTAGTAATCTGCACATCATGTACATGCGACTCGCGAATACCTGCCGAAGTAATTTGAACAAATTCAGCACGCTCATGCACGGCATCAATAGTTTCGCAGCCCACATATCCCATTGTCGCGCGTAGACCACCCATCAATTGGTGAATCACAGCGAGAACACTGCCCTTGAACGGTACTCGACCTTCAACGCCTTCGGGCACCAGCTTGTCCTGATTGCCCTCATTGTCTTGGAAATAACGGTCGCTAGAACCTTGCTGCATCGCGCCGATACTACCCATACCGCGATACGACTTATAGGAACGTCCTTGGAATAACTCGATCTCACCTGGCGCTTCTTCAGTACCGGCAAACAATCCGCCTAGCATCACCACATTCGCACCCGCCGCAATTGCTTTGGAAATATCGCCAGAGAAACGCACACCACCGTCCGCGATTAGCGGTACGCCCGTGCCACGCAATTCATCTGCAACATTTTGAATCGCAGTAATTTGCGGCACCCCTACACCAGCCACAATACGCGTCGTACAAATTGATCCAGGGCCAATACCCACTTTAACACCATCCGCACCATGATCAAGCAAAGCACGAGCCGCAGCCGCAGTCGCAATATTGCCGCCAACAACTTCAATCTTTGGAAAATTCTTTTTAACCCACTGCACGCGATCCAATACACCTTGAGAATGTCCGTGCGCAGTGTCAACCACAATCACATCCACACCCGCAGCTGCTAGCAAAGTAACGCGCTCTTCAGTGCCCTCACCCACGCCAACTGCTGCACCAACGCGCAAACGGCCTTGCTCATCTTTACACGCATTAGGGTGCTCATTGGACTTCAGAATATCTTTCACCGTCATCAAGCCGCACAATTCAAATGCGTCATTAACGACCAACACGCGCTCAATGCGATGCTCATGCATCAAACTGCGCGCTTCTTCCAACTGCGCATTTTCTTTAACAGTAATAAGCTTATCGTGCGGCGTCATAATCTCGCGCACGGCTTGATCCAAACGAGTCTCAAAGCGCAAATCACGATTGGTCACAATGCCAAGCAATTGATTGCCTTGCACCACAGGCAAACCGGAAATCTTAAATTTGCGTGTCAGCTCAATCACCTCACGCACCGTCATATCTGGCGAAACCGTAACCGGATCTTTCACCACGCCGCTTTCAAAGCGCTTCACCTTCGACACCTTATCCGCCTGAGCCTGAGCCGACATATTTTTATGCACAATGCCAATACCGCCCTCTTGAGCCAATGCAATCGCCAAACGAGATTCCGTTACCGTATCCATCGCAGCGGACAACAAAGGAATGTTCAAAGAGATCTTACGAGTGAGTTTGGTTTTCAAGCTGACATCGCGCGGCAATACATTTGAGTGTGCTGGAACCAGCAACACATCGTCGAAAGTAAGAGCTGTTTGAATAATGCGCATGAATTCTGTCCTCTGCAAAGCGAACATTATATCAAAATAATCGAACTTACCACGCACTGGGAAGCTCAAATAGCAAGGAAAACTTGAGAACACAAGGGTTAAAAGCCTACGTTGGGCAGGATATAAATCTACACAAACGCTGATTCACACCGTTTGTCCTGAGCCCTTCAATATACTGAGGACAGGCACAAACCAAGGCCCGCATCCGGCTTAAACGCCTAGAAGCTGGAAACTTCGGCAATTGTGAAGCAGTCGGCGAAGGTGTACATGAATTGCGTGAACACCTCAGTGCAGGTTATCGAGTGTACTTTAGCCGACACGGACAAACAGCCGTAATTCTGTTATGCGGTGGTTCGAAAATATCGTAATAAAAAGGCATCGAAGGGCCTCTATAAATTCAAAATCCTAAGCGAGACAAGGCGCGAGTAAAAAACTGCGACAACGCATATATTTGATATATTAAGAGTAATTTTTTGCGAGCAACGCAGTATCGCGACGGAGTTTGGATTTATAGAGGTTCCCATTCAAGCCGCCAAGGCATATTGGCAGAACTGGAAGCAGAGACAAGCATAAGCAGAAAAATAAAAGCGGTATCTCACCACCAGTGAGAAGTGGAAGAGCTGCACGCAGATCGCGAATTTGCGATAGAGTATCTCGAGGCCGCGATGGAATAGCTAGATAACCCAGATAACCGTGCCGTCGGACTTCTCGCGTTGCGCAATGTTGCAGCCTATGGCGGCTAGGTGCAGTGGCAGCAGGGATTAGCGGTGAATCTCTGTACCGCACTCTCTCGACAAACGGCAACCCGACACTGAAAACGCTACTCGCAGTACTGAAGGCGGTGGGAATGAAACTGTCGGTTGAACTTGATAGGCTGATGGCGTAGGGACATATGTCAAGCTTAACTTATTAGTATTTTGTATTGGGTAACGCGTAGCATTTATTTGTTTATTGCTTCCGGCAACATCTGAGTGTCGATCTCGCTTCCGATACAAACAACCCAAGAAAAAATGATAAGACAATTAGCCGAAGATGGCGAAATTCCCGCACGTTATTGGTAGTTGGAGCGCATCTGGAACGTATTCGGTACACTTGCAACACTGTTTATAAACTTGTATTAGATAGTGTTTAAGACAATTTGAGCAAGTTACTCTTTTCTGTAAAAGATGCATAGCGGCTGCCTAGTCTTATGGCTCGAATACGCATCATTGCCTCTGGGCTTCCTCGCTAAATAGGACAGATGAAAAAGTGGAATATAGCAATAGCGCAAACCTGACACTCGAATGCTTAAGGCCGACCCTTGCGTTGGTGCAGGATTTTTAAATCTGCACCAACGCAACAAGCCATTATCCTCATCCAGAGAAAATATTAAATTTTGAGATACTCCGCACGGCCTATTAACGCTTGAGCGGTGCGCAGCAACCATCTTTTCCAGTCTTGCCAATGTATTTAACAGTGTTGCAGGTCACATGCGGGAATACATATTTAGTACCCTCTGGGCAGTGCTTAGATTTTATGGTTAGTACCATCGGAATGGTCTGTGTGTAGGCGAGAAACTTATCCTTACCTCTGAATAGCAACCAATATTCTGCCGAGTAATCTATCACGTTGGAGACCCGTTGCTCGAACGGTATGTTGATCACGTGCCCTTCACCGTTGGCTTGGGGCTTTGTGGTCACATACCAATGCATGTAGTGATCCGGCTTGATGAGTTCCACGGCTTGTTGTAACGGTCGATTTGGAAATCGGGTTAGATCCGGATGTGGATTCTGATAGTCCGCCATGGTGCTCTTTTCGGTCGTATAAATCTTGCAGGCATCGAGGTTGGATTTTAGGTGTCCAGGCGACACCTCCTCTGCGACTGCTGGCTGTGGGTACGGCGTGGGGCCGTCGGGAATCACTGGATGACCTGGAATTTTTGTCGTGGCTGTCCGCGTGCATAGCGGCTTGCTTGGCTCTGCATTGATGGTATCGAACGTGCCCAATGCCAAAATTGAGTTACCATGCGGGATCGACATTTGTTTCGCGATCATAATGTCGACTGGCTGCTCCAGATCCTCTGTGACTGCTACGGGTGTAACTTGTGGTGGCGAATACGGGCCGGAACGCTGCACGAACCGGGGCAGCCATAACCAAGCGCCATTTTCGACATGCACGACATCGCCGTGCTGCTTATCGCCTGCATATTTTCCATGGGGCCCCTGAGGGCCTTCCGCAAAACGAACCTGCTGTTCGTAGAACACTGCGCGGCAGTCCTGCGAAATCAGACCTCCACGATTTGGTGCAACGGCGGCAATCGCGAGTGTACCGAGATCATTGCCGTCGTTGAATCTCAGGCGTTCTGTGTAGCGAAAATTCTTGAGGATGTAGCCGTGAGGGGCGTTGGTTTCGGGCAAGGGCATGATGTTGTATGAACGAGGATTCCCATCGCCACCGACCGACCCTCTTCTGAAAGGCTCGTTTTTCCAGCAACCGATGAGTTCACGCTGAAACTCGGCGAAATTATTGATTGGAGCTGAATACGACATGATGTTATCTCCTTAGTCAGTGGTTTGCTTGCTAAATCAGGTTCATTCCAACTACGCGTTAATGCTGCCCCAAACGGCGAAACTCTCCCGATCTTTCTTGGAACACCCAAGTTTGGGAACAATCCACATATTCGTGGACGTTACGCTGCCCTACCCATATGGGTAGGCAGCGTTTCCAAATAGAACTCCAGCGTCAATTCATCAATACCCATTGCCAGAGGACTAAATTTAAGAATGTCTCTGCACTTTTTAGCCTCTAGTACTTAGAACTATTTGTAAGATACTCGATTTCTAGCCAAAAAAAAACGTTACACAAGGTAACACACAGGTAACATATGTTAAGCAGCGATGCGATTCACGTAAGCTAAGTTGCATGTGTATTTGACTGTGCGAGAGGATGCAACGAATATTCCATTACTTTAATTTTTACTGCTATCTGCTTTTTGGGACACCAACTGCCCACACCCGCAGCACAAGATTTATCCATATTGACGGGGTCTGGCTTGTACTATTGCTATATTTGCTATACAGCGCCCCTTGTGATTTTGGGCTCTGACTGCTGGCTTGGATAGCACGTCATGTATATCGCCCTACTCCTATAGCCAGAAGAAATGGGCTCCGAGAAAAGCCCTAGGTTACGCTTCGCTGCATCCGAGCCACATCGTTGAGCTGAAATAGCGGAGCGGCTGCACGCTTACAAAATCATACGAATAAAGTAATAGCGCAAGCGTGACTCCGTACCTTATAGAAGTCCTCAATTAACTGCTAAAAAAGCCATTGGCTACGAATGCGCACATTTTCAAGCGCTTGAAAAACTGCGTTCATCTGCGAAATCTGTGAATTGAACTGCTGCTTCTAGCTAAAATTCTCCATTCTCCATTCACCATTCCCACAACTCAAGCATTAGAAAAAACACTGGCCAGCAATTGACGGGTATAGGCTTCGCGCGGTGTGGCGATTATTTCATCGGTATTACCCTGTTCGACGATGCGTCCGTTCTGCATCACGGCAATACGATGTGACATGGCGGCAATCACTTCTAAGTCGTGACTGATGAGCAAATAACTCATGCCGTGTTTAACTTGCAATCCCGCTAGCAATTCCAGCACTTGTTTTTGTACCGAAGCATCCAGCGCGCTGGTCGGCTCGTCCAGCACCACCAGTTGCGGTTCGAGAATAATTGCGCGGGCAATGGCGATACGTTGACGCTGCCCACCAGAAAACTCATGCGGGTAACGCTCCAACACTTCTGATTCCAGCCCCACTTCCTGCAATGTTTGAATAATTTGCCAACGCCGTTCCGCAGCAGACATACTAGGGCGATGCAAAGCTAAGCCCTCGCCTACGATTTGCTCAATGGTCAGGCGCGGCGACAAGCTGCCGAAAGGGTCTTGAAACACAACTTGCATCTTGGCACGCATTGCCCGTAAGCGCACTGGCGTGACATTGCGCAAAGACTGCCCATCAAAAACGCTATCGCCTTGGGTGATTGATTGCAAAGCCAGCAATGCCATAGCCAAGGTGGATTTACCCGAGCCGGACTCGCCAACAATACCCAGCGTCTCGCCGCATTTGAGAGACAAGCTCACGCCATCAACGGCAGTAAATATTTTCTTTTTGAACCACCCTACTGGATATGCAAACTCTACACGCACGTCTTCGCCTATTAATAAGCTAGTGCCAGCTTGCAAATCTGCGTCTAAAGCTTGCACCATTTTTGTCGGACGACTGTCTAGCAAGCGTTGTGTGTATTGATGCTGCGGATTCACAAACAATTGCTCAGTTTCTGCCAACTCCACCAAGCGTCCAAGCTGCATCACCCCTACTCTATCCGCAAAGCGCCGCACCAGATTTAGGTCATGAGTAATCAGCAAAATCGCCATACCGTACTCTCGCTGCAACTCTTCCAACAACTCCATAATCTGCACGCGTATCGTCACATCTAGCGCTGTCGTCGGCTCATCAGCAATCAGTAGTTTTGGACGACAGGCCAGCGCCATGGCAATCATGGCGCGCTGGCGTTGTCCGCCGGAAAGCTCATGCGGATAGCTGGAAAAACGCCGCTCCGCCTCGGTGATGCCAGTACGCTCCAACAACGCAATTGCGCGCTCTCGTGCCGGGGCGAAAGGCAAACCTTCATGCAGCGACAACACTTCAGTAATCTGTTCACCAATACGTATTAGCGGATTCAGCGCGGTCATTGGCTCCTGAAAAATCATGGCAATATCTTTACCACGAATGCCGCGCAAACGCCGCTCACTAGCATTCACCAGATTCTCACCCGCGAACAACACTTCCCCGCTGGAATTCGCCTCAACAAGGCGCAACAAAGACAGCGCCGTAACACTTTTCCCTGAGCCAGATTCACCTACCAGCGCGAATTTCTCACCCTCTTGAATGACGAATGAAACCTCATCCACCGCCCGCAGCGCATCAGCATTCGCACTAAAGCTCACACTAAGTTTGCGTACTTCCAGCAACACTTCACTCATAACACCCACCTCGCCGAGACACCCGCCCTAGAAGCGCACTGATTAAATCGTCATTGATGAATCGACTAGCCAATCCACTAAGGCAGCAAGCTGCCAAATGGCTGCTTATCCCGCGAAGGCGCACGACTGTCTGGGATAATTTTTTATGATCGCTTGAACATGTTGCTGTGCAAGGCCGTATTGGATAAATACTGAGCACCGACTCAACATCCATGCCATGTAATATATGCCATTCAAGCAAGATTCTCAGCTGGGCAAATGAGGCCAGCCGCCGAAGTTTAGAAGAACGCTCATTCAACACCCCCGTCATTCCCGCGCAGGCGGGGATCCAGTAGTTGTATGGGCTCTGCGTAGCAGACAGTATGTTTTGTCTCACTACGCGAGGATGCTTAAATGACTGGATTCCCGCCTGCGCGGGAATGACGTAGTCTCGCCATTCACGCGAAAAAACTGTTCGCGTATTTATCCCGGACAGTAGTACGCGAAGGCGGGAATCCAACAGTTTGATTTGAAAAGGTTCCCGCCCTTGCGGGAACGACAAAGCCGAATAAATCAGTGCTTTCCTAACCCATAATTTTCGACTTCCACTAGCTATAGAAATATCAGCACCAACATTCAAGGCCTTGCTTTTCTCAGCTTTGCTTTTCTCTGTGTCTCCGTGTCTCTGTGGTGAATGCATTTGCCTCATCGTCGACTCCCCGCTTTACGTGTATCAAAAGCATCGCGCAGCGCTTCGCCAATAAACACCAGCAATAACAAGGTGATGAACAAAACCATAAAGGCACTCAAACCAATCCACCAAGCATCAAGATTATCTTTCCCTTGCGCCAGCAACTCACCCAGACTAGGCGTAGACGGCGGCACGCCCAGGCCCAGAAAATCCAAGCTGGTCAACGCAGTAATCGCGGCACTCATACGGAAAGGCAAGAAGGTGATAATTGGGGTCAAGCTGTTCGGCAAGATATGCCGCCACATAATCTGAACATTGCCCAAACCCAACGCGCGCGCCGCACGCACATAGTCAAGCTGGCGATTGCGCAAAAACTCAGCACGCACATAATCAGCCAGCCCGAGCCAGCCGAATAAAGACAGCAAAATCAGCAACAGCGTAATGCTCGGCTGAAAGATGGAAGCAAAAATCAGCAGCAAATACAGCTCTGGTAAGGAACCCCAAATCTCACTAAAGCGTTGCAAATAAAGGTCGATACGCCCGCCAAAATAACCCTGTATAGCCCCTGCTAACACACCCAGCAGAATACCAATCACCGTTAAAGCCATACCGAACAATACCGACACCCGAAAACCATACAAAGACCGCGCCAGCACATCTCGGCCTCTATCGTCCGTACCCAGCCAATTTTGTGCATTGGGGCGCGCAGGATTAGGGAGTTGTGAAAAATAATTCAGCGTGTCGTAACTGTATATATTCAGAGGATAAATCGCCCAATTGCCGGGACGTGAAAACTGCTTACGAATATAAGGATCAAGATAATCAGCAGGAGTCGGAAAGTCACCTCCAAAAGTTTTTTCTGGGTAATCGTGCCACAAGGGTGTGTACAGCTCGCCTTGATAAAAGGCAAGCAGCGGACGGTCATTCGAAATCCCCTCGGCAAATAAACTCAACACAAACAAAGCAGAAAAGATCAACAGGCTGGCATAACCCAAACGGTGCTGACGAAAACGCTGCCAGCGCTGTTGATTCGGCGACACTGAAGCGAGCACAGGTGCCACGGGCAATGCTGCTTCGCGAGCGGGATTCGTATCTACGAGAGTTTCAATCTCGCTCACTTTGCCACACCCTCAAATTTCACACGCGGATCAGCAATAACATAACTAATATCAGAAATCAGTTTGGCGAATAGCCCAGCAATCGTAAAAATAAACAATGCCCCCATCACCACTGGATAGTCGCGTTGCATGATGGCGTTATAGGACATCAAGCCCAAACCATCCAAAGAGAACAGGGTTTCAATCAATAAACTTCCGGTAAAAAATGCACCAATAAATGCCGCTGGAAAGCCTGTCAACAAAGGCAGCAAGGCATTGCGGAAAATATGTTTATACAACACCGCCCGCTCCGGCAGCCCTTTCGCGCGTGCGGTGAGCACATATTGCTTGCGAATTTCCTCGATAAACGTGTTTTTGGTAAGCATGGTAATAACGGCAAAACTCCCCACCACTTCAGCAAATACCGGCAGCGTGATGTGCCACAAATAATCCGTCACTTTACCGAATAGCGAGAGTTGTTCCCAGTTATCCGAAGTCAGCCCGCGCAGGGGAAATACCTGCAAAAAACTACCGCCGCCAAACATCACCAGCAACACCACCCCCAACACAAAACTGGGAATCGCGTAACCACTCATAATCACAAAGCTAGTCGCCGTATCAAAGCGCGAACCATCGCGCACCGCCTTGGCAATACCCATCGGAATAGAAATGAAATAGGTGATGACTAAAGTCCACAATCCCAGCGAAATCGATACCGGCATTTTTTCTTTAATGAGCTCCCATACCGATTTCTGATGGAAAAAACTCGTCCCCAAGTCTAAAGTCGCGAAGCCTTTGAGCATGATCCAGAAACGCTCCGGTGCAGGCTTATCAAAGCCGTACATAGTTTTGATCTCCGCCAACCGTTCCGCATCAATTCCCTGCTGACCGCGATACATGGTCTGCTGACCGCCACCTGCCTCAGCACCGCCCACATTCTTGCCACGCATCACACTCACCATCTGCTCAACAGGGCCACCGGGCACAAACTGAATAACCACAAAAGTCAGAAACAATACCCCAAATAAAGTGGGAATCATCAGCAACAAACGTTTAGCGATATATCGACTCATTGTTTAACTCGCATAGCATCCACCTTCATCCACCAAGTTTGTACCGCCCAAGTTTCGATTCTGTAATAGCGCGGCAAGGTGCTCGGATGTGCCAAGGTATAGCGATAAGACACCCGATGAGTATTGCTATAGAAGTGTGGAACCATGTAGTAACCAAGGCGCAACACGCGATCAAGCACACGCACCAGCGTTACCAAATCTTCGCGGCGTTCCGCTTGAACAATGCGCGTAATCAAAGCATCCACCACCGGATCAGCTACCCCCATTATATTGTTCGATCCTGGTTGATCGCGACTGGCGGAACCAAAGTAGTCAAACAACTCATTACCCGGGCTTTGCGAGCCGCCCATCAAGCCCCACACCATGTCATAGTCAAAGTTTTCTTCTTTGCGCTGCGCTAGTGCTGGGTCATAAACGCGATAGTCCAAGTGAATACCCAGCTTTTCCAAATTACGCGCATAGGCCGCCGTAACCCGCTCTTCAAAACGCTCGTGCAACATCATCTCCATACGGAATGGCTCGCCTTTGACATTGCGCAACGCCCCGTCACGATAAGTCCAACCAGCTTGATTCAGCAATTTACGCGCTTGACGCAAGTTTTCGCGCAAAGAGTGCGGGGAATTCGTCGTCGGTGGAGGTGGGATGACCTCATAAACCTCTTTAGGCAATTTACTGCCGAATTTCTTTTGTAATTCATGTAACACTTTTAATTCGCGCTCATCTGGTCGCCCTGTCGCCGCCAACTCCGTATTGGTGAAATAACTGGGGCTGCGCTTATACAGATTAAAGAATAACTGGCGATTCATCCATTCAAAATCCATCGCCAACCACAAGGCTTTTCTGACGCGGACATCCTGAAACAAAGGTCGGCGCAGATTCATCGAAAAGCCCTGCCAACCCGCTCCATTCTCATGCGGGAAAAGCGCCTTGATGAGATCACCATCGTCCCAATGCTTTCCCTGATGACTGCGCGCCCAGTTCTTGGAAGAATTCTCCTGAATAAAGTCGACCTCCCCCGCTTTCAGCCCTTCCATACGCGTTAAGGTATCTCGGTAATACCGATAAGTAATGCGCTCGAAATTAAACATCCCCAGCCGGGTTGGATGATCTTTACCCCAATAATTGGGATTGCGGCGATAAGTAATACGCTTACCAAGGTCAAACGAATCGACCACATACGGGCCACTAGCCAGTGGCGGATCTAAAACGATTTTATCGAAAGGCTTACCCTCCCCCCACTTGCGCGAAAACACCGGCAACTGGCAAATAATGAGCTTCAATTCATGATTCTTACGCTTGAAATCGGCGCGCACCGTGTAAGGGTCAATCACCACCATCTGCTTCACATCGCTCCAATAGCGACGATACAAAGGCGTGGCGTGCTTGCTCATCAACTGATCGAAAGAATATTTCACATCCTCAGCCAGCACTGGATCTCCATTTGAAAAGCGCGCTTTGCGGTTAAGCCGAAATGTCAGTGACAAGCCATTCGCAGCCAGAGAAATATCTTCAGCCAGCAAACCATACACCGTGTCCGGCTCATCCCAAGCAGCCACACCCAAAGTCTCAAATACCAAAGTCTGCAAACCCTCTGCCGCCACACCTTTAAGAATAAACGGATTTAACTTTTCAAAGTTACCAATACTGGATGCGCGCAACTCCCCGCCCTTGGGCGCTTGCGGATTGACATAAGCAAAATGCAAAAAGCCAGGCGGATACTTAGGCGTACCGTGTAATGCAATAGCATGTGCAGCCCAGGCGGCCTGAGTAGCGCAGCAAAGCAAGATAGGAAGGATGAATACTGAGAACCACTTCATGGCGCGAGAGTGTAGCGGAATGCAGTTGTTACGTCATGTGCTGCGTGAGGAATATTTTACGAAAACGGAATATCTGTTAGTGTCGCGCAAGATCACTATTCAGCTAGTTGAAGCTATCAGGGTTGGAAAGCGAATTGCCTACGAGGGTAAAACAGAAAATGCGAGCTATTGGGTGTAAAGTATCCAGCCATAAAGCTGACGGTCGCGATGAACTACAAAGTGCCGATTGTGTTGAAAATACTCCTTCAAATTTGGGGGTCTTCAAGAGTAAAATAATCCTTATCGAAATATGCTGGAAGCCTTGCCATGATGGGGTTTCAGACGAATAACCAAGAGCGACTTTTCTACTCGTTCAAGCTTGAAGATCACGTACCCAAGAATCACCTTCTCCGCAGCATTAACCGGTATCTTGATCTAGGCGATCTCCGTCAACACCTCTCTGAGTTTTACAGCCATACCGGACACTCCTCCATCGACCCGGAGCTGATGATTCGCATGCTGATCATCAGATATAGCTTTGGCATTCGCTCGGAGCGTAAATTGTGCGACGAGGTACATTTGAATTTAGCCTATCGCTGGTTTTGCAAGCTCGGATTTGAAGATGCTATTCCAGAACATTCCACCCGCTCTAAAAATCGACATGGTTGTTTTCAGCAGAGCAATGTCTTCCGTCATTTGTTCGAGAAGGTATTGCAACGTTGTATATCGGAAGGGTTAGTTCGTGGAGAGGGGTTTGCCACTGATGCCAGCATCATTAAAGCGATGCACAACGTATTTCTGGCGAAGATGCGATGAGTTGGGTGCCATCAGAAGATGCCTCACGTGCAATGCGAGAGTACTTTGAGGCGGGAATTACTGTTGATATAGAAGCGTCTACCGTCAACAAGGCCGCCGAAGTTGAAGCAACAAAGCTGATAATTGAGCGCGTGGAAGAGACGTTCGACATCAAGCTCGAGCGATTGGTTGGTGACACCAACTATGGATCAGCTGCTATGCTCAACTGGCTAGTAAATAAAAAGCAGATCGAACCTTACGTCCCGGTGTGTGACAAGTCAGAGCGTACTGACGGCACATTATCTCGCAGTGACTTTATTTGGAATGAGCAAGCTGATGAATATCGCTGCCCAGAAGGAAAAGTGCCACGCAAAAATTGGCGGCCATTTAAAAGCCCGCGCGGTGGCGTTCACAAAGACGACACCATGCGTTACTGCGCAAGAGAGTCAGACTGTTCGTCCTGCCCACAGAAGAAACTTTGTTGCCCGAATGCACCCGTTCGTAAAGTCGTGCGTAGTATTCATGAAAACATCACGGGATGTTGCTCGCCAAATATCACTCACACGCGAATATCGGAAATCTATGCGCGAGCGCAAGAAAATAGAAATGTTCTTCGCCCACCTCAAACGAATCTTGGGGCTCGATAAATTACGACTACGAGGATTTAGCGGTACAAAAGATGAATTTCTGCTGGCGGCGACGGCCCAAAATTTGAGGCGAATGGCGAAATGGCTTACGCCTGTAGAGCAGGAAGCAGAACTAATGCCTTCATAAAAGCGAAGAGGGGCGCTCGACCGGATGAATCCAATCTGAAAACCCAACGAAATTCAAAAAATTGACTAAAACGAAAATTCAGGTGAAGGATTCGGCTAAAACAAAAACGAATTTTTCAACACAATCTACCATAAGCAGTCGTTCACATTTCTGTTCCATAGCAGACATGGGCTTCCGTCTGTACTATAACTGTTATGCGTTTGAAATCACTTTGCAGAGAAATATGAAATTAAAGTTAGTATTAAAAGAAACAGTTAGTGAGCAGGTTGACGAAATTTGTAATCTTATAAACTTGGCGTATCGCGGCAATTCTGGATGGACAAAAGAAACCGACCTAGTGAGTGGTAATAGAGCAGAGTTTCAAGAGGTCACAGAATATATATCAAACCAAAAATCACACTTATTGGTCGCATCTGAGGCCGGTAATGTTAAGGCTTGCATTTGCGTAGAAGAAAATGAAAATCGTGGCTATATTGGTTTCTTCGCGGTCCACCCAGATTATCAAGGAAGAGGAAAGAATATCTTACTCCAAGCAGAGCGGCTCGCTTCTGAAAAGTTGGGGGTCAGGAAGTATGTGATGGTGGTCGTATCACAACGAGAAGAACTTATTTCATTTTACGAGCGCCGAGGCTACGCCAGAACAGGAAATATTGAAAAATACCCAACACACCCTAGTGTAGGTATACCATTGAACAGTGCTTTAACAATTGAGTATTTGGAGAAAGACGCATAAAAAAAGCAATCAATTCGGACATTTTTACGCGGTGTATCACTTGTCCTAAAATACTTAGCACCAGTGATACACCGCGTAAAAATGCCGATTATTGCTGGCGTTAGACAACTAGCACGCGATTCTTATTTAAAGCTGCGATAGCAATTCTTTGGGCGTTAAGCTGCCCGTCGGCCATTCAACTTGCATTAATGAGATTGCCGAATAGCGGATGGTCGTCACAAGCAGGATTGGGTCGTTTGCAGATATACCTGATTGCAAATTGCTAGCCCGAAAACTGGCAGTCAGCTACGCAGACATAGGGCCAGCTGCTGTCTCCTTTAGCTTACAATAAAATTCTGGTGTCAGAATTTGTCGCATTTAAGGAATATCGAACGACAAGGAAATATCTGTTGGCGTGAAGCAAATCCATTTAGCACATCTGCTACGCAATATTTCGTTCCGCCCATGCCTTTTGCAGTGCCTCTAAAAACTCTTCAACTGACTGAGCACCGGAGATGCCCAGCTTGTCGTCGATCAAAAAATGTGGCGCACCTGCGATGCCTAATTTTGCCGCGCGCGCTTCATCTGCTCGCACTGCATCGCAATACGCATCGCTCTCCAGCATCGCCAACGCATCGTTTTCATTAATGCCGAATTCTGTTGCGACACGAGCTAAGGCTGCGCGATCGCCTATCGCGAGTGCTTCGCAAAAATAGGCTTGCATGAGGCGCTCCATGGATTGCTCGCTTAGTTGCCGCGATGCGGCAAAGTGCAACAAGCGATGCGCATCAAAAGTGTTGCCAGGTCGCGCTTTGTTCAAGTGATAGTCCAGCCCGACTTCTTTGGCAACAGCAGTTACACGAGCACTCATCGCCGCTGCTTCTTGCAGGCTGACACCATATTTTCGCGCCAGCGTTTCTTCTAGCGTAGCTGGATAGCGTGAAGGAGATTTTGGATCAAGCTCAAAGCTGCGCCAGATCACATTCACACTGTCTTTGTGTGCAAAGTTGTCGAGCGCCATTGCGAAG
>Ga0316203_1000762_pt1 | contig 31437 bp, 27 predicted proteins | sample 6monrhotite_MG_FD_204940 | JGI IMG/M metagenome (GOLD analysis project Ga0316203, IMG submission 204940) | Microbial mat bacterial communities from mineral coupon in-situ incubated in ocean water Damariscotta River, Maine, United States -... | ecosystem: Environmental > Aquatic > Marine >... | reverse complement strand
GCCGGAAAGAAAAATGAACAAAGATGACAATTGCTCACATTCCAATGGATACATGAAAAGCGGAACGACAACATTTACGGTAAACTATGAGAGAAGGTGTCTCTGTTGTTAGACACGTTCTGACACTTGCTTGTGCGCAATGTGGAAAAGGCATGGGTTGAAGAGGATTAATCGGCGAGGCTTGAAGTTCTTGTGCAGGAAGTGAAAAATCATGCACGTCAATTAGAAGTCAGTGATATGGTGGCCTAGGGGATTGTTTGAGCTTGACTCCATTGAAAAGTATTTGGGCGCTTGTATGGAGAAGAGTAGCGTTCCCTTTTGTCTCGGGATGAATTAATGATGATATCTTCAGCGCCAAAAGTAGGTGCTTTAGGCGAGCTGCAAGCAATTAGACCCTCAGAGAATAAAGAATCAGTATGCGAAAAATAGATACAGTACTTATCACTGAAAAAAGCTAGAGGAACGCCTCCTATTCTTTCATTGACAGGCAAGGAATAAAATAATGTCGATCAATGTACCGCTTGAAGAAATGAGTATAGAAGAGAAAATCCAGAGAATGGAAACAATCTGGGAAAGCTTGTGCGCAAAGGCAGATAGCATGGTTTTTCCTCCATGGCATGAAAAAGTACTCAATGAACGAGAAGAAAGATTAAGGCAGGGTGATGATGAATTTATTGATTGGGATTCAGCAAAAAAGGATATACGAAATGATATTCCATGAGAATCAAAATACTTTCCTCAGCGAGCTAGGATTTGACCGATGGTTACTGGTTTTATGAAGAGGAAACAGAAGGAATTAGCGCCTATTTCCTGGATACACTTTTCTCCGATATTGATTCTTTGGTTATCAATTCAGGCATTCATCCAATACATTTTGGAAAATATCATCGATTGCTATCAAAACGCTTTCCTTTTGCCATTTACTACCGCGTTGAGAAGAAAATAGTGCTGGTATATGCGACCCTTGATTGTCGTAGGAGATCTGCTTGGGACCGCGAAGTGGCCCCAATAGGGGTGAAATACAAGGACATATTTCATCAGCCCAGGGTCTTGAGTAAAATATTGAACAGAACACAATCAACGTGCGAAAAATAAACACAGTACTCATTACAGGCGGCGCCGGATTCATCGGCTCTGCCGTAGTCAGGCAATTGATAAACGAAACAGATATCACCCTCATTAATATTGATGCGCTCACTGATGCAGGGAGATTATGGAATAGGGTAGCGTCCCCTTTTACGCCTTTTACCTTGGAATAGAACGGTATGTTGCACGCGCTTCAAGCGTTGATTGAAAATGCAATAGGTAAGGCCAGATAGATTCTAACGGCAATGTTGGCTTTTCTAAAAAAATTATGTAGGTGAATGGGCGGTGATTGCTAGAATATTACGCGGGGATAAACGATTACATTGCTCACTGGCAGACCAATTTTTTGTTTCCGGTGGTAACTTTCTTTCAATCGCGTTGTGTGCGAATTTTTTGCCGCTAGAAGCCCAGGGAAAACTAGGTTACATTTTGGCATGGTATTTTGGCTCAATCATAATCAATAACAGCGTAATATTTCAGCATGCGTCTGTAATGGCACCATCAAAATTGGATCGAGACCAATATCTAGGGGAGCTGGCATGGATGCAAATAAATCTAGCTGTATGGGTTGCTATTATTTTTTCTGTATTTGTAATAGGACTTGGTCAGATAGAAGGTTTTTCTTTGACGGGACTTGAGGTGACGTTGTTTGTAGTTTATTTAGTCTTTCAGCAGTTAGCGGATTTCGCAAGAAGAACGGCTTATATTTTTCAGGGCTCTATGTGGGCGGCAAAACTTAGTGGGTTGCTGTATTCCTCTCGAATCATATTGTTGTTGTTTTTGGAGCCCGATAATATTTCTAGTGTGCTAATTATATTTATAGTGACATCATTTTTTTCAGTAATAAATACTGTTTCTATTTTAGTGCGTATGTGCGATTTATTTGTTACTTCATGGAGGTTTATTAGGCTGCATGTCACGGAAAGTAAGTGGTTTGTTCGAAGCGGACCAGTGGTTTGGCTATGGTCATCTCTGCCAATATTTTTATTGGGAGGTATGATTGATGCGGCAGCTATAGCAATATTTTTCACAATACGAAGCTTGTCGAACTTGGGGAATGTTGCAATGGAACTTCTTGAAACCGAGTTTTCTGCACGTCTCGGTCAGTATCAACATCATGATGCTCAGAAAGCTAAAAATGCTGTTTTACATATTAGAATTGCAGGGCTAATGTTATGGGGGGCTGGTATGTTGTTAATAGTTGCATATGGCGACATGTTAGTCGGAAAAATTTTTGGGGCGGCTTACGAAGAGTATTCGGAACTTTTAACACTGTTATGGTTATCAAATGGCATTGTTTTTTTATATCGTCTCAATGCGGTGCATCTGCGTACAGTCGGAAAAAGTGAAGTTGTGATGAAGGCGTATTTGCTTGGCGTTATAATGATGTCGCTTGTAGGTATTCCTTTGATTGGTAATTATGGACAGCTTGGTGCGGTTGGTTTAGTCATGTTTGGTGCAGCAATGATTCTATTTGGCCAGTATTTATTTTCTCGAGTTACATTTTCATCATGGTGAATTTGTGAAATTTAGTTTAAGGATGTTTGATTGATGAGTGATGTGACCGTTAGTATGGGATTGATAGATCCAGTTCAACTGCTGACGGCGAAGCGCTTTGATGTGATTGCGAAGTATCTTTATGTTCGCTTTAATAGCATGGGGCTGGATACTGATTGGGCTAATTTAGTGTATAGAGAACATATTCGTGTTTTTAATGGGTGTGTTGAGGTTGATGGGACTGAAAAATATGGGGCGGATAGTTTTGTCTCGGCATTTGATTCAGTAATTGAGTCTATTAGGCAGACTGGTTTTTCGCCAGAAGAACCGCCATTACCCGTTGATGCTGATGGGATTATATTAGATGGTGCGCACAGGCTGGCTGCTTGTCTTTATTACAAAAGTTTTCTACGCGTAAGAAAAATGACAGATATCGCGCCAGAATATGATTATAAATACTTCGTAAAACGTGGGATAAGTAGTATAGTTTCTGATGCGATTGCTGTTGAATATTGTCGCCTTGAGCCAAATGTTTTTGTGCCAATAGTCTATCCATCAGCGCAAGGTAAAGACAATGAGCTGATGTCTATTTTGTCAAAATATGGAGATGTGTTTTACTCGAAAGAAGTTTGCTTGTCAGGCAATGGCCCGCTTAATCTCATCCGTCAAATTTATCATTCGGAGCCATGGCTTGGTACGTATGCTGATGGTTTTTCTGGAGCGAAAAATAAAACATTCGGTTGTTTCCAGAAAGACGGTGCTGTTCGAGCTTTTGTTGTAAAAAGCAATTTAGAAAATATGCTGTTAGCGAAAAATGAAATTCGTGATTTATTTGGAATAAGCAACCATTCTGTGCATATTAACGACACGCATGATGAAAGCATTGAGCTAAGTAATATTTTGTTTAACGCGAATAGTATTCATTTTCTGAATTATGCCAAGGTAGTTAACTTTAAATGGTTCCAGAATCTTCTGGATGAGTACAAGGTATTTCTTAAAAAAAATAATATTGATGGTGAATGTTTATGTATTGATGGTAGTGCCATTATGGCTGCTTATGGTATTAGGGCGGCGAGAGACCTAGATTATTTGCATCATGGCTATGAAGATATGGTGTCTGGTTATAAAGAAATTGGTAGTCATAACCATTCTGCGGATTTGTACGCAAGCTCGATTGACGACGTTATCTTTAATCCAGCGAATTACTTTTATTATGATGGCTTAAAATTTGCTACTCTTGACATTCTTAAGAAAATGAAAATTAAGAGAGGAGAAGATAAAGACTCCGAGGATGTAATGTTGATCGATAATTTTCTAAAAGGGATTAATCCAAGGAAATCTTTAAAAGATTTCTGGGTTTTCATTAAGCCAAAATTTTGGTATGTGAAAATTCGTTTTCTTGCACTTAAGACTCGATTCTACCTGTATAAGCTATTGAAAAATATGAAATGATATATTTCTTTTGCTGTTGCCAAATAATAATGAGCTTTATTTTTAGTAATTTTTTTGTATGGGTAAAAAAATGAAAATTCCTGTTTCGGTAATAATTATGACTAAGAATGAAGAGCGCAATATTGAAAAATGCCTTCGTTCAGTTGATCAGTTTGATGAGGTGTTTGTTATAGACTCAAATAGTGATGATGCAACTTGTGAGATTGCTAACCGAATGGGTGCCAAAGTCGTCAATTTTTCCTGGGATGGTCAATACCCCAAAAAAAAACAGTGGTGTCTAGAAAATCTTTCTTTTACGCATGATTGGGTATTGTACGTAGATGCAGATGAAGAGGTTGGCAAGGATTCGGCAGAAGAAATGCGACATGCCTTAGAAATAAACCAAGGGGATTCGGGTTATTTTGTAGGTTTTGATTATATTTTTTTGGGCCGAAAGCTTAATTATGGGCATAGGGTTTACAAATTAGTGCTCTTTAAAAGAAGTAAAGGCTGTTTTTTAGATTACGATGATCTGAGCGTGAAGAATATGTGGGAGGTTGAAGGGCATTATCAACCTCAAGTCGAAGGTAAGGTTGGTTTATTACAAAATCGTATGGCTCATAATGATCATGATAATCTTTTCCACTTTTACGAAAAATTAAATAAATATTCGGATTGGGAAGCAGATCTTCGAATGCAGGGTGCGTTGAGGCATGATAAGCAGGCGGTTATCTCTTCCAGAAGGCGTGCTCTCCAGTGGGTTGGTGATCATGTTCCATTTAGAGGGTTTGCAATGTTTGTGTATGCTTATATTCTGAAGCGAGGTTTTCTTGATGGTAGGCCAGGTTTTTATTATGCACTTTCATTAGGAATATATCATTCATTGATTAATATGAAGAGCTATGAAATAAAAAATTCAGGACATTCCAAATGAATGACACGAAAATGATAAAAGACCTTCGGATTCCTTTTTGGGCAACCCCTTTGCGAGCAGTTTTTCGTATTGCGAAAAAATTTTTCCCGAATAATAGTCTGTTAAAACAGGTCAGCTTGGATGGTATCAAATATTTGGTATGGGCAAATGAGGATATTGGAAAAAAGCTTATTTTGCTGCGGTCATTCGAAAAGAATGAAACGGATGCATTTAAATCTTTGATTAAGCCTGGTGATGTTTGTCTTGATGTGGGGGGTAACGTTGGATATTTCACATTGAATTTTGCAAAGCAGGTTGGTGTTGCGGGTAAGGTTTTTGTTTTTGAGCCTATTCGGAGAAATGCTCTGATAATTCAATTGGGGGCAGAAATCAACGGTTATGCAAAAAATGTAGAAGTAGTACATACCGCAGTATCAAATAAAGCGGGCAGCGTATCAATTACAATTCCAAGTGTGGATGGGGCTTATGCCTATATTGGTCAAGATGATGATGCCTCCGTAAGCAGTGTTGATGAGTTAGTAGATTGTATTACGCTTGATGATTTTTTGGTTGAACATGGCTTGATAGGCGCAGATATTGTAAAGATAGATGTGGAAGGGGCGGAGTTGCTTGTGCTTGAGGGAGGTGCAAGTCTTTTTTCAAGTAACACGCATCAACCGCGTATTGTCATGGTTGAGCTGGTTGATGAATTTTTGAATCGATATGATGCCTCAATAGCTAAAGTGATGGACTTGATGGCTAGTTATGGTTATAAATCATATTATGCAGCTTCGAGAGGTGTCTTGGTTGAGTTTCTGGAACGTGATTATAATAAAGTGTTTAATGTGTTTTTTATGAAACATGACAAACATTTTGAAGCACAAATAAAACAATAATTTGGTCTTTAATGATGACTGTTCGGCACATGTCTGATGAGTAGTATGGTACGCAATTTTCCGTTGCTTCTAGCGTACATTTTATATCCAACAATTATGATGTTTTCTAGAGTTTTTGAGTTATCGTTAGCGCGCATATGGATTGATGTTGTTTGGGTATTATTAGGAATTTTTGTAATATTTTTTGCAATCGCAAGATTGTCTATCTCTGAAAGTAGGCGCGTTGCTTGGTATGTAGTCCCATTTTTTATTATTATCGTAATCCTGGCTGTCTTAAAATGGGGAGGTGGGTGGTACTTTAGTGATATAGAACTTATTCCATATTTCATGGAATTGAAGCCAGTTGTTTATTTATTGTTTGCTTGGGCATGGGTGCAAGTGTTTGGTCGACTATGGCAAAACTATTTCGTGGTTTTTGGTGCGATTCTCGGCATTATTATTATTGTGGATTTTTTTGTTGAGAGTATTTTAGCTGGATCTATTTCTCGGCCGTATGGTTCTGGCGAAATAAATTACGATGCTTGTTTGTTGTTGATTTCATTAATTATGTCTCTGGTTGGGAAATGTCAGGTGCGGCGTGTTTGGACATGGCTTGTAGTTATTGGCCTCTTTCTTACATTTTCTCGTACTGCACTGGCAGCTGCAATTGTAATCATTTTTCTATATTCATCGGTAAAATTTAAGACTAAATTAACTATTTCTTCATTGGCGTTTTTGTTTGCAATAGGGTCTTTTGTCTTAAGAGATCTTCCTTTGGATACTTTATCAAGCATGGATAGATACTGGATGTGGGTGTCTGGCATAGGGTTGTTTATTGAATCACCGGGCCAATTAGTATTTGGCTTTCCTGTTGGGGTAGCTTTACCGGCAAATACTCCAATGGCTATGGAGTGGTTATGGGAAAGCCAGTCAGCCGGATGGGGGTTGAGTGGGGTATATCCATATAATTTTCACGCGTTTTGGTTGCGACTTACTATTACTTGGGGAATTTTAGCTATAGGTTTTCTGTTAATGATTGTTGTGTTGATGTTATCGCGGCGCAGAGAAAAGCTGAAGAAGGCACTGTATATGCTTGTGCTGATAGAAGGGGTTACAATGGGGTTATTTTATTTAAGTAATGTTGGTGTTCCCTTATTCCTTGCTTTGCTGGTCCAGGATGTTTGGCATCCAAAAAAAGCATATGCTCTCAAAAGGGTTGCGGTAAACAGAGAGCCCGTTTCGCCAGCTCTGTCGGGTTCTAATTCTTTTTAGTTTTTTGAATTTCGTATTTATAAAACTTAGGTTGTATACATGTAATGGGGAAGGGTGATGACATATATATTAGGGTTGAATGCATATCATGGTGATGCATCCGCTTGTATTCTTTTGAATGGAGAGTTAATTGCGGCTGTTGAGGAAGAGAGGTATCGCCGCATAAAACATTGGGCGGGCTTTCCCTCAAAAGCAATTGAATATTGTCTTCGTGAAGCGGGGGTTAGCTTCTCGGAAGTAGATCACGTAGCCATTAATCGTGATCCAAAAGCTAATTTGCTGAAAAAATTTGGTTTTACACTAAAGCAGCGGCCTGAGTTAAATTTGCTTATATCTAGATTAAAGAATGCGCGTGATTGGTCCTCATTAGAAGATGAGATAGTAAAGAAATTTCCTAGAGACACAGTAAAAGCAAAATTTCACTATGTTGAGCACCATTTGGCTCACTTAGGGTCGGCTCATTTGGTCTCTCCCTTTAAAGAGTCGGTGGTCGTGTCAGTGGACGGCTTCGGAGATTTTGCAAGTGCTGCTTGGGGGGTAGGGAGAGATCGAATAATTGAGGTGGCCGATAAGATCTATTTTCCACACTCCCTGGGTATTTTTTATCAGGCACTTACTCAATATATAGGTTTTCCACACTATGGGGATGAATATAAAGTAATGGGGTTGGCCCCATATGGGGAACCGAAATTTATGCCGGAAATGCGGCGAATCGTTATATTGCAGGAAGGTGGTACGTTTCAACTAGCTACCGAATACTTTAGGCACCATCGAGAAAAAGTAGAATATGAATGGGATGGCTGTTCGCCTAAAGTTGGGAAGCTGTATTCGGATGCTTTGGAAGAATTATTTGGTCCAGCTAGGCGGGCAGATGAGCCCTTGACGCAACGTCACATGGATATTGCCCGTTCAATACAGGCGATGTATGAGGAGGCCTTCTTCTATCTGCTCAACAGTCTTCACCATCGTTACGGTATTGACAATTTATCCCTTGCTGGTGGGTGCGCTATGAATTCCGTCGCAAACGGTAAAGTAACCCGCATGACACCATTTAATAAGGTATATGTTCAATCAGCTGCCGGTGATGCAGGCGGTGCCATTGGGGCAGCGTTCGTGGTTCATTACGAGACGTCTAAGCTGGAGCGGAGTTTCGTGATGGATCATGCCTATTGGGGACCACAATACACTAACAAGGAATTACATTTTCATATTGACAAATTGAGAATTGAGTTGGAAAAACAGGGCTGCAGTATCGTGCAACTTGATGATGAGGACGAGTTGTGCGAGAAGTCGGCTCGTGCGATTGCTGATGGACAAGTTGTTGGTTGGTTTCAAGGTCGCATGGAATGGGGGCCGCGTTCATTAGGGAACCGGTCTATCTTGTGTGATCCTAGGAGGGCCGATATGAAGGATATTCTTAACCTCAAGATTAAACGAAGGGAGTCGTTTAGACCATTTGCTCCATCCATTCTGCGAGAAAAGGTAGTTGAGTGGTTTGAGATCGATGACGATGTCCCTTTTATGATGAAAGTTTTTCCTTTTAAGGAAGAGGTACGGACACAAGTTCCCGCCGTCACTCACGCTGACGGTTCTGGGCGTTTACAGACTGTTTATAAAGAGACAAACCCACGCTATTATCATCTAATTACTGTCTTTGAGCGGTTAACGGGTGTGCCGATTGTGCTTAATACATCGTTTAACGAAAATGAGCCTGTTGTGTGTCGGCCAGAGGAAGCCTTGGACTGCTTTCTTCGCACCAAAATGGATGTGCTTGTTTTAGGTAATTATTTCATCTCCCGGGCGTGAAGATACTTATATTGAGTTTAAATTATACGCCTGAGCTGACAGGAGTTGGTAAATACTCCGGGGAAATGGCCGAATGGCTAGTGTCGAAGGGGCATAAAGTCCGCATCGTAACAGCTCTGCCATATTATCCGATGTGGTGTGTCTCGGAGGACTACAACTCGTGGCGTTATCACCGCGAATTTTTGGGTGATATAGATGTGTGGCGTTGCCCACTTTGGGTTCCGAGTAAACCTTCAGGTTTAAAGCGAATCTTGCACTTGGTTAGCTTCGCTCTTTCTAGTTTTCCCGTTATGTTATTCCAAATATTTTGGCGGCCGGATACTGTACTGGTTGTTGAACCCCCTTTATTTTGTTCGCCTGTTACTTTAATTGTTTCATGGTTGTGCCGAGCGCGCTCATGGCTTCATGTCCAGGATTTTGAGATAGATGCGGCTTTTGATCTCGGAGTTCTATCTTCCCCTAAGTTACGTCGTATTGTGAGTAAGATGGAGCATTGGTTGATGAGTCAATTTGACAGGGTGTCAACGATTTCCGATCAAATGATGCTGCAACTTGACGCTAAAAATGTTAGTCCTGAGAAACAAGTGTTGTTTCCAAACTGGGTAGACATTGCTCACATTTATCCTATTGAATTTCCAAGTACATTTAGGAAAACGTTAAGCATCCCTGAGCAAAATATTATATTTCTTTATTCTGGCAATATGGGTGAAAAGCAAGGGTTAGAAATTGTCATTGAAGCAGCACGGCAACTGGGTGGCTACGAAGATATTACTTTTGTGATGTGTGGGCAGGGTGCTGCCTATAGTCGGTTGCGTAATTTAGCTGATGGGCTTGAAAATATTCGTTGGTTACCTTTGCAGCCTTTGGAAAAATTGAATGATTTATTGAATATGGCAGATGTTCATCTTTTGCCGCAAAAAGCGGATGCAGCAGATTTAGTGATGCCTTCAAAGTTAACGGGTATGTTGGCGAGTGGTCGACCGGTATTGGCAACAGCTTTTGAAGGAACGCAAATTGCGAAGGTGCTTGAATTGTCAGGTGTAGTTGTGCCACCTGAAAATGTCGATTTGTTTGTTGCTGCTATGCTGAATTTGGCAGAAAATGTCGAACAACGTCAACAATTAGGTAAAAATGCCAGGGACTATGCAGTAAAATTCCTTGGTCGCGATGCGGTATTGGCTCGATTTGAAGAGTCCTTGCTGAAATGTATTTCTGGTTAACATTAAGCATTAAATATTGGACAGAGGTTAGTGGTTTGGCAAAAATTGCATTAATAACTGGTATTACAGGCCAAGATGGGGCTTATCTGGCAGAATTGTTGTTGGAAAAAGGCTATGAAGTTCACGGCATCAAGCGCCGGGCATCGTCTTTTAACACTGATCGTATTGATCATCTTTATCAAGACCCGCATGAAACAGGCAGGAAGTTTATTCTGCATTACGGAGATTTGAGTGATTCAAGTAATTTGATTCGCATTGTTCAGCAGGTGCAGCCTGATGAAATATATAACCTCGGTGCTCAAAGCCATGTCGCTGTTTCTTTCGAGAGCCCTGAATACACGGCTGATACAGTAGGTTTGGGTGCTTTACGTGTTCTTGAAGCTATTCGTATTGCGGGTCTGGAGAAGAAAACACGTTTTTACCAAGCATCAACCTCTGAGTTATATGGAGAGGTCCAGGAGATTCCGCAAAAGGAAACAACGCCATTTTATCCTCGTTCACCTTATGCAGCTGCCAAGCTGTATGCCTATTGGATCACTGTGAACTATCGAGAGGCCTACGGGATGTATGCCTGTAACGGTATCCTGTTTAACCATGAATCACCTATTCGTGGTGAGACGTTTGTTACTCGCAAGATTACCCGTGCGATGGCGCGTATTCATCTGGGTCTTCAGGATACGCTCTACCTTGGTAATCTGGATGCCAAACGTGATTGGGGACATGCGAAGGATTATGTGGAAATGCAGTGGTTGATGCTACAGCAGGATGAACCTGAAGATTTTTGCATTGCGACGGGTGTGCAATATTCGGTGAGAAATTTTGTTAATGCCGCTTATGATCACTTGGGGAAAACAATACGCTGGGAAGGCGAGGGGGTTGATGAGAAAGGTTATGACACCGAAACAGGGCAATGCATTGTTGCCGTTGACCCACGTTATTTCCGGCCGACCGAGGTGGAAACGTTATTAGGTGACCCAACCAAAGCGAGAGAAAAGCTGGGCTGGGTACCCAAGATTACCTTTGAAGAAATGGTTCATGAAATGATGGAAAATGATTTGGAACTGGCGAAACGTGATGCGTTAGTTAAAAAGCACGGATTCAAGGCTTTTGACTACCATGAATAAGGGCGACAAGGTTTATGTTGCTGGTCACCGTGGGCTGGTGGGAGCCGCAATTTGTCGAATGCTGGCCCATCAAGGTTTTGATAATGTCATTACTCGCACTCACAGTGACTTGGATCTCACGAATCAGTCGTTGGTTCGGGCCTTCTTTGAGACAGAGCGCCCTGATTATGTGTTTCTGGCTGCTGCCAAGGTCGGCGGTATTCATGCGAATGATACTTATCCCGCTGAGTTTATCCGTGACAATTTATTGATTCAGACAAACATTATTGATGCGGCCTACCAAAATGGGGCCAGGAAATTACAATTTCTCGGCTCATCGTGTATTTATCCCAAGCTTGCTCCGCAGCCGATGAAAGAAGAGCGCCTGCTCACTGGAGAGCTTGAGCCTACTAATGAATGGTATGCCATTGCTAAAATTGCCGGGATTAAAATGTGCCAGGCTTACCAACGTCAATATGGTTTCGATGCCATTTCGCTGATGCCGACTAATCTTTATGGTACAGGTGATAATTTTGATCTGGAAAACTCCCACGTGGTACCAGCATTGCTCCGAAAATTCCACGAAGCCAAGGCGAAAGGGGAGGACAATGTGCAGGTTTGGGGAAGTGGAAATCCTCGTCGTGAATTTCTGCATGTGGACGATCTGGCAGATGCTGCGGTTTACCTGATGGGAAACTATAGTGGTGAAGGTATTGTTAATGTCGGAGTAGGCGAGGATGTCAGTATTCATGAACTGGCGGAATTGATTGCTAACGTGGTGGGATTTGAAGGTGAGTTATGCTTCGATGCTAGCATGCCAGATGGTGCACCGCGTAAATTATTGGATGTGTCGAAGTTGCATAGCCTTGGCTGGAAGGCGGCAGTTGGTCTTCGCGAGGGGCTTACAACCACTTATCAGTGGTTTTTGGATAATCAGTCTACCTTTAGAAAGTGACCTAAAGGCTCTCGTTGTACCGATGTGCAGCTCATAATATCATCCAGTCCAGCTTGGTTCACCCTGTTTGAAGCGAGCTATATGATCTTTCTGCCGCGACTCTGGCATACCTACCTTTCAAAACGGCAGATAACATCATTCAAGTTTTATTTTTACGATGTGGGACTTATTCGGCGAGAATTATGTTTATTTAGAGGATATTTTTTATCGTAATGGGAATAGTTACATAAATTTTGTTGAGCTCTCAGTGTGTTCAGTCTACATTTAACTGTGATCGTGGGCTAGAGATTTGTTCGAGAATAAAAGTCGCAGCGAGAGAAGTCCATTTTGACCCCGGTTTTTCCACACAATTGCATGGATGCAGGAGGTAGAGTACCAACGGTAATCGTTATAGGCGACTTGCAGTTACCAGACAGGCTCCTGAGAAGTCTTAAGAAGTGGAGATAAAATGTTACCAAGAGGTTTGCTGAAAGAATACGCAAGCGTGCTTTCGTTTGTTGCGCGTGTATTTGATGTGCTTTGCGTTTTGCTTGGCGCAGTGCTGGCATATGTTTGGCGGTTTGATCATTGGCCTATGCCCGCCAATTATCAAATGGCTATTCTGCTGGGTGTTTTGTTTACCCTCATGCTTTTTTCGGTTTCCGGAATTTATCGTTCCTGGCGTGGCAAGAGTTGGCTGCATCAGGCGCAAACGGTTACGCTGGTCTGGTTTAGCGTGGTTGCTCTTCTTATCATCGTCGCATTTTTGACGAAAACCAGTACGCTTTTTTCCCGTCAGTGGATGATGCTCTGGGTGATTTCTGCCTGGAGTCTGTTGCTGTTGTTTCGTTTTTCGCTAACGATCATTCTTCGTGCCATGCGTAAAAAGGGCTGGAATAATAAAAGAATTATCATTGTTGGTGCCGGTAGTCTGGGGCAGAGTGTGGCGCAGAATATCTTGGATGCTGACTGGACCGGGCTTGAGGTTGTTGGTTTTCTGGATGATGGTGAATCTTTGCGAGGCCATTGGGTTAAGGGGGTAGAGGTGCTGGGCGGTGCAGGCAAAGCCAATCTGGCCATACAGCAAAAAGCGGCAGATGAAGTCTGGCTGGCACTGCCATTGAAGGCTGAGGACCGGGTGAAAGAAATTTTATACGATTTACGCCACAGCACGACCACCATTCGATTTGTGCCGGGCATATTCGGGTTTCGTCTGCTCAATCATTCGGTAACAGATGTGGCAGGAATAGCGGTGATGGATTTGACCGCCAGTCCTATGGTCGGTCTAAATCGTGCGATCAAGGCGGTGGAAGACAGGGGGTTGGCACTGCTTATTTTATTGCTCATCAGTCCGTTGTTATGTCTTGTAGCGCTGGGGGTGAAGTTCAGTTCTCCGGGGCCGGTGCTTTTTAAACAGAAACGCCATGGTTGGGATGGCAAACCCATTAAAATTTATAAGTTTCGTTCCATGGTTGTGCATTGTGAAGATAAGGCCACAGTCACTCAAGCCCGTAGGTGTGACTATCGCATCACAAAATTTGGTGCCTTTCTGCGCCGTACCAGTTTGGATGAGTTACCACAGTTTGTGAATGTTTTGCAGGGAAAGATGTCCATTGTTGGTCCCCGGCCTCATGCCATGGCTCACAATGAACAATACAAAGATCAGATTGAGGCTTACATGTTGCGCCACAAAGTTAAGCCAGGCATTACTGGCTGGGCACAAGTGAATGGTTGGCGCGGTGAGACAGATACTTTGGATAAGATGAAGAAGCGAGTTGAATACGATCTGTATTATATTGAAAACTGGTCTTTGTGGTTTGATATCAAGATAATTGTTCGCACGATGTTTACCGGTTTCGCCAACAAAAACGCCTACTGAACGAGGCGGTTTTTTGGGGCGAAACACCGATTTATTACCTCCCGTGAGTCCGAATAATTTCCAGTTACTCCCATTGTGGGTAAGTATCGGTTGGGGTTTGCTCGCGTTAATTGTTTATTTCTCTCTGACGGCCAGTCCGCCGGAAATTCTTGAATTTGCCTTTGCAGATAAGCTGAAACATCTATTTGCTTACAGTGTGTTGATGGGTTGGTTTACTCAGCTTTATCCTTCATTGAAAGTGCAACTGGTTTGGGTAGTGGCTTTCTTCCTGCTGGGTGTGACGATGGAGTTTGTACAGGGCTGGAGTGGTTATCGGTTTTTTGATTTAGCCGATATGGCAGCGAATTTACTTGGTGTGTTGCTGGGTTGGTGGTTAAGTACCAGATGGTTGGCAGGAAGCTTGTTCCGTGTCGATCACGCGTTGTCTCGATTGTTGAGATAAAGGATAAATGCTGAGGACTCAACGTCAACAATGATTAAATGTTATTCAAAAAATGCTGAAACAGCTCAGAGTCTTGCTGCTTGAGTTGGGCACGCAAGGTTATGGCGTTATCGCTCCCATGTTCTGCTTGAGATTGCATGCGCTCATGTTGTAGCTGGTACAGGATGTCATAGCTAACGGGGCACTTTATTTCGGGTATTGAGCCGGGTTCCGGCAGTTGCCTGACTAGGCTTGGTTTTGTTATCAGCAGCCAAGCAGGGAAAGACTGCCCCGGTAGTTCCGGGTCCAGTTCCAGGAAGGCTATCCATTGTTGACGTAGCTCGTGGTCGTTACTGGATTCGAGGGCGTCGCATTGTTCCGGGAATTGCCAGCATAGCTTGAACCAGCTTAGCAGGGCTGTGGGTTTCTGGTGTAGATGCTCGCTGGCCTGGGCGTGACGCAGCAACAACACAGGGTCGCTACGCCAATGAGATTCCCCTTCCACCGCATGACGAACAGCTTCCCAGTCCATTGACTGACTCGCTGTGTAGCTGAGATGCAGCATGGGCGTAGCGGCTTGATAAGTCTGGTTTTGCAGGGCGCTAGACAAACGCCGCCATAGCGGAATCAGCAAATTGCGGCTGTTTTTCCCCAATAGACTTTCAGCCAGAGGGAGCAATGTTTGTTGCAACATTTGCATGTCGGTCGCAGCATCGTTAACCGGCGTGTTGAGACCTTCTGCCGCTTCTACCAGGTGTTCCAGTTCACCCAAACGCGCATGGTCGGGTGCAGTGTCGTAAAGTTGCTCCAACAAACGCCGCGCTTCTACCGGGTTGCGATCGATCAATGCCTGGGTAATGCCATTAAACAAATTGGTGGCCGGAGCATCGGTGAACAAGTCCATCTGTGGTTGGTCTTCAGGTTTGTGGTAACGCTGATGGAAACATTGCTCCAGAGCGTTGTTTTGACTGAAACGTAAACGTTGTGTGCTGTCGTTACACCAGGAATGATAGGTAAGCGTTTCTGCCTGCCAGCCCCGACGTTGCAGATAGTCAGCAGCTTGCGTCAATTGCTGTTTAATATGTTCATGGTCGCCAAACAACGTCTCGTCGAGACAGTCGAGCTCGCCATTGCGCCAAGCTTCGTAGTCAGCATAGAGCAGGCGTCCTTCCTGTAGCAAAAATTCCAGCGGTAGATATTCACCTTGCTCTAGCAAGAGTTGATCGACCTGATGTTCGATGTTTTGGGTCATTGTGCTGTGCTAGTCCTCGTTATTCAGCGGCTGAAAAAGCGTTTCCAGATCCAGCTCATTCCACTGGGGTTCATTTTGGCCGTCACCTTGATACAGCCCATCGGCCAGAGCCTGCTTGCGTTGCTGCATGGCCTGAATTTTTTCTTCCAGGGTACCTTCGCAAATGAGTTTGTAAACAAATACTGTCTGTTGCTGGCCGATGCGGTGAGCGCGGTCGGTGGCTTGGCGCTCTACGGCGGGATTCCACCAGGGGTCGTAGTGGATGACAGTGTCAGCAGTGGTGAGGTTGAGACCCACGCCACCGGCTTTGAGGCTGATGAGAAACAGCGGCACCTTACCATCCTGAAATTTTTTTACCGGGGTCTCCCGGTCGCGCGTCTGGCCGGTAAGTTTTACATAGTCGATGTTGGCCTTTTTGAGTTCGTCCCCGATCAGGCCCAGCATGGTGGTGAATTGGGAAAAGACCAGAATGCGTCGGCCTTCTTCGACCATCTCCGGCAGCAGTTCCATGAGCATTTCCAGCTTGGCACTTTTGTTGACATCCTTCGCCTTGTCAATTTTCACCAGACGTGGGTCGCAACACACCTGTCGCAGTTTTAACAGAGCGTCGAGCACCACAATGTGACTGCTCCTCAGCCCCTGGCGTTCGATTTCCTCGCGCACTCGGCGATGCATGGCCAGACGCACGGTTTCGTAGAGTTCTCGTTGCTTGCCCTCCAGCATCACCGTCTGGGTGATCTCCGTTTTGGGTGGCAGTTCCGTGGCCACTTGTTGTTTGGTGCGGCGTAACAAAAAGGGGCGAATACGGCGGCTGAGTCGTTCTGCCGCGGTTTCGTTGCCATGTTTTTCGATGGGGGAGCGGAAGAAACGATGGAATTGTTTGTTGTTTCCCAACAGGCCGGGCAATAAAAAATCGAATAGAGACCATAACTCACCCAGATGGTTTTCCATAGGGGTGCCGGTGAGACACAGACGGTGACGGGCATCAATGTCCCGTGCTACGCGACCTGCCTGTGCCTTGGGGTTTTTGATCACCTGCGCTTCGTCCAGAATTAACAGGTGATATTTGTGTGCCAACAATATGTCTTTGTCGCGTGCCAGCAGGGGATAGGTGGTGATGACCAGATCATGATCAGTAATAGTCGGAAAGTGACATTTGCGTTGAGGGCCATGTAGAACCAGTACCTTGAGTTGCGGTGTAAAGCGTTCAGCCTCGTGACGCCAGTTGAACATCAAACTGGTGGGGGCAATTACTAGGCTGGGACGGTCAGCGCGTCCCGCCTCTTTTTCCAGCAACAGGTGAGCCAGAGCCTGTACGGTCTTGCCCAAACCCATGTCATCGGCAAGAACACCAGCCAGTTGGTATTCACGCAGGAATTGCAACCAGTTCAGTCCTTGTTGTTGATAAGGGCGTAGCGTCGCGGTCAATCCTGTGGGCACCGTCACCTCGGGAATACCGTCCAGATCACGTAGACGCTGGGCCAGTTGCTGCGCATCATCATCGCCCAGCCATTGCAGACAGGGGCCATTTTCATCCTGGTCCAGCGTGCTGAGCTGCGCCAATTGTATGCGGCTGAGGCTCAGGTTCTGGTCGTTGCCCAGCTCAACACCGTGATAGATCTCCAGCAAGGTTTCCAGTAACGGCAGGATTTTTGCGGCGGGCAGGCGCAACAGACGTTCCTGATCTTTTTCGCCCTCTTTTTCACTCTCACCATCAATGCCAAAGGGAATAATAAAATGCTGAGTGGTGATCTCTTTCGCATCGGGCAGGCCATGGGGAAAGTGACCGAGAAAGTCCAGCAAAATGGGCAGTAGATCCACGCGCTGGCCATCCACCTCCACGCCTAACGCGATGTCGAACCAATCCTCTTGCTCCTGTTTTTTGATATCACAGGTCCAGAGACTGGCCTCGGCCAATCGATAGCGGAAGTCGTTGTATTCAATGCGCCAACCCTGAGTGCGCAGGGCAGGGAGATCTTCCACCTGGAAATCCAGCCAAGCCTCGATATCGTTCTCCCTGAGTTCAGGTTCGAGGGAAAAACAATCGCCGTCGATGCTGGTGTCCTGTTCATCAATTTCCTCAAAGCCCAGTTTACGCAACTGTTTCACTGCCGCCTGTTCCGCTTTTTTGTCGCGCTGTATGTGGATGAACCGACCGTCTCTGATACATGTGGGAGGATCGTGACGGTTTATTTCCATGCCGTCATAAATAAAGCTGAGGCAGGCCATGTCACTGAGTTCATCCCACTCCTCGAACAGGGTTTCTTCTTCAGTGATCAAGCGCAAACAAGGCACGGGTGTGACTCGTGGCGCGGTTTCAATTTCCAGCACTTGCAGGGGAGGGATCGTTGCGTCCGGCCAGGTTTTGAGTAACGTCTTGTTGACCCTGGCGGCCTGTTCCGGTGGCACCGGAGCCATCGTCACCAACTCATGGATGAGATCCATGGGCAAATCGTTATTCAAGGGGCCGCACTCGTCCGTATCACTGTCAAAATACCAGGGCGTGGACAAGGGCAACAGGGCGTCGGCCTCAGGGGTGATACGCGTTTCTCCTTGCTGATAAGCGAAATCATCCATCAGCCAGCGAAATTCAAGTGTACGTGCTGCGCCCAGGCTGAGAGGTGTACTCCGTTCAACATCTCCAAAATAGCTGCGCCCGGTGGCGAGAGTATGCTCCAGTATCTGCACGGATTGCGGGCCGGTAAGCTGGAAAACACCTGCCTTGGGTGTGTTCGGTAATTGATGTAAGGAATCAATCAGTGCCAAGTCCGCAGGTTCCAGAAATCGTGGCGGCGTGCGGTTAAGTGTGCGCGCAGAGTCAAAGGGATGAGGGCTGGAATAACCACCATGCTTCAATTGGCGTGCCACGACGGTCTCTATCTGTAAAGCGTCTTCATCGAATTGCAGGAGATAGAGTAGAGCCTGCTGGGTATTTGCTGGTTTGCTCGTTGCTTGTTTGAGTGTCTTGTCGGGAGACTTCTTGATGGGCAGGTAAACCGATTCATCGGAAGGCTCTGCTATCACGGGCTCCTTGTCGCTGGTCAGTGCCTGTCGATCATCCAGTGCCTGTATCAACACAGCAACCACATGTTCACAGTTTTGTTTTTTTGTACAACTGCATTCACCATTGATGGTGAGGGTACTGTTCTCACTACTGGTGCGCACGTACACCCGTAACGGGTGCTTGCTGGCTTGCGAAATAACGGCAGTGATCAGTTCACCACCACGCTGAATATTGGGTGCAGTTACCCGGTTGTTGGTGAATAATTGCCAGCCCTTGCTGAAGCATCCTGAGGAGAAATGGGTTGTTAAGTCTGCCAGGGAAAATATCATGCGCGCATTGTAACCCTAAAAAACTGGCCGCATCGTCCCTTCCTCATCTAGAATAGAGCTAGTTTTTGTTACTCCTACTTGATACTACAGGACACTCATGATTCCAACCTTGCTCGTTATTCTGGTTTATCTCGTCGGCCCTATCGCCATTTTGGTATGGGCCGTAAAGCGTTATCGTCATGGTGTTAAACCGGCATTTAGTGAAGTGCTAGTGGTGATATTTGCGGTGTTCCTCATGGCATTGTTTGCCTCTACCTCTGTCTGGAATACGTCTGATGATGATGACCAGGAAGTTGCGCAAATTGTGCAAGAGCTTACACAACGTTATGATTTTCCCATTAACGCCCGGTTTGCAGACCGACCGGCAGTGGAAGGGTTTGTAAAACCTCGTCGTTTGGCCGTCCACGTTTATGGCGTTATTGCGAGTGAAGAGCAGGCTAAAGTAGTGCGGGTACTGGAAAAACTGCGCAAGCAAATCGCCTCCAAACCCATCGTGGTGTACTTTTTTCGTGCGGAGGTGTGGGAAGAAAACGCGGATGGCTCTCGGCAGCCTCAGCGGGATCAAGAGGAGTTGTTGCGTCAAGTGCGGATTGAATAGGATGGCGGGCTTGTTGATAACGCATTGCGTTTTACCTCCATTGAGGGTGAGTCCTCAATCTGTTACTCTGCATTCCCTTCTGATGTTCCCTTAAACTGGGGAATCTCTGATCGAGTCATGAGCAGGCCTTTTGAGCCCATAACTTAATCAGCGGTTCCTGGCCACATTCCTGGGTTGTTAATGACCAAATTTGTATTTGTAACCGGCGGTGTTGTTTCCTCTTTGGGGAAGGGCATTGCTTCCGCTTCGTTGGCTGCCATTCTTGAATCGCGCGGCCTTAACGTGTCACTGATGAAGCTGGACCCATATATCAACGTAGACCCCGGCACCATGAGCCCTTTCCAGCACGGTGAAGTGTTTGTCACCGAAGATGGTGCCGAAACCGATCTTGATCTAGGTCACTATGAGCGTTTTGTGCGTACCACCATGGGGCAACGCAACAATTACACTTCGGGGCGTATTTATTCTGATGTGATTAGCAAGGAGCGTCGAGGCGATTACCTGGGTGGTACGGTGCAGGTTATTCCGCATATTACTGACGAGATCAAACGTCGCGTCATGGAATGTGCTGAGGGATTGGACGTACTGATGGTGGAAATTGGTGGCACGGTGGGTGATATTGAATCCCTACCGTTTCTCGAAGCCATTCGTCAGATCGGCATTGAACAGGGCCACGACAACTCTCTATTTATGCACCTGACCCTGCTGCCATTTATTCCTACAGCTGGAGAATTGAAAACCAAACCCACTCAGCACTCAGTGAAAGAATTGCGCTCTATCGGTATTCAGCCGGATGTGCTTATCTGCCGTGCGGATCGTCCGATGCCGAATGATGAACGTCGCAAAATTGCCTTGTTTACCAATGTCGAAGAACGCGCGGTTATTTCCGCTGTGGATGCCGACAGCATTTATCAGGTTCCTGTACTGCTGCACGAGCAACACCTTGATCAGATCGTGGTGGATAAACTGCGTATTAAAGCTTCGCTGGCAGACCTTTCTGAGTGGCAGGCGGTCACGGATGCCTTGTTTGACTCCAATGGTGAAGTGACTGTTGCCATGGTAGGCAAGTATATGAATCTTACCGAGGCCTACAAATCCCTTTCTGAAGCATTGATCCACGCGGGCCTGCACACTCGTACTAAAGTGAAAATCCGCTACATCGACTCGGAAGATATCGAAACCGATGGCCTGGATTGCCTTGAGGATGTTGATGCCATTTTGGTACCTGGCGGTTTTGGTGAGCGAGGTGTGGAAGGCAAGATCAGTACGGTTCAATATGCCCGAGAAAATGGCGTACCTTATCTCGGTATCTGCCTGGGCATGCAGGTCGCGGTGATCGAATATGCCCGCCACGTGGCCGGGCTTGACGAGGCGCACAGTACTGAGTTCAAAGCGGATGCGCAGGACCCCGTTATCGGGCTGATCACCGAATGGACCACGGCAGAAGGAGACGTGGAACAACGCAATGAAGACTCCGATCTTGGCGGCACCATGCGCCTGGGTGGCCAGCAATGTCACCTCATGGATGGCTCCAAGTCACGTGAACTCTATGGCAAGGAGTCCATTGTTGAGCGTCACCGTCACCGTTACGAATTTAATAACCGCTATCTTGATGCTTTGCAGGGAGCGGGTCTCGCCGTCGTTGGGCGCTCTGCCGATGGCAGTTTAGTGGAGATGGTTGAAGTGCCTGAGCACCCATGGTTTGTGGCCTGTCAGTTTCATCCAGAATTCACTTCTACGCCGCGTGATGGTCATCCATTGTTCAGTGGTTTTATCAGTGCTGCGCGTGCCAAGGCTGGTCTCTAAGTCATGAGCATGAAACTCTGTGGTTTTAATGTTGGGTTGAATCAACCGCTGTTTGTCATTGCGGGCCCTTGTGTCATCGAATCCGAGCAACTGGCCTTGGACACGGCGGCTGCGCTGAAAGAGATGACCAGCAAACTGGGAATACCGTTTATCTACAAATCCTCCTTTGACAAAGCTAATCGCTCATCGACGTCGAGTTATCGTGGCCCAGGTATCGAAGAAGGGCTGCGTATCTTGCAAAAGGTCAAAGACGACATTGGTGTGCCAGTGCTTACCGATGTACATGAAGATACTCCGCTGGACGAAGTGGCCAGTGTGGTAGATGTATTGCAGACCCCCGCATTTCTTTGTCGGCAAACCAACTTTATCCAGAATGTAGCGCGCACCGGCCTGCCTGTGAATATTAAAAAAGGTCAGTTTCTTGCGCCATGGGACATGAAAAACGTAACAGACAAAGCGCGTGAAGCAGGTAACGATAACATCATGGCCTGCGAACGTGGCGTTTCCTTTGGTTATAATACATTGATTTCGGACATGCGCGGTCTGGTGGAAATGCGTAACACGGATTGCCCAGTGGTCTTTGATGCCACCCACTCTGTGCAACAGCCCGGAGGGCAGGGCACAACGTCTGGCGGTCAGCGTCAGTTCGTGCCGGTGCTGGCACGGTCGGCGGTGGCGGCGGGAGTTTCCGGCCTGTTTATGGAAACGCATCCCAATCCGGATCAGGCGCTCAGTGATGGTCCTAACGCCTGGCCATTGGGAAAAATGGAAGGACTGCTGGAAATGCTTAAAGCATTGGATGATGTCGTGAAGGCGCGGGGCTTTGGGCATGATCCTATATAGCGTAATAGCGCATCGTTTTTTCGAGTGCGCGTGAGGCTGAAGCATTTGTGCAAGATAGCAAATTCTGGATTCCGACCTTCGCCGGAATGACGAAGTTTATGAGTTTTTCTTTAGCCCGTCCCTTCGCTGGGATGGTGAGGTTTATGAGTGTTTCTTTAATCCGTCATTCCGGCGAAGGCCGGAATCCAGTGTCGATGGCAAGGAGCCATAATGGAACGCCAGCCCTGTGTGTACGTCTTGGCGAGTAAGCGCAACGGGACTTTGTACACCGGTGTGACATCAAATTTGGTAAAACGTATTTGGGAACATAAAAATAATGTCGTGGAAGGCTTCACCCAAAAGTATGGTGTCCACACTCTGGTTTGGTATGAAATGCACGAAACAATGGATATCGCTATTCAGCGTGAAAAAAACATTAAAAACTGGAAGCGGGCTTGGAAATTAAAAATGGTTGAGAAAATAAATCCACAATGGCGAGATTTATATCCTGAACTATTTTGATAAAATCAGAAATGATTGAATAAAAACGATTGGATAAATATTTTCCGTCACTCCGGCCTGACTCCAGAGAAGTTAGCGAGTCACTGGATTCCGGCCTTCGCCGGAATGACGGACTATTCAAATAATATCAACAACGAAATACCTGGAGCTTGAATGAGCGCAAAAATCACCAATATACACGCCCGCGAAATTATTGATTCCCGCGGTAATCCCACCGTCGAAGCTGACGTTATTTTGGAATCCGGCAACATGGGTCGTGCCGCAGTGCCATCCGGTGCCTCCACTGGCTCCCGCGAAGCCATTGAGCTGCGCGACGGCGATAAATCCCGCTACCTGGGCAAAGGTGTGCTCAAGGCCGTGGCCAACATCAACGGCGAAATTCGTGACGCCCTGCTGGGTAAAGACGCCAGCGATCAAACGGCCATCGACCAACTGATGATCGACCTCGACGGCACTGAAAACAAAGACCGCCTTGGTGCCAATGCACTGTTGGCCATATCCATGGCCACAGCCAAAGCCGCCGCCAGTGAAGCAGGTGTTTCGTTATATCGCTACTTTGGTGGTGACGGTGCGACAACGTTACCAGTGCCAATGATGAACATCATCAATGGTGGTTCACATGCCGACAATAGCGTGGACTTGCAGGAATTCATGATTCAGCCCGTAGGTGCCGCGAATATTTCTGAAGCCATTCGCTGCGGTGCTGAAATATTTCATGCGCTGAAAAAAGTATTGAGTGATCGTGGCCTGAATACCGCAGTGGGTGATGAAGGGGGATTTGCCCCGGACCTGCCCTCCAACGAAGCGGCTATTGAAGTTATTATCGAAGCCATTGAAGCGGCGGGTTACACGCCGGGCAAAGACGTATTCATCGCTATCGATGCCGCAGCCTCCGAATTTTACAAAAATGGAAAATACGAACTGACCTCAGAAGGCAGGTCATTGACGGCTGTCGAATTTGTTGACGTACTGGCCAGTTGGGTGGACAAATATCCCATCCTATCTATCGAAGACGGACTGGATGAAAGTGATTGGGAAGGTTGGGCTGTGTTGACGGAAAAACTGGGTAACAAAATCCAGTTAGTGGGCGACGACCTGTTTGTGACCAATACCAAGATTCTCAAACGGGGCATTGATAATAACATTGCCAACTCCATCCTCATCAAGGTCAACCAGATAGGCACGCTGACGGAAACCTTCGCCGCCATCGACATGGCTAAAGCCGCCGGTTACACCTCGGTAATGTCGCATCGTTCTGGTGAAACCGAAGATGCAACAATTGCCGACCTCGCCGTGGCGACGGGCACGGGACAAATTAAAACCGGTTCCCTGTCGCGTTCTGACCGCATTGCCAAATACAACCAATTGCTACGCATTGCCGAAGAACTGGGCGACAAAGCAACGTATCCTGGCATGTCAGCTTTCAAACACGCCTAAACTGCAACCTAGATCCTGCAAGCGTTCCTACTTACTCAGCACAAGCTTTTGGTCCGTAGAGCGATATGAAACTTTTCAGCAATCACAACAAGGATTATGCTCAAAATTGTCATTCGCTCTACGAATCAAAAACTTGCACTGGGCAAGCACGACTACTTGCAGGAACTAGATGCCAATGAAGTAAAAAGATGAAAATTATCATCGCCGTCCTTGCTGTCCTGTTTGTGTTGTTACAGTTTAAACTCTGGTTTGGTGAGGGTGGCATGAAGGATGTGTGGGCACTGGACGTGGCCATTACCACGCAAGCCGAAAAAAATGCGAAGCTCAAAGAGCGTAATCGAACACTTTTTGCCGAAGTGGATGATCTCAAACAAGGGCTTGAAGCCATCGAAGAACGTGCCCGTTATGATCTGGGTATGATCAAAGAAGGTGAAACCTTTTATCAGGTTGTTGACTGAACTTGAGTTTGCCAACTATCAGCAGTCCTTCTCCCCCGGTACCCAATTACTGGGCCATCATACCTGCCGCAGGTGTGGGCGCGCGCATGGCATCCGACCGGCCTAAACAATACCTGTCACTTGCCGGACGCACTGTCATCGAACACAGTCTGAATGCGATGTTGAGTCATCCTGCGATCAATGGCGTGGTATTGGCCATTGCCACTGATGATGAATATTGGGCGGAGCTGGACTATCAGCATAAAAAACCGGTATTACTTGCATCAGGTGGGGTTGAACGCTGCCATTCGGTATTGAATGCGCTTGATGCGTTGCCGGCGACCGTCAACGAAACCGATTGGGTACTGGTGCACGATGCTGCACGGCCCTGCTTACGTCAGGATGATGTCAGTCAGCTCATTGAATGCTGCAAGCATCATCCAGTGGGCGGTATTCTCGCGGTGCCAGTGAAAGACACTATCAAACAATCCTCAGATTCCGCCGAAACCAATACCATTTCTGCGACAGTTGACCGCTCTTTGTTATGGCATGCACAAACCCCGCAAATGTTTCGCTTGGGTGTGTTGCGTGATGCACTGAAACAGGCTCTGTCAGCAGGCGTGGTGATAACCGATGAAGCCTCTGCTCTGGAATGGAATGGTCAAATGCCCATACTGATCGAAGGGCATGGAGACAACATCAAAATTACCCGCCCGGAAGATCTGCCTCTGGCGGAATTTTATTTTTCGCAATCACGGTCGACAAGTAGCTGATAACATTTGTTGCTTAGCTCGGTATTTTTACCACAATGTAATGGTATGGGAGGCGATATGCGTTGGTGTTTACTCTTAATAGCCCTGTATGCCCCACAGGGCTTTGCAGAAACCTTTCTGTGGCGCGTCAGCAGTGGCGCAAATGAATTATTTATTGGCGGGACCGTCCACGTACTCAGTAAAACGGATTATCCATTGCCTGCCGCATTTGATGCCGCTTATAAAAAATCCTCCAAATTGGTTTTCGAGACCGATATGGATGCCAGCCAGAACCCTGCCTTTGCGCAAACCATGTTGCAACGGATGATGTTTTTGGATGAACAAACATTGAAAGGTGCGTTACGGCCTGATGTTTACGCTGAGCTCGAAAAATTCAGCACCGCACGTGGTGTTCCTTTGCTAATGTTGGAAAAAATGCGTCCAGCTATGGCGGTAGTCACGCTGACGTTTATGGAATTACAGCGCTTGGGTATGGCTGATGAAGGTGTGGATAATTATTATTCTCAGCGCGCCAAAACAGATAAAAAAGAACTGGGATACCTGGAAAGTAATGAGCAGCAGCTGGACTTTATTACCAACATGGGCAAAGGACGCGAAAACGATTTTGTGTTGTACAGCCTGAAAGATCTGCAAAATATTGAAGATGTTATGCTGAATCTTAAATCAGCCTGGCGCACTGGTGATCCGGACAAAATGGCAGCACTATCTTTGGTCTCAATGCGTCAGGATTTCCCTAAAATATACCAACAGCTATTGGTAGAGCGTAATCAAAACTGGCTTCCCCGTATTGAATCCATGCTGAATGATCCGGGCACAGAGATGGTTCTGGTGGGCGCACTACACTTGGTGGGCGAAGACGGTGTTTTGCACGCTTTGCGTGAAAAGGGATATCGTATTGAGCAGTGGTAAGGAATGGATCTAGGTATAAAAAATAAAGGAATAACCATGCACCAGGAAACATTGGCTTTGCAATGGCGGCGCACCAAAATCATCGCCACATTGGGCCCGGCTTCTGATTCCCCTCTGATGATCAATCAATTACTGGAAGCGGGCGTGAATGTGGTGCGTTTGAATATGTCGCATGGCGATCACGATGGCCATCGTTTGTTGTTTAAACGTGTGCGTGATGCCGCAAAACGTCAAAACCGCAACATCGCAATTTTGATGGATTTATGCGGCCCCAAAATTAGGGTTGGAAAATTCAAGGCTGGGCAGATTATATTAACGGATGACCAGCAAGTGACGGTGACATGCCGAAACACCCTGGGTGATGATAACCTGATTCCCTCCCAGTATCGCAACCTGTACAAAGACACTAAAAAAGGCGAGCGTATTCTGCTGGATGACGGCAATCTGGAGTTGCGCGTGTTGTCGATCAAGAATACGGAAGTCAATTGTCGTGTGATCCATGGCGGCATACTGAAAGATCACAAAGGCATGAATCTGCCTGACTCTGATTTATCCACCACCGCCTTTACCGCCAAAGATAAAAAGGATGCGTTATTGGCTATGGAGCTGGGCGCTGATTTTGTGGCATTGAGTTTTGTGCGCAATGCAAAAGATATCACACGGTTGACGCGCTACATGACACGGCATGGCAAAGCCATTCCGGTGATCAGCAAAATCGAGCGTCCGGAGGCAGTGGAAAATATCGATGAAATCCTTGTTGAATCCTACGGCATCATGGTGGCGCGGGGTGATCTGGGTATCGAGCTGCCAGCCGAACAGGTGCCGATGATTCAACGTGATCTTATCAAACGCGCACGTCGCGCCTATGTGCCAGTGATTGTTGCCACGCAAATGTTGGAATCAATGATCACGCATTCGCGTCCCACCCGTGCTGAAGTGGGGGATGTGGCCAGCGCCGCCCATTCCAGTGCAGATGCCGTCATGCTTTCAGGGGAAACCGCCAGTGGCAAATATCCCATTGAAGCAGTGCAGACCATGGTTAAAATTGTGCGCGAGATTGAACGCCACCAATGGCATGATGGACACTACGGAAGCCAAGTGTTTGCAGATCGCCGCAAATCGGGCTTTTCCAATCGGGAAGCGGTAGCCCATGCTGCACTGGAGCTTGCGCGGGATTTAAAATTGCAGGCGATTATTGTCCCCACTCTCTCTGGCATCACAGCACAGGTGTTGGCCGCACATCGTGCTACGGCGTCCATGGTGGGTGTATGCACCCGGGAATTGATTTGTCGCCGCCTGTCACTGCACTGGGGCGTTATCCCCATACATTTGGTGACACCGGATCAACAGGATTGGCGGGATATGTGTCATCGCATTGAAGCACAATGCGACCTGATCCGGCCTGGGCATACTGTACTGGTGGTGTCTGGCTTTAATGACAATACAGCATTGAATGAGCCTGTGTTGAAAATGATGCAGCTTTGAGCGCGTTGTTGGGTGGGACTGCAAAAGGAGGTCCACTCTTCCTCATGCTGACCTGATTTTTCCAAATTTATACCCATAACGTTTGAGATTTAGGTTTTATTGCACGCCCTCTTCATTCCATGGCGGCGTTGAAGTTCCTCGCAATAGTCCGGCTATTACTCGTCATTTCGCCTAGCCATGAAATGAATATGACGCACACTAAAAGCCTAAATCTCAAACGTTATGGGTATAAAATGTCTTCAATTCTTATGGGTCTGGTTTTCAGATTGAAAAACTTCGACAAGGTCAGAAATTTTTTTTAAGACCAACGTATAGGATTTTTTCCCAAGCTGCTCTGCGAGTAAATGATCAATCGACACGAGAGTTTCAAATCCCTTTTGCAGAGAAAAGGGACCGGAAGTCTTCATAAACACCCGTTTAGAACGATTATCTTCCGAGTCTGTCTCCATGAACAGAATTTTCATACGAACCATCTCCTGCACAAGTTTACTCACCGACTGTTTAGAAACCCCTTTGCGCCTGGCGATCTCTGAAATACCCGTACCTTCAAAGTCAATGTAAGGAAAAAGGTCCAAGTGAGATTGTTTAAGCTCAGGCAGGCGAAAGGTATCTCTGGCAGTCGCAAGACCTTTTTCATTTATGAGTCTCCCTGCTTTTATAAGCTGATGAGAAAGCGAAGCATTTTTTTGTTTTTCAAAATCAGATCTTTTCATATTTTTAGTAAACCATAGTTGACTAATATGGTCAACCGTGATTTACTAAAATAGTCAACTGGTATTGACTATTTGCGAGAGAGAAATAATCAAAAATGCTACGGGGTACAAAACGATGAAAAAAATCACTGAGAACATCTTTATATATGAATACTCCGCAAAAATTATGCCTGGGGTTCACTTTCCGGTTAATTCATCTTTTATAGAATTGGAAAATAATAAACTAATGATTATTTCGCCGGGCTCCTTTGAGAAAAAAATGATCCAGGAAATTATTGCTAGATATAGTGAGGTTTACTGTGTTGCCCCCAATGTTTTTCACTACAAACATCTAAGGGGCTTCAATGATATTTTTCCTGAAATAGATATTTATGGGCCTTCGGCTTTAGTTAAGAAACAGCCTTGGTTATCTGAAAAAATTTTAAGCCTTGATTCACTTAATCAAAAACTAAATGATCAAGTGTTGTTTTTTCCCATACTGGGTAATTCACTTTTAGACGAGACGGTTTTTTATTGCAGTCAATCAAAAACACTCATAGTGACCGATCTGTTTTTTAATATGAAAGACCCAATGCCATTAGGTCGAAAGTGGATTCTGGGCCTTGTCGGCGCAAGAAATAAAATTGCTCAGAGTAAATTGATAAAAAAATCAACTAAAGATAAAGAGGCTTACGCACGTTCTGTGAAACCGCTAAGCGAACTGGACTGCCAACGAATTATTGTGGGTCATGGCCATATTGTCGAAGGGGCTGCCGAGATAAAGAAAGCTTTAGAGGTGATTGGGGCTGTTTAGAGCAAGGTATGCCTACCCATCTGATTCAATTGCTGATGGGGTAGATATCATACCGCGTATTCTTTGATTGCACATTTCCACTGGGTTTGCTGTCATCCACAAACGGTGCGCCTTTGGGTCGTTTAACCACCACACGTTTTAACGCGCATCGTCGCGCGGCTTGTAGCAATTGTCCTGCATCTTCATCATTTCCCACTAATGTCCGTAGGGCGCGCATTTCTTTTTTTACCAGGGCACTTTTGCTGCGGTGAGGGTACATAGGGTCGAGGTAGACGACTTCGGGTCGGTTAGATGTGTCTTCGCTGGCTTGCTGTTGTAACCATTCGATTGCATTGGCTTGCACTAGATGCAGTTGTTGTTCGACGATGTTGGATAGTTCAGGTTCGGTGGCCAGCCTTTGCAGGCCATCTTCGAGTAGAGCGGCGAGGATGGGGGAGCGTTCTATCATGGTGACTTGTGCGCCGAGGCTGGCGAGGATGAAGGCATCGCGGCCCAGCCCGGCAGTGGCGTCCACGACAGTGGGGTTGACGCCGCGTTTCATGCCGATGGCTTTGACGAGTGCTTGCCCCCGACCGCCGCCAAACTGGCGTCGATGCCCAAGTTTGCCGTGTACAAAGTCAATGTGTACGTTGCCTTTGAAGTCATCGCCTGTGCTGGCGAGGCCAAGAGTTTTTATGCTGTTTTGCGAGTTTTCGAAGTATGTGTCAAGTGTTGATTGTTCGCTGAATAATGACAGATAAAAACGAAACGCGGTGCATGAGCCCGGCGTGGACAAGTCACAAATAGGCAGTTGCAGTTGTTCAGCAAGTGCCCGCAAACGAATTTGCGTGGCCGGGTCCTGTTGGACAGAAATAGCCACGGCGATGTCTTTTTGTACTGTGCTCAGGCAGGGAATCCCCGGGCCTGTACTTCCTGTTTGGCCTGCTTGGCGAGCAAGGCCATTTGCAGGTCTTTTTCCCAATCATAATTTTGTGCGGGTGGGATGGCCTGCGGGGTTTGCAAATCGCCAACAGTGCTGTGCGCGTAAATGTGTACGTGGCGGGTTTCTTCGATGGAGGGGGTCATGTCGGGCCAGATATTGTGCAGGATATCTTTGGGGCGAATGACTTCCCAATTGTCGATGAGTCGATAATCATCGGCCAGTGTGCTGAGCATTTCATCACTGCCGGTCTGGCGTTGTTGTGTCGCGGGATCAACATGTTCGGTAAAAATATAGATGAGCAATCCGGTTTTGCGCTGCGCCAGTGCTTCGCTCGGGTTGCTATGGGCGGGGGGCCAGGTGATCAGCGCTGCGTCAAACGATAATGCTTCCAGTGATTCGTCACTGTAGCTGAAATGTTTAGCATCAAAAAATGATTCAATCTGGTTGGGTTTGCTGCCCGGAGAATAATGCTTTAATCCGCGCAGTTCAATACCTTCACGACCGAGCAGGCTGCCAATAAAACCGTTGCCGGGGTAGAGGTCACAGACGACGGGTTTATCCGCGAGTTGCTGCACATAAAAGGCGATTTTCTGCATTTCTTCGCGTAGAGGATAAAAAGGGGCGACGGTTGCGCTGAATTTTTCCGGGTTACGATCCGGGTTGCTGAAAATCAGGTTATGCAGGGGCAAGTCTTTGATGCGTGTATCAAAAGACAGATTATTGTTCCAGGCGTGGTGATTTTTTTCCTGGAAGGCAATGATGCGGTTGAACATGTCTTCGGTGAACGATTCCATGTTACGCAGGGGTTCATATTTATTGGGCATATTCATGTTGGGATTAACTATGGAAAACGGGTTATAAAAGCGGATAAATAATGGGTGGCCAGTGTAATCGGCCCGTGTGATCCTGGCAACCACGTGGTTTTTGGGGTCAGTTGTGCTGGCCTGAGCCGAAATGACAAATTTAGGAGGGGACAATGAGTTGATTCAGAATGCTGGAAATGTCGGCCTCAGTGGTGGTGTCAACGTTGAGCGCATATTCTTTTTCATCATCATTCAGTGGTTGTTGGTTATTTAATTGTTTTTCCAGAACCTGTAGATCAGCTTCGGAAGCATCCGTACCTTGTTGTTTGCGTTGTTGAATACGTTGTTGCATGACGGTTGTTTTTGTTTGGCAATCTACAATTCGGAAATGACAT
>Ga0316203_1000761_pt1 | contig 31470 bp, 18 predicted proteins | sample 6monrhotite_MG_FD_204940 | JGI IMG/M metagenome (GOLD analysis project Ga0316203, IMG submission 204940) | Microbial mat bacterial communities from mineral coupon in-situ incubated in ocean water Damariscotta River, Maine, United States -... | ecosystem: Environmental > Aquatic > Marine >... | reverse complement strand
CACGGCGAATACGAGTCAATTTCGCATGCCAACCAGTGACCCCAATTACACGGCAACACAGGGCTGGAAAATTTCACCTGGCTCAGCATTGCCCATCTTGACCGACAATGGCACCAATCTTGATGCCACCACGCAGACCAATAACATCGCCGATGACAATCCCGCAGGCCCAGAGATAACGCTCGACGGGGCGAGCGCGGGCGTAGTCAACGGACTATTGATAACGTCATCAAATAATACCGTTCAAGGCTTCGTCATTAATGGCTTTAACGGCACCGGGGTGGGTGCTGTGCGTATCGATGGCGCGAGTGCTAACAGCAATACCGTCGCCGCTAATTACCTCGGCACCAACTATCTGGGCATGGTGGCAGCGGCGAATAATACCGGGGTGTTTATCACTAATGGTGCGCAGAGCAATATTGTTGGAGGCACCACTAGCGCTGAACGTAATGTCATCTCTAGCAGTACCAATGAGGGTGTGCTCATCAGTGGTGCGAGTACTGATGCCAATGAAATCAAAGGCAACTATATCGGTACAGACGTCAACGGCACCGCGGCTTTGCCGAACACCAGTGGTGTATTCATCGAGAGTGGTGCACAAAGCAATATCATTGGCGGCACCGCCAGTGGCGAACGCAATATCATCTCCGGCAACTCAACCTATGGCGTGGAAATAACCGGCTCCGGTAGTAATGCCAATGAAATCAAAGGCAACTACATCGGCACCGATGCTAATGGAACAAGCGCCTTGCCCAACAATGGGCATGGAATCGACATCAGGGCGTCTGCCGCCAATAACATTATCGGCGGCACGGTCGCCGGGGCAGCCAATGTCATCGCCTATAACGGCGATGGCGCTGGTGAATACGGCATCTATGTCAACAGCGCAGGCACCGATGGCAATATCATTTCAGCCAACGCCATTTTCGAGAACTTTTCTTCAGGGATTAAATTAGCTGGTGATGGTGCCAACAATAACCAGGCGGCACCAACCATTACTGCGATTTCACCCAACGGCTCCGATTTTGATCTCACCGCCACTTTAACCGCCGGGGATGTCATTGAACTCTTCCGTGTCAATAATGCTGCGGCACCCGTGGTAACACCCGATGGCTCGGCAGCAGGCGAGGGCTATTTATTCCTCGGCACCTGCCAGGATGACAGCGGTGGTGGCGCGCCTGCCTGTAGCGGCCCCTATATCAATACGGTTGCCGATGCCAACGCTGTTGGCGGGACAGTGCAGGTGACACTACTCGCCACGGGAGTCAGTGGCGGGGATTACCTCACTGCGACCACCACCGATGCCACCAATGGTACCTCGGAGTTTGCCAGCAACATGCTGGCTCCACTCAGCTACACGCTCTCGGGCAAGGTGTTTGAAGATGCCGACTTCGCCGGTAACGCGACTGACTGGGATAGCGGGGTAAATGATAAAGCGCTGGCTAATGTCGATGTAGAATTGTATGACAACAGCGATGTCTACCAAAGCTCGACCACCACCGATGGCAGCGGTAATTTCAGTTTTACAAGTCTGGTCAATGGCACTTATAAAGTCCGCGTGCGTTCGGTAACGATTGGCGATGCCGACACGACGCCACTGGGCGGTTTCAACGCCTGCGTGCCGGCGACATGCGCCTATCCGTTGCCGGAGATGAGTTGGGGCAATGGCGCCGCGCTGTATGGCGGCCAGAACGCGGCGACGGATGATACGGCCACGGCCGACAACGCCGGGCCTGGGGAGAGCTATGTCAGCGTGGTGTTGAGCGGCGCTAATGTCAGTAATATCAACTTTGGTTTCGCCTATAACCTGATTACTAATACCGGTGATGACAACAACGCAATCACAGTGCAAAGCAAACAAGGCAGCCTGCGCCAGTTCATCAAGAACGCTAATGCCATTGGCACGGCGGGCAGCACCACGGCGAATACGAGTCAATTTCGCATGCCAACCAGTGACCCCAATTACACGGCAACACAGGGCTGGAAAATTTCACCTGGCTCAGCATTGCCCATCTTGACCGACAATGGCACCAATCTTGATGCCGCCACGCAGACCAATAACATCGCCGATGACAATCTCGCAGGCCCGGAAATAGCGCTCGACGGAACGGGCGCGGGCATAGTCAATGGGCTATTGATAACGTCAGCAAATAATACCATTCAAGGCTTCACCATTAATCGCTTTAACGGTGCCGGGGTGAGCGCTGTGCGTATCGATGGCGCTAGTGCTGACGGCAATATCGTAATCGGTAATTACCTCGGCACCAATTATCTGGGCACTGTGGCAGCAGCAAATAATACCGGAATCTTTGTCACGAGTGGTGCGCAGAACAATATTATCGGCGGCACCACTAGTGCTGAACGTAATATCATCTCAGGCAATACCAATGAAGGCGTGCTCATCAATGGCGCGGGTACTGATGCCAATGAAATCAAAGGCAACTACATCGGCACCGATGCTAATGGAACAAGCGCCTTGCCCAACAATGGTCATGGAATCGACATCAGGGCGTCTGCCGCCAATAACATTATCGGCGGCACGGTCGCCGGGGCAGCCAATGTCATCGCCTATAACGGCGATGGCGCTGGCGAATACGGCATCTATGTCAACAGCGCAGGTGCCGATGGCAATATCATTTCAGCCAACGCCATTTTCGGGAATTTTGATCAGGGAATCAAACTTGCAGGTGATGGTGCCAACAATAACCAGGCGCCACCAACCATTACTGCGATTTCACCCAACGGCGCGAACTTCGATGTCACCGCTACCTTAACGGCTAACGATACCCTGGAGTTTTTCCGCGTCAACAACGGCGCCGCACCGCTAGTCGTAGCAGATGGCTCGGGGGCCGGTGAAGGCTTTCTATATCTTGGCGCCTGTAGTGATAACGGCGGTGCCTGTAGCGGCCCACACATCAGTGGTGCCGATGCAATCGCAGGCGACGCAACGATAACAGTCTCATTATTGAGCAGCGGCATCACCTCGGCCGACCTTATCTCCGCTACCACCACCGCTGCGACAAACGGCACCTCCGAGTTCGCTAACAATGCAACGATACCCAATGTCACGACGATCTCCGGTACCGTGTATACCGATGAAGCCACTACCCTGATCGGTAACGGTGCAGTGATACGCCTTATCGTCAACGGCATCAGTGCAGGCACTGCCATCACCAGTGGTGGCACCGGCACTTATGCAATTAACGCCAGCCTCAGCGTAAATGACAGAATACTGGTCTACATAGACGGTTTTACCAGCGACGGCACCACCATGACAGTATCCAATGGTGCCCATCTTGCCGGCCTCGATATCTATGGCGACCATGTCATAGTGCGCAATGATAATGGTGTTGCCACCACCAACGCCGATATGGACATCGCCCTCGGCCTCCTTGCTGACACCGAAATTCTATATGATGTCGATGGCAGTAATAACCTCACCCTGGAAGGAGTCGGCACTCAGTTTTATCTGCCTGTCGGCCACAGCTTTGCAGCTAACGGTGCTGTCAATGCCCATGACATCCAAATTAACGGCGCGCTCACCGCAGGAGCCAATGCCATCACGCTGAACGGCAGCTGGCATAACAACGGCATCTTCACGGCTAATACCGCTACTGTCATATTCAATGCTACTACAGGTACAGCATTGATCGATTCCAGCGGCGCGACAACGGCTGATTTCTATAACATCACCTTCAATGACGGTGGCGGTACGACAACGTGGCAACTCGAATCGCCCCTCGGTGTCAGCAATGATCTGACTATGACGGATGGCATTCTGGATACCAGGTCAGGGACAAACCATAACATTAATGTCACCAGACATTTCACGCAAACCGCTGGTCAGGTGCATGCACGGTCATCAACATTAACCGTCGGTGGAGATTTCATAAGCGATGGGGCCGAAGACTCCACAGGTCTCAATGACGCAGACCTCATTCTGATTGGAGCGGGTATCTTAAGTTATAATAATCTAACCACTCCATGGCTCAATGGTGTGAATAACCTGACCGTTGGCCAGACGGGTAACGTAACAACGTTGATGACTCCATTGGTGGTGCGGGAGATTATGACCGTGGGCTCAGGCACTTTAACAGGTACACAGGAACTGTTTCTAGCAGGTGAAAACCCCTTGTCATTTGATGCAAATTCGATAGTAAGTTTGAATGCGTTAAATTTTTACCGCAATACAACAGCACAAAATATCATCGCGCTTGCCAACGGCTATGACAGTGACATCATCGTATCACGTGACGGCGGCGTGCTTAACCAGCTCAACAATATTGTGATAAACAGCGTTCATCAATTAAGAATCGATGGCGATGGCAACGATTCGCGTACGGTAACTTACAATACTAACGGGTTTGATCTGGTAGTCGGTGGCGATATCATTCTCGGTGCGGGCAATGATACTAGCCTCAAAACCTTCAACGGCACGAATAGCACTATCTCCGTCGCTGGCAATTTTAATATCCGCGCTATCGGCAGCGGTAGTCAGCAGGCCATCTTTACCGCTACCAATTCTACCGTCATGCTCAATGGCACCACTAATCAAACGATCACTTCAAGTGGCAATAATTTCAACCACCTCACCCTCAACAACAGCGGTACGGTTGGCAACGATAATATTACTATCAGCGGCGCTTTAGATGTGGATGGTAATCTGACCATTATTGTCGGTACTCTGGATGTCACTGCATCAAATTATGCACTTAATGTAGCGGGCAACTGGAGTAACAACGATACCTTCACGCCGCAGAGTGGCAGCGTTACCCTCGACGGCTCCAACCAGTCAATCACTGGCTCAACGACATTCTACAACCTGATAAAATCAGTCGCCGCAGCGGATACTTTGAGTTTTAATGCAGGCGACACTTTCACGGTGAACGGTGCTCTCAACTTCACAGGTGCCTCAAGCCAACTGCTAAGCTTAGTCTCGTCGATACCGACAAGCGCGTGGTTTTTGAATATGGGCATAGGCACACAGACGGTGGACTATGTCTCAGCCCAGGATTCGGATGCCAGTGGCGGCGCGATGATTGTGCCTGTGATTGCTCAAAGCCTGGATCTGGGCCGCAATGTGAATTGGGCATTTAGCAGTGCGGTGAACAGCGTGATCGGTGAAATCAGTCCAAACGAGGTGGCAGTGAGCACGGTCGGCCAAAGTTTTACTTACGATCTACTACCAACAATAGGAGGCAGTGACTCGGGGGTCGATACAGTGACGATTAACACGCCAGTCGGTTATACCAATCTTACGGTCAGTGGCGTACGGGTGAATGCCGCCGTGCAAGCCTTAAGCGGTGCTTGCCCCACCGTGGGTGCCGGTGAGTACTGCGCAAGTCTTAGCGGACAAGTGATGACGATCACCCTCGGCACAAAAGTAACCACCACCTTACAGCCCATTGAAGTGAGCTTCATGGCAGATACACCAGCCACACCAGGCAGTGGTAGTTTCATCTCAACCATAGATGACAGTGCGACATTGAGTATTCCCGCTCAAACTGTCAGCATGGGTGACGCCGATGGTGATGCAATGGATAACAACAGCCAGACAGTGACCATAGAAGGCCCAGCAGTGACGACTGCCGTAGCGGAGATAAGCCCCAATAACGTGGGATTGAGTATGGTGGGCAATCTGTTTTCAACGGATATTCTGACCACAATCCAGGGGGCTGACAGCGGGGTCAATCAAGTCAGTATCACTGCACCGACAGGCTATGCAAACCTGGCACTAAGTGCTGTGAGTGTTAATAGTATCGTACAAAACCCGGGGAGTAGCTGCCCCACGGTGGCGGCCGATGAGTACTGTACAACGCTCGCCGGTCAAGTCATGACGATAACCCTGGGGAGTCCACAAAACAGCAGTGGCGTGATTCATGTTGAGTTTAGTGCTGATGCGCCCAGCGTGACAGGCAGTGCAAGTTTTAATGTAACCGTGGATGACAGCACAACATTGACGATGGGCGCGCAGAACGCTACGGTGGGCAATGCCGATGCGGATGCAGCTGACAATAACAGCCTTGATGTCAGTATAGTTTCGTTAAATAATGCGATCACCTCACTGATTGGCGAGGTCACGCCAAATACAGCTGGCAGCAATAGTGCTGCCACTCCTTTCAGTTTTTACCTGCGCCCAACCATCAGCGGAAGTGATAGTGGCCTTAATCAGGCGACCATCACGATGCCGCCTGGTTATGCCAACATCAATGTCACTGCTACCTCTGTTGACGGCACACCGTTGATCGCAAGTGCATTATGTCCGACAGTCAATGCTGGTGAGTACTGCGCAACTATTTCAGGACAGGATATTATCCTCGACCTTGGAACCACAATCACCACCAGTCTGGCCGCCATAAAAATTGACTTCACTAGCGACACGCCTAATTCTGTCGGCACCACAAGTCTCTCTTATACGGTTGATGACACCGCCACTGGTTTAATCCCGCCACAGAACGGAATTGCCGGTAATGCAGATGGCAATGCCGCCAACAGCAATAGCCTTGATATTGTATTAGTCAGCGTAGACCCATCGCTATCAACCGCCACCTTAAGCCCCGAAATTATCATTGCCGATGGCGCTAGCACCGGGGTGATAACAGTCAGGCTTCTGGATAGCAGTGGCAATCCGGTAAGCGGCAAGAGCATCATCATCAGCTCCGATCGTGGCACAACGGACACCATTACCCAGCCCATCGCAGTCACTGACATCAATGGTATCGCGCAAGGTACTATCAGCTCATCAACTTTCGGCACAGCAACCTTTACCGTGATTAATACCACTGATACGATTACCCTGCTATCACAACCTCAAGCCCATTTCACGCAAGGGCAGGTATTGACCCTGACTAAAACGGCCAACAAAAATGATGTCGTTGTTGGCGACCTGATTACTTATACCATTGAAGTAAAAAATTCGACCATTCAACCAGTACAGCAAGTGAAACTCGAAGATATTACCCCTGATAATTTCAAATACCGCGCTGGTAGTGCTTTATTTAATGGTGCCCCAGCTTTAGATCCGGCAGGAGATCGTACCCTTACCTTTAACGTTGGCACTATACCGGCTTTAATCGATACCAACGGCAACGGCGAAGCCGACCCAGGTGAAACCGGCTACTCCAGAGTTGATTACCAGCTTATTGTTGGCGCAGGCGCAACGCCGGGGGCTTACACCAACACGATAGTAGCAAAAGACAGCTGTCACTTATGTACTATTTCAAATAATGCAACAGCAAATGTTGAAGTAGCACTTGATCCACTCTTTGACCTTGGCACCATCATCGGAAAAGTCTTTCATGATAAAAATGGTGACAACACTCAGGACCAGGGAGAGGAAGGCATTGCCGGTGCAATGGTCGTGCTCGATGAAGGCACTTATGTCACCACCGACAGCCATGGACGCTTTCACTTTCCGGCGGTGACACCTGGGGAGCGATTGCTTAAAATCAACCTGACAAGCCTGCCCTCTGGCACCTCATTAAACGACAACGAAACCCAGGTTGCCTCAGTGACACCGGGGCTATTGACTAAGGCTAATTTTGGTGTCCTACAGAGTCTTATCGCCAAAAAGATTGGCCGACCGGGCATTAAGGGCCTCATGGTTTCAATTAATGAGAAGCCCAAAGTGGTTTCTCTCGTTGGCAATACAGAACTTCAAACCATCATCGTTAACGGCAGCCAGGTGAGGATTCCGCAAGCCAAAGCACACCTGCATGTCAATGAGATGCCCTCGGAAGTGCTGAATTTTAACGGAAAAAAACTGGCATACCCTGCCCTTTTTCATACCGAGGTCTCTCGCCCTAATGAGGTCACCACATGGAAACTCCGAATAATGACCCCCGAGGGGAAAAGTGTCTATGACTTCGATGGCAGCAGTGCCCCACCCGACATAATCAAGTGGGATGGCTATGACAATAACCAGACACAAACGAAAGGCGGTTCATTATACCACTACCAGTTAACGGTTAATTACAACAACGGGGCCTATGCCACCAGTGCCCGACGCTTAATCGGCGTCGATCATAAGTCTGTTATTGAGCTAAACTTAAGTGGTGGTTCATTTAAAACGGGTAACTTTGCGCTCAATGATGATGCTAAGAACATGCTAAAAGAGGCCGCAGAAACACTTCGTCGTTTTCCTCGGGAGAGAGTCGTTATCGAAGGACATTCGGATTCCTCTGGCGACGATAAGGTAAACCTTGACTTGTCACAAAAACGGGCAGAAGCAGCACACGCATACCTCGTTGGCGTAGAAAAAATATCACCTATACGATTAAAAATACGCTGGTACGGTGAAGATAGACCTATTGCCACTAATGATTCAAATGAAGGCCGCCTGCTTAATCGACGCGTTGCGATGAAAGGGTTAATCAGTGATGTAATTCGCGCCAAACGCCGCCATCGATTTCAAAACCAGAGCATCGCCAAAATAAACGGAAAAGAAATTAGCCTGGATCACCTTGGACGTTTTTCTCTACCAATACAAGAACAAAATTTTTTGATTGCGATGAGCAACAAACATGGTCAATCCACCAGCACTCAGATAACCAGGCCGACACTGGTCATCACCCAGCCAGAGAATAAAGCGCTCATCCCATACACCTCTAACACGCATTCAGCATCACAAAATGAATCACTTTCAACAACCATTGAAACCAGCAACGCCCTTAGCATCAGTTCTACACGACACTATAAACTCATCGGCAAAACAGACCCTGGAAGCCTGGTACAAATCGAAAGCACCAAAATACCAGTATCCAGTAACGGTACATTTGAACACCCTCTAATACTCAACGATGGAATGCAGACACTACAGGTCGTAGTGTACGGGCCACAAGGGTTTACCTATATTACGAAACTACAGATAGAGGCTCGTACGCAAACAAAAGACAAACAACCATTTTATTTACAAGCGCCCATACCCACACTGCAATTAGACCTGCCACCATCAGGCATCACCATTCAAACAGGTAACTACACGCTGTCAGGAAAAACATCGCCCGACAATATAGTATTCATTAACAATCAGAGTGTCACAGTAGAGCCTGATGGACGATTCACACATACAATATCCTTAAAGCTGGGCAAAAACACGGTGCTCGTCAAAACAATTGATCCTGGTGGATATAGTGGAACCCTTGATCATACAATCGATGCAGGTAAACCCCAGTTATTTTTTATGGCATTTGCAGATGGAAAATTTAGTCAACTAAATACTAAAGGCTATATTCAAGGCAGCGGGAAAAATAGTGAAAGTGAACTCTACAGTGAAGGCAGACTCGCCTTCTATTTAAAAGGAAAAATAAAGGGTAAATACCTCATTACTGCGGCACTTGATACTGGCCAAGGGGAACTTAGTACTCTCTTTAAAGACTTTGATGATGACGGCACTAAGGCCTTACTGAAGAATCTTGACCCTGATCACTACTACCCCGTTTATGGTGACAATAGTACCCTTGTTTACGATACCCAAAGTCAAGGGAAATTCTACCTGGCTATCGACAGCGACACTATTCACAGTGTCGTCGGCAACTACAAACTGAATCTTTCTGATAATGAGCTGGCGGCCTATCGACGTACGCTCTACGGCGGCCTGTTCGAATACCATAGTTTGAGCCGTTCGAAATATGGAAAACATAATACGATCATCAGACTATTCGGGGCACAGACGCGCCAAAGCCATGTCCTTGATGAGCTACGGGCAACGGGTGGCTCACTCTATTACTTAAGTCAACGTGACATCATCGAAGGCAGTGAGCAGGTTACGCTCGTCGTTAAAGATAAAAACACAGGCCTTACCCTAAGCAGGCAACCACAGCAGCAAGGCACTAATTATTCAATAAAATACCCTGGAGGGCGACTGCTGTTTAATCGTCCAGTCAGCAGCACAGAGCAAGATAATCGACTCATTAATAGCGCCCTGCTTTCAGGAAACCCCATTTATATTGAAGTCGATTATGAATATCACACTGCCTCTTTTGAAAAGACAGCAAACGGTGCCCACGTTCAGCAACAGCTTGGGGAACATGTCACTATTGGTGCCACCCATGTAGAAGATGAATTATCCGCTGGTACATACAAGCTGCAGGGAGTGAATAGTGAAATAAGGGTTATGAAAAATAGCAGGATCATCGCAGAGGTTGCTGAAAGCAGTGGAAGCGAAGGTCAAGTGTTTACAAGTAACGATGGTGGATTGCTCTTTTCACCCATCACAAACAACCATCAATCCGGCCAGGCAAGCAAAATTACTGCGGAAATCGATCTCGGTGAATTCATAGGCAGCCCTAATCGAGTTAAAGTCGGGGCTTATGTTAAAGAGGTAGAACCTGGGTTTCAGGCAAACGGCAGTAGTAGTGAGCAAGGAAAGAAAAAACAAGGAGCCAATGTAATGGTTCACGTCAGCAAACGAAATACATTTAAACTACGGCATGACCAGGAGCAGTCCACTGCAATCACACCGGCCGATAGTGTTGATGCTTCTCAACAAAGTACAGCGCAATGGCGATATGAAGCACCACGATGGGCGCTGACAGGCGAATACTATGATCAGCAGGCGGAAGATCGCATCGGCACAGAACTTAATAGAGGCAGCCTTGCCGCAACCGAACTAAAGAGCTTCATAACAGACAAGCTGGAAGCACGTATCAGTCATCAATCCACGCTTGAGGGAGAAGCCAACGACCAAAGCACTATTGGGTTAAAATACCATCTGACTAAAAATCTCCACATTGCCGGCACAGCAACCAGTGGCGACAAAGGCGATGCAGGTGAGGCACGCATTGATTACCACTCAAAACAAGTTAATATTTATCTTACCGAACGAGTTAACGATGATAAATCAGGCAAAACCACCTCAACAATTTTTGGTGGTGAAACCGCTATCGCAACTATTGCTGGTGCCGACAGCAGTAAAATCTATAGCGAGTACCAATGGGATAATGGTGACACGAGTGACAGATCACTCTCACTGGTTGGCGCAGAACAACAGTGGCTTATTGAAAATGGTCTGAAATTTAACTTAAACTCGGAATACTCAGATATCAGTGCTAATAATGGCACCATAAGTCGCTCCACAGTGGCAATTGGCATCTCATATAAAAAGAGCGGGTTCAAGATAAGTACACGTAATGAAATCCGAAATGATCGAGGTGATGAACGAAAGAAGCAGCTACTCACCAGTAATTCCTTCGAATACAACCTTAACCCTGATTACACAGCTATCGGGAAATATCGCCACAGCACCACACAGAATTTAACGACAAACAGTGATGATGCTAAATTTGACGAACACAGCATCGGCCTTGCCTATCGCCCCACTCACCACGACAAACTCAATGCGCTAACGCGTTACACACGGTTAAGTGACTCAAGCCCACTTAATCTCTCCAATTCTACTGCGACAGCGACCGAAATGAAGGTATTTTCTATTGAGTGGTCATACCAGATCACTAAAAAACTCGAATGGTCAGAGAAACAAGCCATTCGCTTCAAAACCGAAAAAAATGTGGGTTTCGAACCATTTAAGAGTAAAACGCACCTGTCGATCCACCGTCTAAACTATACACTGCCCTGGTGGCAGCTCCGTTTCGGCACGGAATACCGCACATTGAAACAGAAAGAGGCAAATGACCAGCGCGTTGGCTGGCTCACAGAGCTCACTTGGGAAGCAAATAAACACATGCGACTGGGTGGCGGCTATAATTTCACCGACTTTAGCGACAATGAGTTTTCCTCAAATGATTACTCCTCTGAGGGCTGGTTTATAAGGCTACAAGGAAAATATTAACCGCCACCTTAGTTCTCAGCCTGGGGCATGCCGTCTATTAATAGCTCTGGAATATTTATTATTCGCGCTAAGGTGCCGATAAATAACTATATTATTAATTTCACCAAGGCTGTGGCAGGACGTCTGCTGTCTTAAACTCATAGGCCACCACTCACAATAGAACCATATTACTTGTGAAGCACTCGATTTGAATATTGATAACATGAATAGTCCAACATACACGCTTGGTGTAAAAACAGCAGGAGAAGAAAATCTCACACCAACAAAAATCAACCTCAAGTCAATCATAAAGGTATTTCTTGAACTCATTGTGGTGCTGGTATTGGTGATGGGCTTTTTTCTGTTTTTATTACGCCTGTTAAATGGTTTTTTTCCCGAAGGCTCTGGAATACAAGAAATAATTTCCAGATCCGGCGCCGTTCAGATGGCTTCACGTTTACACCACAACCTTCTAGTTAAGTCCAGTAGTGGAACATCAGCACTTGAACCAGGAGGCGAACTTGTTGCAACACTGACAGAAATGAATAGAGATGTTAGAAGTAAACGTGAAAACAGCATCACATGGAATACAACTAACAAGGGTATGGCACTTTACAATCAAGATTCCATTCAAACCTTTAGTCGCTCCAGTGCCACCATTACATTTGATCAGGACAATCGTTTACAACTAGGGCCAGACACACTCGTCATTATTAAACGAATGGAAAAAGATATTCTCTTTAATGATAATCGCTCATCGCTGATACTAGTTGAAGGTGAACTTAGTGGTTCGCTTGGAAACAGCAATGATACTGAAAGGCATGTAGAAATCCTGACTGCTGGCGCCAGTGCTCACATACGTACACGGGATAACATCAATGAAACTGTGAGATTTAAAGTAAGCGTCAACCCAGATCAATCATCAACGGTTGCAATATTGAAAGGTAGCGCAGAAATAATTTCACAGGGTATCAAACAAAAAATAGGAACTGATCAGGCCCTGGTAATTCGTGACGGGTCAGCGCCGTCAAGACCAAAGCCACTTCCATCACCAGTCACATTAAGAACACCAACCAAGGACTCAGTCTCGTACTACAGAGACATCCCAGACGAAATTAAATTTTCGTGGGACGATTCAGGTGCAGAGCAGTACCGTCTCATTATTAGCAGTGATCCACAACAAAGAAATATCATCCTTGACGAAAATATTGAAAGCACTAGCTTCACGCATGGCAACATGGGGCATGGCACTTATTACTGGCGTGTCAGCGGCATAGATAATGATGGAAGCAAAGGAGAAGCACCTACTCAGCGTAAAACAAGAATCATCCAGGATACAAAACCACCAACACTGGAAGTAAACTTCCCGGATGAGAACATATTCTCAAGTAATTTTATTATTAGCGGGTCAAGCGAACCTGATTCGAAAATATACATCAACAACGAGCTGGTAAACAGTAATCAATCATCTGGTCATTTCAGTCATAAAATCTTCTTCACAAAAGGAATAAACGTAATCCTGGTCGAGGCGGCAGATGCTGCCGGTAATATTTCATATCGATCTCAGCTAATCAACGTTGATGATAGTTCACCATGAAAATCAATCTAAGATTCCCTATTCGCTATAAAATTCTGTTGATTCTCTTGGTGGTTGTCACCGCAGTTGTCAGCACGATCACGTTCACCATGGCCAACCTGTTTCATTCTGACAAACGCAGCTACATTCATGATCTAACATCCCTAATTGCCGTACATTCAGCCAAAGAAACTGATTCCCTTTTAGAAGGATATCACGAACGCCTGGAGGTGTTCGCTCGGTTAATGTATGACGAATCACTGCAACAAAAGCAGAAAACAGAGCTATTAAAGGGGCTTTTCCAGGACTTCAAAGAGTTTGTTGCTGTCACACTTTATGATCCTGTTTCAGGTGTCGTTGCCGTTTATGACATTAATCAAATTACCGCTGCAAAACTCAACCGATCAATGTTTGATACTTATCGAAAAAAATTCCCATTACCGCTCGAAAAGATACAAGCAGGTGAGATCTTTATTGAGAACTCAACATTATCAGAGGCTTTACCAACCGTAACACTTGCAATCCCTTACCAGAGCCTCGCTGGCGATATACCTGGCGTGGTCACTGGCACCATCCGCCTTGACCGATTACTCAGCCTCGCAGGGCGATCAAAAGTTTATGAGACCTTTTTACTCGATGGCCATGGAACAATTCTAGCCCATACGGACATTAAAAAAGTCATTGATAGAATACCTGCCGATTGGTTACCGGAAATTGAATCGCTCACTAATCAACAAAGCGCTGGCACCACCAGGGAGTATAATCACAATGATATTGATTTCGTCGGCGGCTTTTCAAGGGTCAAATTTGGCTCCCTGTTAGTAGGTGTTCAGATTGCAAAAAATGCCGCCTTCTTATCGACCAAAGAACTCATTAATGACCTGCTTTGGGTGGCACTGGCACTGTTAATTGCCTCATCGTTGTTTGGTTTACTTTGGGCATACCGCTTAACCCGCCCAATTCAAAGACTGTCACAGGCCGCAGACTTAGTGAGTAAAGGTGATTTTGATGTAAAAATAAACGCGACTTCTATAGATGAAATCGGGAGCCTGGCCACATCGTTTAACCACATGACCAATGAGTTAAAAAATCGTGAAAAGGCGCTAATCGAAGCCAATGAGAAGCTTGTGCAATCAGAAAAATTATCTGCATTCGGGCAACTAAGTGCGGGTATTGCACATGAGGTGAAAAACCCTCTAACCGGTATTCTCGGCTATGCGCAGCTATCACTGAGAAAAATTTCCAAGGGAACACCGCTGCACAATAACATTAGTATGATCGAGAAAGAGGCTAAGCGTTGCAAAGCAATTATTGAAAATTTAATGAAATTCGCCCGACAGGAACAGGTAGAATTCAAGGAAACCGACCTGATAGACGTTGCTGGTGATGCCCTTGCCATTGTCGATCACCAGCTATCAATCAATCAAATAAAAGTCATCAAGCAGTTCGACCCGGTATTACCACTTATTATAGGTAATGCCAATCAAATTCAACAAGTACTTATCAACTTAATGATAAACTCCCAGCAAGCACTGGAGGGAGAGCCCGGTACAATTTCATTACGAATACGTAACTGCAACGACAAATGGATTGAAATCTGGTTAAAAGATAGCGGGCCAGGTATCGACAAAGAGATACAGGACAAGCTCTTTGAACCCTTCTTTACCACCAAAAAATCAGGTAAAGGAACTGGACTAGGGCTCTCCGTTAGCTATGGAATCATCAATGAACATAAAGGCAAAATATTAATCCATAGTACGCCAGGAAAGGGCACAACCTTCGTCATCGTCTTACCCAGCATTCCGCCTACGGATGATTTAGATTTAGATTTAGATATAGATGTAGATGTAGAAAAAATTAAAACAGGCGACCATATTGACAAATTAAACGTATTAGCTAATAAATAGCTAAAACAATCCTTACATATTGCGAAAACCTCATACGAGGCAATAATGAGCACAAAATTTGAACAGATCAACATCCTTGTCGTTGATGATGAGGAGAGCATTAGAGATATCGTCACACAGGTGCTTGAGGATGATGGTCACACGCTCATCTCGGTGCATAGTGCTGAAAAAGCCCTTAAAGTACTTAGCTGCACAAAAATCCATCTGGTTATCACCGACATTCGCATGGACGGTATGGACGGGATCAAACTACTTGAGAAGATAAAAACAACTAACCCCGGTATTGAAGTCATTATCATGACAAGCCACGCCTCATTGGAAACGTCAGTGAAATCACTGAGGGCTGGTGCCTTTGATTACTTAATGAAACCATTTGATGATATTGAATCAATCTCTACCATTGTCAATCGGGTGATAAAAAAGCTGGAGCAAGAGCACCAAAGCAAAGAGATTGTTGCGAATTTGAAAGATGAAAATAAAGAACTTAATCAACTGGCACAGCGCGATGGGCTCACACAGCTCTATAATCATCGGCACTTTAAAGAACGCTTCGCTGAAGAAGTATCGCGCGCTAATCGCTACAATAGAGAGCTATCATTGATCTTCCTTGATATAGATCACTTCAAGGTATTTAATGACCTGAATGGCCACCCTGCGGGCGATGCAATGCTAAAGATCTTTTCAAAACTACTCGAAGAACGAGTAAGGAATGTCGATATTGTGGCCCGATACGGTGGAGAGGAGTTTGTTATCGTGCTCCCTGAAACAGAAAAGAAAGGGGCAATGATATTGGCAAACTCGATTCGAAAACAGATTTCAGAATATCCCTTCGAGGGAAGGGAGAATCAGCCTGAACATAAGGTCACAGTCAGCGTTGGTATTGCCACCTATCCAAACGATGGCATGAGTACCGAAACACTCATAAAGCACTCTGATGATGCGCTTTATTTAGCAAAAAGAAACGGTCGAAATCGCGTCTGTAGTATGGGTATCTGCATAGACAATGGGGAGCCTAACGATGAAGCTGAGTGTTGATAACAATTCCGAAGAAAGAAACTGGCGTAGCAGTGCAAGTCTAACTTTAGCACAGCAACAGAGTGCTGCCCCGGCAGCTCAGTTTATTGACAACCGTTCTGCTACAGTTGCCCGGCGCAATCTGGTCGATACAATCAATAACAGCCCAAAACAGCTCGCGCAGCGGCAGCAGGTGAAAAGGTTGTCTGGCAAAGCGCTACAACCACAACCTGTGCAGATGATGAGAACGACACCGGTCAACAGCGATAAGGGGCTGGAACGGGAAGCGGATGCGATGGGTGGCAGGGCTAACGAGAGTGTATCAGGTTCGAGTACTGTGCAGCGCGTCATCAAGGTCGGTGAAGAGGTCTATGATAAAAAAAGCGAGACTGGCACTGTTGTTGCCACGCTCATGGCAAAACTGGGTAAAAAGAAAGGTGAGGTCGCCAAATATTCTGGCAGAATTGCCGACCTGATAGATGGAAAGGAGATAAAACCCTTTACCGACTACCAGGCGCTATACGACTATTTGGCACCGGTACTGGTACCAATGGAGTCTGAATACAAAGGGGAAACGACCCCTCCCTCAAATGCCGGCATTGATCAGAACTCAATCGTATTATACCGGGCGATGAGTGATGTAGAGGCGGGAAAGCTGAGTTCAGAACAGCAGTTTTCGATGTATGTGGGGAAAAATAATAAAGAATCGGGGATTAAATTCTTCGCCACGGATATCAACTATTCTATCGGTTTATCGAACAAAAAGAATCAAGAGGCCTATGTGAAGCAGGATAAAGAGCTGCCCTATACGCATATGCTGGGGGCAGTGCTGAATAAAAACGAAGTGGCGTATGGACTGGAGGAAGATATCGGTGTGCATGATGACAAAGGGCATACCAAGGATTTTTTACAGAGTGAAAATCAGAGTGCTGAAAAACGTAATTTAACAGAACATTCTGAACAGGGGTTTAAGGAAGTCGCACAGGGCGAGGGGCACGCGGTTGACAGTGCGGATCGTGGCTATGTGTTTAAACATGAGAGTGGCGGCTTGAACTTTGGTGTCAAGGCGAAAACGGATGAAAACACCAAAGCCCACTGGAAATCACCGATTGAATATTTTAACTCGCTGGTTAAATGGGCAAACTTTCTGGGGCGCTTTATTATGAAAAAAGCGGGATAGTGAAGTTAATATGCCTCGCAATAGTCCGGTTATTACACGTCATTTCGCCTCGCCATGAGATGAATATGACATACACTAAAAACCTGAATCCCAAACGCAACGGGTATATAATTAATGACCGGACTGACTCATCAAGGCAAGATGTGCTGCGGGCGAATGCCAATGGAAACAATGCTTGATGGTAAGTCAGTTTGGGTAGAAAAGAATTTGGTTCAAATCCAAACTAACTGGCACTCTAAAAAACGGATAACTGTCAGATCAGGTCTGGGCTACTATATTTTAGAAAATCTGCAATGACATCCGCTAATCCGCCTTCACCTTTTTGCTTTAATGTTTTATTTATTTCGGCAAGCTTATGCCCTGTACCGGAAAGCACTCTAACCTCCATAGTCGCTCCACTTTTTTCTACCTCCGCCTTAGTTTGTTCAATGGATTTATAGGTGTAGCCCTTTAATCCTCCTTTTCCTCCGCGCATAGGAACTTGTTCGTCATTATTACCATGTATATGTAATATCCGAACACCTTTGGAGTTATTACATTTATTAATCATCAATTGACCCGATACGGCCACTAAAGCTGCAATTACTTCAGGCTTATTGCATGCAAATTTATAAGACATCATCGCACCGTTTGAATGTCCCATCAGATATACTTTCTTCTCATTGATATTGTTATCTTTTATTATTTTTTTAATTACATTATCAATATACCTTACATCATCAATATTTCTTCTTTTTGCAGCCCCACAGCAATCACCTGCATTCCAGAATCTCATATTTCTGATCTTCTTACGGAATGCTCTACGACCGGTTCCATCAAGGTAAGCGACTTTAAATCTGCGCTTATCAGCTACCGGATTCATATTCAGAGCTTTTTCTATCCACTCTGCATTCCCGAAGGCACCGTGTAGGACAATAAGTAAAGGAGACTTTTTATCTTTCGTTGATTCAGGTATGTAAAGACGATATTTGCGACCATCCAGCGCCTGAATATATGTCGTTCCGTCAGATGGAACTAATTTGTCGGGCACATCACTAAGAAATTTTGCAAAGGCCGTGTCGTTATGACCCGTCATAATGAGTACTGCGATTACCATGAATCTGATATATTTATTCATCTATATTCCCTGTAAGCAATGAATATGTTCTTATAATACGCTGCATTGAGTATGAAACACGACACCAGAAGCCAGTTCGGGAATAGGAGCCGTAGCGAGGGAGTGCCGGTTTGAGCCGAATTTTTTGATCATTTGAGGCCAATAGCGGGCCTATTAAACGAAAATGATCGGGAAATCTGCCCAAAATAGCGCTTCCGCAGCAGGTTCTGCTATTCTCGGACAGGCTATTGGCTACACGTTAGCAGCGCCCACACCATCCAACTGCAACAACGCTTCACGCTGCCGCATCACAGCGGCCCGTCCTTCGACGATCGCCACCGCCGCCTGATCAAACGCCATCAAACCGAGGGTTGCCAACTGAGGAGACACTAACACCTGCGGTGGATCGGCCGCGAGACGACTACGTGTAATCTGATCCTGCGCGATATTGATTGAACTGGCCATCACATCAAAGATCCCTGGCACACGCCCTTCACCAAACAGCTGCGACAACAACATCTCTTTTGGTGCCTGCAGCGTCTGCTTCAATTGTGATGCTACCCGCTGCCAGAGATCCCCTTCATCGGTGCCTGCTTCATCATCAAGACCACCATTGCGCCGCCGCGCATGACGCCCAACTAGATCACTATTGAGATCGACTGCTATCACCTGCTCTGCCCCAAGCGCACGACAGAGCGAGACCGGCACAGGATTGGTCAGGCCACCATCGACCAGCCAGCGCCCCTCCCGCTCAACCGGTACAAACAGCCCTGGCAGGCTAATAGAAGCACGCACCGCCTCCAGTAACGAGCCATGCTGAAACCAAACCTCAACGCCACTATCTAGCTCTGTAGCGACGGCACCAAACTTAACAGGCAGGGCCTCAATCGTGGTTTCCGGCATATGGGTACGCACAAATTCAGAGAGCTTTTCACCTTGAATCAATCCGCCACCCAGCAACGAGGGGTCAACATAGTTGAGCATCTCGCGCCAGCCAAGGTGCTCTACCCCCTGCGCCAGCAGATCGAGCCGACCACATGCGTAAGCCGCGCCGACTAACGCGCCAATCGAACTACCCGCAACAACAGCGGGACGGATACCCAACTCTGCCAACGCCTGTAACACGCCGATATGCGCCCAACCTCGGGCAGAGCCACTACCAAGGGCAAGGCCGATACGTGGGCTAAATGGAAGTGATGATTGCTCATTCATGATTGGAGATTATGACAGATTTGCAGCGATACGCTATTCACAGCCTTATCCAATATGAAATAAGCCTGGATTTCGCCGCCAAGGCTGCATTGCGTACAACTTAGATACTGCACGCAATTCCCATTCAGATTTTCAGATTACGATTTTGCGATTTTGCTCACAGATTTTCATCAACCAATGTAGATAATAGACCTCGAAGGATAAGAACATCCCCCTCCCCGTTTTATCCTTCAAAGCGTCGTCAAAGCAATATTAACCCGTGCCCTGCGCGTACTTCCCTAGGCAGACACGGGTTCTTTTTTCCCCAGCCAGCAATCTGGCAATCACCCCGAGCGACACACCACAAAGCTAAAGATATGACTGGAATCACTGCTTTAATGTGAGGAATATGGATAATTGAAAGTGAAGGTTTCGGAGCTCATCTCTCCGCTCCCAAACCTCCGACAAAGCATTACCCGAGCACCCTTAGCCCATGGCCTTGCATATTTCTCCCTTGCGACATGGGCTTTTTTTCGCGCAAAAGTCCAGCCATTAAATCACCTCATGCTTACATCAAAAAAACACGAAAAGAGCGTCCCTTTACTTTGCCTGCAGATAATTTATTTAACGCATGGTTCGCAACATTTCTATTAACCGCTACATACGACCATTGATCAAAAATTTGAATCTTGCCGACCTGCTTACCATCGATTCCATCATCACCGGTCAACGCGCCGAGAATATCTCCCGCCCTCACCTTTTGTTTTTTACCACCACCAATCTGCAATGTGGCCATCGGCGGCTTATAGGTAGGCTTATCCAGCAGATTCAATGAAGGCAACGCCTCTACATCGATTGAATGCTTCAAATAGGCTTCAAGGCGCTCAATCTTATACTGCTCATTTTCACTAAATAAAGTGCAGGCGATACCCGAACTACCGGCTCGTCCAGTACGCCCCACACGATGAATATGCACCTCTAAATCATTAGCAACGTTGTAATTGATTACGGCATCCAGCGCATCAATATCGAGACCACGTGCCGCCACATCCGTTGCCACCAGTATCGAGACACTCTTATTGGCAAAGCGCACTAAAATCCGATCACGATCCTTCTGTTCCAGATCACCATTTAACGCCAATGCACTAAAACCTAATGCATTAAGGGACTCCGCAACTTCCAATGTCTCTTGTTTAGTATTACAAAACACCAATGTAGAATCGGGACGATATTGCTGCAACAATAACCTCAATGCATTGAAGCGTGAGGTACCATTTTCTACCTTAAACAGATGCTGGCGAATACTCTCGCTACCGTGCGTCGCATCCACCTGCACCACCACAGGTTTATTCATGATGCGTTTAGCGATCAACTTAATCTCATTGGGATAGGTCGCACTAAACAACAAGGTCTGACGCTGTTTAGGGGCACAATCGATGATTGCATCCAACGAGGGTTGAAAACCCATGTCCAGCATTCGATCCGCCTCATCCAGCACCAGCGTGCTCAAGCCATCAAGCTTGAGCGTCCCTCGCCGTACATGCTCTTCTACGCGCCCAGGAGTACCGACAATAATATGGGCACCACGCGCCATCGATCCTGTTTGCGTCTTAAATGGCACACCACCACAAAGCGTTAGCACTTTAATGTTTTGAATAGCGCGCGCAAGCCTGCGAATCTCTTTTGCCACCTGATCCGCCAATTCTCGCGTCGGGCATAATACCAATGCCTGCACATGAAAATGCTTTGTATCCAACTTTTCAAGCAATCCCAGACTAAACGCCGCCGTCTTACCCGAACCGGTTTTCCCCTGACCGATGACATCTTTGCCTGCCAGGATATGCGGCAGACTCTTCGCCTGAATCGGCGTCATCGCCAGGTATTCAAGCGATGAGAGGTTTTCGATCAGCGCCGGCTGAAGCGCAAGAGATGCAAAAGCGGTATCATTCATGAGGGTGGCTCCAGTCACGGCCGTAAATGGGTGCTGGCAGCATAGCTCACCAACAAAAAAGGGCAAGGCCATCAGGCCTCACCCTTTTTATTTTGCCCTAAAATTAATTAGAGCGATGCCAACCAAAAGAGGTCGACAACGATGCTAAAATTAGATCGCTACGATGTTCTCAGCCTGAGGACCTTTCTGACCCTGAGTCACTGTGAATTCAACCTGCTGACCTTCTGTAAGGGTCTTGAAACCATCACCCGAGATAGCGCTGAAATGAGCAAAAACGTCTGGGCCAGACTGCTGCTCGATGAAACCAAAACCTTTAGATTCGTTGAACCACTTAACGGTACCGGTAGTTGTAGACATAATAATAATCCTAATTCAAATTTGAGTAATTTCAGCTGCCTCACTTTAATGTGAACCAGCCATTTGTTGAGAAGTGCTGCTATTACTTATGATAAACAGGACGAAAACTAATACAGGACTTCGAAATGGTTGTGCATAAATGTAAGACGAACTTTCAAGCAGTTAGGATTATATACACCATACCCCCATTGTCAACGTGTATTATCAGATAATTCTGCGCTACTAATCACACTCATCGAGCAACACATTACTTTGAATTACTTACAATAAATCAGTATCTTTACCTCCGAGCATGCAGCAAGGGAAAACCACCATCATGGGCCATTTACTAGGCATCGCCATCAGGCACAAAAAACGCGGTGAAATGAAGGCATTAGCAGCTGCGCATATCACCGCCACCGCTGGCGTTGCCGACGATTTTCGCGGCAAACCCGGCAACAGGCAGGTCACTGTATTAAGCCAGGAGGCCTGGCTCGCCGCCTGCGAAGAGATCCAGGCAACACTTCCCTGGCTCACCAGACGCGCCAATCTGTATATTGAAGGGATCGATCTACACAACTCAGCTGGCCATCTGCTAAAAATTGGCCCGCTGGAACTGCTAATTACCCGCGAAACCGATCCGTGCAACCGCATGCAGGAGGCACATGACAAACTATTTGAGGCATTAGCAAAGGATTGGCGCGGTGGCGTCTGCTGCCGCGTCATTCAAGAGGGCAAAATTGCAATCGGCGACAGAGTGGAACTAATCGATGCACAATAACCCCACCACAGAGGCATTAGTGATCAATGAAACACGAAACTGGCTAAAGAACATCGTACTGCGCCACAACTTCTGCCCGTTCGCCCACAAACCATTCAAACAAGAGACCATTCACTACCTCGTTTCTCAGGCAAACGAGCCAGAAACAATCGCGAAAGCACTCATGCAGGCACTACTGCAACTACGAGATAGCGATGCCAACACCCTTGAAACCACACTCTTTATCACCCCCAACTGCTTCGCTGATTTTGGTGAGTACAATGAATTTTTGAATGTTGTCGATCTTCTCATAGAACAGCTTCATCTCCAGGGTATTATCCAGGTGGCCAGCTTTCACCCTGATTATCAGTTTGCCGATCTAAGCGCTGACGATGTCCGCAACTACACCAACCGCTCACTCTATCCGATGTTCCATCTAATCCTCGAAGATAGTATCGAGCAGGCACGCGCGACACACCCCGATGTTCATGCCATCCCTCAAACCAATATGAACCTATTAGAAAAACAAGGACTCGCTGAAACACTGCAACAATTAACAACCTGCCGTCAATACAAAGGCTAAGGAACGTGCACACTCCTAATCAAAGCATCCACAGACCTGTGATTAATGTATAGTAGCTACGCCTCATAACCACACGGTAACCCCATGAAACTACTCGTCCGAAACCTCGCCCGCACTACCACTGAAAACATGCTATTAACGATGTTTGAAGCGCATGGTATCGTCCAATCGTACTCACTGGTGATGGATAAAAAAACCGGTGACTCCAAAGGTTTTGGCTTTATTGAAATGCCCAAAGCAGGCGAGGCAAAGATCGCTATCAAAATGCTCAACGGTAAAGAGATCGACGGCAACAAGATTCGCGTCAAAAAGGCAGAACCAAAACCGGATGATAAATAATGCGGCTATTCAGCGAGCCATTCAAAAATAATTAACTCGCTGAATCTAAGGAACGTGCACGGAATAACTTACCGTTTTCGCATCTCTGCTTCAGCCCGTCTTTGCCCGTTCTTCAATCACAAAAACTCGAAATAGAACGACTATTCCTCCGCTTTTGCTCAATCAGAACGAACAAATACAAACTAAATCAGAGCGCCAAAAAAGCAAGTTATTCCGTGCACGTTCCTAAGCGGCGATCAATCCTTAAGACGATATTTAAGCTGTATCCCCATCAAAAAATTACGTAACACCTGACTTTGGCATTCACGATAATTTTTATGTGATGGTTTACGAAAAAAAGCACTTAATTCATGTTTACTGAGACAGACATTCGTCAACTCAAAGATGGCAAGTATCTCTTCTGCCGTCAGGTTTAAGGCTATTTTCAACTTTCGAAAAATAATATTGTAGTTCAAACGCCGCTCTGGCTCAGGCTGATCACCCTCTCGCTTCCCTCGACGATCATTAATCAAACCATTAAGAAAAACAGCCAACTGCTGATCACGGCACTTCTCGAAAGCGGGATCATCATCACTTTTCAACCACGCACTCACCTGCTCACGCGTCACCTCATAGTCCGCCCGGGCAAAAATCGCAATCATTTTAGAATCGTTAAAATCAAAGGCATAACGGATTCGGCGCAATACATCGTTATTGGTCACAAAAACATCCCGCTCAAAATTAGTAAATACGGTTTCTTACCCCGATACAACAGTAGCATTAACAGCCCTTAGTACTCTTCAGCACCCTCAGCAGGCTCAACCATAATCAACTCCCGGTCAATACCATCAATACCGGTTACCCGAACTTTTTCGCCGGCAGCACAGTCAGTACCGCGTAACTTCAACGTCGCGCCCTGCATTTCAATCACACCATTACCATTGACGATGGGCGTATCCAGGGTGATCACATGCCCGATCAAACGATCAACACGCAGCGTCCTTTTCGGCCCTGCATCTGCAGCAACCTCCCCGCCATCACTTTTACGCATCCCCATAATCAACGTAGTCACGACAGCACCGACGGACGCGATCGCAAAAAAAACGCCTAGTTGGTACAGCACCGGGAACGCGGGATCAAACCATAGAATGCCACCCACCACTGTCGAGGCGATCGCCACCCATGCGGGCTTACTATTAGCAAAATAAAATGCAAACGTACAAGCCAGCAGTGTGATCGTCCACCAGTGCCACTGCTCCAACAAAAAACCACCCATAACTTCCCCCTGCAATTAATCCCTAATTTAACCCAAGATAGCGCTAAAAAATAAGGTAACTACTCAGCGAGTAGTAATTATTATCAGTAACTGTTCAGATTGCCCCTGAAATTTGTCAGTTCAAGGCAAAAAATGTGAGTTTACACGTGTCCTTGAGATTAGAGCAGGATACCCATAAATGATCATTTTTTAACGCTGAACTGGCGAATTTCAGGGCTGAGCTGAGTAATTACAAAATAAGAAGGCCAGTCTAGCTAGACACGCCTGCCTTTACCAATAAATTCACTAAAGCCATCACAGCATCGACTAAAACCGAAGATAACGAGGATTTTTCTCGCCGTTTCCTCTAAAATACGCCTCTATTTTTTCGGTCGGCATTAAATCCCCGACCCGTTTCAAGGATATTTTAAAACGTGCAAGATTTTCTCCCCGGCCAACGCTGGATTAGTAACGCAGAGATTCAAATGGGACTCGGTACTGTCCTCAGTTACGAGCATCGCACAGTCACCATTCTGTTCATGGCCACTGGCGAAACACGCACTTACGCTAAACTGACCGCGCCACTCACACGCGTCATTTTTTCACTCGGTGACAAAATAAAAGCGCATGACGGCTGGACGCTCAAAGTCTTGCAAGTCGACGAACAGGATGGCTTAATCCTCTACCGTGGCACTGATGAAGAGGGCAATGCGCGCGAACTCCCAGAAGGTGGTCTGGATAACTTCATCAAACTCAACCGCCCTACCGAGCGCCTTTTTAGTGGGCAGGTCGATAAAAACAAATGGTTTGAACTACGTCAGCAGAGCCACATCCACGCCAATCGCCAGGCGCGTAGCGAACTACCGGGGCTGACCGGGGTACGTACCAGCCTGATCCCTCATCAGCTTTATATCGCCAATGAAGTGGCCAATCGCTACGCGCCTCGTGTATTGCTTGCCGATGAAGTGGGGCTCGGCAAGACCATTGAAGCGGGCATGATCATCCATCAGCAGCTTCTGACCGAGCGCGCCAAACGCGTCTTGATTGTAGTACCTGAGAGTCTGATCCATCAGTGGTTAGTCGAAATGCTACGCCGTTTCAATCTGCACTTTAGTATCTTTGATGAAGCACGATGCCAGGCAATTGCCGGCTACCATTCTGAAGACGAAGCACATCTCGATGCTGAAACCGATGACCCGATATCAGCCGACAGCAATATCGATACCAATCCATTTAATAGCGAACAACTGGTGCTCTCCAGTCTTGAGTTCCTCGCGCGGCAACCAGACCATTTTCAGGAAGCACTCGCGGCCGAATGGGATCTACTTGTCGTTGATGAGGCTCACCACCTGGAATGGAGTCCGCAGCAGTCAAGCATTGAATACCAGTGCATCGAACAGCTGGCCGCCATCACCAAAGGGGTGTTACTGCTAACCGCGACCCCGGAACAGCTCGGCAAAGCAAGTCACTTTGCACGCCTGCGCCTGCTTGACCCAGATCGCTTTCCTGATCTTGAGCGCTTCATTGATGAGGAACAACACTACGCACCGATTGCTGACGCGGTCTCAGAACTACTGAGCGAGACACCATTAAGTGACAACACCCGTGCGACCCTCGAAGGCACCCTGTCCGAAGGCGATAATCAGCCACTACTTGATAAGCTGGGCCAATTAGGAAGCACCAGCTCCGATGATGAAAGTGCAATAAGAAATGAACTCACCGAGCACCTGCTCGATCGTCACGGCACCGGGCGTGTCCTGTTCCGTAACACTCGCGCGGCCATCAAAGGTTTTCCGGCACGCCAGGTCACTGGCTATCCACTGCCACAACCCAGTGCCTATAGCGACTGCCTGTTACAGTTAATGCTCGACCAGGCAGTTGAGACACGCCAGCTACTCTGCCCCGAACTCGCCTATCAGTCCGTTACAGCTGGGCAAAACTGGGGAACGGTTGACCCCCGTGTCGAGTGGCTAAGCGCAAAACTAAAAACACTAAAACCCGCCAAGGTACTGGTCATCGCTGCCGATGCCGGTACCGCGATGGATCTTGCTGATGCACTGCGCAAAAAAGATGGCGTCTACCCCGCGCTATTTCACGAGCACCTGTCTATTGTCGAACGTGATCGCGCCGCCGCTTATTTTTCAGACCCTGAATATGGCAGCCCCATTTTAATCTGTTCCGAGATTGGCAGTGAAGGTCGCAACTTTCAGTTTGCCCACCATCTAGTACTATTTGATCTTCCGCTAAACCCAGATCTACTGGAACAGCGCATCGGACGCCTGGATCGTATAGGTCAACAGAACACCATCGAGATCCATGTGCCGTTCATGGAAAAGACAGCGCAGGAAGTGATGTTCCGCTGGTATCACGAAGGGCTGAATGCCTTTGAGCAGACTTGTCCGGCAGGTCACAGTGTCTTCACCAAACTGATGCCAACACTTATTGAAACGCTCTACCAGGTCGATGTGGACGACGAAAATGATGACGACCTGAGCACTTTGATCAGCACCACACAGAAGATCCACTCCGAGCTAAACGATGCACTGCAAAATGGTCGCGACCAGTTACTCGAATACAACTCTTGTCGCCCGCTTATCGCAAACCAGCTCAAAAAAGCTGCAAGTGAAAATGAAAACAGCGCGCTGCTCTCTGACTATCTCACTCGCGTGTTTGATTGTTACGGCATCGACAGTGAACACCATAGCGACGCGTGCCAGATCATTCGCCCAGGCGACCACATGCAAAACAGCAGCTTTCCCGGCCTGCATAGCGAAGGGATGACCATCACTTACAAGCGCGACACCGCGCTTACCAACGAAAATGTTCACTATGTCACCTGGGAGCACCCGCTCACCACTGGCGCACTGGAAATGCTACTTAATAACGAACAGGGCAACACCGCAATTGCCGCGATTAAACACCCTGCGATAAACGCTGGAACGCTATTACTAGAGTGTCTCTTTGTACTAGAGAGTAGCGGGAATAGCGCGTTGCAATCAAACCGCTACCTGCCGCCAACCTTAATCCGCGTGATGATCGATCCTAAAGGGCGCGACTACAGTAACGATCTCTCCAGCGAAGCACTTGAAGGGATTCGCGCCAAAGTTGACCGAGAAACAACCCGTAAAATCATCCGGGCCTTCGGCAAAAAACTACGTGAGATGGTTCCGCTTGCTGAACAGCAAGCAGAAAAACTGGCGCCTGCCTTTTTGCAGGAGGCACAAGCCCGTTCACAGACCATTCTCAACAGAGAGATCAATCGCCTGAAAGCGCTACAAAAGGTAAACCCTAATGTGCGTAACGATGAAGTGCTGTTTTTTGAAGATCAGCTGAGCGCATTAACACTGGCAATAAAAGATGCACACCTGAGACTTGATGCTGTCCGCGTCATCATAAGTACTTAGGAACGTGCACGGAATAACTTGCTTTTTTGGCGCTCTGATTTAGTTTGTATTTGCTCGTTCTGATTGAGCAAAAGCGGAGGAATAGTCGTTCTATTTCGAGTTTTTGTGATTGAAGAACGGGCAAAGACAGGCTGAAGCAGAGATGCGAAAACGGTAAGTTATTCCGTGCACGTTCCTTAGTCAACCCTGAACCTCAGTTGGGCGCGAAAAAGAGGCGTAAGATATTAGCGTGCATAGTGAGGCATAAAAATTCGTGGTCACCTTATTGGTGATGAGACATTTTTCTGCTTTGCTAGGTGTGCCAAGCGCTTGCGCGGACTTTCGTGATCCAACTAAGGTTTCTAGGTTCAATAACTTAATCGCTCATAGCTGTTTTACAGCGTTTTTGGATGAGCGCCTTTAAAGCTTCGAAGTTATCAAAATTCATATCAATTTCCTCAAGCACTGCCGAAATCTTTTCGGCCATCTCACGCACTCTTCCCAAAACCATAGGCCTTGCTAGCCCGGCCTCTTCGGCTAGCTTTTCAAAATGACGTGGCAGTACGCGCTCCGAGCGGTATTCACCGCCAATTTTCATTGCCATTTTGGCGCTAAGCTCTGGATAGTAGACGGTGCTAAGCAGGTCATAAAACGGGGCCAGACGCACACTACCATCGGCGTGATATAGCAATGAGAAGTTCTTGCCATGCGCATCATGATTGCCAATGAAGTAATTAAAAATCACGCCGCCCAATAGATTTTGTAAATCTAAAACAGGCACACTCGACACATCACGCAACATATCAAAGCAATTTTTTAGCGATGGCCCGCCTTCATTTTGGTATTTCATATCAGATGAAATGCCCATGGACTGGCAAAAATCCTCTTGATGTAGCCGCACCAAATACCCACCATCCATCACACGATCATAACGCTCCACCAGCAAATAATGCTTATCTCTAATGTGATGTTCTGCGGCCTTAGCGACCGGTAGACCAAGCTTAGATGCCAAACGCATGCAAAGCAGTTCATTAAAAACCACGCCTTCATAACGCTCTATGGCAGGCTTGAGGATATGCGTACTGGCCGCATTGCCCAATGGAAGGGAAATCCCATCACCCTGCACACGCACAGCCAGCTTGTCTTGCGCGCCCGCCAACGACAATCGCACCCCCTCCTCGCCAGCCATCAATGGCTTTTTTGGCAGCTGGTCTAAAATATCGGCAAATTCATCTTCTGATAATGCGCGATATTCTCCATCTTTTTCTGGCAAAGACTGACCTGAGCGCAAAAAAGTAATCGCGCCCGCACATTCACCGCCAATGCATTCCAGCATCGCGAAATCATTTTGTACACTAATTCCAAGATTCTTGGCAATCAGCCTGCGCTTGCCCTCTTCCGGCAAAATACCGGCAAAAAAGCCTCTGCATTCTTTGCGAGAAAAACGCCCTGCTCTTAATGGTAGCGAACGTGATAACGGGCGAGCTTTTGGGCTTTCCAACCAAACGGGCGCATAGTCGAACACCATATCACCGTGCTCATCTTGAATCAGATATCCGGTCAAATCACAATGTAGGTACACATCAAGCGTTTTCATTCTCTGACCCTTTCAAGCTTTTGGGAACCTTCAGCTCAAGCGTAATTCCAAGCGTGTGCAGCACTGTTAAGGCCTTGCCAAACTGGCACGTTGGCTTGCCCTTCTCTAGGTCAATAATAAAGCGCAAGCCTGTGCCAGATGTCAGCGCCAGGTCTTTTTGGGTAACACCCATCGCCTTTCTAGTCTGGCGAATGGTTTTACCAATTTCTTCGGGTGTCTGTTTCACAATATCCTCACGCAACAAAAATTACCGATCAGGAATATTATTCCCTTTTTCGATAACATGCAAGTAAATATTACCGATCAGGAACATTAATTGAATCTTGGCGGATAATCAACAAAATAATCCCGTTCGGTAATATTTAAAACAGGGAATATCCTTGGTCGTAATCCACCGGCGATGAGAGTGGTGGAGGGTTCCTCTTTTAATAACTGTGGGCCAGCATAGATGTAGGTGTTTTTGATGGTGTTGTCTGAGGCCAGTTCGGCCAACACATGCGACATACCGAAAATCAGCACGGTGAGGTAATTAGTGATTTCGCCATTCACTGTTTTAGCACGGCGGTTGCCAAGGCCATCGTAGCTATAGGTGATATTTGTGCCATCTGCCATGTTTGCCGAGGTCATTAACCCTCGGTCATCAAAAACATACGGTAGTACCACTGCTATTGGTGCGAGCAGTGATGTGCCCAGCGACATCATAGCTTAAGGTTTCATATACGGTGAATGTTGTCTCTGCGGAAGCCTTGTAGTCGATCTGTGCGAGGCGGTTACTTTTATCAGGATAGATGTATTGATATTCACCGTATGCCTTGAGGTTACCACCCGTGGCATTGGCATCATTTACATTGGTGATGGTTTCAGTAAGCCTGTTATCAAAGGGGTCGTAGTAAACCGACCTCTTTGAGCAGTCCAGTATCGGCATGGTAGCGGCGATACTGACTCAAGCCATTGGGATAGGTGATGCCAGATAAACGCCCTTTGCCATCATAGCTGTAATCAATTTTTTACGTTGCGCCACTGCACTGTGCAATCGCGGGGCGGTGGGTGATCGCCCTACTCGGGTGAGGTGCCCGTCTGGGTCATATTGATAACAGGCATCACCATTGCCGGGATAGGTGATTTTGGTGAGGCGGTAGTCAAAAGCGAGCATCGGGCCACTGGCGAAGTTTTAACGGCCATTCTATGTTAAGTCAAGATTTGACCCCTTAGCCCTTTTCTGAATGACGTGTTGCGGGATGCCCGGAAGGGTAAAACGGGGCTTACGTGGCATGATTCACCTCCTTGTGAATTAATCACCAACGTCTTTACGATATCACTACCCGAGTATATTAGAAACAATTGCTCTCTGACCCGGGTTTTCTTTTATGTTTCTGGAGGATGGAACCCTTTTGGGGATAATAAATATATAAAACAAATAATAGATAGGGTAAGTAAATTGAATGGCTAACGAACAAGGATAGATCGCGTGAGGAACGAACCGCGATCTTATCCAGTTGTTGAACAAGCCCGGATTTCCCTTATATAAGCAGATATATAGATTATTGTTGTTTGTG
>Ga0316203_1000757_pt1 | contig 31625 bp, 17 predicted proteins | sample 6monrhotite_MG_FD_204940 | JGI IMG/M metagenome (GOLD analysis project Ga0316203, IMG submission 204940) | Microbial mat bacterial communities from mineral coupon in-situ incubated in ocean water Damariscotta River, Maine, United States -... | ecosystem: Environmental > Aquatic > Marine >... | reverse complement strand
TGCGCTGTGAACCTTACGTTTCTTCGTCTCGCTCATTTCGATTATCCTTGGGGCCAAATTGAAGCTTAAACTATTGTCTGGAATCCGGGGTCCACTTTAGTGATGAATACCGTAAATCTATCCGAAAAGAAAAAGTCGAAGATGAGTTTGAAAAATTGCTTCTGGACTTAAAGCCAACGGAAAATCTCTTTGATATGGCAAAAGCCATGTTTAGGGCTTTATGGGAACATCGCGCTCAAAACCGCTTACAAGATTCATCATCAATTGAAAGTGAACTAAGAAAGGTTGATCGCCAAGTTGAGCAGTTCCTTGGCCGGGTTGTAGATGCTGATAACCAAAGTGTTATCTCGGCCTACGAAAAGCGAATCAAAGATTTAGAGGGGCAAAAGATTATATTAGGCGAAAAAATAGCAAAATGCGGAACGGCTCTGCCGGACTTCGATGAAACTTTTCGAACCGCTTTTGAATTCCTCGCAAACCCGCATAGACTATGGGCTTCCGAGAGCTTGGCAGATAAACGAACAACACTAAAATTAGTCTTTGCCGAGAAACTGCCTTGCTACCGAAATGAAGGTTTTCGAACCGCCTCTTACGCGCAGCCTTTCAGGCTGCTGGAGGGGGTTCAAGACCCTAAGTATGAAATGGCGCGCCCGGAAGGATTCGAACCTCCGACCGCCTGGTTCGTAGTTAGCCGGGCAAACCATAACATACTGTTTTAAATAAACTTAAATTGGGCGCCTGTTGCCAACATTGCCCAACAATGCAGGACTATGCACAACTAATCCCCGCAAAACTCCCGCACGAACCTCAGCCTGAGGTTTATCTAGATGATCCTTATTTAGGAACCAAAACAAGCCATGAGGATAGTTGCCATCGGCAATACCCGTATTATTCTCCTCCAGGATAGTCCTGGGGTCAGTGGCTCGACGGTCTCGGTGTATCAGATGATTTAATGCTCGACCGTGAGCAATTTGCTGGCCAAAATTGCAAGGCACTTTAAGTATGCTGAAATATATCCTGGATACCCATATCGTCATTTACACTATGTTGAGAATTGGGTGTAAGAAGAAACAACCGCGCTCAAACTTAGGCTTTTGCACATCCTGCTAGCAGCCAAGAAATGAACTATTACACTGTGATTCTTAATGATGGAATACGTGTAGATTCAAGTCCTCTCCTCGGCACCATTTTTCCAGACCACACCAGACAATCACAAACCACGTATTATACTGTTTTTTAACGGTTTTTTTACCACCCATGACACACCCTATATTGTCTGACGTTGTCCATGATTGTCCCATTCGTGGAGCGTGAGTGGAGCGTGAGTGGAGCGTGAGTGGAGCGTGAGTGGAGCGTGAGTGGAGCGTGAAAATATCCCCAAGGCTCTTTAAAATATCAAACACATCACCACTGTTCGCGCTTGCTCAAGCAACAAAACAAATACCAATCTTATGCGTCAGCTTCACCGTTTAGTGCGGGAAAGCACAATTGAATTGTAGATAACTCCTCCCCCCCCCTCAATTGTGTGCCTCAAAAAAATATGAACTGATTTATAGTGCTGAACAATCATATAAACCTGAACAGAACTTTGCCGATATCGAAGTATGATCGCACGCTAGGAAGTGGCTCTCATGCGTCAGAACATTTGAGGAGGTTAAACACTGAGTTATGCCACATCGAGCAACCAATTGGCCGCTACAACAAGATGAATTCTAACCACGCGAGGGCCATAGGTTCATTCTCGTGACTAGTTGGAACGGGGGCCTCTAGGGGTGTCTGATTGAAAAGTGGTGTAACTGGAAATCTCAGGAGGACTATTCTTCGCTTGGCGGAACACACACATGACACATCGAAACACAAAGATCACAATGCTTCCCTCAAGAGGAAAGCCCAATCTGGAGCTGGCCGTTAAGCTTATGGTACCCCTGATTATTGATGCCTTGCTTAAAAGCAAAAACGAATTAATCCCAACATCAAGTAACAAACAGCCAGGCGCAGCTACTCAGAAAACCAACAATTCCTGATACATACCCTCAGTGCTAACCGTCAAGCAATGCCTAAACAATTATTAGACTGCTTCGATTCAAATTTGAAGTACAGCACGATTGCATTGGCCGAGTACACCACCAAGTCTAAACAAAAATCACGGAAAATAAACTGCTCAGGGGTTCGCGTCCCCAAGGGGATGCGACCTTATACCGCAGTTTTTCGTCAAATCAAAAGTTGTAGGTTTTCAATGATAATCAATAGGTTATTAAAAATATAATTGCAGTTAAAGCTGGTAACTAAACCTGGCTTGTGGTTTAAGATGGAAATTAATGACTTTTTTGATTATGTGCCATTAGGATAATTCGAATGAGTGGCAAGCGTATTGGCGAACTTTTTCTATGCTAAGTGCCTCCTGATCAACAGCTTTCTCTTCGCAAACCTTTAGCATAAATGCAACAGAAGGATCTTCACACACCCAGCATTCCTGTGCTTCCTTGGAAACAAGGCGCACATAAGGATGAGCTTGGTCTTGTCGGACCATATCGATCATTGGGGTATAGAGGGCACTCAGCTGGAGCTGCTTGATTCTAGCTTTCAATCGCCAATAAATCTTAAAACCCTCCCGATCCATGTCTCCCCAGAAGTAAATAGTAGGATGCAAAAGTAGCTGACAAATATCCGGAGGAGTACCTTTGCGAACAAGTGAAACCATGCGCCGCTGATCCTCTACAAACGCAGCCAACTGACGCCCAAAATCATTACCAGAGTGTGATAAACCATAACCAAAAGTTGCTACCCAAGCGATTTCTTTCGCTTGCTCTGCCTCAAGGGCCACTTCAAATGCCTGAGGGTTTTCGACAAGCACTACGCACTTTGGATTTGAGGGGCCCGCTGTAACAACATAGCCGGGAGGCCCAGAAAGTCGAGATGGTTCGATACCAAAAGCACGCAAAGAAGCTGTTGGTAACGCATCAAGAAGCTTAGAACTCCCTAGGAGATAACGAGCACTAACGCGGTACCGAGACTCATTCCCAAGAGTAGGCATATCAGCACGAAGCGATACCAAACCAACACAAAGTCTATGCAAGTCACTCACATTCCACTCTTCCAGCGAACTTGCCATTGGGTCTAATGCGTCCACACAGGAAGATGAGAGTCCTTCCGCTTCAAGAACTTTCCGCCAGCGCTGCACTGAAGGGGGCATGGATTGTTTGAGTTTTAGGTGTAGCTGACCAAGAGGTTCACCTCTATGCCAATCTGCGCACACTATTTCACCTGATGCCTTAAGGGTAGAAAGCTCTGCCAGAACTATGTCACGCTCTAGACCTGTTTGATTACATATATAGTCGACTATTTCGTCAGCACGAATATAGGAACGACCGTTCCCACGTTTAGCCAGAATGGTTCGCAACATGTCGATGCTCATACGAAGACTGACTCCTACTGTAGCGGCGAGGGCTCACGCCGGATATGCGCCAGACCGATAGAACTCGTTTCTTGTGATTTAACTGGTAGCCCTTCGCTAAAAGAAACCCAGCCCCTGCTTCCCTCCACATTCCCTCTACTCTTGCCAAGCATCAGAACTGGAAATTTACCAAAATCATTCTGGTAGTGGGGATTGTGTATAAAACCAATTAGTTGGAATCGTCCACGAGTGCTTTCGATACCAGCCATCGCGCTCTCAATAAGATGCCTGTCAGACAAGTTGGAAAATAGGCCATCTACAAGAATCAAATTTTCTGCACGATCCCGAACCTTCTTCCGCGCTCCACGAGAGGACATTCTTTTTGCGTCACGCTCTATCGCAAATTCAGCTAAGCGTATCATCCACATCAAAGAAAGCGCAGCTTTCTGCCCCTCACTTAAATTCTCGTTGAATTCGTTTGGACGACCTGAGGCTCGAATCGTTTTATTCACATACTGGATCTTTGGGTCGCTGAAAATATTTTTGTAAAGCTTATTCTGAATTTTATCCCTGAGATCTTCATGGAAAGACTCATCAGCTTGCGCATTCTGCCCCGCAGCAAGGCGCTCCCTTCTCTGTTTCTCATAGAGATCAATCTCACCTACAATCGATTCAATCAGTTTACGCCCATCATCAAGGCATAATACTTTGGCATCCACTTTAAAGTGAGATGCCTGGGCGCTGTGGTTTTCCCCAACAACCGACTTGAGTATTTGAAGATCAAGCATCGCAAACTCAATCAGGTGGGCCAACCGACCAGTAACATTACGCCTAGATTCCCTCTCAGTCGACTCACATTCCTGTAGCCGATCTTTCATCTGGGAGAGGGATTCTAATAAACCTTCATGCAGGTTTCTGACCTTGATCGTATCAGCGGTAGATTTCAGTTCGCTTAGCACACTACGTTCAACTGGTTTCAGGCCTATTGCATTGGAAGTCGCGTTCTGCGCATAATTTAAAAAAGCATTTTCGGCAGTAACAACATCTTTTTGTGCTCGACGAAGATCAGATGCCTTTCGTTCAATATCTATACCTTCTAAGCTAGTGAATAACTTCTGGGCCTGAGTCTTGATGCTATCAATATCTCCCTCTCTAACCAGAAACGCTAGATCATCACTGTCGCAAATGAGTGCATGCTCCTCAAGCCGATCAGCACCCGCAGTCACAATATCTTCACGAAGCTGGGCAATTTGCCTGTATTTTTTAGTCGCTAGCACAACCAGCTTATCTATCGCCTCAAGCGAAGATTTAAGCTCTGGTAGAAAATCGCTGAGACGTTCATGCTCGGTGTGAGCTTTATTTTGACTCTCCTTCACCTCAATGAGTTCTCGCGCGAGTAACTTCAGACGAGATTCAGTTTCCTCACCATCACCCGTTGATTGCTTCGCATCCAGATAGGCCTGCGCACCTGGAAAGTGTTTGTCATAGCCATATCGTTGCTGAGCTACATCCATTAAAGACCTAAGTTTGTCTCTGCATTCATCGATATTTTTAAAAAAATCTGGGCCACCCTTATCACAAAATTCGTCTGCACGTTTCAATTGTAATTCCAGATCAGCTGGTAAGGCCGATACAATAGCGTCATCCAGACTAGATATTTTTGATTGAAACTCATCTATTCGAAGTTCCTGTTCGGCGATGGATTCAACCAAAATATCAATTTCTTCAGATACTTCTCTGATCTTATTTGTCAGCCTCTCATCCTCTTGTATGCCTCCTAGTCGCATATACTCCTGTGCGTTACGTATGGTTTTAAGCATTTTCTCTGAGCAATGTTCATTTAGCTTATCCAATATATCGATCAGGTTATCCCTCTCATTTGAAAGTTTAACCATCATCTCAGATTCACCATGCTGAAGCGCTGTTGTGGCGCGCCTGGCCAGCTGAATGTCATCAGTTTCATCGGAAATGGACTTAAGCTCAGTAGCCAGCGCCTCTAGCTCACCATCAACGGTGCTGATTTTTTTATCTAGATCACACTTCTCACGCTCGACTAGCGAAGGATCGAGGAGACATTCAACCGGGCGCGTGATTACGCCAGCTGTAATGGCTATCATCAAGCGGCCATCACACACAGCTTCAATCACACCGTCCCGACAGTAGGACTCAAAGCTTGATCGTAGAAATACCGGAACCTGTTTATCTTCCAGTGCGAGTATTTCTGCAGCGGTTTGAGCCTCGCTTTCCGTTTCAAACACAGGTGCAAATAATAGCGAAGAAAACGCTCCGAGCACATGACATTTACGTTCCTCAGAGAGCGCGAATTCTTCTACAACCTTATGCAAGGGTTTGAAGTTCAAGTCCCTTTTTATCAAACACCCCAGGGCGCTACGTGTCGCTGAATTAGCGGCCACTTTCTCTTGATCCAGGGCTTGCCGCTGTTGTTGAAAATCCTCTCTTTGTAGCTGGAACTGATTTAGCAACACAGCAATTTCAGAGCGTCGTATGCCGATCTTTTCAAGCCATTGGCTCGGATCGATAGCCTCTCCTATCCTGGCCCTAAATGATTGAAGTGCGGCAACACCTTCTGAGCACCCATTGTATTGATGCTCTAGTTCTTTCAATTTACTTTTTGTAGCGTTTCGCTCATTAAGAAGCTCTGTATCTTTGCCATTAGGATTTATGTCACCAAACATATTTCTAAATAGTTCATGGTCTTCACGGTATTCGCTTATACGCACAAATTTTTGTTTTACCTGCTCCAGCTCCCTTCCGAATGTTGCCTGATTGGTTCGACTCTCTTTGAGTGCGCCCCCCTCTTCTTTAAGGAGTGCTTTTAATTCCCCACGCTCACCTTGCAATCCCCTTCGTTTTTCTGTTAGTTGTTCAAGCAACACTCTTGGATACGATTCTTTACCGTAAGTGGTTACAAAATCATCCCATGCGGGCAAGTGCTCCTTCAAACTCGCCTCCCGAGTAGAAAAATCCTGCATAGCAACTTGAGATCTACCATAAGCTGCCTTCACCTCTTGGCCGGTTTTCCGGGGTGATAAAAGCTCTTCATCGGTAAATAATCCAGAATCCGCCAATCCTTGATAGAGCCCTTGATTGGTTTCCATTCGCTTTTGCTGAGTTAACAGCTGAACACGCTCATTTTCAAGACTTTCTGCCTGGCTTCTTAAGTCACGTTCTGATTTCCTCAGTTGCTTGATATCCTCTTGAGCATGAAATACCTGCTGTCGATAGGGATTGGTATCAGCTTTATCATCAAACCAGGACTCCATATCCTTAAGTAATTCAGTGGCAGCCTCTCTAGTCAACCCACTGGCAGATGAATTAGCGCATTCGACCAATGCTACTGCATCATTGATTGTGTAGGATTTACTTCGGTGGCCACCTCTTTGTATTTCAAGGTCACAAGCAATATCAATAACTTGCATTATTTCTCTTGGTGAAATGTCATTTCGATCTGCGCGTTGATTTACATGCTTAGCTTCTTCTCCCAATATAATTGCAATACCTCTATCAAGAATCCTAATTTCGGTACTACCAGGTTCAACCACAAGGTGAGGAATCAGCTCTCCCAACAAACCTTCTGGTAGGGTTGTGCTAGGAACACCTGGAAGACGCCCGTTTCCAACTAATTCACTGAGCATATGGACATCTGCTCTAACCGTCTGCATCTGTTTGTCGTATTGTGCCCGCTCGGCCTCCGCTTTATCAGCGAACCTAACGACATCCTGAAGCTGCTCGACACCTTTCTCCAACTCTTCAACTTCTTGTCGGCGCTCCTCCGTGTCACGCTTGGCTTTAACGGTGCCGTAGACAGCTCGCTCAATCGTATCCTCTAAACGTACCTCACCTTCTTCGCCCTCGCGATCCATAACCCCTTCCATGATGGCAGGAGCTAATACCTGATAGAAAAAAGCCTGTGCGTAGGACTCTCCAGGCCTCTGCTTGATATCAAGCAATAGCGCACTTTTATCATCGCCATCCCTTTTTTGGAAATCCACCATCTGCTTGAGTGTTGACTGAGGAAGGTTAGCTTTAATCGCTAGCGCATCATGCCACTCATTTCTGCGAGGCCCCGTTACTATTCCCTTTATTGGTTTGCGCGCTGCAGAAAAAGCCGAATTAGACATCAATGTTCTTTTTTCACCCTCGGCTATACCTATTCGGCATAATTCAAGAGCACCGGGATAATAATAGTAGCTCAATGACTCTGTACCCCGATGTCCATACATACCAAACACCCACAGATCTCCGTCTACGTTACCGCCCCCAGAAGTTAAAAAATCTGACTGCGCAACATTCCCTCGTGTGCGAATCAGCTCCACTTGAATATGAGATAAAATCTTAGATGACTTTGGGCTAAATTTTTTCTTGGTTTTCGTTACCAATGTTTGATCACGCGAAAGCACGGCCAGGATAGCCTCAGCAAGCGTGGTTTTCCCACCGCCATTTGTCAAATTTACTGCAGTAGATTGGCCGCGAAAATCGAGACATTCATATCGAAAGTAAGGAGACCACTCAGCACGCTCACTATCACCATGGAAATTTAGTACATTGCTGATCGCAACGCGGTTAATTAGCGCCATTGATTTCAGCCTCCTTCTCTTCTACCTGAGTTACACTTGGTGCAGCTATATTAACTACATTCTTCAAAATATTTTCGACGGGGACACGTAAGGTATGGTTGTAACTTTCAGCGATTTCGTAAGCACCCAATAACGTCTGTTGGTACTCATCTTTTGATGCCTCATACACCAAGCCGGAGCCGCTCATTAAGGTGAGAAATGCCAATACCCTACGTGGAATATCCTGACCCTGTTCAGCATCAAGGATAGTGACTACTTTTGACTCTGCACCTTCACTAATCCCCATTTGACGAATATTTTCAATGTGCTCTTCAACAGCATGCGTCAAGGCTTCTCTGGAAAAAGTTGCATCAATATAGCCAGATACTTCTGACACTCCCCGGCCGGGACGGGTATAAATTAATGACAGGTAAATCATCCATATGTGAAGAAACCAGATTGCAACATCTTCCCGGCGCTCGCCTTCCCTAATCCGTATTTCACTAATTACGCGATCAGTTGTATAAAATTCTGGCGGATCTGCTTCCACACCTCTTGCAAGAATCCAGACACGCCCTGCGGTTGATACTCCCCGCGTGCTGTCATCAAACTCAATTAACTTAAATCCTTGCGGCGACAGAAACTGGTTGAAACGATCCAGTTGATCGATACTGGCACCGCGCAAAATAACCGCCACATCACTTTCCCCTGGGCGCGACCGACGCGTGGATGGCTTATATTCGATTGATCGATATCTGAGTAAGTAATGGTACACTCGGCCGATATCTTCCATTTCCATCAGTCAATTCCTTTGTTTTCAGAGTTCGTGAGTAGCAGGTGAAGCACAACATCATCGCCGCGTAACCTCCCCCCATCAGGCAGCTCTACATTTAGAGCACCTGGAAGCAGAGATACGGCAATCTCAGCCCCTTCTTCTTCAATCCAGTCAGGGGAGGCATAAATGCCTACCAACTGAGGAAGGACATCAATACCGTCAATCATCAACCATCCGTTCTCGACAGCTTTTGTGAGTGACACGGGGCCTTTTTTAAGTGCACTGCTTATTTCTCCCCCGTAGCTATCGAGAAATTGCTGCAAGGGCGAAGGTAGCTCATCGGCGATCTCTTCTTCAAAAACGTAAGTTGTCTCAGACTCCTCCTCTAAGGGAAGACTCAAAATTCCGGTAAAATCACTAGGGGCTGGTGCACCAATCATTGTTGTCCAAGGACCAAGGGCCCTTATACACAGCTCGACAATATTTTCAGCACACGGATAAAACGCTAGTCCTACCGCTGCTTTATCAAATTGAACAGACCCAATAATTTCTCTCTTCTGTGAAACAAGGACAGAGAGCAAACCCTGCAATTTTCGACTTAGTCGCTCAATCGCCTGAAGAATGTCACGAAACGACTGAACTATCGTGTAGGAGGTTATGTCTTCATTTCCAGTTGAATCTACCCAGGAATCAAAGCGTGAAAGCGTATCTGTAAGCATGAATGTTTCATAAGCCTTCTCAACAGACCCTTGCACGCCCTTGAGTACAGCTAAATATTCGTCTTTGCGCTGTCTGAATTCATCAAGTAATTCATCAAGATCCTTGCGTTCCAGAAGTATAGTAATTTCCTTGGAAAACCCTCTGATTTGGGCAATCAGGCCTTCTGCGAGAGCTGGAAGATCTGGAAATGCGCCATATTCAATCGCCTTGATTAGCTTACTGGCGTCTTCATCTGCATAAAGCCACTTATCTGCTGCTTGAGATAACTGAACCGAACGCGATCCTGAAGGAGTAAGTCGGCACCTGTTGCGCGCATTTGTATTACGGGGCCATTCAATCAGTGCAGTTTCTTTCTTCGTGATTAGGCGGTCAAGAGTGCTAGAAACAACACCCTCCTTGAGCGTGACCAGCCTCGTTGAGGTAGCAAGATAGTTGGTGACGAATAGTACGTCTTGCTCATCGATATCGTGACGGGAAACCAGATCATCAACAATCTCAGTCAAAGAGATCCATGCTTCATTAGCTTCTAGGTCTTTTTCATAGAGATATTGGAGCATCTGTGTGGCAACATCGAGCCAAAGTCCATTGGCAGGTCCTGGACGTACTTCTGGCGGGGCATACAACGAAGCTCCTGCTGCCCGATCACAGTCATGTAGGTCAAGCAATCGCGCTGTTGATGCCAACAAGGCAGGCCAATCCATCAATGATCCCCATGCATTATCAATCTAGTTACTAGACGATACATAAACTAGTTGATAGACGCAAGGATTTGACGCAAAATAAACACCATGACGATTTCAACTAACAAAAAATGGGAAGTCCAGAGACGCCTGGAAGAGATAGAACGACACTTGTACTGGACAGGAAGTGTTGGCCGCAACGATTTAATCGATCGATTCGGGATATCTCCGCAACAAGCATCTACTGACATTAAAAACTACCTAGCTCTGGCCTCCAGTGGCGTTATTTTCAATGGTTCTTCTAAGCGCTATCAGCCAACCCCGGCATTCACCCCGATTCTAATCTCGCCATCAGTCGAAAACTATATTGACTGGGCAGAAAACATTAATCACCCGCTTGAGATTGTACCGAGACCACATCGTACTGCCTCTGCTGAGACACTTAGGGATTTATCCCAAGCAATTCATCAAAAACGATCCGTCACAATTCACTATCGTTCAATGACACAACCGAAAGGAGGAGAGCGAAAAATCACACCGCATAGTTTGGTCAGCAATGGCTCCCGGTACCATGTCAGGGCATATTGTCATAAAAGAAAGGATTTTCGTGATTTTGTGCTTGGGCGAATTGCCGCGACCGGTGAACTAGGTACACCGGGGCAGGGGCGTGAACACGATGAGGAATGGCATACGCTTGTTATCGTAAGGATTGGCACTCACCCTGAGCTTACTGCTGACCAGAGAGTAGTTATAGAGGAGGATTATTCAATGATTGACGGTGAGGCCCAAATTAAAATACGCCAAGCCTTGTTATTCTATCTATTTAATCAACTCTCACTAGATGGTAATGAACTCACTCGCTCTGCGGTTAGTCAACAAATAGTGTTATTGAATTCAGAAGTTCGCCAGCTGGTTAAAGTTTAACTTTGTGACTCAGAACCTCAAGGGAACTCAAACATTACATAAGCGATTACCGCCACGTCCGCCCTGAACAGCAAATGTCTTTCTAGGCCAAAATACTACCAAAGGATCACCGACAATAAAACTTGCCGTACGAATTGAATCAGGCCACCACCTTCTGGTGAAATCTACAACAGCCAGGCCCACTGATCACGCTTCTTCCACCGGTATGAGGGCTTACTTGTATCTGGGTGCTGATGCGCTCTTTGAGAGTTGAAACATGCGAAATCACGCCAATCAGTTTACCGTCTTCTTGTAACCCGGCAAGAGTCTCCAGGGCGGTATCCAGCGCGTCCTCATCCAAGGTGCCAAACCCTTCATCCAAAAATAGTGAATCAATCCGGACGTTTTTACTCGCCATGTGGGACAGGCCAAGCGCCAAGGAGAGGCTGACAATAAAACTCTCACCGCCTGACAGGTTTTTGGTTGAGCGGATTTCACCTGCTTGATAACTGTCCACCACATTAAGCTCCAGCGGCTGCCTATCATCTCTGATCAACAGATAGCGATCCGTCATTTTCTGCAATTGTCGGTTTGCATGGCCAACCATCATTTCAAAGGTCAAACCCTGTGCGAAGTTGCGGTATTTCTTGCCATCGGCTGAACCGATCAACTCATGCAGCGTATCCCAACGTGATGATTCACGTTTTTGTGCGTCAATGGCTTTTGCTCGCTCTTGTTGTTTGCACCTCAAATCACTGTTGTCCTTTAGTTTTATCTTGATACTGAGAAGCGTCTCTTGCAGCTCCTTCAGGCTATTTGCGATAGCCTCTAACGCTTGTGCAAGAAGTTCACGAGGTTGATCCGCCACCTGTTTTTGTTGTTCAGTTTTTAGCTGGGTGGTTTTCTCCTGATGCCTTGCATCCAATGCCGTTTGCTCAGTCGCCAACTGCTGGGCTTGCTGTATTAGACTGTTACGCTCATCTTCGGGAAGACAGGCTGCCTGATAATCCGCCTCATCACTGAAACCAAATAGGCCAAGTCGAGTTTGAAATAGTGCTTCCTCAGTTTTCAGTTCCTCTGCTCGGGTAAGCATCGCCTTTTCAATTGTTTCAACACTACTTTTCAGTTTTCCTAGTTCCTGGGTTGCAACATTGAGGCGCTGGCGCGAATCGTCAAGATGCTTATCGCATTGATCGATGAGTGAGGAGAGACGGGACTCTTCATCATCGGGGCTTTTATCACCGAAAAGCGTCTGCCGCTCATGAGTTAAACCATCTCGTTCACGGGTTAAGGCCTCCAGATCACCCCGCTGTTTTTTCAGTTCGCCTTCAAACTGAGTGATTTGCTCGGCTTGATGCTGCGTCCGAAACACTAGGGCGGGGAGTTGCTTTTCAATTTCGGTTTTGTTCCCTTGTTGAGAAAGCCACTGCTCTCGACGTGTGGTTAACTCACTCAGGACATTATCCAACGCATCCAAAGCGAGGTGCTTGATTCCATACTTTGAGAGTTCACGTAGTAACTCGTCCTGAGATTTCTGCACCGTCGCTGCCAACACTGCGAGTTCCTTCTTGGCCCGATCAGCCGCCAACTCGGCAGACTCCTTTTTGTGGCTGGCAGCCTGAGCCTCCCGTTCCAACTGCACGGCGGCTTCTCGTGCCTTTTCCATGGCCTCGCGCATCGTTACAATCGCTTTCTCGATCCTCTCGACGGTCTGTACAACCTTTGATGCACGTTCCAGGTTGTCGTTGTTCTCTTGCTGTAAGCGCGGCAACGCCTTAGTCAATAACTCAAGAACCAACGCTTTTTCACCCTCTTTATCAAAACCATCAATAGCAAGAATGACAGCACCTTCGTGAATCCGAGTCTCTTCTGTCGCAATTTTCTCAGAAATCCCTTTTTTCTGCGTAGAGACTTGCGCCAAATCCTTCAGGTTTTCAGCCTGTTTTATCTTAAAACCAGAAAGTGACTCGTTTGCTTGTTTAAGGTCAGCCCTCACACGATTTAGCGCGGTGGTTGTTTCATCTGGAACAGGGATACTTCCTTCAGCAAAGGGATGCTCCTCAGCACCGCAAAGTGGGCATGATTCACCTTCCTGTAGTTGATGCCGGTGCTCCTCAAAATCCAGTATTTTATTAATTCGAGACAGTCGAGTTTCAAGCTCACTCATCTCTTTTTCAAGGGCTGCTTGTTTTTCAGTTTGTACCTGAACCTGATTAAGCAATGATCCCTTTTGTGTATTCAGTGTTTCATCTTGGTTATTAAGCTCACATAAGGTGCTTTGAAAATCAGTCACTGATTTAATCGACTCGCTGATGCGATTAAGCGCATCTTTTCTCTCTCTTATACTAAAGAGGGAATCACGCCAATCTGAAATTCCTCGGCCTGCTAATATCTGGTTAAGTTCGGTCTGCTGTTGAGCAAGCCTCTCCTGTAGAGTGCTGAACTCTTTTTTAGCAACCTCCAAGCTGGTTGACTGCTCACTCCAGCACTGATGGGCCTCACTCTTTTGAGCTTCAGCAATACTAAGTTCATTGAACTGGTAACGGTGTTTAGCATCCATATCACGGAGTGCATCGAAGCGGGTTCGTATCCCTGCAAGATGTTCAACGAGGTCTTCATCCACTTTGCTTTCGCCAATAGTTTTAAGAACAGCATCGAGCGCCCTTTTTTTTGAATCAAGTTCACGACAATCCTCTCTATTTTTGGTGCGCATACCATCGAGCGTTTTATCGCGCTCTGCAATACTATTCAAAATGCTCTTTATCGAAGTCTCTTTTTCTCCAAATTTGAAATCCAACTCCCGAACCTTGCGGATAACAAGCAGCGCCTCTTTTTGCTCATTTTTCTTCTGAAGCAAATTTTCACTTGCCTGCTTTAAAGTCTCTTCGGTTTTTTGCACTTCAGCTTCTTTTTCTGGAAGCACTTTCTGGCAATCGTTGAGACCTTGGCGATCAGCTTCCTGCCCACGGCGCAGTAAATCGAGACGGGTGTATTCAGCAGCCAACTCTAAGGCCTGCTTAGCACGATCAAGCTTTTCGAGTTCAGGCTTAAATGCCGCTTGATGAGTGAGCAGTTCCTGTTTCTTCCCATCAAGCAAAGCCAGCTCTTTTTCAAGGCCTTCGATACCCTCCAGCCAAGCGATTGCTGCTCTTTTTTGATCCACTTGTTTCGCTAAATCGGTTTCCTGGGGTATCTTCTGCTCCAGGCTTGCTTTCAACTGCTGTTCGTCGTCTTCACTCAGTAGTTGCATCCCATCCAGTTCGGCCTGAAGAATCTCCAGCTTTTTCCCTTCCTCGGCGCGACGTTCATGAACGGACTTGGAAATATGGCTGTAAACCTCTGTTCCGGTCAGTTGTTCAAGAATAGGGGAACGATCACCAGGATCAGCCTGTAGAAAAACATCGAACCCGCCTTGCGCCAACAGCATGGAACGTGTGAAGCGCTCAAAATCCATACCCGTAGTGGCTTCAACCTGTTCAGCGACACCTTTAATTGAAGCCTGCAATATATTCCCTGAGTCAGCCTCAGCCATCTCGTGCTTCGGTGATTGAAGATCCCCGCTAGGCTTTTTGCGTGCCCGGTGCTGGCTCCAGTGACAACGGTACCGCCCGGATTGAGTTTCGAAGGTCACTTCAGAAAAACATTCGCCCGTCTGCTGAGACATGATTTCATTGTCGCTCTTAGTCACCCTACCGAGACGAGGTGTTTGACCGTAGAGCGCCAAACAGATGGCATCGAGAATGGTTGTTTTACCCGCGCCAGTGGGGCCGGTGATGGCAAAAATACCGTTGGATGTATAGGCTGGGTCTGTTAAATCAATCTGCCATTCACCCACGAGTGAATTCAGATTTTTAAACCGTATATTGAGAATTCGCATAACCGTCTCTATTCAGCTCGGGTGTCTTCTTCATGGAGAGAGGTGACTATTTCCTGATAAGCAAGCAGCAGTTCTGGGCGTTGTTCTTCAGGCACCTCGTGAGAATCCAAGCAGCGCTCAAATACATCATTGACATTCAAATCATCAAGCGTTTCGTCATCGTGGATGCGGTTGAGAACACGATCTATGATCCGGTTATTCCTGACGCGAAGCAGCTCCATCTCAGTTTTAGAAATGGCATCTTCCAGGCGTTCACGCAGATCAGCAATGATCTCCTCGCCGTCATAGATAATTTCCAGCCAAGCCTGGTTTTGTGTAACAGAGAGTTCCAAAATTTGAGTAGAGATTTCATCCCAAGAACCTTGTATTCGTGCGAGTCGTTGGAAGAGTGGTACTTTAAGCTGAGTGACTTGTGGAATCTGCGTATCGCTTGCCTCATTGCTGGAAAACTCAACAATGCAAACGCTCTTCTCTTGTTTGGCTTCACCAAAACCCATTGGCAATGGCGAGCCACAGTATCGCATCACCTCTGAACCATTCACCATTTGAGGAACATGCAAGTGTCCCAAGGCAAGATAATCAATACACTCCGGAAAAATAGCCGAAGTCACATGCGCCAGTGATCCAACATAAAGTGGTCGAGTACCATCGCCATCAACCGTTTGTCCGCCTGCGGCAAAAAGATGTCCCATAGCAATAATGGGTAGATCAACGCCTAATGCTTCTTTTACCGATGAGCGCTTCTGCTCGGCCAGCGCTCCCACTTCAGCATAGTGAGCGCGTATGCCCTCAATCAGCTTACGCTCTTTGTCGTCAATGCTTTCACCCGCTTCTGCCTGGCGAATATCCCTATCCCTTAGATAAGGCACCGCACAGACGATGAGTTCTGGAGAGCCATTCTGACTATGCAATAACAGTACTTCATCTTCACGATTTTCCGTGGTTGAACCAATAACATGAACATCAAGCGCACGTAACAGTTCTTTGGGCGCATTTAGAAAGGAAGGTGAGTCGTGATTACCAGCAATCACGATGACATGCCGACAAGGGGAGGCCGCCATACGGCACAAAAATCGATAATAGAGTTTCTGCGCTCGATTGCTTGGGGCCGTTGTATCGAAGACATCGCCAGCCACCAGCAGAATATCTACTTGCTGCTGCTGGATGGTTTCGGCTAGCCAGGATAGGAATGCATCAAATTCCTCGTAGCGCTTTCGGCCGTAGAGTGAGCGGCCTAGATGCCAGTCTGAGGTGTGGAGGATTTTCACAAAAATCTCTCTTTAGAAATTACAAATAGAACAAAACACCGAAGATACGTCGTTTACCCAATATCATATAAATCCTAGGATAAAAATACGCCAACAGGGCGATTTATCACACAATAAAAATAGTTCATACAGAAATCATTGGTGCGTGAAACAAACCCTACCCGGCTGATATTTTGTTGGTTTTTAAATTTGATAACTGAAACTCCTTTCTATCAATAAGCTTGACCTGTCTAACAGAACGTTGATATTTCAAGAATTTATATAGAAAGTATCTTGAAACATGATCTTCATGTGTGGACAAAATAATTTGTCTATCTGAGAACTCATTTCTTAAAAGCTCAACTAATGAAATCATATTAATCTCATCCATCGTCTGAACTGGGTCATCTATTAAGATCGCTCCCAAACCCTGTGAATATACTTTATTTAGTGCCAGATAAAGAGTAATAACTATTGCCGCTATTTGGCCAGAGCTCATAGTATTCAACACATCATGATCGCTATCCCAATTAGCGACAAAGCGAATATTTCTTAGCTCATCACCACCGGTTTTATCCTTTATGAATATGCCGTTCCCTATGCCAGACTGATGGGACTGAAGCACTTTCCCGGAATAAATATAAAACGGTATTTCAATATCTTTTATAAGTCGCTTTTGAAAACGACTTATTGAACTTTTCAAATTACCTCTAAGCTTACTAATTGCTGTTTTCTTTAATTCAATCTGAGAAATTTCAGATTTTAAAACCCCATAGGATTTAATATCACTGGAAATTGATTCCAAATAGAGTTGTCGAATATACTGAGACTTAACATGAACCCTATCATAATCAATGGCATTGAGTAACTTGGGATTGGAGTCGAAGTAAACACTGAACACGCTTTCAAGATTACTTTCCTCATTGGCATCATCGTAACCAGAAGGGCTAACCTGTATTTTTTCAAGCATCCTATCTCTAAGAAGACCAACATTAAGCTCTATTTCAGTAACGGAGTTATTTTCAGGTTTGTAATTTAATAATAAATCTGAATATTCTACACCCTCCTCATTCAACCAAAGCTTTAGCTTTTCAAACCGTTCATTTAGTTGTTGAGCGCGTTCCAATTCAAGAACATGCTCTTTTGTTGTGGGAGCTAGCACTGATGCATATTGGGCGAGGATATTGGAAAACGTTCTAATTTTGTCTTTCAAAAAACTATCTTGCAATCCATGTACACGTCGCGCGTCATCTGACAAAACTGATTTTAGAGCTGATTCTTTCTGATCAATAGCATCAATCAACTGAGCGTCGTCATCAAATGACGACCCACAAAACAAACAATCATTTTTGTTTTCTTGCTTATCTAAGTAAGCCCTTAAATTATTCCTATGATCGAGAAGTTCAAGCACAAGCTTTGAGCTAGATTCATTTCTGAGTCTTCCCTCTACAATTTTCTTTAACTCATCAAGAAATTCTCCTCTAAAACCATAATTTACTAAGCTAAATACTTCTGCTAAAGAGGGTTCGACCAATAATTTATCGAACTTATCAACCCCTAAAAGAGATGAAACCTTCTCTAACAAAATTGATTTTCTAAGATTTTCTTTGAGCTCTTCAAGTTTGGGAAGGTAATGAGAATACGCTATAAATCCTTGCAATACATCGTGTTGCTCTGAAGCTCTGATATATGTCCTTTTACTCAAAAAGAAAGTCCGGTGTTCTACCAAGATTTTTAGTTTCTGAATCTCTGATAGAAAACTGTCTCTTTTTTCAACTGAAAGTAAACTGATAGCCTCTCGATCCCACTCAAACTGGTTAAGTTTCCATTCCAACAAAGGCTTGTATTTCACATTAGGTATTTCATCATCAACAGAAACCTTAATACTTCCTCTTTGCTCCAGGACTTTTCTTTCTCTAATTTTATTTCTTAGAATTTCATTAATTCGTTTTTCAATCAGCTCAACCTTAGATACGGTCTCCTGCATTTCTACTGTATCACCAAAGAGAACTGACAAAGCCTTTGCCCTATCAGTCTCAGTTTTTGATTTTAGGAAATGAGCAGTATCTTCTTGCTCTACATAGTGAAAAAGAGTGAAGTCTCGTTGTAAATTTTGACTATCGACTAATTCATTGAGCTGAGATTGTGTGATCTGCCTTTCGCCCTCCTCCTGAATCAAAAACAGATCCCATAACTTTCTAAAATTAATTATCTTTCTTGCGTCTTTTGGGGTGGGGTTCTTCAATCGCCTTTCTATCTCAATGATTTTCTCACCATTTCTTATCTTAAGCCTTACAAAGCAATCTGAATTATTGTTGTGAGCTACAACAACATCAGAAGGGGTTTGTCGGCTTTCAATGTTGGCCAGCCGCCTGATATCACCCGTTAGTGCAAGCTCAACAGCATCATATACTGTGGTTTTTCCATAACCATTTGGACCATCAAAAACTACCAGCTCATTGCCATTGAAATTTACTGTAAACTTCTCACCAAACAGTTTGAAATTATTAAATACAAGGGTTTCTAATCTATATAAACTACTCATTGATCGACCATTCCAATGCTATCTTCTTATCTATACTCTCAGAACTAAGATCCCCATCGCAGATAAAATCAAATAACTTAATATCCGACTCATCCAAGGAACTCCTGATATAGCCTTCCAAAGCATCAAGCTGATTCACTCTGGGTAAAAAATGTACGAACGGCAGCTTTGTAATTATCCTAATTAACAATGGGTAATAATAATCAGCTCCAAGCGAAGCAGAGACTTTAAATGATTCAAATAATTCACCCGAATTTTCCATAAGTAGTTCATTCAAATGTTCATTTGTATATTCATCATTTAACTTTCCTTTCAGATCAATTAGTTCACGTTTTGAATAGGTAATTACATTTTTTTTGAAGCAATATGGATCTTCTTCAAATTTCAGTAACTGACGATCTGAAACTTTACCGGATTCACTACAGAGGATTAGGGTGCTGTTTTTTCTAAGACTCTCATCAACAAAATCCAATGACTCTAATTTATCCATTAACTCTTCCGCATACTTGTCTAATACTTCATCAATAAAATTATCACTCATGCGCTCACTTTCGAGAATAAGATAGTATTCCTGGTTTTCATTCCCTTCACTAGGAACAGCTACCCGAGCCTTGACCCCATCTAATTCAGCATCAAAAATATGTGTTACAAGTTTGTTTGATTCGCAAAGCCTATTTATGAAATCAAGCATCATTAATCTCTTCCATTGCTGTGCTGCCCCTTATCAAACGAATATTACGTGATACTTGCGTTATTTTTTCTTTATCCAACTGTGGTTCAATTTCATAGTATTTCTCAATATCAACATTTGCTAATTTTGTGTATTCATCTGAAAAACGCTCAATTTCAGGTGCATTTTCATCCCCTGTGATCATTGCAGAAACTTCATATAGTGAACGTATGGCATTACCATTTTCCATAATGGATCTTACCAGCGTTTTCTTTGAGTCTTTAGCTATGGCTGTGGGTAAATAACACTTATTTTTGTTAAAGTAGTGAACCACCCTCTTTTGATAACTATTACAAAATTTATCACTATTCATATCACTAAAAATCCTGAAAAGGTATTGACGAAGGTTTGGTAAGTTGATGTGTTGTGCATTCATTATTGCACTGTCAGCATCTAGATGAAGATGAGGATTAAGATTTTTGAAATAGGCCCATAAGTCTAAGGCAGATAATTCTAATAACACTTTCATAGCAGCATTTAAATTTGACACACTATTTAAATACGCTTCCGCATCATCAGGTGAACACAACTCATCATCATCTAAATATCTCTCAAATGCATCTATGAATTGAAGCTTAAAACTCGAAGCCAGATATGCGTTATCGCTATCCCTAATATTGCTATCAACCACTATAGATAAAATTTCTGAAATCGATATAGGCGATTCATCACCATCATTAAGATTAGAATGCTTTAAAATGATATTCTCATCCAGCTTAGCTAATAGCGAACAAAATATTTTATTTTCAGAATCTTCATTTGATGCAATATCGAGAACATCATGCAGCGTAGAAATTTTACCTTTTACTTTCTGATCAATATCATCAATAGAACAAGCTAATACCCCACCATAATCATACAGTTTAATCCTTTCTACTACTGCTTCTGGCTGAACAGCATCATGAATCCCCGTGACGACTCCAAGAACATCTTCCACATCTACTAAGCGTGCATCTTGATTTTTTGCCTGCCTTATAATTTTTACCTTCTTATCGACTATTGTGTCTTCAGTGAAAGCTTTCTGGATATAGGAATTGGCGAGGTTATCCGTATTATCCAGAATGATTTTATGAACGATCCCCCTAAGCTTTTCTTTGAAGCTATTACCACCAGTCCATCTCAAAGGTTTCCAGGTATGCAAGTAGCCAATAACTGCTGCATTCTCAGGGGTATCAAGTTGTAACAGCATGGCAAAAAGGGCATTTTCATAAGTACTAAAAGCAGTCTTGTTGATTGCTTTTACTTGGTGAAATGATTCAAAACCATTAGGTCCCTTTATATCAAAATCTTCGTGATTCTCTAATATCAGCTCGTAATCCGAGAACTCGAAATTAACATCCTCATTAAGCTTCTCATTTATTAGACATAAAGTATGGTAGAGAGCAATTTTACCTTGGTAGTTAAAGCCACTCCATGTTGCTGACGCATCGTACGACATTTAGAATTCCTAGAAAATTTACTAAAATTGTCAATTTCTGGTTCCCACGGTCTTCCGCGGGAACCCATACCACACATTATCTTTCCACCACCGTATGCATTCCCACGCGGGAGAGACTGTGAAAGCATTCGATTTATATGTTTTTTAAAAACTCATGGCCTCACCTAAGCCCCTATAAGCAATGATCTCTTATTTTTAGAGGCTCAGATATTCCCTGTTTTTTAGTTTTAAGAATACTTTCACAGTCTCGGGAGCATGGGAACGAGGCGTATACCATCTTACTCCGGTGTATATGTAAACCGCTGCACAAAACTCTCCATCACATTGTGCTCTTTAACCTCATCATGAGGGATTAACAGGTATTTCCACTCTTTACCACCATTGGCCAATAGATGCTGACTGGCATTTTCACACCACTTCGCACCTGCTACCGCCTTGGCCAAAATTTCTTTATTCCACTCTCCACTGTCGTCCCTGTGCTGGGTACTCTTGGTTTCTACCATCAACACTTTGTCTGGCATCTCTACGATAAAGTCTGGAACATATTCGGGGGTTTCAATACCTGATTTGTAATAAACCTGAAACTGCCCTTTTGCTGGCTTAAACCACTTTTCGCAATCACGCTCAACAATTACGGAGAAACGGCGCTCGGTATCGGAGTCAAACTTCTGTATGGGATAGAGACATTTGTTGAAATAGCCAAACAACATCTGTTTGATCTTACCTTTCGCCGTTACGGTATCGCGGTAGTTATGCACCGTTTGGCCTTTGGTTGCTGTGTAGGCGCAAGGTTTTAGCAGCGTGAATCCGCTACTTACTTTTACCTCATAACCTGAAGCCTCTTCCCAGAAATTTTCAGCCATTTGAATATGGATCGTCTTTGCCAACAGAGCACGATTACCATCCAATACATTGTTCACTTCATCATCGGATAGATAGCCCCTAAGATGCTCAACCGCCTGGCTTGCCAATTCATAGATCAGGTCAGCATGCTCGTCGTAGGAGATGTCATCGTAATCAACCAGTGCGTGAATGATGTAGTTCTCTGGGCGGGATTCAGCGATACCTACCTGGGCGGTCATCGTCTCCTGCTCGTTGGTCTCCAAACTTTGGATAACAATATCCCGCTCAGCCGGTTGTAGATTCAGATGAGACAGATCCAATGTGAAAGGTTTATAGCCATAACTGACTTCGCCTGTTGGCACAACCACGACACGAGGAATATCAATCGTGTGTTTCACCACCAGCTCGGCTGTTTTGGCAACAATATCATCCAGTGCCACTTGCTCTTCATCTTGCAACAGGGATTGCTGTTTGTCGGTTAACTGTTCGCTCACCGCCTTGACTACAGCCTGTTGCACTTGCTTATTCAGAAACGCTTTGCTGGTAGGGACTTGCTCAGGTTGCTTATGAAATTTATTCATCACTTCCATAACGACTTTGGCGACTTCTGCCTCTGCCACACCATTAAAGACCGGCGCGACATCATCAATTTCAGGCGATGAGTAATCGGTACCTGCACTGCCGACAGGTCTGCTGCCGGTGAAAAAGCTATCGAGCGTTGAAACAACTTCCACGCTCTCTATTGCTTCATCTTCCTCGGGTGCATCCAGAATAATCTGTTTCAAACGTAAGGGGTTATCTGGGTTATTGGCCTCGTCAACGATCTCCTGGAAGCGGTCATGGGCGACGATGCTTAGCCGATCCACCGCACTCACACCCGTGCGTTTTCCATAGGGCAGGCGCAGACCACGGCCAATGGATTGCTCAATCAGGGTACGGGCGTTGGCAGCACGCAAGGGCACGATGGTGTAAAGATTTGTTACGTCCCAGCCTTCTTTAAGCATATTGACGTGAATGACGATCTCAGTCGGCTCATCAACACTCTCCACCGCCAGCAGACGAGTGATCATCTCCTCTTCTGCCGCACCGCTGCGGCTACTATCAACCTGAATGACTTTGCCTTTGTAACGTGCATCAAACACCTCTTCGAGCACCACTTTCAGATCAGCCGCATGGGTGGTGTCACGAGCAATCACCAACATGAAAGGCTTAACCACGGGCAGATCACTCTGACGGGCATAGGTCATCAACTCCACCTTAGTCTGCTCGTGCAGGCGTATGCCATCCATCAATTTGATGCGCTCTACCTCTTCCTTGCTATATTGCGAGGCATCGAAGTTTCGTTGTGTCACTACGGCAGGCTCTTTGACAAAGCCATCATCCATGGCACGGGCCAGTGGATAATCCACCACCACGTTTTTGAATGGCACAGGGCCTTTGTTACTCTCTGTGAAAGGTGTTGCGGTTAGCTCCAGGCCAAAGAGTGGATTCAACTCATTCAATGCACGTACACCGGCACTGGCGCGGTAACGGTGGGACTCATCCATCAACAACACTAAATCAGGCAGCTCAGAGAGATAATTGAAATAACTATCCCCCAAATATTCTGACAAGCGTTTGATACGCGGAGCCTTACCCCCGCGCACTTCTGAATTAATTTTGGAGATATTGAATACATTTACCCGCACCTGAGTCCAGAGATCCCCCATCACCTGAGCACCGCGCTGCTCATAATCATCGCCGGTCACAACATCAGGTGGGTTGGTGGCAAACTCAGCAATGCCTTTAAAGACATACTTGGGGTTGCCGGGGGTAAAGTCTTTAATCAATTTATCGTAAATGGTCAGATTGGGTGCCAGCACAAAGAAATTATTAATCCCGTGAGCCAAGTGCAGGTAGCTGATGAATGCCCCCATCAAACGGGTTTTACCCACACCAGTGGCCAGAGCAAAACAGAGCGATGGAAACTCGCGTTCAAAATCAGCCAGGGTGGAAAACTCTGCTTTTAGCGTATCCAATAAGGCTGGAATATCCCTTTTAGGATCAAGCAAGCGCTTGTCACTCTCCTCTACCGCTTTTGCCAACGCCTCAAGCGATTCGCGCTGTGGCGCACGTAGACTCAAACGGCCCGATACTGCATTGACTACTCGACTACTCATTGGCCTTCTCCAAACAGGTCATCCTGCTCAGGGTCACGCTCCATTTGTGGCAGATTCTCTATATTCAGGCTGTAATCGTCATGCGCCCATTCGCAGCGAGAGAGCACCATTTTGGGAATCTTTTTCATGGTGAGATTAGGAAAGCGATCCGCCTTGCAACGAAAGGCTCCGCAACAGACCAGCAACGAGCGTTCACTACCGACCTCCTCAGACAACGCCTGCAACTGTGCAACAGAAAGGTTTTGCGTAGTGACGTAGATAAAATCCTGCTCAGTAGAATAACCATGATTCCACCACTGAAACTCAGAAGGCTCGTAGCTAAATCCCTCCAGCTTACAAATGGCTTCGGCCAGCATGTTGGGATTGTAGTCTTTGTTGATTACCCAGTTGTTCCACTTATCCTTTTCCAGCAATGAAGGAGCTAGGGAGTAATAACGGAAACCGCCACCGCCTTGCCAATTGACAGCCTTGGATATACCGCCTTGGTCTTCATCATCGATAACTTTTTGTAAACGGGGGATGATGTGAGTATGGCAATGTTCGCCAAGCTCGACCATAATCCAGCGGCGGCTCATTTTATGGGCGACTGCGCCGGTAGTGCCGGAGCCTGCGAAGGAGTCTAAAACCAAATCACCAGGGTTTGTTGCAATTTCCAACATTCGCTTCACTAATCGCTCTGGTTTTGGGGTATCAAAAGCTTTATCCGCTCCAAATAATTTATTGATTTCCTTTTTTGCTTCCTGGTTATGCCCAACTTCAGAGTTAGTCCACCACGTCCATGCACTCACCCCCTTCGCTTCAGATAGGAAGTTTTTGATACGAGGACGTGCGCTTCCATCTTTCCCAAACCATATTCTATTATCTCCTCGTAATTTTTTATATTCAGCCTCAATATTTGACCAGCAACGCTTAGGGGGTGGATCAAACTCAACACCTGAAGGTGAAATAACTTTGTACATTTGATTCGGCCGCCATCCTTGTGCCGTAAAATCAGTAGATGTCCATACCCCTCTCGGATCATTATCGGGATTTTTATAACTTTTCTTTTGATCTTCAGACAGAGGCAATTTATTAAACGAAAGATTGCCGACTGATTTTCCGTACACCAATATGTGATCTTGAGCTGCACCCAAGTAGAGTCGTGATTCTGGTGAAGTACGTTTTTGCCAAACAACATTTGCAAGGAAATTACTGCGACCAAAAATTTCGTCACACAGCACCTTTAAATAGTGTGATTCGTTATCATCTATTGTTATCCATAATGATCCATCATCTGAGAGAATAGTATTAATAATTTCAAGCCTGTCACGCATTAATGACAACCAAATAGAATGCTCCAGACCATCTTCATAATGCTCAAATGCACTACCCGTGTTATACGGCGGATCAATAAACACACACTTCACCTTGCCTGCATACTCCTGCTCCAACGCCTTCAAAGCCAACAGGTTGTCACCAAAGATAAGTTTATTATCAAAGATATCGTTATCCGTCACACGATGACTGGCATGGTAGGACTTTTGGGGATCTTCCAGCAGAATGCGCGGTTCCAGCTTGGGGCGCTTATCTTTACCAATCCAGGTGAGTTCGAGTTTTGTTTTGCTCATGATTAGCTCTCTTACTTAAATCTGTGTAGCGTTGTGTGCAAGGTATCTTGTTAACCGCTGGTTATGCTTATCATTCTCAGCTAACTTGGCCAGCATACCTTTTACATTGTTGTCTTCCGCTTTATCAAAGATATAGATCATCAGTTTATTGACCAACGAAGCGGTGGTACCTATTCTTTTAAACTCGGCATGTGCCATTCCATAGTACCCAGCTTCGTAAACATCAAAACACCCTTGGCGTATCGTATCCATTGGCTCACTGATCAACTTTTTTATTTCATCCTCTGTCAATAAGGCGGTTCCAAATATCTTTCCTTTCATCTGTTTCATCAACACAAATGCCACCACATATACTGCATGGCGATAAACCAACTTTTCTGGGCTATAACTGGAACGCTCATAACCCTTAAGAAGATGACTCACCTCTCTAAACACACGAACAGCATTAATTGCGATAAAGGCGGTTAGTTGCTGATTAAAAATATCCTGATATTCGTTATTTCCTGAGTAAGTAAATAGCTTAGGTTCACTCTTCAACAGCGCAGGAAATCGCACATTCTCAGACAAACAAGCTAGTGCCTTAATCAGCTCGTCGATTTCAAGTACGCTAGCACTGTTAGTAGCATTCAGTTCTGGCCGGTACCGGTAATCGATACCATGCAGTCCCAGCTCTTGCCGTAGCTTCTCCTGCTTATCATCAAGCGCTGCGAAGTTACCAAGATCAACGGGGTTCTGGAGATTACGCGCCTTAGTCACCTGCTGGTGAAAGTCCCCTGAGTCTGAGGCTTTTATCATGGTCAACATGACCCGAGCCGTTTTGATATCAGCCTCTGGGTGCTGCGATGCAAACTCTTCTGCCGAAGCGACTGTTTGCGCCCCATTGATAATCGACAGACCGAGCACTTTGAAATCCTTATATCCACCCTTCGAGCGTTTTGGTTCGATCTTATTACAAACAGCCGTAACACCATTATTCAAATAGACAAAGTTTTCGGGTTTATTTAACAGGGTATTTTTTATTGCCTGGTTGACACCATGCTTACCCGCGCCGATGAAGTAACGAATATTCTTCTGGTAAAGTGCCTTACCATGACTGCGGTGAAGTTCAATCAAGTCATTCACCTTAACCAAACCATAATAAGTAATGCGAGGCTCTTCGACTTTATTATGCTTTTCAAGTCTAATCCGGGTATTTACGGGTTTTACGGCTTGTTCATCCCTTAAATACACCTCTATGCAACCGCCGTCTAAGTAGACCACGTCAGCACACAGACGCTCTTCATTTTCCTGCTGCTCTTCAATAACCTGATTTAATGCTTGCTTTGCGTGTAGGGAAATACCCGCTCCGGTGTAGGCAACCAGAAGCTCAATATTCTCGCAATGATCCAAGGCATTCTCAATATCAGGAAGTATATTATGAAATAGCTCATTGAATGCACCGAAGTCATTATTCAATAGCAACCTTACTCCCTGCGCGAAAGCCTGAGCCTCTTCTTGTGAAAATTGCTCTGTGGCTTTTAGCTTTGACTGAACAAGAAAAAGTGTGCTCTGCTTTTGGTCGTAATAGATGGCATCAATGCCATTATCATTAAAATCGTCAATCACCGCCGCAGCTGAATCTGACGCCGATGCATCACAAACCTTTTGAATAGCAAAAGCACTGAACGCACGGGATAGCTGTTTTTTTCGTTTATCCTCTTCTGACTGAGTTCCAGCCAATACCGGTAGCCTTGAAACAAATCGATCTTGCAGCACTCTCTTCAGGGCTACCATCATTGCAGGTTGTATTGCCGCCACTATTTCACACTCCATCGAATAACAAACAGCTCTTCCAAGTCTGTCTTTTTATTTAACTTACCTTCCAGTGTCTCTATCAAGGCTTCGCGGCGTTCATCTACTTCATCCTGTTTATCAAACAGGTCGCGACGCTGTTTGTTGCGCAGGCTTTCCAATTTGCGTTGCTGTTTTTGCTTGGCCAGTTTTTCATCCAGTGTGGGGGATACTTTGGCCTCTCGGCGTACTTGTCTGATCTCTTTATCTAACTCTTTGATCGAGTATTCCAGCCCTTCTTTGATGTCGTCTGCCCAGTCATCTAATTTATTGACCTCTTGCTCGAAATAACTGAGATTACGTTCATTTACACTTTTGCTGATGTGGTTTCGTGCTTGCTCCAGCATTGCCTGTAATTCTGCACTTACTGTAACCGTTTCGATTGATTTCGTTTGTGCAGGTAGCTGCATCATTTTCTGGGAAACTTCTGCCGGAACAGTTTCTCCGGCATCGGTTTGGGCTGCAAATATTAGGTACTCTTCTGAACGCTCCAGCGACTCGATGGCATAGCGTTGTAGCACTAAAGTGCCAGCCTTACCTTGCAGAGCTTCGATAACAGTAATTTTGGTTTGATGGGCAGCGTAATCAAACTCAACGTGGGCGCTGGGCAGCGCTTTATCTATTGCCTGTTGAATAACCCACTCTCCTAGCGGGTGGGTCAATCGATAGGTATGGGCATGAGCTAATAACGTTTTCTCTGCGCTATGCGAAATACCGCGCTGAATCAGTTGATAACGCCCTTGTGGGATATTATTAACCGATTTTTTTAACTGAAAGCTGTGATCTTCTGTGAGGCTTTCAGCGTCAAAGCAGGCAAACTCTTTTAACTGATGCTGTGTGAGCGCCCAGAACCAGCGTCCAATTTTGTCCAGGCGTTGCTCTGCGGCGTTGAGTTGCATTTTTAGCAGGTCGTGGATATCTTCATCAAAGTTCTCTAGCAGCAGTTGTCGGGTCTGTTGCATTTTTTGGTCAATATCATCTTCAAACTCTTTTTGCAGCGCATCAAAGGCACTGTTTATTTCGTCCGCTGTACGACAGGTATCGTAAATTTGTTGAATACGTTTTTCAAAATCGAGGCCTGATTCAATGCTGCCTAATACATCATCTGATGCACCAAAAACACCTTCAAATAGGTGGAACTTTTCACCCAGCAATTCCAAGACACGTTGATCGGCTTGGTTGGATCGATTGATAAAGTTGATCACCACCACATCGAATTTTTGACCATAACGATGGCAACGGCCAATACGTTGTTCTACCCGCTGCGGATTCCACGGTAGATCGTAATTGATGATGGTGGCACAGAATTGCAGGTTCACCCCTTCAGCAGCTGCCTCGGTGGCGATCATAATTTCCGCATGGCGTTTGAAGTGGTCGATGAGTGCTGTGCGACGATCCACCTGGGATGAGCCAGTGATCTGGTCGCCGCCTTCGTTAACTTGTTTCCATTGCTGGTATATGGCGGTTACTGCTGGTTGATTGTTGGTGCCGCTGAAAGTGACAATAGATTCGGCGTAGCCGTTGGCAGCAAGGAACTCTGCAAGATACGTCTGCGTGCGCCTGGATTCGGTGAATATAATCACCTTGCGCGGCGCACCCATCGTCTCCATCTGTTCAAAGCCTTGCCGAATGGCTATCAATAGTGCATTGGCCTTGCTATCTACATTGATAGCATGTGCTTTTTGGATATAGTGCTCAATCTCGACAATCTCTTCCTCAAGCATGGCTTGGTCGATAACGTTCTCATTTTGATTTTGATCTAAGCACTCACTCAGCGATTCTTCGAGATAACCTTGTTCCAGCGTCTCTTCTGCAACAAACTGAGCTAGAAATTTATCTTCATCCACATGGCCCGTTTGCAGTGCCTGCAAGCGAGTTTTGATGGTTTCCAGGGTATGGCGTACCGCACAGGTACTGGAGGCCAGTAGTTTGCGTAATACCAAACCCGTTAGATGCCGCTGGCGTTTGGGGAGCGCATAGCTCTCATCCTTCTCCAACAACGCGGTTATGCTGCTATAAAGATCTTGTTCTTGGGCTGTTGGGGAAAAAGGTACAGTAATGGTTTTACGTTGGGTGTAACGCACATATTCCAATACATCTTTGCGCAGTGTTCTTTGTACAAAACCTTTGAGGCGGTTTTGTAACTCTGGCAGCGAACGATCTGTTTGTATGTATTGTTGGCGAAAGGCGCGTTCATCACCGAACAGATGTTCGTCAATAATGGATGACAACCCATATAACTCCATTAGCGAATTTTGCAGCGGGGTGGCGGTGAGCAGTAGTTTTTTGCGCCCGGTAAAAGCACGTTTAAGACTTTGCCCCATTTTGTTGCTACTGCGATGGGCATTGCGTAGCTTGTGGGCTTCATCCATCACCACCAGATCCCAAGGCTCGACCAGCAATAGCTCTTCAAGACGTGCGGCATAGTGATAGGAGATAATCACCACGCCTTTGATTGTCAGGGGGTTGTATATGCCTTCTCGTTGCAATGTTCGCCATGTTTTGGCATCTAAAATCTGGAATGGTAGATTGAATTTATCCTGTAGTTCTTGCCCCCACTGGCGACGCAATGATGCGGGGCAGATGATAATCAAGCGACGTTTACGCTCTGCCCAATACTGGGATAACACCAGCCCGGCTTCGATGGTTTTACCCAGGCCCACTTCATCCGCCAGCACCGCGCCCTGACTCAGGGGATTATTAAGCGCAAAAAGTGCTGCGTTGATCTGATGGGGGTTAAGATCGACACTAGCATCAAACAGGGATTGAGATAGGCGATCAACACTCCCCGCCGCATGCTGAATACTCAGTTCATGGGCGTAGTATTTTGCTTGGTAATCGGTAATTGGCCCCACATTACTTCCCTGTTATTTCACTATTGGAGTCGCTATTTCTTTTCTTGTGGTTAGGTGCGAGCGAAATATTATCCACACCGTAAAGCGCAAGGGCATTTCTTAACCACAGTTGATACTCTGCACCTTCCAGACCGTGGTCTTCAGTACAATCCACATTCCAACGCCGGAGCACATAACCGGCAACTGCCGCCCGCACATTTTGCTTGAGCACTCCGTCAACCATGTCGTAATCCAAGGCAATGGTTTCCGGGAATTTTACGTTGTCTGGGTGGGGAACTAACTCCAGCTCAACAATTCTATTCCACTGGTTGTCGTGCTTCAGCTCTTCATGCTCCTGGATGGGGTCATCCAACAACTCTGCCCGAGTAATGCGGGTAATCACAAAATCACCAAATCGTGGCGTTTTGCGATCATACGTCCTCACATGCCAGCGCAAGCCGTTATCTACCAGTACATGAGGCACCACTTGCCGAATAGATGGCCCGGAATTCGGTGAACAATATTCGATCTTTACCACTTTGCGCTGATGAATTGCTCGGGTTATTACGGAAAGCAGGTCTAATTTTGGCTTATTGAGTTTTGACGGAGTTTCACAGGCAATGACCGGCTTTAGCGGGCCAACAAAATCCTCGCCAAACCCTTGAGACAGCGCAGCGAGCACTTGTGACTGATCGTACTCAAACAATGGCTTAAACCGCTTTGCGCGCAGAAAAGACTTGGTTTTTGTGTCATAACCAAGGTTCTGAGGGGCCAGGTCGCAATAGATTTTTATATCGCGTGTAGCCGCCGCCGCCTTGATTCCAAAGCGCTTTATCAAATCACTACGGCCCACATCCCCCAGAAAGTATGCCCGAAAGTCGATATGTAGCAGGCGCTCTCTTTGAGCTTGTTTTATATCCGAAAGAACCACTCCTATCCCCTTTGTTACTACTGAGAATATTTTGCCCCAAAAATGCTCCTTATGCGAATCTTTTTTGTGATTAGTTGTTTTCTGGGTGTTGTCCGCCTGTTTTTTAGGTGCTATGATTTCCATCAAGCTAGAGATGGTCTTTAGCTGCTGTTTAGAGATAGGAGTGTAAATCATGGCTACCAATCCTCCCGCAGGAGATGGACATAGAAATGGTGCAGTTAAGGATCGCTCTCAAACACAAACCCCTTCGGGGCATTACGTCAAACGGGACACCGGTACCGGTCGTTTTATGGATGTAAAAACAACTGACAAAACACCGTTCAAGGGTGTTAGAAAAGAGAAGTAACCGGTGCCCCCAGTAGTTTTAGGGGGCATCACCGGCTAACCAACACAGGAAACTATCTAATGACTAACTGATGTTACGCGCTAACCCCCAATTTTGTTATTATGTTTTGTATGAAAAATACAGATATATTCGACCTTTATACCGATTATTTACTGACGTCATTTAGCGCTACGACTGCGACAGGATTGT
>Ga0316203_1000754_pt1 | contig 31812 bp, 26 predicted proteins | sample 6monrhotite_MG_FD_204940 | JGI IMG/M metagenome (GOLD analysis project Ga0316203, IMG submission 204940) | Microbial mat bacterial communities from mineral coupon in-situ incubated in ocean water Damariscotta River, Maine, United States -... | ecosystem: Environmental > Aquatic > Marine >... | reverse complement strand
TTATTATATGACGGAAAGTCTTATTTTACCTGCGCGGCGAGAGCGTACATTTCCTCGACAAGTCAAACCTAGGCCACAACGATATGCTAGAAATAAAAAGGCCGTTCACCTTAAGTGAACGGCATTACCGCATAAGAGCGGTTTTTTATTCATAATTTATTTTATTCGATACGTTTTTGGATTTTTGCCGCTAAATGAGCTGAATGTTTTGTTACCTCATCTAAATTATCGGCAACAATTTGTTTAGATAATTTACTAATTAATAATTCTCCTACGTCTAGCGCGTTGGATGTTGCAGCGAAGATAAGTAGGTTTTGATCGTTACATCTAATATTTTGGAAAATATTACGGATTTTTAACTTATTACTTTTTAGAAAAGATCTTAAACGTTTTTTGTCGTTTACAGACACATATTCACAAATACGCAATGACGCACTATCAGCAGCATGAACTGTTGGTGTCATAGCAAATGTCGTTGATAATAATGTTGCGATTAAAAGTTTTTTCATGTTGAATCCTTGTTTCTTCTTGCTTTGATTTAGTCTTGTTTTGGATTTGTTGACAAACCAACCTAGTTTAAATCTGTCCATATAGAATGGATAGCCATCCATAAAGATAGATCAGACTGTAAGTGGAACTCATAAATATAAAATAAGACAGTGTTTATTATTCAAATGTTTGAGGTTAATTTCTTTAAATTATTAGGGTACTTTTAGTGTAGTTGTAATTTTATTTTTTGCGAAAAATTATTTTTTAGAAATGTTTTTTACTATATTGATGAATTAAAGGCGAGCTAAAGCTCGCCTTTAATATTTGGAGATTTTATTGGTGTGTATCTTAAACATTAAATCGGAAATGGATCACATCTCCGTCATTGACTAAGTAATCTTTGCCTTCTAGGCGCCATTTACCCGCTTCTTTAGCTCCCGACTCACCATTAAATGTAATGAAATTATCATAGCTTATAACTTCAGCACGAATAAAGCCTTTTTCGAAATCAGTATGTATAACACCTGCCGCTTGTGGTGCTGTTGCATTATTCTTAACAGTCCAAGCACGAACTTCTTTTACACCAGCGGTGAAATAGGTTTGTAAATGGAGTAAAGCATAGCCTGAGTTAATAACACGATTTAAGCCTGGTTCAGTTAGCCCCATTTCTTTCATAAATTCTTCTGCTTCATCTGCATCGAGATCGGCTATTTCACTTTCTATTTCAGCACACACAGGTACTACAATAGCGTCTTCATTTTCAGCAATTTTGCGAACAACATCTAAATAGGGATTGTTTTCAAAACCATCATCATTCACATTGGCGATGTACATTGTTGGTTTTATTGTCAAAAAATTTAAATAAGCAACAGCATCTTTTTCTTCTTTAGATAAATCTAATGAGCGGATCATGTTGCCTTCTTCAACATGGGCGAGTATTTTTTCTAATACAGGTATTTCAAATTTTGCGTCTTTATCTCCACCTTTAGCGCGCTTGGCTTGGCGGGTAATTGCACGTTCTGCAGTATCCATGTCAGCTAAAGCTAACTCAGTATTAATGACTTCAATATCATCTTGTGGATCAATTTTGTTGGCAACATGAATAATATTGTCGTTTTCAAAACAACGAACTACGTGACCAATAGCATCGGTTTCACGAATATTGGCAAGAAATTTATTCCCTAAACCTTCACCTTTTGACGCGCCAGCAACCAAACCAGCAATATCAACGAATTCCATTGTTGTTGCTAAAACACGTTCAGGTTTTACTATTTTTGCGAGTTCATCTAAACGGGGATCGGGCACTGGGACGACACCGGTATTAGGCTCTATTGTACAAAACGGAAAATTGGCAGCATCAATACCAGCTTTAGTTAATGCATTGAATAAGGTTGATTTTCCAACGTTGGGTAAACCAACAATGCCACATTTGAATCCCATAACTTACCTCTGTATTTGTATCTTGTTTTTAAACACAATTTAGTTAATGTTAATTCTTTCACGAATTAAAATTAACTTGCTTTAAATGAATGAAGACGATTTTGCGCTTTTTTTAAGTCATCTTTTAGCCATAGCTCAAAACAACGGGCAGCTTCATCAATTGCTTGTTCAATTAAAATTTGTTCGTTGCTAGGTGCTTTTCCTAGTACATGACCTGTGACTTTATCTCTATGACCAGGATGTCCAATACCTATACGTAATCGATAAAATTCTTTGTTATTAGCCATGGCCGAAATTATATCTCGTAAGCCATTGTGTCCACCATGTCCGCCCCCTAATTTTATTTTACAAATACCGGGCTCAATATCGAGTTCATCATGCGCAACCAGAATATTTTCAACAGGAATACGAAAAAAATTAGCGAGTGGAGCAACAGCTTTACCGCTTCTATTCATAAAGGTTGAAGGAATTAATAAGTGAACCAATTGATCACCAATTAGGCCTTTCCCATAAAGTCCAGAGTATTTTTTGTCAGGGTGAAGCGATATATTGAATTGTTTGGCTAATTGTTCAACAAACCAAACACCTGCATTGTGGCGGGTTTTACTATATTCGGGGCCTGGATTACCCAGACCCACGATAATTTGAATTGTCATCTTATACCCAACCTACTTCAAGATGCGAGTTTCAGGACGACTTAGCGAATCATGATCAAGGCGCATCTTTTTATTCATGGTTGTTCCCTTAAAAATAGATGCATCGATGAACATGGTTTGCTCAGTCGCCCCCGTAGCGCTGGTTTAGAAACGTTTTAAGCTGCGTTATTGATTTTGACAAGGGAATAACCATTATCTTCAATCAATGCCTTACTTAAAGATGTTTCTAATTCCAGCTGAATTCTGCATCTTGAGGTGGCTTGGGTATATACTTAAAGTATCAAATAATTATTCAGCAGATGCTTCTTCTGTTTCAGCATCAGCATCAGTGTCAGCAGCACTAGCACCTTTAGGTGTGTTTGCACTTACAACAGCATGGTCATGCTCTTCGCCTTTGGCTAATTCAATAGAAGTAACACCTTTAGGTAATTTAACATCTGATAAATGAAGAGTATCACCAGCAACTAAACCCGCGATATCTAATTCAATAAATTCAGGTAAGTTATTTGGTAAACAAGCAACATTAATTTCATTAATGTGATGTGCAATCACTGCACCAGTTTTAGTCACAACTTCTTCGTTTAAGAAATGAAGAGGCACATTTGTATGGATTTCTTTTTTCGCATCAACGCGTAAGAAATCTAAATGCATAATCATCGGTTTAAAAGGGTGACGTTGCATGTCTTTAATTAATGCTTCAACTGGTTTGCCGTCAACATTAATTGTTAAAACATGAGAATAAAAGGCTTCTTCTTCTTGAGCGCGAAATACTTTATTGTGCGCTAAAGTTAACGATACAGGTTCTTCACCCGCACCATAAAGAATTGCTGGAACTTTATTGTCGTGACGAAGGCGGCGGCTCGCACCTTTCCCTAAGTCTGTACGAACTTCAGCATCTAAAGTAAATAAATCAATCATTGTTAATACTCTTTTTAAGTAAATTTGTTTGTTAAATATTTGATTAACTAACAAATAATATAAGTTAATTTTTGTGTTGTTTTTTGCGACCAAAAACAACTATGAGACCTTTAATTGACTTGATTTTATAAAACCAAGCTAAAAAGGCGCGCTATAATAGCACTTGCTACTTACATGTATCAATGTTTATATTCATTTTGAATTTAATAATTCATATCTAAATCTTCTTCAAACGCTTTAAATTGTTCACTTGTTAGCAGACCTTTAAGGTATGCTTTGAGTTTTTCATTAAAGTCTTGAGGGATGGTTTTTGTATTCATTGAAATAGGGCTATTAAATGAGGCTATTTTTATTTTACTTAAATCTGGTTGGGTTTCCGCAAAAAATTGCTTAATGCTGTCTTTTTGATAAGTTTCAATTTTGGGTAAACGCATTAAAAAACTCGACTTACGGTTCATCATTCTATTGAATTGTTTAGTTGCTTTTTCTATTTCAAAGTCAGAATAATTAGAGATTTGTTGATCAGACAATATTTCTCTGAGGTTTTGTTCAAAGTAATATTGTTTATCTTCAAGTTGTTCATTTACCTGCTCTTCTAATGCTGTATTTGAAATTTCGCCTGTTTCGCCATATCTAAACATTTGCTCAACACTGCCGGTAGATAATTCATCTAATATAGGTTTTATTACATCAATGTCATCCTTACTTTTTGTTATTAATAATTCCGAAAGTTGTTCTGTTTGTTCAGGTGTCAAATCTAAGGTTTTCTTTAGTTCAGGTGAAATAATGTATTCTTTTTTAGGGATGTTTTTTTTAATAAAATCAGTGGATAAAAATTTAAGTTTTGATTTATGAGTGCTTTCCGTCGAGGTGGCAGTTGTCTTAAATTTACTATTTTGTTGTAATTGTTTTAGGGTGTTTTGTAATTGAGCAATGGTTTCGTTCAATTGTTTATTTTTGGTTTGCAAAGATCCAATGGTTAAATCGATAGCATCGCTTGGTAATACCTCAAAAGCTTTGGTATTGTTTGATTTTGTTGGGTTCTGTGATGTTATGTTTTGTTGGTGGGGTACATGATTACCGGGAAAGTTAATTTGATAAACGCCAACATAATAAGAATATGAAAGGATTAATCCTAATATAAGCCCTGTAAGAAAAAATGAAACGTTACGCATTTTTTTAGTCATTTAATGTCCTTATTATTTATGTTATTTATGATAAGTTAATATTTTTTGACTATTTTATAATATAATAAAAAGCCAAAAATAAAAAAGGATGGCAGTTGCTCATCCTTTATTTGATTATTTTTAATATTTTTATTTAGGCTTTACTTTAAGCATCAAACATAGCTGAAATTGATTCTTCGTTAGATACGCGGCGAATGGCTTCAGAAAGCATCGAACTTAAACTTAATTGACGAACTTTACCCGTAGCAATAATTTCATCACTTAAACCGATAGAGTCGGTAACAATCACTTCATCAATCACTGATTCTCTAATGTTTTTTGCAGCATCGCCTGAAAATACTGGATGTGTAGCATAAGCAAAAATACGATTTGCACCGTGTGCTTTTAACGCTTCTGCCGCTTTAGCTAATGTACCGCCAGTGTCAATCATATCGTCAACGATAATACAGTCTCTACCTTTAACATCACCTATAATGTGCATTACTTGCGCAACATTGGCTTTAGGACGACGTTTATCGATAATAGCAAGGTCTGTGTCATTTAATAATTTAGCAACGGCACGAGCACGAACAACACCACCAATATCAGGTGAAACAACCACTGAATTTTCTAATTTATTTTCTATCATATCTTCAAGTAAGATTGGCGTACCGAAAACATTATCTACGGGAACATCAAAAAATCCTTGAATTTGTTCAGCGTGTAAATCAACTGTTAATACACGGTCAACCCCCACGTTTGACAAAAAGTCAGCAACCACTTTAGCCGTAATCGGTACGCGTGCACTTCTTACGCGGCGATCTTGACGAGCATAGCCAAAATAAGGGATGACCGCGGTAATACGCCCAGCAGATGAACGACGCAAAGCATCAATCATCACGATAAGTTCCATTAAATTATTGTTGGTCGGTGCGCAGGTTGATTGAATAATAAAAACATCAGCTCCGCGAACATTTTCATTTAATTCGACGCTGATCTCGCCATCACTAAAACTACCGACTTTTACATCACCTAACGAAATGTATAGGCGATCTGCAATTTTCTTGGCCAGTTCAGGGGTGGCATTACCCGCAAAGATTTTCATGTCAGGCACGATGAGTTCCTCAGAAACTTTTGACATTAATAATGTACCAACTTCATATAAATAATCACTTTTAATAATGTATTTAACCGATGTGGTTGACGACGCTGAATTTAAAATATTTATATTAAATAAAGTTTAACTTAACTAATATAAATAAAAATCAGCAAATTTACCTATTCTTCAATACCGCTATTTGCTGAACTAGCGGCGATTGATTTAAACCTTTTGCTACAAAAGAATATACCCCTTTAGGCAGCTTTTCTTGCAACAATAACGCCTCCGCTTGTGTATCAAAGCGTGAAAATAAACAAGCACCAGTACCAGTCATTTGAGACGGCGCATATTCTACCAACCAAGCTAGTAACTTGGCAACCTCAGGGTAAAGTTTTGTCGCGATTGATTGACAATCATTATGGCACAATTTTACATCTATTTCTGAAAACGCCAGTTTAGCTGTGTTTCTTGTTAAGCCTTGTGCGTTAAATATTTCAGCCGTAGCGATACTACAATTAGGTTTTGTGACTAAATACCAATACTCTTTTGGGTTGGCGGGCGTTAATTGCTCGCCAACCCCTTGTGCAAAAGCCGCAAAACCATGAATAAAAACAGGTACGTCGGCACCAAGTGATAACCCTAGTTCAGCCAACTTATTAATAGTGAAATTAATGCCCCATAAACAGTTTAGTGCTAATAAGGTTGTCGCAGCATTAGACGAACCACCACCTAAACCACCACCCATCGGTAATTTTTTATCAATTTTTAGCTTCACACCAGCGGATTTTGTAAGGCCAAATTTTATTGCTTCTTTACGTAATAATTGCGCTGCTTTGACAATTAAATTATCCGCAGGATTAACATCACTAAATTTAGTGAGTAATTCAATGTTGCCACTATTATTGGCACTAATAGCTAGCGTGTCGCCATGATCTAAAAACTGAAATAGTGTTTGTAATTCATGGTAACCGTCGGCTCTACGTCCATTAATATGTAAAAATAAATTTAATTTTGCAGGACAGGAAAATTTAATAAAGGGTGCATCAGACATTAATTTATTCTCAAGGTGGTTGTTCTTGGAATGTATAATCACAAAATACTCCACTGATTAATTGCAATTTTAATGGTTAAATCAGCTTGTTTAATCGTTAATTTTGTTGGTAATTGATAACCATTAAATAATTTAAATTTATCATAAGTGATCAGCCATTGCTGCTGATAAAAGTTACTCTGTAAGGTTAACGGTAAGGGGGCATTTTTTTGGTAGCTAAGGAGATCATTTTTTGTATACGCAATACCTTTTAGCCAAAAAGTTAACGCTTGGGTTGGTAACCTCAAACCAGTAAGTTGATAAATCATGGTGTTTAAGTTTTCACCTTGATAGGTTTTTCCGTCTACTTTAATCGTGTGTTTATTGTTGTTACTGTCAACATGTAAAAGGTTGATCCCCAAAAAGGTAGTCAAATCAATTTGCTGTTGTAAAAAATGATGAGTCACACTATTTTTATCTGAAAGCTGATATGACCATTTTAAATTTGCACTTTGGCGTTTTTTATTTTGTTTTTTTATGAATGCAATTTTACCAGAAATACTCCAATGTAATAATTGTTTCATCTGCTTATTTCGTTGATTAATTGTGCCTGCTAAAACAACATTAGACAGATTTTTGTTAATAGTCGGTATCGGAGAATGAGAAGAGCAAGCACTGAGCATTAAGATTAAAAGAAGAATAAAAATAAAAGGTTTAAACATGATGAGATGATCAAAAAAATAAGTAATGCTATTTGAGCATAAAAGCTTTACCTAATTCAATGCTCTTTTATTCTGACTTTAATTCATTACTCTAATAATTGATCTATCTCTACTAATTAACAATATAATTTGTTTATATTGTTAATAACCTTTCATTTAGTGGTTATATTTCGTAAAATCATGTCACTATCTTTTCATCTTATTAGATGAGGTTTAACACTTCGCCCTATGTCGATTGTCGCTGTTGGAATAAATCATAAAACTGCTCCTGTAGCGGTCAGAGAAAAGCTCGCTTTTAACCCTGACAAGCTCAGTTCATCGTTACATGAAATGCTTGAGTTGGTTAAATGTCGCGAAGCCGCAATTTTATCAACCTGTAATCGAACCGAATTATATATTGTTCAAGAAGGGGACTTTTCAACAGTACAATCTAATGTGGTTGCTTGGTTAGAGCAACATCATAATGTGCCTGCGAGTATTATTTCTCCAACGTTATACTGGCACCAAGATAAAAGCGCCGTGAATCACATGATGCGTGTAGCTTGCGGGTTAGACTCATTAGTATTGGGCGAACCACAAATTTTAGGGCAAATGAAACAAGCTTATAGCCAAGCAAAAGCAGCAGGATCGATGTCTTTGGTGATGGAACGCTTATTTCAACGCACTTTTGGGGTGGCTAAGCAAGTTCGTACTGAAACAGAAATTGGTGCTAATGCTGTATCGGTAGCCTTCGCAGCCGTTAATTTGGCAAAGCATATTTTTGGCAAACTCAATAAATCAAAAGTACTTTTGGTTGGCGCAGGTGAAACAATTGAATTAGTTGCTAAACATTTATATGAAAACAATGTTGGCAAAATAACCGTTGCCAATAGAACCTTATCTCGAGCTGAAAAAATGGCCACCGAAATCGGTGCAGACGTTATTACCTTAGCGCAAATTCCAGAACATATGGCAGATGCCGATATTGTTATCAGCTCTACTGGTAGTACTTTGCCCTTAATTGGTAAAGGCATGGTTGAAAAAGCATTAAATATGCGTAAACGCCAGCCCATTTTTATGGTTGATTTAGCCGTTCCTCGTGATATTGAAGAACAAGTTGACGAACTTGAAGATGTGTTTTTATATACGGTTGATGATTTACAAGGCATAATTGCCAAAAATTTGGACAATCGTCGTAAAGCTGCAGTGCAGGCTGAAAGTATTGTAAAAACTCAAACAGACAGTTTTATGGCGTGGTTGCGCGGATTAAACACCCAAGATGCGGTAGTTGCTTATCGTAATCAATGTTTAACAAATCGTGATGTCTTATTAGAAAAAGCGCTTAAGCAATTGCAAAATGGTAAAGATCCTGAAGTAATTATCGGACAACTAGCAACGCAATTAACCAATAAATTTATGCATGCACCTACCAATGCTTTACAATCAGCCGCCCAAGGTGGAGAACTTGATCGTTTGGTCTATTTGCATGATATTTTTGATCTTAATAAAAAAGATTAACTCCAATTAATAACTAATAAAGAATGCTTAATGAATAAAACTGTTTATCAAAAACTTGAAGGCTTAGTAGAGCGTTTTGAAGAAGTTCAGGCACTATTGTCTGATCCTGAAACTATTTCTGATCAAGAAAAGTTTATCGCACTTTCCAAAGAATTTTCACAACTTGAAGTCGTCACAAATGCTTTTAATGCATACCAAGAAGCTGAAAACGATTTTTCTGAAGCAGAAAGTATGCTTAAAGATGACGATCCCGATATGCGGGAAATGGGACAAGAAGAATTTAAAAACGCCAAAAATGCGATAGAAAAACTTGAAGACGAATTGCAAATTTTATTATTACCAACAGATCCAAATGACAATAACAACTGCTTTGTTGAAATTAGAGCTGGTGCGGGTGGTGATGAAGCGGCTATTTTTGCAGGCGATTTATTCAGAATGTACAGTCGTTATGCTGAAAAGCAAGGCTGGAAAATAGAACTTATGAACAGCAATAGTAGCGAGCAGGGCGGCTATAAAGAACTGATCGTCAAAATTAATGGTGATGGTGTTTACGGACAAATGAAATTTGAATCAGGCGGTCATCGTGTGCAGCGTGTTCCTGAAACTGAATCTCAAGGTAGAGTACATACCTCAGCTTGTACTGTAGTTGTTATGCCTGAAATTCCAGAATCTCAAGCCATTGAAATTAATAAAGCCGATTTACGCATCGATACTTTTCGCGCATCAGGTGCGGGTGGTCAGCATGTAAATAAAACAGATTCAGCCATTCGTATTACTCATATTCCCACTGGCGTAGTTGTTGAGTGTCAAGATCAACGTTCTCAGCATAAAAATCGCGCGCAAGCTATGTCAGTATTGCAAGCAAGATTACAAGCGGCTGAAGATGATAAACGCCGCAGCGAAGAAGAGTCATCTCGCCGTAATTTAGTGGCTAGTGGTGATCGCTCTGAGCGAATACGCACGTATAATTTCCCACAAGGTAGAATGAGTGATCATCGCATCAACTTAACCTTATATCGCTTAAATGAAATTATGGAAGGTAACTTACAATTAGTGCTAGAACCTATTATGCAAGAAAACCAAGCTGATTTATTAGCAGCTTTGGCTGAAAATAATTAATTTTGAGTGATGTCAAACAACAAACTTGTTCAATAGCCTCGGTTATTGAACAAGCGACCATTGTTTTAGGTAATGTTTCAGACAGTGCCAAACTTGACGCACAATTATTATTAGCTTTTGTGTTAACTCAAAATATCACTTATTTATTAACTTGGCCTGAAAAACATATTTCGCCTGCTGAATTGTTAACGATTAAACAATTATTAATTCGTCGCCTTAATGGAGAGCCAATCGCTTATATTTTAGGTGAAAAAGAATTTTGGTCGTTGCCGTTAAAAGTATCGCCAGCAACACTCATTCCTCGCCCCGATACTGAAATATTAGTTGAACAAGTGTTATCACTTTTTACAGACGAGAGCACTGATACAAAACAAACAATTCAATGTTTAGATTTAGGCACAGGCACAGGGGCTATTGCCTTAGCGTTAGCGTCAGAATATAAACATTGGCTAATAGAAGCTGTTGATTTTAATCAACAAGCGGTTGACTTAGCCCAATACAATGCCCAACAATTAAATTTATCTCATGTCACTATTTATCAAAGTAATTGGTTTGCTCAAATTGATGAACAAAAACGTTTTGATGTTATTGTGTCTAATCCCCCGTATATTGATGAAAATGACCCGCATTTAAACGCAGGCGACGTGCGCTTTGAACCAAAATCAGCACTCGTTGCTAGCAATGAAGGTTTAAGTGATATTATTTTGATCGCACAACAAGCGAGAAAATTTTTAAAAGACAACGGATATTTATTGTTCGAGCATGGCTACCAACAAGCGCAAGCTGTTCAGCAAATATTAACCAATTTAGGGTATAAAAACATAATTACGTTAAAAGATCTTGCCAAGAACGATCGTGTTACACAAGCAACATGGCTTAATAATGGGTAAATATTAAGCTAAAGAATTAAACAAACAACAAAATAACAAAAAAGGAAAACACATGCTCAAACATCTACACATGACCATAGCCATTATCAGCGTTGCGCTTCTTACATTACGCTTTATTTGGTTGTTATTAGGTTCAAACAAGTTACAGCAAAAGTGGGTGAAAATACTCCCGCATATTGTTGACACTATCTTACTCGCTTTGGGTATAGCTTTAGCCATACAACTGAGTATTAATCCTTTCGAACAATATTGGTTTGCAGAAAAATTATTGGCGGTTATCGCTTATATATTGACGGGGTATTATACCTTGAAAATAGCCCGCAATCGCATGATGCAAATTATTGGTTATTTAGGCGCAATAGGTTGGGTAATGTTGATCGTACGTTTAGCGATAACAAAAACGCCATTGTTTTAACGTAGTTGGTATTTATATGCAAGGTAATGTTATGAAGGGTCATGTGAGGGTATTCACTCTTATTACCCTAATTACTACCCTAATTATTAATGCACTATTAACTCTTTATTAAGTTAACTTTTACTGTCGATGAAATGAGAATGATATTTAATAAAATCAATAAGTAAAGATAGTGTTCAGCCAAAATATAAACTATTATTAAGGCTATGTTGTACACAACTGTTGCTAAATAAAATTTATTGTAGGTTGTCACGAGTGAAACGAGGCACAACAAAGCATAATAAGCTTACCTTGTCGCGGCAGGACAATATGCTCCTGCATTGTCTAATAAATTACATCCTTGTAACGTAAGCAGCGACCTACAAAGTGATTTAAAATCAAACAATTATATATTTAGCAACAACTAAAGGGAACATAGCCATTATTAAAAACAATATCGAAGACACTTTAAACTGTTATAAGATAGGTTTGATTTTTTGGTGATTAGCTAACTTCAATTTTGTGAGGATATATGGTTAAAGGGGCGCCATTCATTAAGGCTGTAGCACCATCCATAAAATCAGTCATCAGTTATACTGGTGCTACTGCGTTTGTGATTACACTATTCGCGATTTATTTAGCTTTTCAGCTTCAACAAAATAATAATCAGTTAAACAAGGCAGAAAAAGAACGTTATCAATTAACCATTATCACTGACGAAATAAAAGACAGTTCAGATATTTTAACAATCTTTAATATGTTCTATGCGCTTACAGGGGATGTTAAATATAAAAGCACTTATAAAAACATTCAAAACATTAGACATGGTTTAGCGCAAAAACCTAAAGATTATTCAAATTTATATTGGTTTTTATCAAAAACTGAACAAGCAAAACATCATCCTTTGCAAGCCAAACAAACATTACATACCCTATTGGCATCGTTAAATTTTTCACTAGTGGAGAAAAAATTACTAGATGAGGCTGAACTAACAGCAAATAAACTTGAAAAAATAGAACTAGCTAGTATAAAACTCATTGATAATGCTAATAAAAAAACAAATCTTAATCAGCTAACCAACAGCACAAGTAAAATTTCGTCTGTACAGCAACAGGCTATTGATTTACTTACCTCAAGTAAATATTTTGACCTAAAACAACAATTAATGTTACCAATTGATGAGTTTTTAGAATCTTTGGCACAACGTACTCAAAGTAATATTACGCGCATAACTCAACGTCAGTTTATTTTACAAATAGGTTTTCTTAGCGTTTTAATTGCCAGCTTTTTTATCTATTTATATTTATATTTTTTTATTAGAAAAAATATAACTGAACCCGTATTAGCCTTAAGCCAACAACTGAATTTATTAAAACACAATAAAAATATAGAACCCGATAAATCCTTACCTAAAACTCATGAAATTGGGCTTTTAGTCACTACGTTTTATCAATGGCATGATGAAATTCAAGCGCAAAAATTGAAACTAAAACTTGCGTTACAAAGCAGTGAACAGTTCTGGTTTGAATATAATCTTATAACCAATCGAGAGAATGTTGATGAAACATTGCATAAAAAACTGGGCTTTAACCCTGTTACATCTTCTGATAATAAATACATTTTGCAAGAATTTATTCATCCGCATGATTTACCCAAAATTGAAGCGAGTCTTGAACAATGCCGGCAAGGCAAAAGCTCATTAGATATTACTTACCGTCGAAAAACGGCAGAGGGTGGTTGGTTATGGATGCGCACTATCGGCAATATATCTGAATTTACTGAAGATCAAAACGCTAAAATACTCAGTGGTGTACATCAAGATATATCTGCTGAACATACCTTACAATTTAAAGAAAAATTACACCATCACATTATCGAACAATTATTACATAATACCCCATTACCTAAAATGTTTACAAAGTTGTGCCAAGAGTTCGACTTTAATTACGACCTCAGAAATGTGCTTTTGTTAGATTTTGATGAGGTAAAACAAGTATATATTAAAAATTGCCAGTTTAAATTATCACAACGAGTCAGTAACTATGTTGTTGATTTATTAAATCATAAAAAAGAAGAGCTAACATTACTCTGTCGTAATAAACCTCAGGGTATAGTACTCACTTACCAACACCCGCTATTTAATTCCCCTAAAATTAGAGATTATTTTGAAAATCATGCGCTTGCCAGTGTTTATATTAATTATTTAAAAAACAATAAATTGTTAATCGTTTTTTCTAACCAAGTTATTAGCCCAAATAGTCCTAAGTTTGCACTTTTAACCTTTGTTGCTGATAAATTTGCTTTTATTTTAAACGAATACGAAAACAGAAGGAATTTACGAATAGCTCAAGACGTTTTTGAACAATCCCATGAGTCGATATTGGTTACTGATAAAAATAGTAATGTGATCGCAATTAATCAAACTTTTTCAGAAATGACGGGTTATAACCAAGAAGACGTTTTAGGTAAAACACCCAAAATATTGAAGTCAGGATTACACGACAGTTTATTTTATAAAAATTTATGGCAGTCGGTTAATACGAAAGGCTATTGGCATGGTAGTTTTTGGAATAAAAAGAAGAATGGCGAGTTATTTGCTACCACCACAACGATTTCTAAAGTATTTGATGAAAGCCATAATGTGCAAAATTATCTTGCTATTTTTAGTGATGAGACCCAAGTAATAAAACAACAAGAAGAAATTGAATTTATAGCGCATTTTGATCGTTTAACAAAATTACCGAATAGAACATTAGTGTCTGATAGATTTGAGCAATTAACAAAATCATTAAAACGGTCGCAGGGAAAAATCGCCGTTTGCTTTTTAGATTTAGATAATTTTAAAGTGGTTAATGATGAGTTTGGTCATGATATTGGCGATGAATTATTAATTAAAGTGGTTAAACGTATTAACGAACATTTACGAGATACGGATACACTTTCACGCCAAGGTGGCGATGAGTTTTTACTGCTTTTGAACGACTTATCTTCGATGGAGCATTGCCTAGATATATTGCAACGCATTAAAAATTGTGTTGCCGAGCCATTTAACTGTCAACATGCTATTTGCCATATTTCCACTTCTATTGGCGTTACCATGTACCCTAATGATGCTCAAGATTTAGACACGTTAATTAGGCACGCCAATCATGCGATGTATCAAACCAAAATGAAAGGCAAAAACGATATTTCATTTTATGATATCACTAAAGAAGAAAGTGAGCGTGTAAGTCATAGTAAATTAGTTGAGTTAACACAAGCTTTTACTGATTCACAATTAATGCTTTACTATCAACCTAAAGTGAATTTAAAAAATGGTAACATCATTGGTGCAGAGGCGTTAATTCGTTGGCAACATCCCAATAAAGGTGTGTTGGCACCTGCATTATTTTTACCAATTATGGAAAACACGCCGTTAGAAATAGAAGTCGGCTTTTGGGTTATAAAACAAGGGTTACAGCAACTTACTTTATGGCAGCAAGATTATAAAAACTTTAAATTAAGTGTCAATGTTTCATCAGCTTTACTTTTGCAAGCTAATTTTATCGACGAATTAAAAAATTATTTATTTCAATATCCGTTGTTAAATACTCAAAACTTTCAATTAGAAATTTTAGAAAGCAGTGCGTTAGGCGATTTAAATAAAATAATTAAAGTGATCCATCAATGTCGAGAGTTACTTAATATTGAAGTAGCACTTGACGATTTTGGTACAGGTTATTCAACGCTAACGCATTTACGACGGTTAGCGGTAAATGAATTAAAAATTGATCAATCTTTCATTTTTAATTGCCTCAACGATATTGACGATTACTATATTGTTGATGGTATTTTAAAGTTCTCAGAGGTGTTTAACTGTGCAGTTATCGCCGAAGGTGTTGAAACAATTGAGCATGGAAAATTATTACTATTAATGGGCATTGAACATGCACAAGGCTACGCAATCGCTAAACCCATGTCGGTAACTAACTTTGAACAGTGGTTTACTCATTATCAACCCTGCGAATCGTGGCTTGCGTTGAATAAAAAAATCGAAAAGTGTGAAAATAATTTAATACTAGAGATGCTTTTTGGTATTGAATATTGGCGGATTGAGTTAATTAAAGCCCTTGAACTGGAAATGTTTGATAATACTCAGTGGCCAAATATTAATTTTAATCAATCTCACTGTCGTTTATGGTTAAATGCAGCTAAAAAACAAAAGAGTTTATCAAATTTGTTGTTTAATCAGTTAGAAAACAAGCTTGAGGATGTGTATCTACTCGCGAATGAACTCAAAGATTTATATCAACAAGTGGACAAAGTATCAATAACATCTCAGTTGTCAACCTTTACACGAAAGGTAGATGAAATTTTAGTGATGTTAAAACACCCAAGTGACTGAACCGATACTATTTGAACAACAATGAGTTTAGTTTTTAGTTGAATCTTTTGAAATTTTTTGTGAAGGTGAAAAATCAAAAATCAAAAATCAAAAATCAAAAATCAAAAATCAAAAATCAAAAATCAAAAATCAAGCACAAAGCATAAAACAAAACAACAAACAGCAATAATAACGGTTATAAACGTCACAAACCTAAATAAATAATGATTACTGTATTTTGTTGGGGAATTTTTAGCTAAAATAGCGAAAAGTTTTAAGTGGTTTATTAATTTCCCCGCTTTTATAAATTCTTAATGTTGTCACTTTAATTTAGCTGTTTATGAATCCATTATTATTATCTGAAATATCTACCGATAACGTTGACCCGTTAAAAGCGTTATTGCTTTTAGAAGAGTATATTTTTGAGCAAAAATCTCTTTTACCTGATCAGTTTGAACAACTGGTAGCACAATGCCAGTTAGCACTTAACGCTTCTGATAGCGATGTTATTAGTGATCTCGATAGCGATCAAAACGTACTTGAAATTAACCTAGATGCAAAGGCAAATATTAATTCAGATCTCGAAAGCTTTATCGAGAATGAACAAGAAGACGCTTTACAACAAATAGAACGATTTCTTGATTGTGTTTTTATTGATCTTCTGTTGGTTGATGAAAAGCAAACACAGTGGAATATTGACACTTATTTGTTGTCTAATTCTATCGCTCAACGCCAAATAGCTCCTGCCTTAAAAGTTATTTTGATACAACAACTTGCTCAACGTTGTGGTTTACAATGTGATGTCGTTTTTATTCCCGAAACATTAATGGTTCGGCTTGTTTGTGATCATGATTATGCGGTGATTTTCGAACCGGTAACGGGTGAAGCACTTGATTGGCCAACCCTTTATGAGAAAATGACCGATATTGAAGGTGATCCAGAAAGTATTTCACTTGAAGGTGAAAGCACTAAAGTGTTATTGCGTAATTACCTAATTAGTTTAAAAAATGCCTTAATTGCGCATAAGCAATTTCAGCCCGCGTTACGATGTGTTGATGTGCTGTTAGCCATGAAACCCAATGATCCTATTGAACGTCGCGATCGAGGATTTTTATTACATCAACTTGATTGTTTTAAAGTGGCGTACGACGACTACCGTTATTTTGTTGAACAATGCCCAGAAGATCCTGCGGCGCAATTGTTAAAAATTCAGTTAGATAATATTCATATTTCCGATATAATTTTACACTAACACACCCGCAACCCTATAAAACCTTATAGCGCAGTATTTTTACTACGCTATAGAGTTTTGTAGTTAAAAATTAAAGTGTTGCTGCTTTCATCCGCTTTACAAAGTCAGATAATTCAAGCAACATTTGTTGTTCATCCGCTAAATTATTTTCAATAATTTTTACTACCGCTGAGCCACTAATTGCACCTTTTGCACCCGCGCTGATCGCCTCTTTTACTTGGCTGGGTTGTGAAATACCAAAACCGAGTACACAAGGTGCAGCGTTATATTCAGCTAAAGTATCCAGTAAATGGGTTGCTGGCATTTCAGCACTCGTTTCAGCGCCGGTAACACCTGCGCGACTTAATACATAAGTGTAACCGCGACAATGGCTAGCAACTTCGCGTAAAGTATCATCACTTGCATTTGGGGGCGCGATAAAAATAGGGGCAACAGCATATTTTAACGCGGCTTCTCTAAACGGTTTACTCTCACGTATTGGTAAATCAGCAATTAATACCGAATCTACACCAACAGCCGCCATATCTTCATAAAACTTATCAATACCGCGGGCAAATACTAAGTTACCATAAAGTAATAAACCGATAGGGATGTTGGGTGCATAAGCGCGCACTTTGGCTAATATTTCAATGCAAGTGTTTGAATTAATGCCTGATTTTAATGCCCGTAATGCCGCTTGTTGAATGGTAATACCATCGGCGCTTGGATCAGAAAAGGGTATACCTAATTCAAGCGCATCTGCACCGGCATCTATTAAAGTTTTAATAATTTCAAAGGATTGTTCTGCATTCGGATCACCAATGGTGACAAAGGGAATAAACGCTCCTTGTTTTTTCTCGGCTAATTGAGCAAAGGTGTGTTGATAACGAGCACCTACTTGCAGGTTAGCCTGAGTATTGGTTGTTTGGTTTAATTGGCTCATTACGCTTCTCCTCGGTGTTTAACTCGTGGTGCAGTATCAGGATCTGAGTTGACATCTTCAGGACAAAGTAGGGCGTTTACGTGAGCAAGATCTTTGTCGCCTCGGCCTGATAAATTGACTAAATAAATTGTTTCTTCGGTAGCTGCTTCTGCCATTTTTAAAGCTTGAGCGAGTGCATGCGATGATTCTAACGCAGGAATAATGCCTTCATTTTTAGCTAATGCCTGAAATGCTGCTAAGGCTTCATCATCGTTAATGGGCACATATTGCGCTCGTCCAGTATCTTTTAAATAGGCGTGTTGAGGCCCAACCGCAGGGTAGTCTAAACCTGCAGAAACAGAGTACGATTCTTCAATTTGACCAAACTCATCTTGCATGATGTAAGTATAATTACCGTGCAACATACCCTTTGTGCCTGCAACTAAAGTGGCACCATGTTGGTTAGTGTTAATACCTTTACCACCCGCTTCAACACCAATTAATTTAACGCCATCGTCTTTAATAAAATCGTTGAACATGCCAATGGCGTTTGAGCCACCGCCAACACAAGCAATCACATAATCAGGTAAACGTCCTTCTTCTTCAAGAAATTGTGCTCGGGCTTCTTCGCCGATCATTTTTTGAAATTCTCTAACAATTGTTGGAAAAGGATGTGGCCCTGCGGCGGTGCCTAATAAGTAATGCGCTTTTTCATAATTACCTGACCAGTCACGTAAAGCCTCGTTTACGGCATCTTTTAATGTGCCCGAACCTGCAGTAACTGGAATAACTTCAGCGCCCATTAATTGCATTCTAAATACATTCGGTTGTTGACGGGCACAGTCAACAGCGCCCATATACACTTTACATTTTAAACCTAATAATGAGCAGGCAATTGCGGTAGCAACACCGTGTTGACCAGCGCCTGTTTCGGCAATGATTTCAGTTTTGCCCATACGTTTTGCTAATAACGCTTGCCCTAATACTTGATTCGTTTTATGCGCGCCACCGTGCAGTAAATCTTCACGCTTTAAATAAATTTTGGCGAGTGGATTTTTAACAATATTACGACAACAAGTTAGTGGTGTTGGCCGACCCGCGTATTTACTGAGTAAATTATTAAACTCAGTTAAAAACGCTTCATCGGTTTGTGATTCTATAAAAGCTTGTTCAAGTTGTTCTAATGCGGGCACTAACAATTCGCCTACATACATACCACCAAATTCACCGAAATAAGCGGGAAGTGTTGTTTTGTTTGTTTGTTTTGCTGATGTATTTGTCATGATCAGTAATTCCGTATTTGCGCGAAAACTTGGTTAAGTTTTTCGCTACTTTTAATACCAGGGCTCGATTCAACACCAGAGTTGAGATCTAAGCCAAATAATTCGTGCTCTGTTAATTGTTGCAGCGCAGAGTTAAGGTTTTCTTGATTTAAACCGCCCGCTAAAAAACAAGTTGATAAGGGTTGAGTTGCTTCATTTAACACTCGCCAGTTAAAGGCTTGGCCACTACCTGCATTTTTTCCATCCAATACATAATAATCGGCTTGCACGCTAAATTCAGTTAATTGACTGTCTACGGCAATGGCTTTCCAGATTTGGCAGTTTTTGATCTCTGCTTGGACAAATTGCTGTTGCAAGTTATCAATATAGCTTTGATCTTCATCACCGTGTAACTGCACCGCAACTAAATTCAATGACTTTACTAAATCAACAATATCAGTACGTTTGTGATTAACAAATACGCCAACATAATGAAGGCTTGGTACTTGCTCTACAATTTCTTGTGCTTGTTCTTTGCTGACAGTACGTGGTGATTTTTCCGCAAAAATTAAACCGCCGAATTGTGCGCCAGCCGTAACCGCAGCTTGTGCATAGTCAGCTTTAGTTAAACCACACACTTTGTTGTTACCGTAAATAAGTTTGCGACAGGCAAGATCAATGTCGTCTTCAGCCATAATTGAACTACCGACTAAAAAGCCACTCACCGCTGGCGCTAATTCTCGTACTTGCTCATTGGTATAAATACCTGATTCTGAAATTAAAATGCATTCGTCAGGCAAGGTTGGTGCAAATTCAAAGGTGCGGCTAATATCGGTTGATAAATCCCTTAAGTTACGGTTATTAATACCGATCATTTTCGCGTTCAATTTAATAGCACGATCACGTTCTTCTTCATTCGATATCTCGGTTAATACTGCTAAATTATAGCGATCGGCAACAGTAGCAAGCTCTGTATATTGGTCATCTGTTAATACACTGAGCATTAATAATATTGCATCAGCACCGTAATAACGTGCTAAATAGACTTGATACACATCGACAAAAAAGTCTTTATTTAACACAGGGCAACTAACCGTGTTGGCGACTATTTTTAAATAGTCATACGTGCCTTGAAAGTATTTTTCATCGGTTAACACTGAAATAGCCGCGGCGTATTTATCATAAATTTGGCAAATGCTTTTAACATCAAAATCAGGGCGAATTAAGCCCTTTGACGGTGAAGCTTTTTTACATTCTAAAATAAACCCCGCATAAGGTTTTTCTTTTGTACGGGTAAGCGCCGCGTACATGTTTTTGCTACTTGGTTTTAGCTCATTGATAAAATTCTCAAGTGGGAAGCTTTGTTTTAATGTGGCGATTTCAAGTCGTTTATCGCAGACTATTTTTTCTAAAATATTACTCATTTTTTAAGATCCGAACCTTGTGAAACACTCACTAATTTTTCTAAAGTAGTTAATGCGCGGCCTGACATTAATACGTCGCTGGCAAATTGTGCCGCCGCTTTTAAGTTATCGGCTTTATCATGTAAATAAAGTAACGCTGCACAGTTAATAATTACTGCCGCATTGTGCGCAGATTCGCCATTACCTGATAAAATCGCCTTAATAATATTGGCATTTTCTTGTGGTGTGCCGCCTTTAATCGCTTCGAGATCATAGCTTGCTAAACCAAAATCGGCAGGAGTGATTGTTTTTTCAACTAATTTGCCATCACGAATTTCTGTAACTTGAGTTTGTCCATGTAGCGCAATTTCATCTAAGCCACTGCCGTGCACAACCCAAGCACGTTCAACACCGGTTAGTAATAGTGTTTGTGCCATGGTATTAATTAATTCAGGCGTATATACGCCTAACAGCATAGTTTTTGGCTGCGCGGGATTAACCAATGGTCCTAAAATATTAAACAAGGTGCGAATACCTAACGCTTTGCGCACGGGCGCGGCGTGTTTAAAACCGGCGTGGTAAGCGGGGGCGAATAAAAAGCAAATATTAGCTTGTTCAATACATTTACTCGCTGTTGCTGGTGACATTGTTAAATTTACGCCAAAGGCTTCTAATAAATCGGCTGATCCCGACATACTCGAAACGCTTCGGTTACCATGTTTTGCCATTTTTAAACCACAGGCCGCAGCTAAAATAGCGGCGGTGGTGGAAATATTAATGGTGTTGGCGCCATCACCCCCTGTGCCGACACAATCAGCAACGTGTGTTGGTTGCTGAGGAAAGGCGGTAGCGCCCGCTCTGACCGCAATAGCAGCCCCTGCAATTTCACTTGGGCTTTCACCTTTTATTTTTAAGGCAGTTAATACGGCCGCTAATAATTCTGGAGCAATTTCACCTTTGATCATTTGCTTAAAAAATTGTTCAGCTTGTGCTTGCGATAAAGACTTACCTGCAACGAGTATTTCTAAAAGCGAGGACTTAAGTGATTTAGTCATGTTGCGCTCCTTGAAGGTTATTTGATAATAATTGCTTTGATGATAAATTTTGTAACGAGAGTTGCTGCAAGTGCTTAACGCTTTGAGCAAGTAAAGTGCTGCCGTATGTTGTTAAAATAGATTCTGGATGAAACTGCATACCAATAACCGCTTGTTTTGTGTGTTCAATTGCCATCACCATATTACTCAAACTTTCATTATTATCCGTTTTATTGTTAAAGCTTGCGGTTACGGTTAATTCATTAGGAATGTTAGTGCCTATTAAAGAATGGTAACGAGCAACTGGTAAAGGATTGTTGATGTTTTCAAACGCACCAGTGCCGCAGTGCTCAATGTTAGACGCTTTACCATGCACAATTTCGTCAGCGCGAACAACTTTACCACCGTAATATTCAATTAGTGCTTGGTGACCTAAGCAAATGCCAAGCATAGGAAAAATTCCTGCACATTTGTCGATCAACGTCATTAAACAGCCTGCATTTTTTGGTTCACCAGGGCCAGGTGATAGCACTAAAATAACCTGGCTTGTTTTTGCTGCTTGCAGCATTTTTTCGAAAATAAACTCAGCACTAATCGTATTACGATAAATAAGCGGCTCAAAGCCAGACACTTTAAATTCATCCACTAAGTTGTAGGTAAAAGAATCTAAATTATCGAGCATAAATAATTGTGTGTTTTGTACCGTCATTAGTTTTGCTCCTTGCTTGGCTGATCAATAGTTACCTGTTGTGAAGTTTGTATAGCAGAAGCTTGTATAGCAGAGAGAACGGCCTGTGCTTTTTGACGTGTTTCATTCGCCTCAGCTTGTGGGTTTGAATCATAAACCACACCAGCTCCCGCTTGAACTTGTGCTATACCGTCTTTTACAAATGCGCTACGAATAACAATACAGGTATCCATTTCACCTGTACCGGTAATGTAACCAACTGCACCGCCATAACTGCCTCTTCGTTTACCTTCAACATGACGAATAAGTTCAGTGGCTTTTACTTTCGGCGCACCAGATAGTGTGCCCATATTCATACAAGCTTGATAAGCGTGCAGGGCGTCTAAATCATCAGATAAAGAGCCACAAACACGAGACACTAAATGCATAACATGCGAATAGCGATCAACTTTCAATAAATCAGCAACATGACGTGTGCCCGCCTTTGAAACGCGGGCAATATCATTACGGGCTAGGTCTACTAACATAATGTGCTCGGCCAGTTCTTTTTTATCAAGGCGTAAATCAAGTTCGATGCGCGAATCTAAATCAGGTGAAAAACTGCCATCAGCATTAAAACCACGCGGGCGAGTACCTGCAATGGGGTAAATTTCTACTTGTCGATCACCTTGCTCGGTATGTTTTTGGTATTTAATGGCTGATTCAGGCGAAGCGCCAAACATACAAAAATCACTGTCGTTCAAATAAAACATATAAGGGCTAGGATTACTTAATTTCAACGCTTGATAAGCGGCAATAGGGTCAGCGCAAGGTAAACTAAACGTACGTGAAGGCACCACTTGAAAAATATCACCCGCGCGAATGTTTTCTTTTAATTGCTCAACAATAGCGCAATATTTTTTATCAGAAATATCAACACTGACTTCTATTTCAGTGTCACTTGCTTGAGTGTTAACGAGCGAATCGAATTGCTGTTCGATGGTGTTAATAGTTGTACCAAGTAATTGTTTTATCTCGTGTACGCGTTGTTGAATAGCCTGCGAAGACGACAAATTCTTGTTCAATGTAAAGCTATTACCAATCACTTCGCTGCACTGTTTTTCATGATCGATAACCACTAAGGTTTCAGCTAAATAATAAACAAAATCAGGACACGTATTTTCACCGTTAGGCACTTGAGGTAATTGTTCGCTAACCGACATCATATCAAAGGCAAAAACACCGCCTAAAAATACAGAAAATGGGTGTTGATCACTGTTATTTAATTGGTTAAATAAACGTAAAGCTTGAAATGCATTGGTTGCTTTTAAGCGACTATTTTCGTCTAAATCATGATCAACTTCCGGAAAAGTAGCGGTAAGTTGTTTCGCTGTGCTGTGTAATTTTGCTTGTTCAGTTAGTTGCTGCTGAGCAAAGGCAAGGGCGTTTTCACCATTTTGAGAAAGTGCTGTAAAGGTTACAGTATTGCCATTGCAAACAATTTTAAGAGCCGCATCTACAAGCAATAAACTTTTGAGTAGATGTTTTTTATCAATTTCTGCCGATTCAAGTAACAGATTATTGCTGCGTTGTTGACATAATATTTGGTAAACGCGCAAAGGATCATTTTGATACGATGCTGTGGCCGTTATTGTTTGTACATAACCTGTGCTGTTTTTACCTGTATGATTATTAGCGTTTTTATAAGGTTTATTCATTTTTAATACCTGTAGTTAATTAATTGGGCGTCATCCTGCGTAAATAGGTAAAAGCCACCAAATAAACCATGTTTTTGTTTTGTTCATTGTTGCATTATCTCTCTTGTTGTTAAATTATTTGTTATGAAAACAATCATACTGAACTTGATTCAGTATCATGTAAATTAACTCATGACCTAAACGCAAAAACCCGCTTATTGCTAAGCGGGTTTTCTAAATTCTGTCTCTACATATTATTTTACTTATGCGTACAAACAAATATCACAACCCACTTAGTTTGAGTTATGCCACCACCAAATTGTGAGTGATTGTTTAGTTTGTACCATTATTACTATCTTCTTTTCTTTAATCTAAGTAAAATTAAAAACGCTAATAACGCGTGATTTTTTAACCCCTATAGAAGACAATATTATGACCGCTGTGTCAACCGCTGATTTAAAGAATTTTACCTTTAGTGATCCCAAAAGTGGTGAACATTGCCGTATTGATTTGCATAGTCATACCTCTAGTTCAGACGGAGGAAGTACGCCGCAAGAGCTGGTAGATCGAGCCGTTAACTTTCAACTTGATGTGTTGGCAATAACTGATCATGATACCACTGCAGGTTTAGAAAGTGCTCAACGTTATATCAAAGATAAAAATCTTCTACTTAAACTGATTAATGGCATTGAAATTTCAACTGAATGGCAAGGATTTGAAATTCATATTGTTGGCTTAAATATTGATCCAAAAAGCCAAGCTTTAATCTCTTTAATTGAAACTCAGCAAAGCCTACGTGAACAACGTGCAAGCTTAATGGGTGAAAAATTAGCTAAATGTGGTTTTGTAGGTATTTATGATAAAGCTAAAGCTATGGCGGGCGAAGGTTCTATAACGCGCGCACATTTTGCTAAAGTTTTACTTCAACAAGGAGATGTTGCGACAATGCAAAAAGCCTTTGATAAATACATCGGCAAAGGTCAACGTGCTTATGTAAAACCTAATTGGTGCAGTATTGACCAAGCGGTTGACGTTATTCATCAGGCTGGCGGAAGTGCGGTAATGGCACACCCTATTCGTTATGATTTATCGGCTAAATGGTTACGTCGTTTAATTGTACAGTTTAAAGCTGATGGTGGAGATGCTTTAGAAATTGTGTTACCACAAATGGCACCACAGCAACGTGAAATAATGCTAAACTATTGTTTAGAATATGATTTACATGCGTCGATGGGTTCAGACTTCCATTATCCAAGTAAATGGAATGATTTAGGGCGCAATTTACGCATGCCAGAAAAAGTAAAACCTGTTTGGCAGCTTTGGCAATAACCGTTAGTTAATGAGTTATTGTCATTTTAGTGAAACTAAAAACTAAGATACTGAAACAAGTTCAGCATGACTAAGATACTGAAACAAGTTCAGCATGACATAGTGTTAATTAAGGACATAGTGTTAATTAAGGACATAGTGTTAATTAAGTATGTCGCATGCTGGTTTGCAATTAAATAATAGTTACTGTCATCCTGACGCAGGTCAGGATCTGTTTTTTTATTTTTAAATAGAGAAAACGCAATCAAGAAATAGAGATCAAAGCGTTGAAGGAAAAAAGTATGAGCCAATTTTTTTATGTTCACCCTGATAATCCACAAGGCCGTTTAATGAAACAAGCGGCTGAAATGATTAAAAATGGTGGAGTTATTGTGTATCCAACTGATTCTGGCTATGCCTTAGGTTGCCATATTGGTGATAAAAAAGCTTTAGAGCGCATCTGCCAAATTCGTAATATTAGCAAAGAGCATAACTTTACTTTAGTTTGTCGTGATTTAGCTGAAATTGCTGAATACGCGCGTATTGACAATACCGCCTTTCGCTTGTTAAAAAATAATACTCCAGGTGCATATACCTTTATTTTTAAAGGAACTAAAGAAGTGCCTAAGCGTTTGTTAAACGAAAAGAAAAAAACCATTGGTATTCGTATTCCCGCAAATAATATTGCACAAGCACTATTAGCCGAATTAAAAGAACCGATTATGTCTACCACGCTTATTATGCCCGGCGCGGATATGGCGGAATATGATCCTGAACATATTCGCGATATTTTAAATGGACAGGTTAAATTGATTATTAATGGCGGGTATTTAGGGGAAAGTCCAACGACTGTGGTGGATTTTTCAGAAGGTGAACCTGTTATTTTGCGTGTCGGTGAAGGTGATCCAACTCCGTTTGAGTAAACCATATACTACATTTCTTTCTTAAATAAATTTTAGATAAAATTTTAATGAAACCAGAACAACAAAGTCTGATTTTTTTACACATTTCGGTGTTACTTTTTGGTGGCACCGCACTATTTGCAAAGCTTATTGGATTACCCGCTTTAGATATTACGGTTTATCGTGCAGGCGTTGCCGCGATTATATTATTTACGTTATTAACGGTTTCTAAAAAATCAATAAAACTTAACAACATTAAAGATTACGGCATTGCCGTTGTACTTGGTATGGTTGTGGGTATTCATTGGGTTACTTATTTTGCTGGTATGCAAATGGCGGGCGTTACGGTGGGTATTATAGCTTTTTTTACTTACCCTGTTATTACGGTGTTTTTAGAACCCTTGTTTAAAAAAACACATCCTAAATTAAAAGATATGATCATCGCATTTATTGTGATGTTAGGGATTTACTTACTTATTCCTGAAGCAAGTTTAGGTAATCAAGTTACCATGGGCATAATTATAGGAATAATTTCAGCCTTCTTTTTTGCGCTCCGTAATATTCTTCATAAAACCTATTTTAGTGAATATTCTGGTCCGCAAACCATGATGTATCAAACCTTAGTGGCAAGTTTAATGCTGTGCTTTTTTGTTGAAGTGCCGCCTTTGCAAGTAAGCCAACAAGACGGATGGTTAATACTTTTGGTTGGAGTAGTTTTTACCGCATTGCCACACTCGTTATTTGCTTCAAGTTTACGCCATTTATCGGCAACTACCGCAGGTTTAATTTCATGCTTACAGCCCTTGTATGGCAGTGTTTTTGCGTTTGCTATTTTATATGAACGCCCAGATGCTCGCGTATTCATTGGCGGATTATTGGTAATTAGCGCTGCATTTTTTGAAACATGGTCGGTAAGTCGAAGAAAATAATATATTAATATTCATCTGTTGAATAACAAAAATACTTCTTGAGCTATAAAACCCTGTATGAATTTTCTTCAATTAATGGTAAAACATTAATCTAATAAGAAATTATAATAAATAGGGTGGCTTATGCTCATAGGAATTGTTAAAGAATCTCTTAGTGGTGAAAATCGTGTTTCTGCCTCACCATCATCGGTTGAAGCGCTAATTAAACTTGGTTTCAGTGTACAAATTCAAAAAGGTGCTGGAATTAAAGCAAGTTTTGCAGATGATGATTTTATTAACAGTGGTGCTGAAATTGTTACTAAAAAAAATTGTTGGCAAGCGGATATTATTTTTAAAGTTAATGCGCCAACCATTGAAGAAGTACAACTTTTAAAAGATAACGCCACCTTAGTTAGTTTTATCTCACCAGCGCAATCACCAGAATTACTCGACGCCTTAAAAACTAAAGCTATTACCACGTTAGCAATGGATATGGTGCCTAGAATGACACGTTCGCAATCGATGGATGCGTTAAGTGCAATGGCAAATATTGCAGGTTATCGTGCGGTTATTGAAGCAACGCATCAATTTGGCCGATTTTTAACGGGTCAAATAACCGCCGCGGGTAAAGTTGATCCTGCTAAAGTAATGATTATTGGTGCGGGTGTTGCGGGTTTAGCTGCGCTTGGTACTGCGGGGAGTTTGGGCGCTATTGTAAGGGCATTTGATACTCGCCCCGAAGTAAAAGAACAAATTGAAAGCATGGGCGCTGAGTTTTTAGAGCTTGATTATGAAGAACCTGAGTCAACAGGATCGGGGGATGGTTATGCTAAAGAAATGAGCAAAGCCTTTATAGATGCTGAAATGGCGCTTTTTGCTGCGCAAGCTAAAGACGTTGATATTATTATCACCACCGCAATGATACCCGGAAAACCTGCGCCTAAATTAATTACCGAAGCGATGGTTAATTCAATGAAAGCGGGTAGCGTTATTGTTGATTTAGCTGCAGCGGGTGGTGGCAATTGTGAACTAACTATTGCGGGAAAAGTTAACACTGTAAATGGCGTTAAAATTATTGGCTACACCGATTTAGTCTCGCGTTTACCTAATCAAGCGTCACAGCTTTATGCAAATACTTTAGTGAATTTAACAAAATTATTAGCCAAAGAAAAACAAGGCGAATTTAAGCTTGATTTTGACGATGTGGTTATTCGAAATATGACCGTTGTTAAAGAAAACGAAATAACTTTTCCGCCTCCGCCTATTCAAGTAAGTGCTGCACCAGCACCAAAACCAGCACCAGTAAAACCAACGGTAGATAAAGCCCAAACGCCCGACCAACCTTCGCATAAAAAGCATATAGGTATGGTAGTTGGTGCTCTATTATTTGCATGGCTTGCCAGTGTTGCCCCAAGCGACTTTTTATCGCACTTCACCGTATTCATTCTTTCTTGTGTTATTGGTTACAACGTGGTGTGGAATGTTAGTCATTCTCTGCATACACCTTTAATGAGTGTAACTAACGCAATTTCAGGCATTATTATTGTTGGAGCGTTATTGCAAATAGGAGAAAACAGTTTAGTGGTACAAGTGTTAGCGGGAATAGCAGTATTGATTGCTTCTATTAATATTGTCGGCGGTTTTATGGTGACTAATCGCATGTTAAAAATGTTTAGGAAATAGGGGCTGATTATGGAAAATATACTTACAGTTGGCTCGGCTACAACGAGCTCTGGTTTTATTTCTGCGGCTTACATTGTTGCGGCATTATTATTTATTTTTAGCTTATCAGGTTTAAGTAAACAAGAAAGCGCTCAAACAGGTAATTGGTACGGTATTATTGGTATGGCTATCGCACTTGTTGCAACGATTGCTGATGCTAGAGTATCGAACGTACTTGTAATTTTACTTGCTATGGTTATTGGCGGCGCAATTGGTTTGCGCTTAGCGAAAAAAGTTGAAATGACCCAAATGCCTGAATTGGTGGCTATACTGCATAGTTTTGTTGGTTTAGCCGCAGTATTGGTAGGTTATAACAGTTATTTTTCAGCGGGAAACGACTTAACCTTAAAATTTTCAACAATTGCCATGAATATTCATTTAACCGAAATATTTTTAGGTGTATTTATTGGCTCGGTTACGTTTACGGGATCTATTATTGCCTTTGCGAAATTACGCGGCGTAATTAGTTCAAGCGCGTTAATGTTACCTCATCGCCATAAAATGAACTTGGCTGCTGGCGTAATTTCCTTTTTATTAATGATTAGTTTTGTGCAAAATGGTGGTGGTAACATGCAACTATTTTGGATGACGATGATTGCATTAGTATTTGGTTGGCATTTAGTCGCCTCAATTGGTGGTGCCGACATGCCCGTAGTTGTTTCAATGCTTAATTCTTATTCTGGTTGGGCAGCTGCGGCGGCTGGCTTTATGTTAAGTAACGACTTATTAATAGTAACGGGTGCTTTAGTGGGGTCGTCGGGCGCAATTCTTTCTTACATTATGTGCAAGGCAATGAATCGTTCGTTTATCAGCGTTATAGCGGGGGGCTTTGGCACCAATGTTGTTATTAACGAAGATCAAGATTATGGCGAACACATAGAAATAAAAGCTGAAGCAGTTGCAGATTTATTAGGCAGCGCAAAATCAGTAATCATTACCCCAGGTTACGGTATGGCTGTAGCGCAAGCACAATATCCTGTGTTTGAACTAACCCAAAAATTAAAAGCAAAAGGTATTAACGTACGTTTTGGTATTCATCCTGTAGCTGGGCGTTTACCAGGACACATGAACGTACTACTCGCTGAAGCTAAAGTACCTTACGATATTGTACTTGGTATGGATGAAATTAATGATGATTTTAGCGAAACAGATGTAGTGCTAGTGATCGGCGCTAACGACACCGTTAATCCAGCGGCGAATGAAGATCCTAACAGCCCAATAGCGGGTATGCCAGTACTTGAAGTATGGAATGCTAAAAGCGTAATAGTATTTAAACGTTCAATGAACACCGGCTACGCTGGCGTGCAAAACCCCTTGTTTTTTAAAGACAATACCCAAATGCTGTTTGGCGATGCCAAAGACAGTGTAGAGCATATATGTAGAGCGTTATAATTGGTTTGAATGAGCTATGCAAACTCGTTCAATATAACAATAGACTTTGTCAGTATGGCGGTAGTTATTGCGTCATACTGATAAAAGTCAGTATCTCGAAAGTTAAATATTTATATTACAAAGCAATTGTCTTTTTAAACAAAAAGAGTAATGTAATCTTATAAAAAATAAATACAGCAAATACGGATATAGCAAAAAAAACACGTACACGCCTCAATTTTATTGAACAAATAGCATGGTGGGAAGGGCAAATTAATGCCAGCCATTTAATGGTAAAGTTCAACATTACTCGCGCCTCTGCTAGTAATATTCTCAAAGATTACCGTACTAAATATCCCAATAATTTAACGTATAATCCATCATCAAAAGCTTTTTTAGCAACCCCCTATTTTATTGCCAATACCGATTTAACACATTTTGAACGTTATTTGTCGCTAATAAACGATAGCCAACTAAGTACCAACTTAAGTATTTGCGCCTTTGAAGTTGAAGCCCCGTTAAGAAACATAAACGCCACACAAGTTCGCCCTATATTAAAAGCCATACGCGAAAAACGTGCCATTGATATTGGTTATATCTCGCTTTCAAGCCCTGATTATCTCGACCGAATTATAGAGCCCCATGCGCTTATTTTTGACGGACTACGTTGGCATGTGCGTGCCTATTGTCGTAAAAACCAAGCATTTCGAGATTTCAGCTTATCGCGTTTTAACGGCACAGCAGAATATGAAGGAAAAGCACACCATAGCGCTAAAGAAGATGAAGCTTGGCAAACCTTTGTTGATGTGGTTATTCAACCCGATCCGCGTTTAACTCCCAAACAACAAGAAATTATCGCCAACGACTTTCAAATGCAAAAGGGCATAAAAACCATTAGCACTCGCGCTGCTTTGGTGAATTATTTACTACTACGTTTACGTATTGACGGTTATAAAAACACGCCAGAAGAACAGCAAATAATACTTACACCAGCATGTCAAAAAAGGATCAGCAAATTTTTACCAAGATAAGTTCCAATGCTGTTCGTTTAAGCGTTTTCTTTACGCTTTTGCGACCGCTTCACTGGAAATTTTCCTATCCTCATTTTTACCGCCCTAGGATAATTAGGGCGTTTTGATTTCGGGAGTATAAAATCTTTTACCGTGTCCGTTAAATCTTTTAACCTCGCAGGCAACGTCTGTAAATTAGAAGCCGTCGCCATGCCATAATAATCATATAACACTATTCTCATCGTGGTTTTAAAACTTATTCTCGTCGGTCTTATTTTCACTACATCAGCAGCTAAAGCCGCTTCATGTCTTATTAAATTATACGCTAATAACATGCCGTATAGTTCTTGTATTACCAAATCTGGCTTTTTGCTTCTTAACGTTATCGCGCCTTTAAGCAGTGTTTTCTTTATTTCCCTATACCCTAATTCTATTTCCCATCGCTCGTGATATAACGCGATTATGTCCTCTGCACTATATTTTTCAACAGGCAAAGAAGTCGCGATTTCTCGGGCTTCAAATCCTTCTATTTGATAATGTACAACTCTCATTTGCCACTTACGCGGCAATGAGGGCGATTTCTTACGTGCAT
>Ga0316203_1000753_pt1 | contig 31828 bp, 35 predicted proteins | sample 6monrhotite_MG_FD_204940 | JGI IMG/M metagenome (GOLD analysis project Ga0316203, IMG submission 204940) | Microbial mat bacterial communities from mineral coupon in-situ incubated in ocean water Damariscotta River, Maine, United States -... | ecosystem: Environmental > Aquatic > Marine >... | reverse complement strand
CAACGGTAAAGAAGGCATGGCAGCAGCCACCCAAATGATCCTTGATACCTTGGGCAGCATGGGCGTTAGCTATGGGCAGCTCATTTATACGCTTGAAGGCATAGAATAAAGCAAGCATCTCTCCTTAAGGACGATAGGTTACCTCATGAATTTTCAGTCTTTACGCTTTCAATCCATCGTATCCACATTTATTTCCATGGGTGCCGTGCTGTTTGTTTCTGGGTTTGGAATATGGATCGCGTATAGCGATGTAAATTCATTTAATGAATTGCGTGTTTCAGTCTCAAGTGGAACAGACCACGCCACGCCCTTGCTGCAAACGACCAAAGATATTCAAGCCGATGTGATTCAGGTTCAACAATGGTTGACGGATATTTCGGCGACCCGTGGACAAGATGGTTTGAACGATGGTCTTGAGGTGGCGGCCACGTTCGCGGACAAATTTAAACAAGATGTTTTCATTGCCGACGAGCACGCTAAAGCCCTTGGTTTGACAGAAGTCTCGGCGAGCTTAACGGCTGTTAGCAAAGCTTTTCCAACGTATTATGAAGTCGGGCAGCGTATGGCGAAAGCTTACATTGCCGAAGGCCCCGTGGGCGGAAATGTCATGATGGGGAAATTTGATGGGGAAGCAGAACGCATCAATATTGAACTCGACAAGCTTTCCAAAATCGTTGATGTCGTTCGTATCGAACAAGCCGATGCGCTGCTCGCAAAGATTCATGAAAACGTTGAAACGGGTGGTGTTGGCCTCTACTTTTTATGGGGGTTTGGGGCTGTTGCCCTGCTTATTATCGGCGCCGTTTCCTATCGCACCGTAAAAACGGTGAGTATCTTGGTCGGTATTTCCAAAACGGTAACCAAAGCGGCGAAAGGTGATCTAGACGTTCGTGTCGTGGGCATCAATCGAAAAGATGAACTTCATGAATTGCAGCGCAGCATCAATCACCTTATGGATATGACGGAAGTGTTCACCCGAGAAGCGGGCAGCGCGTTAACCAGCGCCTCGAATAAAGAATACTACCGCAAAATCATCACGAAAGGGTTCTTAGGCGATTTCAAACGCCGTTCAGTCCGCATTAATGATGGTCTTAAGGCCATGGATGTCAGCACCAAAGAGTTTGCCTCCACAGCCTTGAGCATGGGGAAAAGCATCAAAACGGTGGTGGAATCCGTGATGCAAGCGGCGGGCGGCATTGGCGCTTCGTCGGCTGAAATGACCACCATTGCCACCAGCACGCGGGATCAATCGGCCAAGGTTGCCGAAGCCGCCGGAACGGCTTCGCAAAACGTTCAAACCGTTGCCAGTGCAACGGAAGAATTCACGGCAACCAGTGCGGATATGGCGTCCCAAGTCAGCCGCTCGTCTGAAATTGGCGCGGTGGCTGTTGAGCGTTTGCATAAGGCAGATAAAACCATCCAGAGCCTTGCTGTTGCGGGCGACAAAATTGGTGAAGTGGTGTCTTTGATTACCGATATTGCCGATCAGACCAACTTGTTGGCGCTGAATGCAACCATCGAAGCCGCGCGCGCTGGGGATGCGGGTAAGGGCTTTGCCGTGGTGGCATCAGAGGTGAAAAACTTGGCGAACCAAACCGCCAAAGCCACCGAAGACATCACTTTGCAAATTTCGACGGTCCAGACGGCGACCGTTGAAGCTGTGGAAGCCATTAAAGCCATCGGTGAAACCATTGAAGAAATTGATCAAGCCAGCACGACCATTGCCAGCATGGTCAGCGAGCAACGCCAGGTAATGACCGAAATTAGCAGCAACATCAATCGCGCGGCCGAAGGTGTGCTTACGGTTGCGAATACCATTGGCGAAGTGGCTGAAGGTTCGGAAAACATCAGTGAATCGATTGGTGGCATCAACAGTTCGACGTCCGATTTGGAACAACAGGCCGTCGGTTTGGGCAAAGACATTGATGCCTTTGTTGAGCGGTTTAGCTAAGTAGCGCATCTGGTTTGAGAGCGTGTGCCGATCCCAATTCCTGAAAATTCCAGCAAACAAAAAACTTTCTGTACCCTCTAGTACCCTAGGCACTTTTTAGCGTGCCAATAGACGCAACAAAGGTGTTTTAAATGAGTGGAAAAACGACAGCCCCATAAGTTAAAGATTGAAGCAGTCTGTGAAGGAAACAACAATGGGCTAAGGCAATGCCTTAGGGGCAGTAACGGCTGGCTTACCACCATAGAAGTGATACGTACCCTAACTTAGACGTAAGGCACTTAACATCACAAGCTTGTCGTATATTGCAGATGCTTCTTCCTGTAACGTTGCACTACACGAAAGTTCGGTCTCTTTGTTCATAAGCTTAAAACCATGATATTCAGAGATTGGAATACTAAGCTTTAGGCAAATTTTCTGCCATACTTCCGTGTTTTGGCATAGCTCTTCATATCCGATAGGTATTAAGTTTTTGGGACCCTGCTCAATACTTTCGACCAGGGAAGCGTAGACGTTACACCAAAGATCAAGCCAATAATCTAAGCTTTCAGGGCAATATTCGATTGGGTTTCGCTTGTTTGTAATACGGAAAGGTTTGTGAGTTGCGCCGAATTCATGATGAACAAGCCACGTCATATAATCTATTTGAAAGGCTGAACTCATTGAAAACCGTTTATGTTGCACCATTAGGCTTTGGGCTTGAGCAACCGGGTTGCGAAATGGGAATAAGAAAGTTGCGTCAGGATATGCCGAGGACAGTGATGCAATACGTAATATATTATTATTATTTTTGGATAAATAACGATCTTTTTTGTATTTAAAACAGACCAATTCCATATATGTCTTGAATTGGCCCATAACTTTCAATGGTATAGAATGAGGCAATAATTCGGTGTTTCCAATGTAATCCTCACCGCAAAAAACGCGCCAAAAGACTTCATCCAAAGCTTCTGGGGAATCGAAATCTACAATCACGCCATCACCATGCATGCGTTCGTGAGGTTGCCCGACTTTAAGGTTTTTAGACGAAAGAACATTCCAAAAATTTGGTGCCATCACCCCAGGCATATCCTGGTAAGTCAAACTTGCGAATTGGCCAGTGTCATGCAGCGCACGCATTAAAGTGGTTGTCCCCGCACGAGCCAAGCCACAGACAAAAACCGGATATTTGTTTTGGCAAGTTTTTTTGCTGTACGTGCTGGATTCTAAGTCGAAGAGTGCCTCGCCAAGGAAATTAGACCCTAAGACTAAGCGATGAAAAAATTTATCTAAAAATGAATATTTATCCATGAAGGATCTTGATCCTGAGCCAAATATACAGAATTGCCAAGCCTGTCATCAATAGGATCGTTTGAGTGGTTTCCAGTTCTGCCATAAGGTCAATGTTACCATTATCTAGAAAAAAAACAGCCAGCGCAAATGGTGCAGCCATCAACAAAATCAGATAAATCAGTAGAAAAGAGGCCTTAAACATACGCAATGAATAAATGGGTAGTATCGTCTCTTTCCAATGATCGCTAACTTTACTCGATTTGATGGTTTTATAAGATCGCTGCATCAAATTCAGCAGTTCTCCCAAGGTGCTCCGAAAGGGAGCATGAATTGCGATTTCACAAGCGATCAGGGTCGCGATGCAAATGACCAAATACAACAACACATCAACCATCCTCCAATTCTGATGCCGAGTTGTTGGCTTCAGAACCAGTTTTCTTAGCCTCTGCCGCAGCCTTCTTTCTGCGCAGGGCACGCTTTATGGGATAAAATACCACGGCAAAAATACCTAAAAATATAGAGCCAACAATACCAAAAACCGCAGCAACGACACCGGCCCCCATACCTGGCCCGATATAAGCATGAGCAATTCCAGGAAAGAAAAGAATGCCCGCAGCAATTACGACTGATTTACTTTTCACATTGAGCCTCATTAACCATTTTTCGAATGGAGTCACCTACCTCTCTTGAAACAGATTTGCTCCAATTCAAAAGATAAAGTTTACCGTTACGGGCTCGATTGACATACTGCCAACTTACTTTTCCAGAACGATCAAATTGGACAAGGCGTCCATGATCAGTTTCTTCAACCAATAGTTCTGAATTCCCGACAAAATCTCCGCTTCCAGATGAATAAGTCCGAATGGCAAGTTTCTTAAAGCCAGCTCGGAATGGCGTTTCAGTCTTCCCTGTCTGAAAATTATAAACGACCTCATCGTTCGCCCCGTCTACCGTATAGTCATTGGAAATGCGCCGGCTATTATTATTGAAAACACCAATTCGGTTTGTATCAATAATGTCCACATCATGCTGGGAAAGCCATGGACCAATTTTATGCCATAAAACCTTATTTTCCGACGGGCGGTATAATAGCACCAGAGATTGGTTGCGTAGACTTAGAAATAAATCGCCTTTTTTCCAAAATGGCCCATCTTCTAATACTGGCTGTATGTCGTTCAGATGAATTGGATCGACATTTTTTTCATTACCAGCTCCAAATACGTATGCATCAAGGTTGTTGTCATCTAAGATCTGTACAACAGATTTTGAATATAAAACCTCACCCGAAGGCGAAACTTGAGCAATTCCATCATCAAAAAATGTATCGCTGGTACCAATAGATACTCGTTTCGGCTCAATATGAATAGGAACCCAAAAATTACCTTTGGGTCCCAATTCTATGGAGTGATGAAAAAGATCTTCATCCTGCATCCATTGCAATTTACTGCAAATACCAATCTTAAAAAGTGGAGTGGCAGAACCGTGAGCGACGATAGAGCCATCTTTTAAGGCTATAGCAAGACCACGGAAGCGCGCCGTCGTATAGTCAATTCGAAAATGGAACAAATTTGATTTTAGATCACTCTGCGCCCAGATTGGGTCTACATCATATATCCAGCGATGGACAATTTCTTGAGTCGCTAAATCGATTAATTCAGACACGGAAACATTCAAATCACCGTCATGACGGTTAAGTAACACATATCCGGCTTTGGGGTCTTTTTCGGTAAAAAACATAAGGCCAGAATCATTCTCGAACCGTTGCTCAAGAGACATATCTGACGTGCCGAGTAATGATCTATCGATCACCTTAACGATCGTCATCGGCATTCTCGCAATTTGTATGGCCATCTCAGTGAGTGGCTTATAGCGCTCCGCACCTTTAGCGCCATACCAAACCGTAAAACTAAACAAAACAGAGCCAATCAAGCCGATGATCGTGAACAAAAGAACAATCCAAAGCTCGATCTTTTTAAACAGTATCTTTTCAAACATGCGTAAATTCTACTTAGTATCTAAAAATAAAATCTCTATAGATAACCCTACGAATGAGGGGCAAGCTACAGCCAAAAGAAATGAAACTTGATGGAGGTTCCATTGATTGTGATGAGTATAGCATCAATAAAATAGACGATTATATTTATTATAAAGCTTGGGACTACATCAAGGAAGAGTGACCACTGGAACCACGTTCTTGACCTGCCCCCACCACACGCAACGCACTAAGGGGCCATCCTTTTCTGATCATATCGCTGCGCCTTTATCGGCTGTCTGGGGAGGCATGGCGGTCGTGGTGTGGGCTTCTTTAATTTTTGTTTTAGAGCGAGAACACTTAGAGAACGATTGCCGGGACTTTTCCCCTAAAAAGTCCAGGTAGTTCCCTTTTGTTCCCATTTTGCAAAAATAGCGCTTGCCAAGAAAATCGTTACGCCGTAGAAGAACCCCACGAAAACAGCGGCTTTCGGGCTGCTTAAAAAATGTCGGGGAGTGGCGCAGCCTGGTAGCGCATCTGGTTTGGGACCAGAGGGTCGCAGGTTCGAATCCTGTCTCCCCGACCATTTTTTAATTTCAGGCTTGCAACGCGGCCAAAAACACCGAAAATGGTCAGATCACTTAACGTCATCTGGGGGCTTCATAAAATGGCGAACGCACGCATTTACCGTCCATCATCCAATATCATGCAATCTGGCAAAGCCAACGCTGATCAGTGGGTGTTGGAATATGAACCGACTGACCCTAAATCTCCAGATTCCCTCATGGGGTGGAGCGGTTCCAGTGATATGCACCAGCAAATTAAGCTGACTTTTGACAGTTGTGACGAAGCCCAGGCTTATGCTGACCGGGCTGGCATTGATGCCGATGTCACGATGCCAATGCCAACCAAAAAAACCTATAGAAATTACGCTGATCGCTTCGCCGTTGATCGCGTCAAATAAAGCCCCACGGCCTCTCTCCACATCACAACCTAAAATGGCCCCGTAGCTCAGTTGGATAGAGCATCGGATTTCTAATCCGACGGTCGCATGTTCGAATCATGCCGGGGTCACCATTGTTTCAATGGCTTAGAGGGTGAGTGAATGTTTCATCAAATATGAGATTGTTGCCTATGACAAAAAAAACCATCCTGATTGTTGAAGATAATGAAGTGAACATGATGTTGTTGAGAGCGGTGCTTTTGGACAATGGATACAATGTTCTGGAATCTGTTGATGGCATGGATATCAAGTCCTTAACAAGTGAGCACCTGCCAGACCTAATTGTCATGGATTATAGTTTACCTGTGCTTTCCGGCGCAGAGCTTACCAAAAAACTAAAGGCCAATAACGCCCTAAAGCACATTCCTGTGATTGCTTGCACGGCACACGCAACAAACAAAAACATAAGCAAAAACATACTTGATGCGGGTTGTCTCGATGTTATTTTCAAACCTTATGACATCCCCAAGTTTTTAGAGACAATAGCCAATCATATTAAATGATTAGGCTTAAGCTCCAACATGCGACCATTCGGGGGTGCGGATGTATGGACCGTCTTAAATCCGCTTAACCCCTAAACTTCCCCTGCGTATCCGACCTTCACACTTGAACGCATCATTTATCCCTCTACACCCCCGTCCATTTGGCCCTTGTATCTAGAGATCACCGTTATCATCTCTATAAGTGATCCATTGGCTTTGCTTATGGCCTTGCCTTCGGGCGCTGATTTTTTGCGTGCCGCGTATGCGCAATCTGGACCTGATTAGCTGATCCATACGCCTGACGGGACCTCGTTTTTTGTTGCTGATTATTTTTCGCTCGAGACTTCGCCGGACTTGGTGTTCTGTCGGCATCTATCGTTATGAAACTTGCGGGAACCCAGGCGCCGGGACTGTTCGTTCAGTCCACCCTAGGCCCAGGCCTTGGCGAACCCATTGGGTCCATTACTGAACTTGATGGCCCGGTCAACGTGACCCATGTCGATGGTCGCCAAAGCCCCTTGCTTGATCTATCAGGGCGACGTCTTAGAAACAGGGGCGAAAGCCAGCATTGGGATTGTGTTTGCCGATGATACGACCTTTTCGTTGGGTGAAGAAGGTCGCATGACCTTAGATGAAATGGTTTATGACCCTGACAATCAAAGCGGTTCGTTTGGCGCTACGGTTCTGACGGGGACTTTTCCCTTCGTCAGTGGGGAAATTGCTAAGACTTTCCCCCGAAAGGGAACCAATACCTCATGCTTAGACTTGGAAGCTTGCCGATGACGTTTGTTTGCACCCTGGTTTTGGAGTGTTTTTCGTCATGGTTCCGGGGCTCGTTCTGGCTCAATCCCAAAAGGTTGCCGCCGCAGTGCCGGCAAATGCCCATGCCAAAAGCTTTGGCAGCGGTTGGGAATGCAAGCAAGGGTTCCGCGAGTCCGATGGCGCTTGTAACGCTGTGCTTTGCCCTAGGTTGGACCAGATCGCCACGTTGAAATGATTTATGTAAAAGATGTATATGAGTTCTATCTCATACATATGGGTAATATACGCGCCCTTTTTTTGTCTGTATTATCATTCTAAGAATAAGGTAATAAGCCATTGTTTTCTTGAGGTTGCGAGTAAAATGAGTCGTATTTTAGTTATTGATGACGATAAGTTCGTTCGTATTTCTATCCGTGCTGTTTTAGAAACGGCGGGATATGACGTTGATGATGTCGGTGGTGCCAACGAAGGGCTTACTTTGCAACGTTTAACGTCTTTTGATGCGGCTATTGTTGATTTGATGATGCCCCACAAAGATGGCTTAGAAACCATTCGTGAGCTCAGACAATATGAGGCAGACCTCCCCATTCTTGCTATTTCGGGCGGTGGCGATATCGTGCGCAAGAACTTCGTGAAGGCGGCCGAAATGTTTGGTGCCAACGCAACCTTGGAAAAGCCATTTGAGGGCGAAGACTTGCTGTCAACCGTGGCTAGCATCATTGCCAACAAGGCCTCCACCGCGTGCTGTGCTTAAGGTTTATTTTGCCTTAGCTTTTGCAAATGGGCCGGGCTTTGATTTTCCCAAATCCAAAAACGTTATCTTTGCCGGGCTTGCCAAGGTCTTGGGTGGCTCCGCTTAATATTTTTCGCAACGCCGCTACGTTTGGCGCTTTTCCGGCTTGCTTTAAAATTGCGGCCATGACCGTGACGTACGGGGCCGAATAAGACGTACCGCTTGTGACCTTACCGCCGCCGCCCGGTGCTGCGGTGTAGACCTCTACGCCGGGTTCGGCAAAGTCGACGTAGCTTCCGGTGTTGGCGTGGGTATAGACCCGGCCATCGCTCTTGATGGCAGTGACCGCCAAGACATGACTGTAAGCCGCAGGAAAGGCTGGTTTATCGGACCGCCCCCAGTTGCCCGCCGAAGCGATCAAGATCAGGTTATGTTTTTTGGCAATTTCGAAGGCTTTGCGGACGATCTTATTGTCACTGCCGGCAATTGAAAGATTCAAAGCATGAACTTTCAACGATACCATCCAATCGACGGCCCGTAACAGACCGATACTTGAGCCTACGGTTTTTCCGGCTTCGTTTTTTTCGAACATGTTGGCCGCATAAAGCTTTGCGCCGGGTTGTAAGCCGCCCCAGTCTGCGGATCCGACCAAAATTGCGGCAACCGCCGTGCCGTGACCATCTGTCGCTGGTTTACGGCCAGATTTGGTAAAGGCGCGATAGGTGATGTCTTGGTTTTTGAGAGCTGGATGTTTGAGGTCGACACTGGCATCGATCTGGCCGATCACCAAACCTTTGCCACAGGTGGGTGATAAATTATCCCAACCCGCTTTGGTGCGCGGGTTGGCAGTGGTGCGGCTCGCTTGGATAGAACCGCTGGGGTCAAATTGGGTGTTGGCTTCAATGGTTACGCCGGGCAGAACCCGAGAGAGGGCGCGGATGGCGTCGGGGACGCTCATGGTGTTGGGTGTGCGTACGCGCGCCAACCTCATGCCCAAATTACCCAAAGATACAATTTCAAGGACGCGAAAGTTTTTGGCACTGATTTTGTCTTGAAAGTTCGGTGGCGGATTCAGTATGACCACTTCACCCGGCTCAAAAGCGGTATCGGGATTGAATTTTGATGGCCCTGATCCAAACCCTGAGTTTGATCCTGAGCCAAACCCAGAGCTGTTGGGGTTCGCGCTATTCGGAGTTGAGCCTTTATGTTTATTGTTGGTTTTAGGGGCCTTCGAATAGGTTGTCGAACCGATGACGCGCCCTTGTTTATCGTATTGGAGGGCTTTGCCCGCCGCCGACGATGACGTTGGCAAAAACAGGCCGCCGACAATCAAAATCGCACAGGCAATAACGATGGTTAAAGTCGAAGGTCGAAGCACGCGCATGAACGAAACATCAAACATAAAAAACTTCCTCTGAAAAAAAACAGTATAGAAGGTTTTACGCTTAATGTCTTATTTAGCGTTTGGTTTTTTTGTGTCAAAACGACCTAAACTGTGGCGGTCAATCGCCACCGCTTTGATCAACGCATGGGCAGAGGTGCCAATTTTTAAGTTTAAGTCCTGAAATGATTTTTTGGTGATTCGTGCGCGCACGATTTGCGCTTTGGCGGGCGAAGGTTCGTTTTGGGACTGGATGGTGAGGGCCAGTTCAACATGGGGACCATCGGTGAAATCAACGTCTTTGATGAGGACGGGTAATTGGTTGAGAATGCTGGTGTTCGGGGGGGCAGACAGCGCCACCGCCACGTCGCGGGCGCGCAATCGCAAGCGCACCTGTTGGCCAACGCTGATATCAACTTTGGGGGTATAGAGCGTATGCCCTTGGACGGTTAGATGGGTTAGGCCAAGCTCATGATCATGCTTGTCAACGCTCAGGTTTAACACGGCCCCAGCCTCATAGCGTCCGGTCAACGGACTTAAATCCAAACGCCCAAAGATGTCTTCAACACGACCAGAAGCGACAACGGTTCCTTGATCAACCAATACCAAGGTATCGGCGAGGCGCACCACTTCTTCAACGGCGTGAGAAACATAGACCACGGGGATAGCAAAGGCTGAACTCAACTGCTCGATATAAGGCAGGATTTCCTCTTTGCGCGGCCCATCCAAATTCGCCAACGGTTCATCCATCAACAAAAGGCTGGGATTTGACAACAGTGCCCGACCAATCGCCGTGCGTTGCTTTTCACCCCCCGAAAGGCTGTGGGGGCGGCGCCCTAACAAAGCTTCAAGCCCCAACAGATCAACCACATGGGCAAAGGTGTCGGATCGTTTGGCTAAAGGCAATCGGTTCAGGCCATAGCTTAAGTTTTTCGCCACGGTTAAATGCGGAAACAAACGCGGGTCTTGGAACACATAGCCGACGGTGCGTTGTTGGGGGGATAGGTTGAGACCTTGGGCGCTCTCAAAGACGGTTTTGTTTTGGATGCGAATGGTCCCCGCATCGGGCGTTAGTAATCCAGCCAGCATCGACACAATGGTACTTTTGCCCGCGCCTGAACGTCCAAACAAGACTGTCACCCCCGATCCCGCCTGTAACGTTACGTCCAGGTTAAAGTTTTTGCGTTTGAGGCGTACATCCATGTGCAACAGGGTATCGGTCACATCCGTCACAGCGGTCATGGCTCACCCCCAATGCGGCGTTTGAGGCGGCGCGCAAACAGCTCAGACGCCAACAAGGCCGCCAAGGCCACGATCACTGCCAACACGGCAAGGCGCAAGGTTGCCGCGTCTCCACCGGGTGCCTGGGTGAGGGTGTACAGCGCCAAAGGCAGGGTGCGGGTTTCGCCTGGAATGTTGGAAACAAAGGTGATGGTCGCGCCAAATTCACCCAACGCGCGGGCAAACGCCAACACGCATCCGGTCACCAAACCGGGCAACACCAGCGGTAAAGTGATGGTGAAAAAGACCCGAACTGAAGATGCTCCTAAGGTTTTCGCGGCTTCTTCAAGTCCTTGGTCAACGGCTTCAAGGCTTAGACGTATGGCCCGAACCATCAACGGAAACGCCATAACGGCGGCGGCGATGGCGGCACCTTTCCAGGTGAAGACAAACGAAACCCCAAACGCCTCATACAGCCATTCGCCGACCAAGCCCTTGCGGCCCAGCACCACCAGCAAACCATAGCCAACCACCACCGGCGGCAGAACCAACGGCAAATGAACAATGGCGTTCAGTAAGCCGTGACCGACAAAACGGGTGCGCGCTAAAAGCCAAGCCACGGCCAAGCCAAGTGGTAAACTGCCCAAGGTCGCCCAAGTGGAAACTTTAAGACTTAACCCTAAGGCGGCCCATTCTTGGGGGGACAGGAAATCGGTCATGGTTTTGCCCCAAACCCAGCGTCTTGGAAGGCTTTGGTCCCATCAGGCCCGTTCAACAGCTTGAGAAAATGCAGAACGCCAGGTGATGTGTGACCCTTGATCGCCGCGATCTGATAAACTATGGGACTGTGGGTGTTGGGTGGGAACAGGGCAGAGCTTTTGATGTCAGGGGTGCGCCCAACGTCTGAGCCATAGACGATGCCCAAGGGCGCTTCGCCACGCGCCACCAACATCAAGGCCCCAGTGACGTCCTTGGTGGGCGCTAAGTGGTCTTTGACGGCGTCCCACTGTTGGGTACTGATCAAGGCTTGTTTGGCGTATTCACCAGCAGGGACGGAGCCCGGGTCAGCTATGGCGAGGCGGCTTTCTTTCAAAGCGTTTTTGATCGCGCCTAGGGTGGCCGCTAGGTCTAGCTCTTGGTTTGATATCAAGGCCAAACGGTTGCTGGCAACGGGGGTTCGGGTGGTGCTGTCGATCAGCCCCAAACTTTCCAAGTCATCCATCCATTTGCTGTTGGCGGTCAGGTAAACATCGGCCCCGGCACCGTTTTCGATTTGTCGGGCTAAGGTGGCGCTGCTGGCATAGACGGCGCTTATGGTGAGGTTTTGTTCGTTCAGCACGGGGTGAAGGCCGTCTAGAACGGATTGAAGGGAGGAGGCCGCAAAAACCATAATCACGTCACCAGCCACCGCAGGACGGATGGCAGTTATGAAAATCAGGGCGATTAGGGCCGATAGGCGCAAGGCAAACATTTTAGCCCCAAAGTTAGGTGTGATGAAAATCATACATTAATGTGCAGTTTTGTGTAGAATATGCCTGTAACAGTCTTTGGGTCCAGGATAAACGCAAACATGTCGACAGCGTTAAGCGAAAATTTTACCAGCGAAGATCGGCGCAAAAGCCCTCGGGCGAAGCGTTTGAAGATGGTGGCGCGCCTCAACGGGGAAACCTATTTGACCGAAGATTGGTCTATGGGTGGCTTTTTAGTGGAAAATTATGACGGACGTTTGACCACCGGGTCTTTGATCACCGTGGAAGGATTAGGGCGCACCAAAACAAACGTGCATTTGGTGAATTTGCCTGCCCGTGTGGTCCGGCTCGGCGCCAACACCATTGCTGTCAGCTATCTAAGTCTCGACGCCAAAGCCTATGATTTCCTTCAACAATCCATGAGCGATAGCGGCGATATGCGCACCCTCGTCTAGGCCTCTATTTATATAAGTCTTTTGGATCAATTTCGACGTCGGCGATGATCACCGCTTGCCCGTCCTTGACCGCATTGTAAAAACAATTGCGCCGTCCGGTGTGACAGGCAACACCTTGTTGATCAACTTGCAACAGAACCGTGTCGTTATCACAATCCCAGCGAAACTCGACCAACGTTTGCACCTGGCCCGAACTTTCGCCTTTGTGCCAAAGTTTTGCGCGCGAACGCGAATAATAACAAACCCGGCCCGATGTCAGCGTTTCGACCACAGCTTCACTGTTCATCCACGCCATCATCAACACCTCGCCACTGTCGGTTGCCTGGGCGATGGCGGGGATCAGGCCGTCTGAATTGAATTTCAGTTGTGCGGCGATGGCTGTTGCGGCTTCAAGGTCGATGACGCTCATAAGGGTTTTTCCATTTTGGGTTTGGTGTACAGGCACTTGTCGAGTCTCACGATGATGATTTGGATGATCCGCAAGGGCAAGGTTGGCGAGGGTGCTAAATCGCTTCCCATGGCATCAATTTCGCCAATGTACACGCCCAACTCTTTTGCCAGCCCATCGGCTAAGGCCGAGGTAAACTGAGGTTCAACAAACAGACACTTAACGCCTTTGCTTTTGATCAAGTCACGCACCTTCGCCACATGCTTGGCCCCCGGTTCCCGTCCGGGAACGGTTTGCAGATAGCCGACTTGGTTCAGGCCTAAATCACGGGTGAGGTAACCAAAAGCATCATGTTGCACCAAGAAAGGCGTGTCTTTGATGCTGGCGATCATTTCGCCCGCTTTGCGTTTCAGAAGCTTCAATTTTTTAGACGCTCTTTTGGTGTTTTTTGCATAGATCGCCGCGTTGTCTGGCTCCAGAGCCGTTAACTCTTGGCGGATGTATTCGATCATTTTTAAGCTGTTGTCGAACGATAGCCACACGTGGGGGTCGATGGCCCCGTCAATGTGCAATACGTCTAGCCCGGGGGTCGAAAGCAAGGAGACCACCTTGGCCTTTGAACTCAGCGCGGTGAGGGGGCCTTGTAAAGGGGTTTCCAATTCAGGACCCATCCAAAACACAATATCGGCGTTTTGCAACAGTTCGGCCTGAGACGGTTTTAACGAGAAGGCGTGAGGCGATGTGCCAGGATCTAATAGCAATTGAGGATTGCCTTGGTCGCCCAGGACGGCAAAAACCAAACCTTGCACGGGCTTGATAGATGTGACGACTTTGGGCTGGCCTGCTAGGGCCAAAGTCGGCACCACAGCAAAAATGAGGCTTAAAACGAGTTTTCGTATCTGTAACATGGCGTTCATGGTATCCAAGAGCTATTCTTAAAAGGTCAGTTCGGAGCCCATAACCTACATGTCCATACAACGCGAACACAAGAGCGAAGACACATTACTTGAAGCCCACGACGTGGTGGTGGGCTTTCAAGGTCATGTGGTGCTGTCTGGGGCCAGTGTAAAGGTGCGTGCGGGCGAAATTGTGACCTTGATTGGTCCCAATGGCGCAGGCAAGACCTCTTTGGTGCGCGCCATGTTGGGCTTGATTAAACCCAGTTCGGGAACGGTGACGCGACGCAAGGGGCTTTCCATCGGCTATATGCCACAGCGTTTGCATATTGATCCCGCTTTACCCATGACGGTGCGGCGTTTTTTGCAATTGGGAACCAAGCCGGGTCTGGGAAAAACGCTGAAAGCCTTAGAAGAAGTCGGTGCCGATCACGTTGCGCAAACGCCACTGCAATCTATTTCGGGCGGCGAAATGCAACGGGTCATGTTGGCCCGCGCGCTTTTGCGCGAACCCGAACTGTTGGTTTTGGATGAACCCGTGCAAGGAGTCGACATCACCGGACAGGCCGAACTTTACCGTTTGATCAACACCCTTCGTAAACAGCGCAACATGGGGGTGTTGATGGTGTCGCACGATTTGCATGTGGTGATGGCACAAACCGATCATGTGGTGTGTTTAAACCGTCATGTGTGTTGTGCTGGGCATCCTGAAGCCGTCAGTCAGCATCCAGAATTTGTCGCTCTGTTTGGGGCCGAAGTGGCCTCGACCTTGGCCGTTTATGCCCATCAACATGATCATCATCATGATTTAGACGGTCATGTGGTGGCCGAACATGTTCATTCAGATACGTGCGATCACGATCATGGATGATTTTCTCACCCGTGCGGCCTTAGCCGGGATCGCCGTTGCCATCGTGGCGGGGCCATTGGGGGCTTTTGTGGTGTGGCGGCGCATGGCTTATTTCGGCGGCGCCCTTAGTCATACCGCTTTGTTAGGCGTGGCGCTTGGGTTTTTGTGTGGCGTCCAGCCGGGGCTTGGTGTGGCCTTTGTGGTGGTGGCCGCATCTTTGATCTTGGGCAGCCTGAACGGAGTCAAAGGTTTGTCTTTAGATACTTTGTTGGGAATTGTCGCCCACGCAGCCTTGGCCGTGGGCTTGATTGTTGTTGCCACCTTGGACGGTATTCGCATCGATTTGATGGGCTATTTATTCGGCGATATTTTGGCCGTTGGCGCGGAGGATGTGATGTGGCTGTGGTTAGGGGCGGCGTGCGTCTTGGCGGCCTTGGTTAAGCTGTGGAATCCGTTGTTAAGCATCACGGTGCATGCTGATTTAGCCAGCGTTGAGGGCGTGCCCGTGCGCCGGGTTGAATTGGCGTTCATGTTGTTGTTGGCCGTCGTGGTGGCCTTGGCGATGAAAGTGGTGGGGATTTTGTTGGTGACGTCCATGTTGGTGATCCCCGCCGCCGCCGCCAGATCGTTTGCCCGCACCCCTGAAGCCATGGCCCTGTTTGCCGCCGTCATTGGTGCCTGGTCGGTGGGTATGGGGCTGTGGGTATCCTACGTCTATGACGCCCCCGCAGGCCCCTCCATCGTCGCCGCCGCTTCGGCTTTCTTTGTGGTGAGCTTGTTTAAGAAGTAAGCTTTTTGGGAAGCTGTTTTAAGGTCTGCATACCCCCCGAAAATGGACGTCGTTTGAAGCGTTTGTGAAGGTCTGTTTATAGCCAAGAGGAGACATATTCGTGTTGTCTCAGGATATTGTGAAACAAGGCTCCAACCACTTCTAATATATTCAGACCTAGTTCAGATGCACTTCTATATTTTGGTGATTATCAAAGCTTATTGGTGATTATCAAAGCTTATTCAAAATAAAGGGTAGAGCCATGTCAGATGTTGCAATCGAGATGAATGGCATTTCCATGGCGTATGGTGATTTCATTGCTTTGGATCAATTGACCTTGAATGTTGAACACGGACAGGTTTTTGGATTTCTAGGTCATAACGGAGCGGGAAAAACCACCACTGTTAATATCCTCACCACACTTTTAAAACCAACGGCGGGTCAAGCCAGCATATGTGGTTTTGATATTGTTACAGATAATCTGAATGCTCGTCGCCAAATTGGCTACGTTCCAGAAAATGTCCGCCTTTACGATGAAATGACGGCGTACGAAAACTTGAGGTTTCTTGCCCAACTTTCCGGTGTTGAAGATTTAGATAAAACCATTGATGCAACACTTGAGTTGCTAGATTGCCAAGGTCTGGCATCTCGGCGGGTTGGCACATTCTCCAAAGGTCAACGCCAACGCATTGGATTGGCTCAAGCGATTGTGCATCGACCTTCGGTTCTGTTCTTAGATGAGCCAGCTTCGGGTTTGGACCCACTGGGCATGAAGATGCTGCGTGATGTTATTGCGCGGCTAAATTCAGAATTAAAGATGACCATTTTCATGAACACACATTTGATTGGTGAGGTTTCAAAGACCTGCACGTCTATCGGCGTACTAAGCCATGGAAAGTTGGTTTATACGGATACGATTGAGGCCGTTATGAAACGCTTTGGTGATGACGAATCCTTGGAAAGCTTATACCTATCGGTAACGCCTGATATCGCAAATCAGGAGGTTTCTTGATGCTTACATGGCACGTTATGGCATCAGCTTTGCGGGTCAGTTTAAGAGATCGAACGGCTCTGTTAATTTCTGGATTGTTTATGGCTCTCGTTCTGGTTTCCGCGTACTTGGGCTGGTCAGCCACCGCAAATGTACATGATGTCTATGCAAAGGTTGTCGAGGCATATGCCCTAAAAGGCGAGATCGCACCGCCGAACCCTGTGAAGAATACATCGCCGCTCGAACTGCTGCGAAACATGGCGACTTATGTTGCCCTCATCGGTGCATTGTCTGGGATGGTGCTTGGCAACAAGATGGTCGCAGTTGACCGCCAAAGCGGTGTTTATCCCCTTATCGCGAGTCGCCCTATCAGAACCATTGGCATTGCCGTTGGCAAAATCCTTGCCATCATTGTCGCCATATCGAGTTTGTTGGGATTTGCGGCCCTCATCAATGTGGCAACCTTTATAGCCTTACCCGATATGTCTTTAGATGCGGATCAATGGTCAAGGTTGGCACAATTTTATGCGGCCTCGAATTTGTATGTGATTGCCTTCGGATTGTTGGGAGCCGTATTTGCAGCAACATCGCGTTCAGAAACCGTGGCTTTAATGATCCCGATGACCATCTGGCTTACGATCACGTTTATCATTCCCCAAATGACCGCGAATGTTTTACCCATGGCAGCCCTTAACCCTTTAAAGGCAATGGTAGCGGCACCAAGCGGTGCATTCTTTGCCTTTACGGGGGCCGTGCTGACGCCGCTCTCACTCGGGGAAGCCTATCGGGCTTTGTCCGCAATTCTGTTGGACTTTGCGCCTCCGGGCTATCAATTCAATAGCTTCATAAGTCCGATACTGACTTTGTTCGTTGTGAATGGTGTTCTTATCATCAGCATGGTCTTTGCGTATCTCAAACTGGATGCAAGCCGGAGTGCGTATAATGATTAGTTCGGCTTTTGTGATTGCCCGCAAAGACATCAAAGATGCTCGTCGTACCCGATTGTTTCTCATCATTACGGTACTTTTGCTTTTAGCCTCAATGCTGTCGGTAGCCGTAACCGCCGCTGCGATGGGTGGGTTTACCTCGCCCGGTTATTCTCCCATTGAAGCCATGCGAGGCTTTGTTGAACACCTTGAGATCATAGGTTCAGCCCTTGCCATTATTATGGGATACCGCTCTGCCGCACGCGAACGCGGTCATAACACATTAGCCTTGGTGTTGACGCGCCCTGTAAGTCAACGCGCGTTCTTGGCTGGCAAAGTGATTGGTGGAGGGGTGCTGATTTTGGCTGCCCTTGCGATTGTCTTTATATCCATCGGTGCGGAACTCACAACACTCAATGGCACAGGACTATCTGCAATAGAGATTGCAAAACTGATAATCGGTTATGTCAGTGCCGTCATATACATGTTGGCTTTCTTCTTGTTGGCGTTTGTTCTGGCTCTCCACATGAAACAAATGTCTCAAGCGTTACTTGTCGCATTCTCAATTTGGTTGGTTGTCGTTTTGATTGCCCCGCAAATCGGCGATACTCTTGACCCCGACAATCAGGCTGTTGGCGGATTATTTCAAGAACTGGCTGTGCCGCGTGCTCAAGAACTAGAGATTATGGATAAATTCAATACCTACGAAACAATCCGTACAGGCATTGAACAACTTTCCCCAAGTAAACATTTTGAACGACTGACATTTGCTTTGTGGGGGATTAAAAATACTTACTACGGCATGTCATTGGCCGAGATTTTATGGGCCAAGATGATCGACATTGTATGGCTACTTTCATATGTCGCAGCACTTTTGGGGCTTCTTTTTAGAAAGCGAACAAACCTCGCTCAACTCTCTGGTTAGTAAGTTATTTTGCTGCTCAATGGGGGCTGATTAGAGCATAAAAATGACCGCTTAGGGTCACAAGCAGTCCTAAGCTCAAGCCCAGGACGATGTCCGTTAAGCCCCCTAAAGCAGAGCTTATGCATCCGGGCTAGGTCAACTTATAAGTCGCTTTAGGCCCGCTTCTAAATCTTGAATCAAATCACCTGGGTCTTCAAGCCCCGCATGGATGCGCAAGGTTTGTCCTGCGTAGGGCCAGGGCGTTTGCGTGCGGGTTGATTTGGGGTCGGCGGGGATGATTAGGCTTTCATAGCCGCCCCAACTGTAGCCCATGGCGAACAGGTCCATGCCGTCGAGCATTCGGGCAATAGCGGCGGCGTCTGGGCCTTCTTTCAGCACCACGCCAAACAATCCGGTCGAACCCGTAAAGTCGCGTTTGTAAATGTCGTGACCGGGGCAGGTGGGCAGGGCCGGGTGCAGCACGACCTCAACCTCGGGCCGCTTGGTGAGCCAAGTTGCCAGCGCCAATCCGGTGGCTTCGTGGCGAGGCAGGCGCACCGCCAACGTGCGCAAACCGCGCAGGCCCAAATAGCAATCGTCAGGCCCCACCGCATGACCCAAAGCCCCAGCGGTGATCTTGGCCTGTTTCCATAGCGCCTTGTCATTCATGGTGAGCGTGCCCAACATGGCATCGGAATGGCCGACGATGTATTTGGTGGCGGCTTGGATGGAAATATCAACGCCGTGGGAAAACGGTTTGAAGTAATAGCCAGCCGACCACGTGTTATCGATAACGACCAAGGCCCCGGCTTTATGCGCGACGTCGGCGATGGCCGATATGTCGGACACTTCAAAGGTGATGGAACTGGGCGCTTCGCAAAACACGATGCGGGTGTTGGGCCGCATGTGGCTGGCGATGTCGGCACCGATCATGGGGTCGTAATAAGAGGCTTCAACACCAAATTTCTTTAACAGCAACTCGGCGAATTTGTGGGTGGGGTGATAGGCCCCATCGGTGATCAAAACGTGATCGCCGGCTTTGGTATTCGCCACCAACGCCACCGCAATCGCCGCCATGCCAGACGGGACAGCAACACAATGCTGGGCCTGTTCCAAATCGGCCACGGCCGCTTCAAAGGCGAAAGTGGTGGGCGTGCCATAGCGTCCGTAATAGGTTTGTTCAAACTTGTGGTGATCGGCCTCGTGCATCGCTTGGACGGTGGGGAACGTCACGGTCGAAGCGTGATAGACGGGCGGATTGACGATGCCAAAATTACCTTCGGGATCGCGGCCCGAGGTGGTGAGGCGGGTGTCTGGGTGCTGGGGGCGTTTGATTTTTTTCATAAAGCTACCTTGGACCGAAGTGGGGTTAGATGTCAAAGCGTCCGTGTTCGGTGTTTTTGTTAAGCTTTGCCGCTTCAAAAACGCGTCCGTTCATGACCCCATAACAGCCTTCGGGTAAGGTTTGCGCGGCGACTATCGCGGCGCCTAAATTAAACGATGCATCCGAAGCGCTCAACGAGTGTGGGCGCATGGCCCCGGTAAAGACAATGGTCTTTCCGCTGACGTGTTGGGCGACGTCCCGCGCACTTAGACCCATGGTTCCAGTGCCGTGGGTGACGACGATGGCGGGCTCAACGGCGGCTTGAATGGCCTCAACAATGGCGGTCCGGTCGGCGGCCTCAAAATCTAAGCTGTCTTTGAGAAACAGTTTCAGAATGCGTGGGTGGTGGCAGCGCCCACGGGAGAGAATTTCAGGAATTAGCGACGTTTCATCCTTGGCAAAGGTCAAGCTTTCCGTTTGCGGATCATGAATTTTGTCGATGGTTCCCCCCGTGACCAGGATCAGGACGTCTTTCATGAGCCAGAACCTTCGATGGGCACATCATCATCATTGCCCCATTCAGCCCACGATCCGTCATAAATGGCGAAGTCTTTATAGCCGAGTAGGTGCAAGGCAAAGGCCGGAACGCACGCCGTGACGCCGGACCCACAGCTGAGTACGGTGGGTTGTGTAAGATCAACCTGGGCGGTGCCAAACACCTCAACAAGCTCATCAGAAGATTTGAAGGTAAAATCTGAGTTTGCGTTCATCAGGGTGCTGAACGGGACGTTAAGCGTGCCTGGAATGTGGCCGACACGTTTCGTCGGGCGGGGTTCTGGATCAACGCCATCAAAACGCCCGGGACTGCGGGCGTCGATCACCTGAAAACTTGGGGTGTCGAGATTGGCAAGGACCTGGGGTTTGTCTTTGACCAGGGCCGGGTTGAAATGGGCGCTAAAGCTTTGCGGGAGGTGCATCGGTTGGATCGCATCGGTTGGACGGTTTTCCGCGTCCCAGCGTCCCAGCCCGCCGTTCAAAACGGCACAGTTGCGATGACCGAAACAACGCAGCATCCACCACATCCGGCACGCCGCCATGTGCCCGCCATTGCTGTCATAGACAATGACTTTATGCAGGTTGGAAATGCCCAAAGCGCCTAACGCCGCGCCAAAATCATGTTCATTTGGCAACATATGGGGCAGGGGGCTTGAGCGGTCGGCAACTTCGTTGATGTCAACATAAACAGCCCCAGGAATATGTCGGGCCGCCCAGTCTTGGGCCGCATTGCGGTTCGCTTGGGGCAGATGAAAACTGGCATCAATGATGCGCAGGTTATCATCTTTTAGATGGTCTTGTAGCCATTCACAGCTGACCAGGGCATCGGCATTTTTGTAGGGCATTTATAAGTTTACGCAAGCCAGTCGGGGTATGGCAAGTCTTTGGATTTTAAGAACTCAGGATTGTACAGTTTGGATTGATAACGAGAGCCGAAATCGGCCAAAATGGTGACGATGGTGTGACCCGGTCCCATTTTTTTCGCCAATTGAATGGCGCCTGCGACATTGATGCCGCTGGACCCGCCTAAGCACAGGCCTTCGTTTTTTAACAAATCAAACACAATCGGCAAAGCATCATGGTCGGAAATTTGGAACGCTTCGTCAATCGGCGCCCCTTCTAAGTTGGCGGTGATGCGGCCTTGGCCGATGCCTTCGGTGATGGACCCGCCTTCGGATTTGAATTCGCCCGTGGTGTAATAGCTATACAACGCAGCACCCATAGGGTCGGCCAAGCCAATCACCACGTCTGAGTTTTTGGCTTTCAGGCCTAACCCAACCCCACCAATGGTACCGCCAGTGCCAGCAGCACAGATGAAACCATCCACTTTACCATCCGTTTGCGCCCAAATTTCTTCGGCTGTGCCTTCGATGTGGGCTTGCCTGTTGGCGGTGTTGTCAAACTGGTTGGCCCAAATGGCCCCGTTGGGTTCGGACTTTGCCAATTCTTCAGCTTTGCGCCGCGATACATGGACGTAGTTGTTTTCATTGCGATATGGGACCGCTGGAACTTCAATTAGTTCAGCCCCACACAGCCGCAAGGCGTCTTTCTTTTCATTCGCCTGGGTGTCGGGAATGATAATCACCGAACGATAGCCCAAGGTATTGCCGACCAATGTCAGACCAATGCCCGTGTTTCCCGCCGTGCCTTCAACGATTACGCCACCGGGTTTTAACAGGCCTTTGCGTTCGGCATCGCGAACAATATACAGCGCTGCCCGGTCCTTGACCGAACCGCCGGGGTTCATGAATTCAGCCTTGCCCAGAATTTCACAGCCCGTTGCCTCACTGGCGGCGTTCAAACGAACCAATGGTGTGTTGCCAATAGCATCGGTAAAGTCAGAGCGGATGTTCATTACATCAATCCAATATGTAGTATAAAAGTTTATGACATATTTATTTGTTAATTATGAAGATAGGCGGTCAAACACATTAAATCAAGGGGGCATTCTTGCCGGGTTCAGCAAGATGTACCTAGATCTCTATATAGGCGTAATAAATGTTATCAACAAAATCAAAGCGATAGTTTTGGCATGGTTGTTGCGTAGATTTCTGTAATTGAATCAAGGTGTAATGGTGAAATGTGGTCTAGGAGGCCAAAATATGTCCAGTGCTATTCACAACGATACCGCTCATGCCCAAGCAACACAGACCTCTACAGAGTCTCAACGCAAAGGTCAAAAATCAGATGAGGGTAATCGTGCTGCGGATAAATTTTCCAAAATGTTGGACGGATTTCGCGCCCATGGCCTTGTTGAAATTGACGGCGGGGACGGCAACGATACCATCAATACCAAAGGGGTGCATGTGCGGGTCAACGGAGGTGCTGGCGATGATGTGATTAACGTTGAGATAACTCCGCAATATCATGCTCCTCACCACATAACCCGCCATGACATTGAACACATGAGACAGATGCAGCAGCATCTGAGCCATCATGTGGCGCATCATGAACATCTCAGCCAAGCCCAGCACATGCGTCCAGGCATGATTGGTGTCGGAGCAGGGCATGTGGTGGATCTTACACCAGCCTCTGAGGTGCAGGGTGGAGCCGGAAATGATACCATAAAGACGAATGGCATTACCTTAGCCCATGGTGGATCTGGCGATGATACAATCGATATTATGAGTGGAACAGCCTTTGGCGGAACGGGTAATGATACAATTTCAAACAAGTCTTCTGCCAATGTTTATGGTGGGGCTGGAGATGACGTCATTCGATCTTCCGGATTTATGAATATTAATTCCAATCTTTTTGGCGGCGCTGGAAACGATGAAATATTTGCCTCAGGTTCTCAACTTTCCATAGATGGTGGCAGCGGGGACGATGAGATCACCTTGGATGGTGAGCATCAGAAAGAAATCATGCGGCTCAATCTAGCCATGGATCATCACGGGCATCATATGCATTTGGGAAATGGAATCGAAAGCGGCCAATCGACTGTGAACGGTGGTTTGGGGGATGACAATATCACCATCACCAATGAAGCCACGGCAGTGATTGAATACTTTGCCGGGGATGGTCATGACACCCTACAAGGTGCCAACGAGACCAATATTTTGAAATTTGGTTCCGGTTTGACCATCGAGGATGCAACGTTTTCAAATGCAGACGGTAATCTGACCATTTCATTTTCTGATACAGATGGCTCCGTCACCATTCAGAACTTCCAAGATCAAGGCGTGCCGATGATTCAGTTTTCCGATGGCCGCACCTTAGATGCCTCAACGACCATCACCAAGGCCGGAGCTGACGCCAATGGCTATCGTGCAGATGATGACAGGCCCATAGGGACCAAGTCTGAACTTAAAGTCGGGACCAAAGATGGTGAAGATCATTCTGATTAAGCTTAAACCATTGCATGGCGATCAAGGTTGCGGCGTTGGTAAAGCGGCCTTCCTCTAACCACGCGAGCGCGGTGTCGGTGGCAACGGACAGCACGTGCAGGTCTTCGTGTTCGGCGTCTAAGCCATGAATGCCGCCCGCTTGGCTGGCGTCGGTGCGACCGCAATACAAGAAAATACTTTCCGAAGTTCCGCCGGGGCTGGCGAAGTAATGGGTCATGGGGACTAGGTCCAACACTTTACAATTGGCTTCTTCCAAGCATTCACGCTTGGCGACATCTTCGGGGGTTTCACCTGAATCAATAATGCCCGCCACGCATTCCAACAGCCACGGCGATTGGCGGTCTTGATCAAACCACGGCGAGGCCAGGGCCGCAAACGCGCCGATGCGAAATTGCTCTATGAAGACAAGGCGCTCTAAGTCTGGGTCATACAGCAGAACCGCCACCGCATGGCCGCGCTCGAAGACTTCCCTGTGCATGGTTTGGGACCAGCCGCCTTCGTGCATTTTGTGTTTAAGGGTGTAGCTATCGATTTTGAAATAGCCATCATGGGTGCGTACTTTGTCGATGATTTCAACATCATCAACGTTCATGGTCTCGCTGGCCAACGGGCCTAAATCATCATCAGACATTTTTCCGACCTAGCCCCAAAAGCGCCCAGATACACCGCAAATGATGATGAGGATGCCCAAGCCTAAATTGATCGTAACGATGCGCCGAATGGCGGCGAGGTGTGCGAATCCGTGGGTGAAATCATCGGCATCGTCGTCGGCTTTAAAGGCCGCGAAGGGCTTGAAATACAGGTAGGCAAACAAGATGGTCATGACCCAGGCTAAGGCGTGCATGATTTCAACGTGAAGACCCGCAGCTTCGAAACTGCCAAAGTCCATGTACACCATATAATATCCGGTGCTGTGCATGATGAAAATCGACAGCCAAACCCAGGAAAAAAAACGCGGCAACACGCGCGACCATACACCCAGACGAACACCGGGTTGTTCTTCCATCAAGGCTGGGCGCAACACCATATGCGCAAAAAACATACCGCCCACCCATACAACAGCGGCCAAGTCATGCAGGGTGCTAACAACAGGGTAGTAAGTGTCCACGGAGCGTCTCCTTATTCAAGACAAGGGCAGGGGCTAAGCAAAGCGTTCCCATCCCAGCCCGTCCATATCTATGTCAGGCGATTTGGCGTTGGCTAGATCGGCAATGATACGGGCTGATCCAGCGGCGAGCGTCCACCCCAGTGTGCCGTGTCCTGTGTTGAGCAGCAAGTTTTGATGTTTGCCGTGGCCCAACAGAGGCACGCCGTCCGGGGTTGCAGGCCGAAGACCCGCCCACAACATCGCTTGGTCGCGGTGTCCGGCGCTGGGAAACAGTTTCAAGGCTGTATCCAAAATATGCTGGGCGCGGCTTTGATTGATATCCGTGTTATAGCCCGAAAATTCAGCCATGCCGGCAATGCGTAAGGTATCACCCAGCCGGCTAAACACCAGCTTGTAACGGTCATCTGTAAGGCTGATGTGCGGGGCTTCATCTGTGTCTGGGTGCGTGATGGGCAGGCTTACGGAATAACCCTTGGCCGGATAGATGTGCAGCTTTAGCCCCAATGACTTGGCTAAGTGTTGGCTGCTACAGCCCAGGGCGAGGACAAACATGTCGCCATCGATATCACCGTGGTCTGTTTTGACCGTGGTGATTTTGTAGCCTTCCTCTTTAAGTCCGAGAATTTTGGTGTTAAATTTGTACGTGACGCCCATGTTCTGGGTCTTGGCGGCTAAGTGCTGGGTGAAGGCAAAACAATCGCCGCTTTCGTCATGAGGCGACCAGGTGCCACCACACAGCAATTGGGTCGAATGGGCCAGGGCGGGTTCCAGTTCGATACAGCCTTTGCGGTCCATAGCCCGGCGTTCACAGCCCAGTTCAGCCATAGAGCGCGCCCGTTCTAAGGCTTGACCAAATTCAGAACCATCTCGAAAAATATTGAGGATGCCGTGTTGGCGGTGTTCGTAGTTGAAAATTTCATCGTTGCGGATGGCCTGAAAGCGTTCGCGTGAATACAGTGCCACTCGCAAAATACGTTCGACGTTTTGCCAAAAGCGAGGCTCTGTACAGTTGGCCATAAACTCAACGGTCCAGGCCCACAGTTGAGGGTCTAAACGCAAGCGGTACAACAGCGGCGCATTTTTACGGCCCAGCCACTTGATGGCTTTGCCGATGGTGCCGGGGGCCGCCCAGGGTTCGGCATGGTTCGCCGCCAACTGCCCCCCATTGGCAAAGCTGGTTTCCAGGCCCACGCCTTCACGCTGCTCAATGACGGTCACCTCATGACCGTCACGGGCAAGTTCATAAGCCGTCGTTACGCCGATTACACCGGCCCCTAAGACAATGACTTTCATAGAGCCTTCCCGAAAATACGTTTTGAATGTCGAACTGCCTTTATAGCATGTTCTGTTTGCCAATTAGAGAGCAAAAAAGCCGCCCCAAAGAGGAGGCGGCTTTTAAAGAAGGCTTAGCGCCTGAATTACTTCATGATTTTATAGGCTCGCAGGTCGCCGTTAGAGGCGCCGATGTAGATGTAGCCATCTGAAGAAACGCTAAGGCCCACGCGGGGACCCATGCCAGTTTCATAGAGCCATATTTCTTTGCCAGTTGCCTTGTCGAGGGCAACGGTGTAACCGCGCTGGCTGAGGAAATAAACTCTATCTTTTGTTAGAACCGGTTTGATCAGCAGGTAGTTGAAGGCTGGGCCTGGGATATGGTATTCCCAGACGGGATTTCCATCATTAATGTCTATGGAAAATACGATGGTCGTCGCGGAGCCGTAATAAATACGATTACCCTCAACCACCAGGGACGGAATCCAGTTTCCGGTATTATGGGTCCATACTTTTTTGCCGGTTTTGGCATCAACTTTAAAAACAAAGTCGTCATAACCCGCATAGATCAGATGGTCCTTGGTTGCGTGCAATTTTTTAGGCACCCCATCCAATGCGGTGAAGCTCCATTTGATTTTTTGTGTTTTTCGGTCAAGCGCATACATACGCGTTGAGCCAGATTCTCCGCCTTGGAACGTGGGGTCCATATAGGCACCGCCAACGTAAATTGTGTCGCCGTAGGTCGCAGGGGTTTGCAGCAGGTAATTTTTGCTTTTGAAAACCCACTCGGTTGAACCGTTAAAGCGATTTAAGGCAAATAATTTTGCGGACGGTAGGGGGATGCCGGCAAGTCCTGGGCCAATATACGTGGTCGGAACAAACAAGGTGTCGCCGTCAATGTGTTGAGGGCGTTGGCAGTTGATGCCAAGGTCACGTCTCCAAACTTCACGGCCGTCTTTGACGTTAAGGGCAGCAATGCGTCCACCTTTTATACACACATAAACACGTTCCCCATCGCTGGAAAAGCCACGGTTCCACACACCGCCAGCGGCTGTATAGGTCCAGGCAACTTTTCCTGTTTTGGCATTAAAGGCATGCATCGGCTTGCCCGTTGGCACGACGATAACCAGATCACCCACCATGAGCGGGGCAATGTTAATGGCCCCTTTGGTTTCAACACTCCAGGTCTCTTCAAGAGCATCCGGAACATGGACAGGCTGCGGCGGTCTGGCTGAAGCGCTTGAGACGCCAAGGGCTAAGGGTGAATACAAAACGGCCAGTGCGACCAAGGTTTTCAGCAACCGAGTCATGATATTTTTCCTGTACGACTGAATGATTTAAACACGGATATAAAATAGAGGGAAGGCGTCACAAAATAAAGGGCAGAATCAATAAAGGCGGGAGAAAATCTCCCGCCTTTATCATTTATTGTCAGAAAATCTAGGTTCTAGTTCATTCCGTGAAGAACGATTGGACCGTCGCGGTTTTCTTCAGTGATGTCGAACTCGATGCCAGGAGGCATGCGGTTATCACGAAGACGAATCTTCATGGTAGACGTATCCCAGCTGTTTGGCAGATCACGAGTACGGGCACCTTTGTGTGCGTGGCGGTTGTCGTAACCGGCAAACAAGGAAATCCCAGGAGGCTTAGCAAGTGAATCACCACCGACCATCATGTCTTCATAATTACCAAGGCCCATTTCGTGAAGGGATTCTTCGGTGATGCCAGTGTGGCAAGAAGAACAAGCTGGCAGCGGATTGCCGTCAGCGTCATTGCCCCAAGCACCGTCTTTGGTGAAGAGTGGCAATATGTTCTTTTTGAAGTTGTCATCGTTAGGTGTGCCTGCTTTAACCCAGTCACCAACCATACCAACTTCTTTACCTGTAGGACCGTCACGGTTTTCTTCCGTGATGTCGAATTCGATACCAGGAGGCATGCGGTTGTCACGCAAACGGTGACGCATGGTGGACGTAGCCCAACCCATTTTCAGGTCACGAGTACGTTCGCCTTTGTGAGCCTTACGAGATTCGTAAGGAGCCAACAAAGAAATCCCAGGAGGCTTAGCAAGTGAATCGCCACCGATCATCAGACCTTCGTAAGATGTCAGGTCCATTTCGTGCAAGGATTCTTCGGTGATGCCAGTGTGGCAAGAAGAACAAGCTGGAAGCGCGTTGCCGTCAGCGTCGTTGCCAAAGATACCTTCTTTGGTCAGCAACGGAAGAATGTCGCCATCAAAAGTACCATGAGCATCGTTGCCGCTTATGTCTTTGTATGTGAATGCGCCGTTTGGAGCACCAGCACCAACCCACATGCCCATAAGTGTCACAGCGTTTTGTGCACCAGGTGTGGATCCTGAAATTTCTGCCATAGCAGGCATAGAAGTTACAGCGACCATAACGGTGCCGAGCAACATGCCTTTAAGTGTTAGTTTATTCATGTGGGTATTCCCCCCTAATTTTTTCAAAGTAACCGAAGCCTTTTTAGCCTGACTTGATAGGGGGGGCAAGCAAAATGCAGGTTTTTTTCTGTTTATTTAGAAAATAGAGGCCTTTGTAAAACAGGTTTTTGGGGCGCAAATGGTCATTGAAAGGACCTAAATTAGCCACCAAAATAACGATTACCTCTTATTTAATCCATTGATATAATAGTAATTATTTCGTTCTTGTGTGCGCCCTTGCAGAGAGCGGCATTGATGAGTTTTTTTGAAAAAATAAATGTAAAAAAAAGGCACTTTTTTTTTGCTCGTAGGGTCAATTTCGAGCTAAATGGAGGTATCGTTGGGTAATATATGATCAGTTTTGAGTAATAATATTACAACTTCAGGGCCTTTAAAATTAGAATCGCTTCGTTGCACAGATGAAAAAGACAATTAATGAATTGGGACACACTACCCTCAAGGCACTGTGTCCCAATCCTAAGACTAAACGAAGCTAGGCTCCGTTTCTTTAGAGAGCAGGCTTATTCAACGTAGAAAATACGGTGCATGCCAGCTTTGTAATGGCCAGGCTTGTTACAGAACAACATGTAAGATCCAGGCTTTAGGTCCAAAAGCAAAGCGCCGCCTTCACCAGAATCAATTTCTGGAATTTCACCGAGAGACGCAATTTTGTCTTCGGGGATACGGTCGGTAGCATCGTCGTAAGGCATTACAGGAGCATCACTGTCGACTTTGACGACCAACATTTCGTGTTGAAGGTCAGCTGGAGATTTGTTGCTTCCCGAAAAAGAAACAGGACCTGCAACGGCTCTGTTTTTGTCGGTAACAATGTCCATGCCAGCTGCGCCATCGGTAAGCGTCACATTAACAAGTGTACCCGCAGCTTGTGCGGACATGCCAGCGGTAAGGATACCCATGGCTGCTACGGCGGCGAGAGCAAAAGAAGAACGGTTTTTCATAATATGTAAGTCCCTTTAAAATGATTGTTATAATTAATCCTCAAGGTAATCTTGTAGTATATTTTTTAAAGTACTATTTTTCTTTGAGGATTACAAATCTTTTTTTGAATTATTCGGCTGGAGGGAGCAGCTCATGAATTTTTTTGCGGAGCAATTTAGCCATCTTTTCCGGTGGGTCTTGATAGCCGATAATACCCAGAAAATCACCATTTGGTGCCATTAAGTACAGAAATGCTGGGTGGCCCACAGCATAGTATTCAGGGTCTGCACCTGGCTCAATAATTTTTTCATACGGGGCTTGAAAAGCGCCAGCAACCGCAGCGACTTGTTCGGCGGTGCCCGTGAGACCAACGATTTTAGGGTTAAAAGAGCTGAGGTAACCTTTCAAAACAGCGGCGCTATCGCGTTCGGGATCGACACTGATAAAGAGCGGGGCGATAAGCGCCGCATCGGGGCCTAAGATGTCCAAAGCGTTGCTTACGGTTATCAGCGTGGTGGGGCACACATCTGGGCAATAGGTATAACCGAAAAACACCAGCAGGAAACGGCCTTTGAAGTCAGCCTCGGTCGTCACCAAACCGTCTTGATTGATGAGGGTAAAAGGGCCACCGACCTTTGCCTCATCTGCCATCGCGGAAAACAAAGCCGGGAGCGTTATAGCCATCCCCAGCACCACAGAGAGAAGGTGTCGTTTCAAGACGGACTTCATGGCATAATATCCTTATGTAAATGTAACGCAGGGTTATGGTTATGATTTTTTGCAGGAATGGACAAGGGCAATAGGCTCATGACAGCGGACCCCACTGAACTCAAACTTATGGACGCTGCGGGCAAGGCCATTGCGGACGCGATGGAGCTGCGCTGGGAAAAACGTCCGGTGATGGTTTTGGCGGGGCCTGGTAAAAACGGTGGCGATGGGTTTGTGGTGGCCTGTTTGTTGAAAAAAGCGGGGTGGTCCGTGACAGTGTGCCTTTTGGGGGACAAGGCCTCTTTAACCGGAGAGGCCGCCGTTCAAGCCAAACGTTGGCGGGCCAAGGTGCTAACCCTGGACGGTGCCCTCAATATCTTAACGACGTCGGAGACCTTAGTCGATTATCTGATCGTTGATGCCCTGTTTGGCGCTGGCTTATCCAGACCTTTGAACGGGATGATCAAAACCTTGGCCCAATGGCTCAATGCTCAACGGCACGCGCATACGGCACCGTCGGTGGTGGCGGTGGATGTGCCAAGCGGGGTGTGTGGGAAAACAGGCCAAGCCTTACAAGGGATTGCGTTTCAAGCCGACCTGACCGTGACATTTACGGCGGCCAAGCCCGGACACCTCCTTATGCCTGGTCGCACACTGTGTGGTGAGCTGGTGGTGGCCGACATTGGATTGGCGTGTGAATTCGCGACGATCCACAATTCCCCTGATTTCTGGGGTCCTGCTTTTCCTCGCCTTGATTCAAGCGGTCATAAATACAGTCGTGGTCACCTTGTTGTGGTGGGCGGTGAACGTATGATGGGGGCCGCCCATTTGGCTTCCTTAGCCGCGCGCCGCATGGGCGCTGGACTGGTGAGCTTGGCAATTCGAGAAGATGACTTTGCTCTTTATGCTGCCGCCGTTTCGCCGGGAACGTTGTTGGCGACGTTCAAGGGGGAAAAGGGTTTTCGTAAAATTCTCAGCGATCCGCGAAAAAATGCCTGTGTCTTAGGGCCTGGGGCGGGATTGACGGAAGCTACACGGAAAAAAATTGGGGCGGCACTCAAGGCAAAAAAAGCCTGCGTGTTGGACGCCGATGCGTTGAGCCTCTTTGAAGACGACCCCGATGCCCTGTTCGCCTCTCTTAAACGGAGCGGCCAAGATGTGGTTTTGACGCCGCATGATGGTGAATTTAGACGGCTGTTTGCCGATTTGGCAAAAAAACAGGGGGCTTTGGGTAAATTGGAAGTCACCCGCCGGGCGGCCAAGCGGGCGGGCTGTGTCCTTATATATAAAGGTCCCGACAGTGTGATTGCAGCCCCCGATGGGCGCGCTGTCATCACGTCGAACGCGCCACCAACTTTGGCGACGGCGGGAACAGGCGATGTGTTGGCGGGCTTTGTTGGGGCGTTATTGGCGCAAAATATGCCAACCTTTGAAGCAGCTGCAGCGGCGACGTGGCTGCACGGACAGTGCGCCCAAGTCTTTGGTCCCGGTCTGATCGCCGAAGATCTTATCGACCTGTTGCCAGATGTCTTGGCCGCGCTCTTTGATCACTTGGATGCGCGATAAACAAACCCCGGTGTTGACTGTAGAGGCTTTTTGTATAAAGTGCGCGCCACGCCCGGAAATCTTGGGCAATTGGCGGGCGTGGTGGAATTGGTAGACACGCCAGATTTAGGTTCTGGTGGCGGAAACGCCGTGGGGGTTCAAGTCCCTTCG
>Ga0316203_1000751_pt1 | contig 31897 bp, 33 predicted proteins | sample 6monrhotite_MG_FD_204940 | JGI IMG/M metagenome (GOLD analysis project Ga0316203, IMG submission 204940) | Microbial mat bacterial communities from mineral coupon in-situ incubated in ocean water Damariscotta River, Maine, United States -... | ecosystem: Environmental > Aquatic > Marine >... | reverse complement strand
ATAATCGAAAAGATTTCCCCGACCCTTGGGTCGGTTGGAGTTAATGTTCAATAAGTGATATGATTATGACATGAGCGAACATATTTTCAAAAGTCATAACAAAACAGTTTTATTGTACCACTTGGTATTTCCAGCAAAATATAGAAGAAAAGTTTTCATCAAAGAAGTTGAAAGAACATTGATAGAGATGTGCCTTGAGATTTCTGAACGATTTGAAATAAATTTTTTAGAAATTGGTAACGATGAAGACCATGTACATTTTTTGCTTCAAAGTGTACCAAAATTGCCAATTTCAAGAATAGTGCAAATTGTGAAAAGTATTACAGCCAGAGAGATATTTTTGAAACATAAAGAAATTAAGAAAATGTTGTGGGGTGGAAATTTGTGGACAATACGCAAGTGAAGAGACAATTAAAGAATATGTTAAAAATCAAGGCAGGGAATACAATAAAGTTCATTCAGGTCAATTGAAATTTGACTTGTAAATAAACGTGATGATACTCCGTTGCTTGCAGCGGGGTAGTTCATTGCCTTTAATATCTTCACTGTCAAAATTATCTAATATTTCTGAATTACTAGTTTTTAATTTGGCAAACTGTTCTGAAATAGCAACTAACAACATTAAAATAGCTGGTTGACCTTCGAAGTCACTAAGAGCTTTTACTATTCCATCATGTCTATCAATAATTTTATTAAGTGTATTAAGTTTCTCTTGAATAGATTCTAATCTAATAAGCTCATCATCTTTAAACATAAATGTAATTTTCCAAAATATGTTTTTTACCTAATTTTCCAAGAGATGATTTGTCCGCAAAATCTATTTTTTTTTCAAATTTGTCAGATAAAATAGTTTTTAATTCATCTAAGCGACTGTATGCTCTAAAACCAACATGATTTTTTAGAAACTTTTCTGATGTTTCAATTAAAACATCAATATCACTATTTTCTGTTGCATTCCCTCTTGCGTATGAACCAAAAATTCCTAAAATTTTAACACCTTCGGTTTCAAAATTAATATTTTCCTGTTTTAAGACTTCTAAAATATAATCTTTATTTAAAACCATCTCTAACCTTTGAGTGATAACGATAATTTAATCGTAAACAACAACCCCGTAGTCATCATCTACCCTATAAAATTTTGAGTTTGGCAGGATGCATAGTTCATTTAGTTTTCCAAGTTGAATAGTTGAGTTTTTATTAACTTCTATCGCGTGTTCTTTAAAAAAGCGGCGAATGTTTACAAATTTAATATTTTCTACAAACTTATACTCAAAGCGGTTATGCAGGCGCATCATTTTGTAGTTAAAAACGTGTGCATCAACATTTAGTTGTGAGCTTGCGTATTGTATTGGTAGGTAGCCAGTTAAGTCTGTGAGGTCTTCTTGGACGTGAGTGAAGCGTTCAGGTAATGTGTCTTTTTGAATAAACACATAGCGGTTTAGTTTTATGTGATGGCTCTCTTTCCAGTATGAATATGCTGGATTACTCAGATTGAGCTTTGTGCGCATCTCTTTCCACAACCAATGCTTATTTAAAATACTGTAAAATTCAGACATTTATAATTTTAATATAATTCAACATAAAACTACCTTGTATCTTTATCCCAAAAAAAGTCAATCCAATCATTAGCATCATGTAACCAATAGTCTGGGGTAATAATGGCACTTTTTTTGTAAAAAAGAGAGGCTGTCTCTATGTGCAGATGTCCAAATTCATTTTTTAGATGTTTAACAACTTCACTTATTGTATCGCCACTATCTACTATGTCATCAACGACTATTACACGTTTATGTTTAAGTAAATTTGGAGTATTGAAAATCTCAATTGTCTCTAGCTTTTTCTGGTTTTCATAGTGAATGGAGTTTATAATGTACAAATTTCTCTGATTTATTCTTTGAGAGAGAAAGTGCCCAAAGGTTAGCCCACCTCGTGAAATAGCGACAATGGCATCAAAATTTGATTTTTCTATGTCGTTTGCTATTGTGTGAACATCATTTACAAAGTTTTCATATGGGTAATGTATCATTATTGAATCCAAAATATTATTAGGCTAATTAGTGCTAAAACGATTAAGCCTCTATTTAGAGAACTGTACTCTTTTTTGACTATTTTTACAAGAACGAAGCTTAAAAAGCCAAAGGCAATACCATTTGTAATTGAGAATGTAAGAGGAATCATTAGTATCGTAAAAAATGCTGAAACTGCTGTTGCGCTATCTTTAAAATTAATGTGTGCAATCTCCTCAAACATTAATATCCCAACCATTACAAGAACAGGGTATATCGCAACTGCTGGAATTGCTTCAAAAATTGGTAACATAAACAGTAGTGGTAGGAAAAATAGCGCCGTTGCTACTGCTGTAAGTCCAGTTCTACCACCAACTTCAACACCAGCAGCACTCTCAATGAAACTTGTGACTGTTGAAACACCAAGTGACGCACCAACTACTGAACCAATCGCATCACTCTTTAGTGTATTGTCTAGTTTTCTATCATTGTTTTTGTAGATATGTACACGTTGAGCGATACCACCTAATGTTCCAAGTGTATCAAACATGTCAGTCAGTAAAAAAGCCACAATGACAGGCACCATAGAAAGAGTAAGTGCAGATAGTATGTCAAGTTCAAATGCAATAGGCTCAATTGAAGCGGGTAGGGCAAAGAGCACATTTGGAAGAGTTGCATTTTCAGTTACAAATGCTAAAATGGTTGTAGCTATAATAGAGATTATAAATGAACCCTTGAAGCGAAGTGAATGTAAAATAATAACTAATACAAGACCAAAGATACCAAGCATAGTCTCAGGTGAACTTAAATCACCTAAGTGAACAAGTGTCACTTTATTTGAAGCGATTATTCCAATCTCTTTTAAACCAATAAATGCTAAAAAAGCCCCAATTCCAGCACTAATAGCACGACGCAAACTTTCTGGAATAGCATTTAGCAAGATACGTCTAAAGCTTGTAAATGATAATAGTACAAATAGAAGACCTGAAATAAATACAACTCCTAAAGCAGTCTGCCAAGGTACTTTCATACCAAGAACTAAACCATATGTAAAATAGGCATTAAGACCCATGCCAACACTTAACGCAACGGGAGTATTTGAGTAGATTCCATTAAGAAGTGTAATTAAAAATGTAACAACGATAGTAGCTGTAACAAGCGCGTCATAAGGCATACCACTTTGGCTTAGAATCAGCGCATTTAGTGGAACAATGTATAGCATAGTTAAAAATGTTGTAAAGCCTGCAAATACTTCTGTTTTTAGGTTAGTAGAGTGCTCTTGTAGTTTGAAGTAAGATGATAACACAGGCTAAGGCCTATGTATCTTTCATTGCAACCATTTTACGGCGCATGTAAGCAATTTTTGATTGAAGTGGTAACTCTTTTGGACATACATCTTCACATCCTAAAAGACTCATACAACCAAATACTCCGTTATCATCTCCTACTAGTTCATAGAAGTAATCACTCGTACGTTTATCTCTAGGGTCTAGTTCAAAACGAGCAAGTTTGTTAAGTGCAACTGCACCTACAAAATCTTCTCTCATTCTAGCTGTACCACAACCTGCAACACAACATCCACACTCAACACATCTGTCGAGTTCGTAAATCTCATCTGCTAGTTCAGGCTCCATTTTTTCTTCAAGGTAATGAGAGTCTGGGCAGACCTCTTCGTGAATCCATGTCTCAACACTCTCACTCATATTGCGCATCCATTTTCCAGTATCAACTGAAAGGTCACCAATAAGCTTGAAAACTGGCAATGGTGCCAAAGATATTTCATTTTCAAGAGTAGAAGTTAGAGTTCTACATGCAAGTCCTGGACGACCATTTATTGTCATTCCACAACTACCACAGATCCCAGCACGACACACAAAGTCATACTGCAAAGAGTTGTCATACTTTTCACGTATGTCATTTAAGGCAATAAAAAGTGTCATTCCAGGAGCTTCTGTTACATTGTATGTTTCAACTCTAGGAATATCATTTTTAATTTGTGGGTCAAATCTTACAATACTTATTTTTAATGTACGTCCTTGTTCAATTTCACTCATGATAACCTCTCTGTTAAACGCTCATTTTTACCGCGATATTTTGGTGGAAGATTTTGTTGATATTTTAGTAGTGCCTCTTGAATTTCAAATCTATCTGCACCTTTTTGTGTTAATTCATCTTTAATCTTATCTACTTCGTGTTGTCTTTTTTTACTATCATCATGATGCATAGTATTGTCGTTTCCATAACCTCTAAAACCTGGAGGGAGCTCCATACTCATAATATCAAGATCTTCATACGACACTGTCGGAAGAGTTTGATTCTCATCAGGCCAAGTTGTAATTGTACGTTTTAACCACTCTTTATCATTTCTTTCAGGGAAATCTTCACGAGCATGAGCACCACGACTCTCAGTTCTAAGCATAGCGCCATAAGCAACTGTTAGAGCAACTTTTATCATTTTTTGTGTTCTGTATGCGTTTACAAGTTCTGGGTTTGACGCTTTTGAACTAGTTTTTAGTTGAATGTTTTTAGAACGAATATGAAGAGCTTCAAGTTCATCAACAGCTTTTTTAAGGTCATCTCCATTTCTAAAGATTCCAACCTTCTCCATCATAATAGTTTCCATCTCATCGCGAAGTTCGTAAGCGTTTTCACCACCATTACTTGCGACTAGTGCTTGGATTTTATCCTCTTCTATTTTAATGAATTTATTGATTGTACTACTTGATACATCTATGTTGCTATCTTCCACATCACAAAAATCTGCAATATGTTCAGCCACTATCATTCCAGAGACTACAGTTTCACTTACAGAGTTTCCACCAAGACGATTAAATCCATGCATATCCCAGCAAGCTGCTTCACCACAAGAGTAAAGTCCTTTAAGAGTTTGACTCTCTCCAGTTGGTTTAGTTCTAACTCCACCCATAGAGTAGTGTTGAGTAGGGCGAACTGGAATGTACTCCTCAGCAGGATCTATTCCTAGGAAACTTTCACAAATCTCTTTTACTTCACGAAGGTTCTTCTCAATGTGAGCACGCCCTAAGATTGTAATATCTAGCCATAGATGATCACCATAACGTGACTTTACACCTTTTCCTTTACGAATGTGCTCAGTCATTCTACGTGATACAACATCGCGAGATGCTAACTCTTTTTTCTCTGGTTCATAGTCTGGCATGAAGCGGTAACCATCTACATCTTTAAGTAGTCCACCATCTCCTCTACAACCCTCAGTTGTTAAGATTCCAACTGGAACAATTGCAGTTGGGTGAAACTGTACAGCTTCCATATTTCCTAAAGTCGCAACTCCAGTTTCAAGAGCAATTGCAGCACCTGTCCCCTCACAAATAATTGCGTTAGTTGAAACTTTATAAATACGTCCATATCCACCAGTTGCAATTGTAGTAGCTTTACTAATATAGGCAGTTAATTCACCAGTTACTAAATCTCTTGCAATTGCTCCATAACAGCGGTCATTTTCATGAATTAATGCAATTGCTTCCACTCTCTCATGAGTTTCTACTTTATCTTCAATAGCTTTATTATCCATTGCATAAAGCATAGTGTGACCAGTTCCATCAGATGTGTAACATGTACGCCATTTTTTAGTTCCACCAAAGTCACGAGCAGTAATTAAGCCATGAGCTTCTTTACTTTCAGTAATAGTTACCTTTTTAGCATTAATGATAGCTTCTCTGTCACCCTCTTGAACACGACTCCAAGGCACACCCCAACCAGTAAGTTCACGAATGGCTTTAGGTGCAGTATTTACAAACATTCTAACAACATCTTGATCAGCTCCCCAGTCGCTTCCCTTTACAGTATCTTCAAAGTGAACATCTTCATTGTCACCTTCACCCTTAAAAGAGTTTGCTAGGCTTGCTTGCATACCACCTTGTGCAGCTGCTGAGTGTGAACGTTTTGGTGGAATTAAAGATAGAACAATTACATCATGACCTCTTTCTTTTACTCCTGTTGCAGTTCTTAGACCTGCAAGACCTCCACCAATTACTAAAACGTCGGTATAGATTATTTTCATTAATGTGCTCCTGCTTGTACTACGCTAGTTGGTGTGTAACGTTCACCAACTTTATCTGAATGTTCTATACCAATTTTAATATATGCAGCAAGGCTTAAAAATCCAAGTGTTAAGAAAAATGCAGTTACGTAAATTTTTCCTTTTTTGAGCTTTTTACGGCTCTCTTTTGCATTTTCACCCTCAAACCAACCCCATTTTACAGCTAAACGATATAGTCCGATTGAACCATGCCACTCAACAGCAAGAAGTAATAGAAGATATAGAGGCCACATCCATTCATCAACAACACGATCAGCTGAAGCATAGGGTCCAATTTTATCTGGATGAGTCATAATAATATATAGGTGAACAGAACCCAAGAAGAACATAGTAAAACCTGTAATTACTTGCACTCCCCAAAGGTTAGTATCTTGATGGTTCATCATTTTAGCGTGAGCTTTAAATGTTTTATACTGTTTAAATGAGTTTGGAAATTTACGTAAAGCAATTCCTGCGTGAACAATAAATATTATAAATATTAGTCCTGCACCAAATGCAACAATTCCAGGATGAGGCTCTTCAAATATATAAGCACCTTCAAACATTTTTGTAACTGTATACATTGCATCTTTTCCAAGTAAAATTGTAGAGACAAAAAACATATGTCCCCACATAAAAAGTGCTAAAATTAAACCAGTTGCACTTTGAAAAAAATCAAGTTTAGCTGGTATACGGCTTTTCTTAAGTTGGGAACTTAATCCAACACCTTCAAGTACATTGTTAGGATCTTGCATTTATCGCCTTTTTTGGATAGTTTGCAAATAAATTTGATGGTGATGATACCATTAAAAAGTAACATTTTAGGTTAAAAATGTATCATTTATCTTAAAAATATAATAATTTTTTTTATTAATAATATGGAGTTAATTTAAGATTAACTTCATCTTATTTTACTAGAAGAATTTAATGTTTATGAAGTAAAGCGCCAGAGGCGCTTGTAGAATCTATTTAAAGAAGTCGAACATATCTTGACGTTGAAATTTCATTACAAGGTCAGATGCTGATGCACCTCTTTGATTTCTAACTGATGTGTCAGCTTTTTTATCAAGTAGGTATTTAGCCATTGCAGCACAATCATCCATGATAGCTTCCATTAACGGTGTCCAGCCAACACCATCAGTAATATTTATATTGATTCCTTTTTCTACAAGGTATTCAACTAAATCCATTTTATCATGACGAATTGCCATATGTAATAGGGACCATCCATAGTAATTTTGCATGTTAATGTCAATTCCACTCTCTATTAGTTTATGAACAGTATCACTTTTACCTTTATATAAAAAGTGATCAACTAAATCAAAAACTTCGACTTCCTCAGCAAAACCTGCATTTTTTATCTCATTTTTTTCAGCTTCATCTAGAGCCTCTAGTTTCGATATTGCATCATCTAATGTCATTATTTATCCTAAGTAGTTATTTTATAGCTATTGTAGATGAAAGTATATAAAAGAAGTATAAAAATCGTAGAATTTCGAGGACAATGCCTCGAATATTATATTTGTGTTAATTTAACATTAACTGCACATGGTCCTTTTTGACCATCGCTTAATTCAAACAGTACTTTGTCACCTTTATCTATTTTTTCACCCTCAACCTGCGTAGCGTGAACAAATAAATCATCTCCAGGCTCTTGTGGAACAATGAACCCGTACCCTTTTTCTGTGTTATAAAATTTAACAGTACCTTGTTGTTGCATGTTTACCTCGTACATATTGGTTTTCAGTCAATATTATAACACGTATTATAATCAAATTATGTATTAAAAGTCGATTTAATTAAAAAAAAGTCAAATTTCTTATGTATTAATAATTAAATATTATTATTAACTCATCTTCGGTGCCTTTAATACTTGCATTTAGCTTTTTAGAAAGTTTTTGTAAAAAAGTTACATTAAATGGTAAATTATTATAATTTTTTAGGTTATCCACTATATTTTTATCCATTTTAAAAATAATTTTTTCATTTTTTGCAAAAATTTTTACAAAACGCTCACTTTTTGAACTATTAATATTAGAAAAAATCTCTTTAAAATTTAACAAAATAGCTATAAGCATTATTTGCAATTCATTACTAATATACTGTTTATCTAATTTTTTAAGTATGATTGAAAAGTCAAGACCTAGTATACGAATCTGCTCATTAAAAATATTTTTTATATTTGTTTCAATAAGTTGTGAACTTAATGTATTGGTATGTAACTCTTTTATAAGAAGTACTAGTCTATTTAATTCACTAATTTGAGACATGCCATGTTTTGTTGAGCTTTTTAAATATTTAGAATCAAGTTCACCAGCTTGATAGGCATCTTCTAAATCTTGAATGTTAGCATTAAGTGAGCTAAGTGGTTGTGCAAATTGATGTGACATTGTTGACATAAGTTTACCAGTTATTGCAAATGGTATAAGTTCTAAAATTATTTTTTCTAACTCTTCAACTTTAGTCATAATGTTTCTGCTTCTATAAATGTAATTTGATTTTCTTTTAAGTAATTTTTGAATTTATTAAACCACTTAGTTGTTAACTCTTTATCATTTGAGATTAACGAAATTGTAACTTCTGCTATTGTTACATTTACAGCTGGAAGTGAAGATATTTCGATAGTTGTTGGTACTTCTAACATTAAATCAATTAGAGTATTTTCAGAGCACTCTGCACTTAGCGTACGACGGTACTTTGTCTGCTCTTTTGGAATAAACTCATTTAATGCCTCTTCTATCATTGGATGAGCCATTTGAGGAAAGCCTGGAACAAAAAAGTATCTCTCATCAAGATAAAAGCCTGACATATTATTTATTGGATTTTTAAGAAGTTTAGATTCAGTTGGTAGGTAAGCCATTTGCAGTCTATGATCTTTTACGTCACCAAAACGTTGTTTTATGTCATCCATAAATTTTGAGTGGTATTGCATTTTAGAATCTCTAAACACTTCTGCTGAAATTTTACGAGTTATGTCATCTGGTGTACTACCAATTCCGCCAAAACTAAATAAAATTCCATTTTCATCTTGCAGTGCTTGATTAAAACTTTGTTTTATCAGTTGTGGATCATCTTTAATTATGGAAAGGGAGTGAATTTCGTGGTTATATCTTTCTAATGAATTGCGCACAAATTCAAAGTGCGCATCTTCACGTCTACCGTTTAAGATTTCTGTGCCAATTATGACAATGTAGAATCTTAAGCTTTTAGATTTTGCTAAGGACAAACTCATTCATTTCAGTTACAATCTCTTCGATTGTTCCCTCACCGCTAATTTGCTTTAGTAAGTTTTTAGCTAAGTAAAAATCTTGAATCTCTTTTAATGGGTCAGTATATACACTCATACGGTTATTGAAAACTTCTACATTATCATCAGCCCCGCGCGCACGTCCTAGAACTCTATCTTTTGCAGTATCTTCACTAACTACAACTTCAATTACACATGTAAGTTCTATATTAGTCTCTTTTTTAAGGAGTTCATCAAAAGATGTCATTTGATCAACGCTTCTTGGAAAACCATCAATAACTACTACATCTTTATCGCTATTATTTAAAGCACTTACAATTGTGTCAAGAACAATATTTAGTGGACAAAGGTTACCTTTGCTTACATATCCGTCAATAGTAATTCCTAGTTTAGAACCACTAGATGCTTCTGCACGTAGTAGCTCACCAGTTGAAAAGTGTACGATTGTGTCACTATTTTTTTCAGCAATTAACTCTGCATCTGTTGTTTTACCAGAACCTGGTGCTCCAATAATTAAAAAAAGTTTTTTCATACTCTAGTTTTCCTTACTTTTGTTTGTTTCACGTAATTTGATGTGCAGTTCACGCAACTGCTCAAGTGCTACTGTGTTTGGTGCTTCTGTTAGAAGACATTGTGCTTTTTGTGTTTTAGGAAATGCAATAACGTCACGGATACTATCTTTTTTTGTAAGAAGCATAATTAAACGGTCAAATCCTAAAGCAAAACCACCGTGTGGAGGCGCACCAAATTTAAGAGCTTCAAGTAAGAAACCAAATTTCTCTTGAGCCTCCTCAGGCGAGATTCCAAGAAGTTTAAACACCTTCTTTTGAATATCTTCTTTATGAATACGAATACTCCCACCACCAAGTTCAACTCCATTTAAAACAATGTCATAAGCTATTGATTTTATATCTTCAACATCTTCTACTTCAGTCATAGTAGGCATTGTAAATGGATGGTGTAGGGCTTTAATTTTATTGTTTTCAACTTCAAACATTGGGAAATCTACAACCCATAAAAAGTTAAACTCATCTTTGTTGATTAGCTCCATTTGCTCAGCTACATGAATACGTAGACGTCCCATGTAATCCCAAACAACTTTTTTAGCTCCTGCTCCAAAGAAAATTATATCGCCAGTTTTAAGCTCAGTTCTCTCAACTAAAGTGTTAACTGCATTTTCGCTCATAAACTTAAGAAGTGGACCTTTAAGACCATCTTCTTTCATCTGAAAATAACCAAGACCTTGCGCGCCAAATTTACGAACAAAGTTTTCCATATCTTTAATTTGACGTTTAGAGTAGAAAGTGTCACCACCAATTACTTTAAGAGCTTTAATTCGGTTAGCTTTTTTATCTTTAGCAATAGAGGCAAAAATCTCATTTGTAGAATCTTCAAACAAATCAGCAACTTCAACCATAGCCATGTCATAACGCATGTCTGGTTTGTCGCTACCATATTTCTCCATCGCCTCATCATATGGCATTCTTGCAAATGGTGCAGTTACTTTATGTCCAGTTGCTTCAAACATCCCAACAATTAAATCTTCAGCAACTTTTATAACATCTTCTTGGTCACAAAAGCTCATCTCAACATCTATCTGAGTAAATTCAGGTTGACGGTCAGCTCTTAAATCTTCATCACGAAAACATTTTGCAATTTGAAAATATCTATCAAATCCACCAACCATTAATAGCTGTTTAAAAAGTTGTGGAGACTGAGGAAGAGCGAAAAATTGCCCATCTTGTACACGACTTGGTACTAAATAATCACGAGCGCCCTCAGGTGTTGATTTTGTTAAAATTGGAGTTTCAACATCTAAAAAACCCTGTGCATCAAGAACATTACGTGCAGCAATTGCAGCTTTTGAACGAAGTTGAAATGTTTTAAAAGCCTCTTGATTACGAAGTTCTAAATAACGATAACGTAGACGTGTCTCTTCATTAACATTAGGGTCACCCAATGTGAAAGGCATAGGCTCACTTCTGTTTTCGATGATTAATTCATCTACAACAACTTCAATCTCACCAGTTGCAAGACGAGGGTTAGTAAGCCCTTCGCCACGTTTTCGAATTTTGCCTTTTACAATTAAAACAAATTCGTCACGCACTTCATTGGCAATTTTGTGAGATTCTGCATTGTCAGCAGGGTCACAAACAAGTTGGATTAAACCACTTTTATCGCGTAAATCGATAAAAATAATTCCCCCATGATCACGAGAGCTATTAGCCCAACCAGTAAGAGTGACACTTTCACCCTCATTTGACGCATTTAAATCAGTATTATAGTGGCTTCGCAAGCGTTCTTCCTTGGCAAAAAATCTGCGAAATTCTATCTAAATATTGCTTTCTTTGAGGTTATATAAAGAGTTTAGGTGAATTTATTTCACTAAACATTTAATAAAATAGATTTAGAATTATTCTAAAAGTATTTTTTTTGATGCGAGGGCTTTAATTAGTGCATATTTGATAGATAAATATGCTTCCTCTTTCTGCGTCAATTTTTTTTCATTTTCTTGAACTTCTCTCGCTAAAGCATCTATTTTTTGTCTTATATTCTTGTATTTAACAATAAGATTCGAATCAACTGCGTTATGTTTCATCTCTCTTTTTTCGTCCATTAATCTTTGTAATTCTTCTTTTGTATTTTGTATCTCTTTTTCTTTTTTATCTTCATTTTCATTTTTTAAGATATTTAAATTATTGCTTTTTAAGATGTTAAGTGCATCGCTAAGCCTTTCTAATCTTTCTTTATTGTCAGATATCTGCACTTCAACCTTTTGTTGCTTTTTAATTAACATAGAGTGATAATCTAGTGGTGAAAGGTTATTGATGTACAAAGTTTTAATACTTTTATTTAGTATTTCTATCTCATCGTTCGCTTTTTTAATTGAAATCTTTGTTTTTATATATATTTTAGCTATTGATAGCATTGAGACTACATTCCATCTAACCCCATTTTCTGATTCAATTTCTGGTACTTTGTATCTTTTTCCATTTATAACAATGATACCTTTAGAATAATATTTTAAAAAGTCTATTATATGATCATTTGAAACAACAATTTCTGTTAAGAGTAAATTAGCTATATGCCCGAATACATCTTTGAAGTGTTTTCTAAAAATGTAACCTGAAAGACCTATGTAGACGTTATTATCCAGATTGTATGAATTTTTTATCTGTTCAGATATAACAAATTTTATGTAGGAAAATATTTTTTTTTCATAGGTGATGTGATCTATTGCTTCATCGGAGATATATATTTTAACTACTATTTTTGCAACATTAAGAAATAACTCTTTTTTCTTCTGTTTTGAAAAAAAATTATCATAAAGAGGTTTGAGTTCCTCTTCGTCAATTCCATTGTATCTGTTGTCACCAGTCCTTTTCACATGCTCAGATACTGTGCTATTATATGTGTTATCAAGTATTTTTATAAATATTTGGTCTTTTTTAACAATTACAATGTCATTTTGGTTCAGTTCAAAAAATTGATTAATAGCAAATATAACTAACTCTTTTTTATTAATTTCTTCATTCTCAATACTGTTTACAAAGTTATAAATCTCTGTTTTTAACTCTAATGGTATTGATATATTGTTACTATTTCCTTTGTAGTCGTACTCTATCAAATTCTCATTATTTTCCATTATTTTAAGAATAGAAGGTAGATTTATGCTATCTTTGGGTTCTATTTTGTAGGGTAAAACTTTTATATTAATTTTGTTCTCTTTAAACTTAAAAAGTATATATCCAATTGATTCAAAGTACTCTTTAAAAGCTTGTTTGATTATTAAATTGGTTTGTATGTCTTGCAGGCATTCTTTGTCACAATTTTTGTTTAAAAAATTTAAAAAATTATTATTATCCTCATCACTCCAGTTAAAGTCAATACTTGGCTTACTGAGATTTGCTCTTAAATAAAGTTTTAATTTTAAACTTAGCATAATCATCCTATATAATACTATTATCTTTTACTAGAGTTCGAGATAGAAACTCAAACTCACGATACGAAACTATATATCCATATTCTATCATACTATCTATTTAAATAGATTCTTGGCTTTTCATCCTTATTTCTTTATTTTAGCTTTGTAAATGTTAGTAATTACTCCATCCCTATTTAAAGATTTAATAAAATGGGTTAAACATTGAACCTAAAGTGCATTATGTCCCCATCTTTAACAATATAATCTTTACCTTCTAATCGCATGAGTCCAGCTTCTTTTGCTTTTTGCTCACTTCCAGAGTTGATGTAATCATCATAACCAATAACTTCAGCTCTAATGAAACCTTTTTCAAAATCGTTATGAATTACTGCAGCTGCTTTTGGCGCGGTTATCTCTTTTTTAATTGTCCATGCACGAACCTCTTTTACCCCAGCTGTAAAGTAGCTAATAAGACCGAGTTTATCGAAACCTTTATGGATGATTTGGGCTAGACCTGATTCTTCAATTCCTAAATCTGTTAAAAATTCCTCAGCTTCATCATCGTCTAAACCAACTAACTCTTCTTCTATTTTTGCACAAAGTACAATAACATCTGAATTAGTTTTAGCAGCTTCTGCTCTTAGTTTAACTACATATTCATTATCTTCAAGTAAGTCGTCTTCGCCAACATTAGCCCCATACATTATCTCTTTATTTGTAATGAAGTGTAACTCTTTATCTAACGTTTCAAAAAGTTCAGTATCAGCATCTGGGTAGTCTTTTGCCATCTTTTCTTGTTCAATAAATTTTAAAACATCTTGGGCAACTACTAAAAGTGCTGCAGCTTCTTTGTCATGGCGTGATTGTTTTTTTAATCTTTCAATTCTATTTTCAAGTCTTTGAATATCTGCTAAAATTAGTTCTGTCTCAATTATGGCAATATCACGAACAGGGTCAACTCCACCTTCAACGTGAGTTATATTTTCATCTTCAAAACATCTTACCATGTGTAAAATTACTTGTGTCTCACGAATGTTCTCTAGAAATTGGTTACCAAGACCTTCACCTTTACTAGCACCTTTAACAAGTCCAGCAATATCAACGAACTCAATTACAGAGTATTGAACACGTTCAGGGTTTACAATCTCAGAAAGCTTTAATAGCCTAGCATCAGGAACAGGAACAATTGCCTTATTTGGCTCAATCGTACAAAATGGATAATTTTGAGCCTCTGCATTTTGTGCTTTTGTAAGCGCATTAAAAGTTGTTGATTTTCCTACGTTTGGTAATCCTACGATTCCGATACTAAGACCCATTTTTTCCCTTTTCTTTAACTATTAAATTTTCCATCCATGAAAGCATTAGTCTAACTCCAGCACCACTTGCTCCAAATGGGTTATATGCCCATTTTTCTTCAACATAAGCAGGTCCTGCAATGTCAATGTGCATCCATTTGTCTTTATTCTTTTTCTCAATGAATCTATCTAAAAACATTGCAGCTGTTATAGCTCCACCATATCTTGATGAGCTAATGTTACAGACATCAGCAACTTCACTTTTAATAAGCTTTTGAAGGTGGTCATTAAATGGTAGTGAACCAACTAGTTCACCACTTTTATTAGCAGCTTCAAAAAGAGAGTGTTTTAACGATGAACTATGTCCCATTAGTCCAGAAGTATAGTGTCCAAGTGCAACAACACAAGCACCTGTTAGTGTTGCAAAGTCAAATATATAATCGCTTTTTACCTCTTGTTGAGCATAACAAAGTGCATCTGCTAAAACTAAACGCCCCTCAGCATCTGTGTTTCTAACTTCAATAGTTGTTCCATTTTTTGCTGTAAGCACATCATCTGGTTTAAAAGCACTTCCATCAACCATATTTTCTGCCATTGCTAAGAATCCATGAACTTCAATTGGAAGATTTAGTGCTGCTACTGCTTGCATTATTCCAAAAACAGCACTTGCACCACTTTTGTCTTGTTTCATAGTGACCATATAATCTGATGGTTTTAGACTAAGTCCACCACTATCGTATGTTAAACCTTTTCCAACTAAAGAGATTGTAGCTACTGGATTCTTTGGTTTATGGCTTAATTGAACTAAAAGTGGCTTATGAATACTTGCACGCCCAACAGCTAACATAGCTTCCATCTTTTGCTCTTTTAAAGCATCAGCATTTAAGATGTTATATTCTAGACCATATTTGTTAGCAAGTTTATATGCACGTTTTGCCATACTTTTTGGAGTAAAATCTTGAGGAGTAGTGTTTACAATGTCACGTACTATATTGGTAGCCTTTGAGATTACCTTTGCTGTTTGAATAGCACTAGTAAGAGATGGTAAATTAAATTTTATACTTTTGTTGTAGCTTTCAGTTGAGATGTATATTGTCTCTATTTTTGATTTACTTTTTTTGCTTTTATAGTTATCGAACTTGTACGAACCAAGTAAAAATCCCTCAGCAATAGCTCTAGTTGAATGTTCAACATCTTGTGAAATATAGAGTGATGTCTTTAATGTTTTAAAGCTATAGCTTGTAAGTGCCATAATAGCAGCACCCATTGCACGGCGAATTGCATCATGCTCTAAATTTTTTGCACCAACATAAAGACGTGCTGATTCTGCTAGAAAACATGTTGAATCTTGTTTAGCTTCAAAGTTGAGCTTTTCTAGAAGTTTCTTATCTTTAATAAAACGATGTTCTATATTTTCATCAACAACAACAACTATTTCACAATCTGCTGAAATATCTTGATTTTTTTTATCTATAATTTCTATTTGCATAATAATCCCAATCCTATCTTTTTAGTCTCAATAAATAAACTTAACTTAAATTTATTACAACTATTTTATGTGGCATTTTACCTTTAAAGTCCTTGAATTACAACTCTATGCAAAAATTAAATTGTTTAAAATGAACAAAACTAATTTTGATGAGGGTTACTACAATACTAGTAAATGAAAGCCAAGATTTATTGAACAACGCTATAATACAAACATTATTTTTTAAAGGTTATTAATGAACAAAAACCATTCACAAAAAGCATTTGATGCAGCTAGCAATGTTATACCTGGTGGAGTTAATTCACCTGTCCGTGCATTTAAAAGTGTTGGTGGTACACCAATATTTATAGCATCTGGTGATGGGGCTAAATTGTATGATATAGATGGAAATAGTTATATCGATTTTGTTCAAAGTTGGGGACCATTAATCTTTGGTCACGCCGATGAGACTATTGAAAATGCAGTTATTGAGGCTGTAAAAAAGGGGTTAAGTTTTGGTGCTCCAACTGAGATAGAGACAGAACTTGCAGACTTGATTGTCTCTTTATTTGATTCAATGGACAAAGTTCGTTTTGTAAGTAGTGGAACTGAAGCTGTAATGAGTGCTATTAGACTTGCTCGTGGATATACAGGTCGTGATGACATCATTAAATTTGAGGGTTGTTACCATGGACATAGTGATAGTCTTTTAGTTCAAGCTGGAAGTGGGGCGGCTACATTTGGCTCACCTAGTTCTCCTGGTGTTCCTGCTGATTTTACTAAACATACACTACTGGCCAAATATAATGATATAGCCTCAGTTGAGAAGTGCTTTGAAGATAGTGAGGGCAAAATTGCTTGTATTATAATTGAGCCAATTGCAGGAAATATGGGATTAGTCCCAGCAGATAAAGAGTTCTTACACGATTTAAGAGCACTTTGTGATAAGCATGGAACAGTACTAATTTTTGATGAAGTTATGAGTGGTTTTCGTGCAGACTTAAGAGGTGCGCAAGGTTTAGTTGGTGTTAAACCAGATCTTGTAACACTTGGTAAGGTTATAGGTGGTGGAATGCCAGTTGGTGCTTTTGGTGGTAGAGCAGAAATTATGGCATATCTCTCACCTGATGGTCCAGTTTACCAAGCTGGAACACTTAGTGGGAACCCAGTTGCAATGGCAGCAGGTCTTGCAGCCGTTAAAAAGTTAGTTGATAATTCAAAACTTTATGCTGTATTAGAATTACGTGCAAAAAGACTTATGAGAGGTTTTAAAGAAGCCGCTGAGGCTAATGGTATAGCACTGCAAACAGATGTTAGGGGTTCAATGTTCGGATTTTTCTTTAATGATCACAAAGTTAAAAACTTTGATGATGCACTTAAAAGTGATACAGAAACATTTGCAAAGTTTCACGCTGCAATGCTTGAAAATGGCGTCTATTTAGCTTGTTCGCAGTACGAGACAGGCTTTATTAGTTCTAAAACAACAGATGATATGATAGAAGTTGCTATTGAAGCTGCTAAAAAATCTATGAAAGCTATATCATAATGGAAAAGGCAAAATTTAAACCGATTGTTGAGGGTGTTGATTACCTTTCTTTGGGTATTTCTATGGTTGTGGCAGTTTTGATTGGTGTTGGAATTGGAATAGGGCTTAAAAATCTGTTTGATGCTACTTGGCTTTTGTGGGTTGGAGTATTTATTGGTATTGGTGCTGCTTTTTTAAATATTTATAAAATGTATAAAAAGCAGATGAAATCCTTAAAAGAGCTTGAAGATGACCCTCGTTATGCTTATAAAAAAGAGCATGGATAGAAATGTTAGTTAATATAATTGTAGGATTTGTAACGGCTTTTTTAGTTGTGGTAGCTAGCTTTTTTTCATTTCAGAGACTTGTAAAAAGAAAAGTTCCTATGCATGTGAATGACCCTATTGATACAATAGAAGATCCGCATGATTTATATAGCGAAGATGAAACTAAAGAAGATATTAAAGAGGTTATAAAAGAGGAGAAAAAGGCACTCAAGGGTAAAACATTTAAAAATGTTTACAAAGGAGCGCCAGCATCATTCTCTTTTTATAGGATAGGTTCTTATGGTGTTTTTGTAATGGGATTTATCTATTTACAAAATAATGCTTTTCTAAATTTATATGGCTATTTTGGTGGAGTTACTGCTGGTTTAGCAAGTGCTATAGTTTTTGGAATGTATATTTTTAAGAAGAAATAAGAGCGAAGTCTATGCGTATTTGACGAGGTTTTATTTCAGCATATAGGCTTATCTGTGATGCTAGAGATTTAATAGACTCTTCAGCAATAGAATCAAATTTATCCGCTTTAACAATTAAACTGAAAATTGTATGTTTTTTATTCTCAAATTTAACATATTCACCTACGCGTAAAAATAGATTAGTTATAAGCTCTTTACCACTTGCTGATGAGTATATTTTATTTAATAGTTTTAGAAATTGATCAGCTTGCAGGCGCACGTCTGGAAGCGTTGGATCAATGTCCTTTTTGAAAGTTGCTTTTGTATTTATAGAGCTTGAACTAATGCATAAATCAATAAGTGAATATATATTTACAAGCTCACCTTGCTCTTTTGCTGGTGTATATTGAAGAGATGGAAGTTGATATAGACGAATACCTATCTCTTTTTCACTCTCATAACCTACAGCAATTGCAAAAAATCTAAATCTTCCAAACTCTAAATTTAGAAATGTAGTTTTAAAGCCATAAGTCTCACTACCATATGTCGTAGCAAGTTCAAAAAGCTCATTTGCACTAGCTTGTCCAAGTAAAAACTGAGCTTCAGCATTGAGGCTTTTTATTTTACCTTTCTCGTTAAAGAAGATAATTGGATTATAATCATATTCAACCCACTTCTCTAAAAACTCCATTTCTACTCTTCAATATAGTTTTTAAGTTTTCTACCAACTTTAGGGTGCTTAAGCTTTTTAATTGCACTAGATTCAATTTGGCGAACACGCTCTCTTGTAACATTTAGCTCTTTACCAATCTCTTCAAGAGTTCTATCACTCTCATCATCCATAATTCCAAAACGCATTTTAATAACAGCTTTTTCACGATCATTTAACTGCTCTAGAACGCCCTCTATTTGAAGTCTTAGGTCATCTTTTAAGATAGAATCACTAGGACTCATAGTTGTTTTATCTTCAATAAAGTCACCAAAACGACCATCTTCTTCACTACCAATAGGAGCTTCAAGACTAATAGGCTCTTTGGTGATTTTGATAACGTTTTTAACTTTTTCTGGTGTTAATCCAACATCTATAGCAATTGTTTCAACATCAGGCTCTTTACCAGCTTCTTGAAGATGTTTACGCATAATTTTATTTATTCTATTAATTGTCTCAATCATATGGATAGGGATTCTAATAGTACGTGCTTGATCTGCAATGGCACGACTGATTGCTTGACGAATCCACCATGTTGCATATGTTGAAAATTTGTAACCTTTTTTGTATTCAAATTTATCAACAGCTTTCATAAGACCGATGTTTCCCTCTTGAATTAAATCAAGGAAAGGCAATCCACGGTTTGTATATCTTTTAGCAATTGATACAACAAGACGTAAGTTACTTTTTGCCATACGTGTTTTTGCAATTTCAGATATTCTCTTACCACGTTTAATCTGTTCTAAAATCTCTGAAAGTTTTTCAGGCTCTAAGTCAAAACCACCTTGACTAGCTTCTGCTGTCTGGTAAAGCTTTTTAATTTCCATATATGTACTAACCATAGTAGCTTCTGGAACAGAAGAGGCAATATCCTCTTTTGTCATTTTGATGATGTTCTCTAAAACTTTTGCATGGTTCTCTTTTAGAGTATCATTAAAAAGTGGAAGTTTATACTCTAAGCGTTTTAACTCTTTGTCAAAACCTACATCACTTTTAAGAGCTGTTTCCATAGACTTTACAAGCTCATTAATTAATTTGCTAGTTGGTCCTAAATCAATCAACTTCTCTTTTAAAGACATTTTCTTAAAACTAGCAAGTAAATTTGAATGAACATAATCTGCATTTAGTTCACCATCATTAGGGTCAAATGTAAGAAGCTTTTCTGCGCTTTTCATCCAATCTTTTTTAGCTTTCTCTAACGCTTTAAAGCTTGAGATAACTTTTTCTACACGTTTACCATCTTTTGGAGGAGTTTTTGTGTTTGAAGCATCTTCATCTTCACTCTCAGGAGCATCCTCTTTTTCATCCTCTTTTTCATCTTCAAAGCTTTTAAATAGCTCTTTTACACGACGCTCACGGTTAATTAGTGGATCTTTATAATCTAAGATAAAGTCAATTAAGTATGGAACAGAACAGATTGCATCTAAAATAATATCTTCACCTGACTCTATTTTTTTACTAATCTCTATCTCTTCTTCTTTTGTTAATAATGGGATTTGTCCCATCTCTCTTAAGTACATACGAACTGGTGAATCACTACGTGACCACTCAAGAAGTTCGCGCTCTTTCATAATGTCGAACTCTTCTTCCATAGCTTCATCAGTTAGCTTTTTTTGAGCATCTTTACGTTTTTTTGCTTCTCGCTCGTTTAAAAGTTTTGCATGTTCTGATGATGTAAAGAGACATACACCATACTTAGTAGATAGTTTTATTACATTTTTTGCTTGTGCTAGTGTTGGTTGCTTTTCAAATATGTTTACAACACTTTCAAATGTTAAACATTCTTCAGTTTTTTTGTGTTCTTCAAATAAATCATTTAAATTTTTTGTTATATCTTTGGCGGACAATAGGGTTCCTTCAGGTGTGAAAAAAAGTAAATCGGATTATACCGAAATTTATTTAAAATCTGCCTAATAATTTAAGATTTATTGAATACTTTTTTTCATTGTGTTATAATCAGTGCAAGATACAGTATTTTAGGCGGTGATGAGTTTTGAAGCAATTAAATGATGAGCTATTAGCAGAAATTGCACAATTGAAAAAAGAAAATCACGCGCTTGAAGAGACCCTCAAACAAAATAAATCATTAAGTCAATTAAAAAGTATTTTAAAGATGACATCTGATGTTAGTGAATATTTGGTTGGGGCGATGAGTTTAGAATCTATTGCTAAATACTCTATTGAGCGTATTAGCGAACATGAAGATTATAAGTATTGCTGTTTTGGTACAGTCTTAGATGATGAGATTTTTTTTGTACATGAGTCAAATAGTATATATAGCGCACTTGGTAAGAGTAGATGTAGTAAGAATTCAAAGTATGCAAAATCAGAACTTTTTAAAGGTGCATTTGAAGCAGTAGAGACTATATCTACTGTAATAAAAACAGATTTGATTTTTGATGAGAGTTATGAATATGGAAGAAGAGAGAGTGGCTTTTTATGTAAAACATCTATCTCCATTCCACTTGTTTATAACGCTGGTGAGGAGCCATTTGCCGTTATAAACATATTTACAAAGAAAAATGGCATAGATAAAGAAGAGAAAAGTATTTTAGAAAACTTAGTATCTGATATTGCATTAGCTATAAATATTGATAAACACCGTACTCTTATGGAAGAGCTAAAAATTGAAAAAATATCAAACTATGAAGAGACTATATTAGCTTTTGTAGAGATGATAGAACAAAGAGACGCCTATACCGCTGGTCATACTGTGCGTGTTGCACAATATTGTAGGCTTATTGCTAAGCAGATGTCTATTGAAGAGAAAGATATAATTAAACTAGAAAAAGCAGCAGTTTTGCATGATATTGGAAAAGTTGTTACACCTGATTCTATCCTTTTAAAACCAGCAAAACTAACTGAAGTTGAATATAACTTGATTAAAGATCATGCTGAATCTGGTTATAAGATGCTTTCAAAAATCAAGATGTATGAAGAGTTGGCACAAATAATTCGTTACCACCATGAGTACTATGATGGTAATGGTTATCCTGATGGTAAAAAAGGTGATGAAATTGATATTCTCACTCACATTCTAATTGTTGCAGATGCATTTGATGCAATGACAACAAATAGAATTTATCAAGCTAAGAAAACTATTGCTCAAGCATTAGAAGAGATTAGTTTGTTAAATGGCAAACAGTTTCACCCAGAAGTTTGCAAGCATGTTAATAATGCTCTATCTGGTGTTGATATTTCAGATACTGACCAGTTACCACATAGTGACCTTGAACAAAATCGCTTATTATACTTTTTTAATGATTCTTTAACTGGTGTCTATAATGAACATTATTTGAATTTAATTTTAAATCAGGATTTTCATGAGCATATTTATCTGAATGTGCTATTTTTAAGGAATTTTTCAGAATATAATAAACTTAATGGTTGGAATAGTGGCAATGAATTACTAAAAAATATAGCAACATTTTTGAGTAAAAAGTATGTAGGCACACTAGTATTTAGATTCCACGGTGATGAATTTATTGTTTTGAGTGATACTAAAATTGATTTTAGTTTATCACTTATGAAAGATTTCAAACCATTTGAGAAAAAAGAGATAGATTTAGAGGTAAAAAGTTTTGAAACTGTTGATTTTGTAAGTAGTAAAGAGCTATTAGAAGAGATTTTGTAATAAGTTTAAAATTGGAACAGTAGTTGCTGTTAACTTGTCATACTGTAATTGCAAGGATGCAATATGAACAATGGATACTACGCAGCAACTGGTGGAATGGTTACTCAGTTTGGTAGATTAGATAATATTGCTAATAACTTAGCAAATCTAAATACCAATGGTTTCAAAAAAACTGATGTGGTTGTTGGTGATTTTTTACGACTTTATCAAGAAAAACGTGAAGATTTACCCTTAGAGAATCAAACTGTTGAGGGATCAAAGTTTATTCACCGCTCAATTACACGTGTTCCTCACATAGTAGAATCATTCACAGACTATAAGACTGGCTCAATGCAACAGACAGATAATACTTTTGATGCAGCAATCAATGAAGATAATATGTTTTTTGCAGTAAATACTCCAGATGGAACGCGTTTAACAAGAAATGGCTCATTTATGCTTAATCAAGATGGTATTTTAACTACGAAAGAGGGCTTTGAAGTTCTACCTGCTGATTATGATAAAAGTAAAGAGTTTATAAAGTTTACAGATGAAGAGTTTCCGTCGTTAGATAAGGATGGTTTTTTTTATATTGATGGCGCACCATTTAAACAGTTACTGTTAGTTCGTCCACAGAATGTAAAAAATTTAGTGCAAGAGGGCAACAGCCTTCTTAGAGCAGACGCAGCCGATCCATTAACACCAGTTACTAATAGTAGCTCTATTTTAAAAGGTTTTGTTGAAAAAAGTAATGTTAATGCAGTTACTGAAATGACAGCAATGATTGAAACACACCGTTTGGTTGAGATGTACCAAAAAGCTATGGATGCACAGATGAATGATTTAAATCGTGATGCTGTAACTCGTTTAGCAAATGTTAAAGCTTAAGGGAGAATGATACTATGATGCGCGCACTATATACTGCCTCAACGGGAATGCTCGGGCAGCAAATTCAGATTGATACAACTTCAAATAATATTGCCAATGTAAATACAATTGGTTTTAAAAAGTCACGTGCAGAGTTTGCAGACCTAATGTACCAGACATTAGAGTATGCAGGAACGGCTACGAGTCAAACTAGTGTCTCTCCAACGGGTATTGAGATTGGTTTAGGTGTTAGACCTACAGCTATAAATAAAATATTTACTCAAGGAAACTTTCAAGAGACAGGAAATAACCTTGATGTTGCAATTACAGGAAAAGGTTTTTTTCAAGTTTTAATGCCAGATGGAAATATTTCATTTTCTAGAAATGGATCTTTTAAGATTGATCAAAATGGATCAATTGTAAATGCAGATGGTTATAAAATTCAACCAGAGATTACAATTCCTGAAGATGCAACTGATATTAATATTGGGACAGATGGTATTGTCTCTGTTGTTCAAGCTGGACAGACAGTAGCTAGTCAAGTAGGACAATTAGAACTTGCAAACTTTATTAATCCAGCAGGTCTACATGCCCTTGGTGATAACTTATATATAAATACAGAAGCATCAGGTGAACCTATTAATGGTCAACCAGGACTTAATGGTTTAGGGCAAACAAGACAAGGGTTTGTTGAACAGAGTAATGTTCAACTTGTTGTAGAACTTACTGACCTAATCACAGGACAACGTGCATATGAAGCAAGTTCAAAAGCAATTACAACAAGTGACGAGATGTTACAGACTGTAAATGGATTAAAACGATAATAAGATAAATATTAATTATTTAGTGTAAGCCTTTATATGGCATAATCTCCTACAATTTAAAAGGAGTTTTGTGTCAGAACAGTTAGTTATTAAAAAAGTCGGTATTTTACTACGCCCATCAACACCAGAGTTAAAAGCTTTTTACTTTAAAGTGAAAGAACTTTTTGAAAGTTATGATGTTGAGGTCATGATTGACATGAATGGTGCAGATGTCATGGGCGTAGATGGTTGCGATTTTGATGAGATGTGCAATGCAAGTGATATACTTGTTACCATTGGTGGAGATGGCACATTGATTTCAGCTGTAAGACGATCACAAAATTATAATCTCCCAATTTTGAGCATTAACGCTGGACGTCTTGGTTTTTTAGCTGACATTAACCCAGAAGAGCTTGAAAGTTTTTTTGAACGCCTTATGAGAGGTGAATATAGAATTGATAAGCGTGTTATGCTAGAAGCTGTTATAACTCGCGAAAATGGTGAGATAGAATATAGTAGTGTGGCACTAAATGATATTGTCGTATCTTCAGACTCAAATATGATTAAACTTAATGCTTTTGTAGAAGATAAACACTTTAATAGCTATTTTGGGGATGGACTTATATTTTCAACTCCTACAGGCTCAACGGCGTATAATCTCTCAGCTGGTGGTCCATCACTATTTCCTTTGACTAGCGCATTTGTACTTACTCCAATCTGCCCTCATTCACTTACCCAAAGACCAATGGTATTACCTTCTGAGTTTGAAGTTGAAATTACTACTGAAAACAGCAATGCAACATTAACTCTAGATGGACAAGAGAAGATTCAATTTACAGATAAAGATAGAGTTTTAATTAGAATCAGTCAAAAAAGAGCTTGTTTGATTCATAGGTTAGAGAGAAACTATTTTGAAGTAATTAAAGAGAAATTAAAATGGGGCGAGTAACTAGATATGATTGAACGCTTTTTATTGCGTGACTATCTGTCTTTTGATAGTGCTGAACTAAATTTTAATAATGGCCTTATTGTCTTTACAGGACCTAGTGGTAGTGGAAAGTCAATTTTGATGCAAGCACTTTTAGCTAGCTTAGGTCTTCATGACGCCCAAGCAGCTTTAAGTGAAGCTACAGTTGCTAGTACACTAGATTTGAGTGGATTGGGTTATGAAGATGAAGATATTGCTATTTTTCGTCAAATTAAAAAAGAGAAAGTTAGATACTTTTTAAATAATCAAAGCATTTCAAAAAAGGGCTTAAACAATTTAAGTAACACTTTTGTAAAGCATCTTAGCCTTAAAGATTATAGTGATTTTGAAAATAGCAGTCTTTTAGAGCTACTTGATGCACATGTTGAACTATTTGATAAAAAGCATAAACAAAAAGTAGAGGAGTTTTCTCATGAATTTAAACATTTACGTAAAATTCAGAGTGAGTTAAATGCAATTTTAGAACAAGAGAAAAAAATAGTTGAACTCAAAGAATTCGCAACATTTGAGATAGAAAAAATTCGTGAAGTCAATCCAACAATTGGCGAAGATGAAGAGTTGCAAATTGTAAAAAAACGATTGTCTCATCGTGAAAAAATTGAAGAGAGTCTACAAAAAGCTGAAGCAATATTTGAACATGAATATAGTGTTAGCGAAGTTTTAGGAACGCTAGATATTGATGGTGGTTTCTTTGATGATTCTATGAATGAGGTACGCGCTCATTTTGAAGATGCAAGATCTGCATTAGATGAGTTAAATGATGTTGATATTGAAAGTGTACTAGATAGAATCGAGCTGTTGAGTGACCTTAAAAGAAGATATGGAAGTATTGAAGATACTTTAGTTTATAAATTAAAAAAAGAGCAAGAACTTCAAGAATATGAAAACTTAGATGTAAATAAAGAGAAGTTAGAGAATGAAGTAAATACACTTAATGAAGCTTTAGTAAAAAGTTCTAATGAAATTCATAACAGTAGAAAAAAAGCTGCTATTGAGGCACAAAAAGCACTTAATGATTTAGCTAGTGAACTTTATCTGTCTAATATAATATTAGGTGTTGATAAAGTACAGATGAGTTCAACTGGGATTGATAGCGTTAACATTATGCTAAATAATACAAAACTTCAAAGTATAAGTTCAGGTGAGTTTAATCGTCTTCGTTTAGCGCTACTAGCGCAACAAAGTTCTCTTTTAACAACTAAAAGTGGGGTACTGTTTTTAGATGAAATAGATGCAAATTTAAGCGGTGAAGAGTCTATGAGTGTGGCTAGAGTTTTAACACTTCTTTCTAAAAATTACCAGATATTTTCAATTTCGCACCAACCACAATTAACGTCACAAGCACATCAACACTTCTTAGTCACTAGAGAAAATAAAAGTGTAGTTGTAGAGTTAGAACCAAATGATAGGGTTAATGAAATAGCAAGAATGATAAGTGGAGAAGAGATTACGGACGAGGCTTTACAGTTTGCTAAGATATTATTAGGCACATAATTTGCTTAATTTGGTTATAATCTTGAAAATTTTAGGGGATATTCGTGCAAAGACGTAAATTTTTTTCTCAAATGTCATTGTTGGCTTTATGCTCATCTCAAGCTAATGCTTTTGGATTTTACTCTTTAGAAGATAAATTCAAAAACTTTTTTTCCAATACGGGAACAAAAAAAGTTGAAGAAAAAAAGATTGAATTACCACCTGTAAAGATAGTAGAAAAAAAATCTAAAATTATTACAAAAATTGAGCCAAAAGTTGTGAAAAAGTCGAAAGTAGTTTTAAATAACGAAGAGTTTGCGCTTTTAAAAAGTTTACATGCACGTCTAAAAAGAGTTCGTTATATTTGTGGTTATGGGCATTTCAATCTTGTTGGAATTGATGAGATGAACTCTATTGCTAAAGATTACTCAAAGGTAGGAAAGTTTACTAAAGATGAACTTTCATTGATAGAGAGACTTTTTTATGAAGAGGCATCATCGTATGGTTTTTATGGAGAAAAAGTTTTAACTAATATTGCAGATAATATAAATACAAAAGAAATTGCAAAAATAAATCATACAGGTCATTATCTATTTAGAGGTAAACCAGAGCAGATGTATGCTCAAATTCGCTCAGAACTTGGTGAGTCTGTCATCTTAACATCTGGTGTTAGAAGTATTATTAAGCAACTTTATCTTTTTATAAATAAAGCTGTCAAAACTGATGGAGATCTGTCTTTAGCTTCGCATTCTCTGGCACCAGTTGGTTACTCTTACCATGGTATTGGAGATTTTGATGTAGGTAAAGTTGGTTTTGGAAATCGTAATTTCACGAGTGAGTTTTCCAAAACTGATGAGTATAAAAAATTAATAGATTCAGGTTACGTCAAAATTCGATACCCAGAGGGCAACCCTTATGGAGTACGTTTTGAACCGTGGCACATTAAGGTAGTATAGAGTTTGAAAATATTTATAGTATGGCTATTGCCACTTCTTCTAATGGCGCAAAATTTTGATTTTACGCTTCACAAAAAAGGTAACTTAGAATCTAATACGACAATTTTAGTTATTGGCGGTATACAAGGTGATGAACCGGGTGGGTTTAACGCAGCATCTTTACTAGTAACACACTATGAGATAACAAAAGGTTCTTTATGGATAGTTCCAAACCTTAATTTTCAGAGTATAATAGAGCGTTCACGTGGTATATATGGAGATATGAATAGAAAGTTTGCATATCTTAGTAAAAAAGATCCAGAGTATGAAACTGTACAAAAAATTAAAAATTTAATTACTTTACCAAAAATTGATTTAGTGTTAAATCTTCATGATGGTAGTGGGTTTTATAGAGATAACTATATAGATAAATGGCGAAATCCTGAGCGTTGGGGACAGTGTTGCATAATTGATCAAGAGCATATTAGCTCAGTGCGCTTTGGAAATTTAGGCGAGATGGGTCGTAAAACTGTAGAAGAGGTTAATAGTGCTTTAGCAAAAACTGAACATAGATTCTCACTTAAAGATACACTAACAGCACAAGGTGATGAAGAGATGGCAAAGAGTTTGACATATTTTGCTATTCGAAACAATAAACCAGCTTTTGGTATTGAAGGTAGTAAAAACTTTGGTACTCATATGCGAGCTTATTACCATCTTCTTGCGCTTGAAAGTTTTATGAGACAGACTGGTATTGAGTTTAAACGCGATTTTAAGCTTACTCCAATTGGTGTAAAAAGTGCAATAAATGATGATATTGATATAGTTTTAAATGATCGCATAGCTTTACTTGTTCCAAAAGCTAGAGAGTTTTTAAATTATATTCCTCTAAGAAGAGGATCTGATGTTGAAGTCTCATCTTCAAACCCTTTAATAAAATTAGTAAAAGATAAAGGGAACTTTAGAGTCTATTATGGCAATCGTAGAATGACAATATTAAAACCACAATATTTTGAATATGATGACAGTTTAAAAAATGTAAACATGCAAATTGATGGAAAAGATATATGTGTAAAGCTTGGTACAATTGTCAATGTAAAGAGTGATTTTTTAGTTAAAAAGAAAAATGACTATCGTGTAAATGTAATTGGTTATACAAACTCAAAGCATAAAAATGAGAGTGGTCTTAAAATCTCAAAAGATAGAATATTAACACGCTACTCACTAGATAATGCTGGTAAAATTTTTAGAGTAGAATTTTATAATGGTAAGAAATTTTCAGGTATGGTTTTAGTAAACTTTGATGGAAAAAGTAGCTAAACTTAACCGTCTTGTAGCCTCATACACATTAGCAATTGCGGTACTACTTACTTTTTTAAATGTAGTATTGCGTTATCTATTTGGAACTTCACTATCTTTTAGCGCTGAACTAGCAAGTTATCTCTTTATTGCATCTGCTTTTTTTGCAACCTCATTAGGTTTTAAAGAGCATACTCATATTTCAGTAGATTTAATTTCTAAAAAAACTATACTTGGTAAGTTTGCAAAGTATATTAGTTTTTGGATAACACTTCTATTTTTACTATTCATTGCAATATTTGGAGTTGAGTTTGTCTCTTTAGCATTTGATATGAATGAGATAAGTATTGATTTAAATATTTCTATGTGGATTATCTACATGATAATTCCAGTATCTTTTTCTCTAGCAGTATTTTGGCACATTAAGAGTGATGCTAAATGATAAGTTTTACTCTTTTTAGTTTACTTTTTTCTTTAATGGCGCTTGGTGTTCCTGTTGCAATTGCACTTGGTGCAAGTACAGCAGTAACTTTAGTTTTTTTGACAGACTTTGACCCAGTTGCAATCTCTGCCTTGATGTTTGAATCATTAGATAAATATGCGCTAATGGCAATTCCGATGTTTATATTAGCTGGTAATTTACTAAGCAAAGGAAGTGCAGCACAACGAATTGTAAATCTTGCATCATCTTTAGTGGGACATCTACCAGGTGGACTTCCACTTAGTGCAATAATGGCTAGTGTTATTTTTGCAGCAGTCAGTGGAAGCTCTCCTGCTACTGTCGTGGCAGTTGGCTCTATTATGTATGGAGCAATTTCAGATGCTGGTTATCCAAAAAGTTACGCGATTGGAACCATTGCAACATCAGGAACTCTTGGTATTTTAATTCCGCCATCAATTGTAATGATTATTTATGGAGTTACAGCAGATGTATCTATTGGTAAACTTTTTATGGCAGGAATTATTCCAGGTCTTATGATTGCTTCAATGCTTCTGTTTGTTACATACATTGGTGCAAAAAGACTTGGCTTTAAAAGAGCTAAGGCACAAACTTTTAAGCAGATTCTATTTGCACTAAAAGAGGCGTCATGGGCACTGTTTACTGTTGTATTCATAATTGGTGGAATTTACGCTGGAATCTTCACACCAACTGAGGCAGCTTCTGTCGCAGTATTTTGGGCGCTATTTATAGCAATTTATATCTATAAAGATATAAGATGGAGTGAGGTAGAAGAGGTGCTTTTTAGCTCTGCAAAAACTTCAGCGATGATTCTTTTCATAATTGCGAATGCGATGATTTTTTCATTTTTACTTACAATAGAGAATATTCCACAAGATTTAACATCTTATCTGCTTGAAAGTGGTGTTACACCACTTTTATTTTTGTTAATGGTAAATATAATCTTGTTTTTTGCAGGAGATTTTATGGAACCATCAAGTGTTATAATGGTTTTAGTTCCACTTTTACTTCCAGTAGCATTAACTTTAGGGATAAATCCAATTCACTTTGGTGTAATAGTCGTCGTAAATATGGAGTTAGGTATGATAACCCCGCCAATTGGATTAAACCTTTTTGTGGCCTCTAGTATTAGTGGGTTAAGCCTTAAAGATGTAATGATTGCAAGTCTTCCGTGGAGTTTAACAATTTTAGTTGGACTTATTCTTGTTACATATATTCCTCAAATTTCTCTATTTTTACCAGAGTATTTGTATTGAAAGTTTTACTTTTACTTTTTTCTTTAACAACACTTCTTTTTTCAAAACATATAATCCGTTTTAGTTACGTAGTAAGTCCAAACACTCCAAAGGGAATAGCAGTAGACTTTTTTGCTAAAAGAGTAAATGAGTTAAGCAGGGGCGAAATAGAGGTAAGGTCATACCCAAATGCACAATTATATAATGATAGAGCAGTAATAAAAGCGCTGAGATACAATAGTGTTCAAATGGCGGCTCCAAGTTTTTCAAAATTTACTTCAATAATCCCACAACTTCAGATATTAGATTTACCTTTTTTATTTAGAGATGAAGAACATCTACATAAGATTTTAGATGGTAATGTTGGTGATCATTTAAAATCTTTGGTTGAGAAAAAAGGTATAAAAGCACTTTTCTTTTGGGATAGTGGATTCAAACAACTCTCATCTTCAAAAGGTGCACTAATTGAGCCTAAAGATGCGCAAGGTTTAAAGTTTCGTATAATGAGTTCAAAGGTTCTTGAAGCTCAATTTGAATCAGTAGGTGCAAGTGCTCAAGTACTACCATTTAGTGAAGTTTATAGCGCACTAGAGCAGGGTGTAATAGATGCAGCTGAGAATCCACTCTCAAACTTTTACACTAAAAAATTTTATGAAGCACAAAGTGATTTGACAATATCTAAGCATGGTTATCTTGGCTCTTTAGTTGTAATGAGTAAAAGGTTTTATGAAAAGTTACCATCAAATCTTCAAAATGTTGTGGTTCAAGCATTAAATGAGACAACTATGATGCAAAGAAAACTTGTTCAAAAAATGGATGAGGAGTATTTACAAAAACTGCAAGAGTATGCAAAAAAAAGTTCAAAATTAAAAATACACTATTTAAATAATGAACAAAGAGACAAGTGGAAATATAAGATGTCTGAAATATATGCAGAGTTTTACGATGTAATAGGTGAAGATATTATAAAAGAGTGTAGTTTTAAATAACTATTTAATATAACTAACTCAAATACTACCTAGAATTCATTTTTATCTCACTTAAATAAAAATAACTTATACTACTTAAGAAAAGTGTTATATTGTTTGGGTTATAATTTTTTTAGGTTAATAATATTATTTTATTAACATTAATCAAAGGAGTTAGTATGAAAATTGTTTCGATTGGTATGTCTACAGTTGTATTATGTTCGTTAACTACATCAGCATATGCACTTCAAACACAGAAACGTGATATGAAGAATAATATGAGTATGGTATATAAAGTGAAAGCTAAAAGTGTAGACAACATACAAGATATGTTTTCTGAAGGGA
>Ga0316203_1000748_pt1 | contig 32069 bp, 30 predicted proteins | sample 6monrhotite_MG_FD_204940 | JGI IMG/M metagenome (GOLD analysis project Ga0316203, IMG submission 204940) | Microbial mat bacterial communities from mineral coupon in-situ incubated in ocean water Damariscotta River, Maine, United States -... | ecosystem: Environmental > Aquatic > Marine >... | reverse complement strand
CCGTTGACGTGGTGGAAATGGTCCTGGCTGGGTCAATCAATAAGCACATTGTTAGCCAAATCAATGGCCAGGGCGGTTTTGCCGTGGGCTTGTCGGGCAAAGACGGCAACTTGATTCTGGCCGACAAACTGAAACGCACCACCCGGGACGAAGATTCCAATATCGAACGCATTCTTGATCTGGGTTTGGTGGGCTATCCCACCACCATTACGACCCACCTGCTTGATCAGTTTGAAGCCAGCGACATCACCCCGGTGATCGCCCCCATCGGCTTAGGGCCTAAGGGTGAAACCTTAAACATCAACGCCGATACGGCGGCGGGTGCCATTGCTGGGGCCATGGGCGCAAAACGCTTGTTGATGATGACCGATGTACAAGGTGTGCTGGATCAAGACGGCAATCGGATCGAAAAAATATCCGCCACCGAAGCCCACAAACTGATCAAAAATGGCACCATCAAAGGCGGCATGATCCCCAAGGTCGAAACCTGCCTGGATGCCATCGAAGACGGTGTCGAAGCCGCTGTCATCCTAGACGGTCGCATTCCCCATGCCCTGTTGCTGGAATTGTTCACCAAGCACGGTGCCGGAACACTTATTGAATCTGACTAACGTTATATTTGACCCCTCAGACGCCGGGCGCTAGCGAAGCTCGCTTGGCTTACGCGCAGTCGCGCGGCGGCCCTTGGCCTTGCCTTAGGCGGACAAGCCGCCTGCGGTTTCTTACATTTGATCCCTCAAGCGCTGGGCTTGTCGAATTTTAAGAAGGGAAGCTCGTGCTTTGTTCACAAAAAAGGCCGGGGAAGCTTTGTGCTTCTCCGGCCTGATTTTGTTTTGAACAAATCCCTTATGGCAGGATTTTGTCGCCTTTACCCATGGTTGGGTCAGCGTCTTTATTGTTCATCAAAACGGTGATCGCACCACGCAGAGCTGCGCTCATGGTGTGATCGACGATGGCAACGTTGGTGGCTTTATCGGCCGGAGAGACGATATCAAATGCCGAGGCTCCGGCAACGGGAACACCGACGGTCTGCATATCATACAGAACGTTTTTCGGGCTGCCGTTCAGATAGACCCGATCCCAAATGCCAGCGATCGGGTGCAAAGCAACAGGCATGTTGATGTTGGCGTTCACAAAGAAGATACGCACGCGTTCGCCGGGCTTAGATACCAAGGCTTTGGTTGCGTTTGCATCATGTACGGGATCGTAATGGAAGACCTTGCCGTTGATCAAAGAATTGGTCCAACCAGAATTTTCCAACATGGCGCCTACGTTTTCAGCATCTGGGAAAAACTGTGATTGAATGATCACATATTCACGATCTGCTTTTGGGAAAGCGTCCGAAAATTCTTTCGGATCGACGATGATGGCACCATACATACCCCGGGCGATGTGTTGAGCCATGGTGCTAGCACCGCAATGGTACATATAAAGGCCCGCACGCTTGGCTTCAAAGGTGAAGTGTTTGCTTTCGCCGGGTTTAACAGCGCCAAATTCGTCTAAAACATTCACTTCAGCCGCATGGAAATCCATCGAGTGTGAGTTTTTATTTTCTTTTGGGTTAATCAAGGTGAAGTCGACGGTGTCGCCTTCGGTGACGCGCACCACTTTGCCCGGAATCGTACCATCATAGGTCCAAGCGGCATACTTGGTGCCCTTGTTGTCAATTTCGACTTCGTTTTCCATAGCGGTCATGGTCACGTGTATAGTTTTTGCTGCGGCTTGGCTGACGCCCATGAGAGCTGTCATAGCGACGGCGGCTCCCATAATTACGGACAATTTCGTTTTCTTCATCTTATATCTCCCTGTTGTTTTTTTAGTATGGACGTTAATTATTTTCCATACGTGCACTGACACAGTTCACGCAAATGGCTGACAAGATTGGTGATGTCTTCATCGGTCAAAACGTCATTCCAGGCCGGCATCAACACCGACTTGCTGACCGCCAGACCGCCTTCTTTAATCACTTTGAAAAGTTCTTCGTCGCTGCGGCCGCTCATCGCCTTGGCATCGGTGTGGTCGCGTGGCTGGACCGACATATCGCGGACATTCAAACCCATGCCATTGCCTTGTAGGCCGTGGCATTGCACACAGTAGGCCGCATAATTGTCTTTGGCCGTTTCAGCTGCAAAACTTGGGGCCGCAAACACAGTCAACGTGAGGATTAGGGTGCTGAGCCGTTTCATTGCCAGTCCTCCTTCGCCAAGGCCAACATATAGTTCACCAGCTTCGGTATGTTTGCTTCGGGCACATGTTTATTGGGCATCAGGCCTTTCGGGTTCCAGGCTTGGGGATTCGTAATATAGCTAACCATGAACTGAGGCGTCATACGGCGGCCTGCGGTATACACTTCTGGTCCCGACTGACCACCATAGCCCGGTTCAATTTCATGACAGGCCATGCAGCCATAAAATTTATCAAAACTCATTTCGCCCATTGGCGATGAACCTGCCTTGAAGGGCTGATCGTCAATCAAGGCTGCGTTGGCTTTAAGGGCCATCAAAGCCTTGGTGGCTGCTGTCGCGTCGTCTTGGTTCAGCACCACATGCGGTGTTAAGGTCGAAGCATCAATCTCGTCGTGCTTTGCGCCCGGTTTGATATGGTCTTCATAATATGTTCCGGCAGGACGGATACGGGTTGGTTTTTGCAGCCAACTGGATAACCATTCGGCCCGGTACTTGTTACCCGCATAAAATAGATCTGGGCCCGTGCGCGCCTTAAGCTCGCTCAACGTTGCAGCAGCGGGCCCTGTCAAAGCATGACACGTTGCACATTTTTTTTGGAGATCTAGGGCTAGGGCGGGCGTTGCCGCCAACCCTAGCGCCAGAACGGTTACTAAACTTCTCATATTACTGACCACCTGCTTTTTTACGACGTTCGCGTTTGATCGGCTCACCTTTGAAAGCGGGCTGATTAAAGATGCCGTAGCCTTTCTTCAATGATTCGCTGAAGAAGAAATCAGGATCAAACTTTACGTCTTTCCACGCATACCAATCGTCCATAGGAGTCCCGGCATATTCCATCACGGTAATTGGTCCACCAGGGAACTTACCGCCAGCGGTCACGTGTTTGTCGACATGATCGTGAAAAATAAAGCGGCCTTCATCGTGATTGGCGCGGATGATCACGTCATAACGTTCGCCGGGACCGACCATAACGGTGTCAGCACCGTAAGGGGCGGGAAGAGGGAGGCCATCCTTGTGCGTGACAAGCATGTCATGACCGTGTGAGTGCATGGCATGGGTCGCACCGCCAGCTCCGATAAAGCGAACCCGAATGACGTCGCCCGTTTTAACGCGCAGAGGCTGCGTAGAGGGGAACGACCGTCCATTTACAGAGAAGTAATCTTCGATGGTACCGGGAACAGACCCTTCGCCATATTTTTTGGCATAGACGCTTTCCCATGTGGACATCATCATAATGACATCTTTGGTGACTTCGGCTTCAATGGGCAGCGGGTCTTTGGGGTCAATAATAAACGGTCCCCACATACCGCGAATGCCGACGTGCTCATTAACATTAACGTGGCAGTGATACCAAAGCGTTCCGGCCCGATCTGCTTTCATCTTGTAGGTGAAAGTCTCGCCGGGTTTGATGTCTTGTTGGGTAACGCCGGGCACGCCGTCGTTGCGCCAGTTGTTCAACTGATGAAAACCGTGCCAATGAATGGTGTGCGGCATGGCGGTGTTATTGGTGACGTTGATGGTTAAGTCATCACCTTCTTGGGCACGCATCAAAGGGCCAGGAACTTGACCGTTAAAGCCAAAAACTTTGTATTTAAGGTCCGTGGCGACATCAATTGCGACCTCGTCAATGGTCAGATCGAATACACGCTCGGCTGCTTTAGACGTGTTCGGAGCGAGCCAAACAAAGGCTGCTGCCAACGCCATAGTCATTATTTTTTTAAACATAGATGCGACTCCCCATAAGGTATATTTGAAATGCACCTTATGGGGAGGCTCATAAGTTGTCAAGGGAATACAACATATAAAATGTGGGCGCTTTCTATGCGTAGTATTTTTACGCAAAGGTCCTTGCAATATCTTGTATGCATAATTATGCAAAATTGTGCTATAATGTAGTCTTTATGGATTACTTCACACAGTCTATTTGGAGCATTACGATACCGAATAAAGGTCGTTGACTGGCCTAAAGGCTACAAAACAAGCACAAATAAGTAATGGAGAGAATTATGGATTTAACAAAACCGTCTCCGGTCTTGCCCGAACGACCTCCTCTGCCTTCTTGTCCGCAATCCTCAAATAAAATGGCCGTTTTTGTGATCGATAATTTACCCATTCGGGTTGAAAAAATTCGCGCGGTTTTTGGTGATTTTTATGACTTACAGGTGTTTTCCGATGGCCGCAAAGCCTTAGACGAAATGCAAAGAAACCCGCCCGTTGCGGTTTTAAGCGATGATCATTGTCTACATTCCTGTGGCTTCGGCATCCACCGTACAAAATGCAATTCTACAAACCTAAAGCATATCCCTTTTTTCATCACCTCCGATGAATTGAATGGACCTTATGTTTCTGGAAACGGAAACGGGGCCACCGATTATTTCCTCAAACGCCCCGTCAACATTGAACATTTTTTTGATCTGGTTGCCCAAACGACAAACAAGCAAGTCGAAGACTCTTGGAAAACGTTACCGAAACAAACCAGTGAAGCTTTGCGGACATCGGCTGATGGTTTTGATGAGATTGCGAAAGCAGTTGCCAACAACACCCCGCTCGACAAAAGCAAAATCATCACAAGCTGCAATCCATTGGTGGCGTGCGTCCAAGACGGTCAGACAAAGCACTTGCTTCAGGGCCTTAAAAATCACCAAAGCTTCATTTATACGCACTCCATGCGCGTGGCTATTTTCATGTGCGCCTTTGGCAAAGCCTATAGCGTCAGCGAAAGCGAATCCGTCATGCTAACGTCTGGTGGATTTATGCATGACATTGGGGAAATTTTGCTGCCGCACAACCTCATATACAAACATGGCAGGCTCACCCACGAAGAACTCGTCTTGATGCGCCATCACGTCGAAGAAACCGAAGCCATCATCGCCTCGATAAAGGGTATTAGCCCCGTCATTCAGGCCATCGCGGAACTGCACCATGAACGGCTTGATGGAACGGGCTATCCCCACGGTTTACAAGGCTCTGAAATCAACGAACTTGGCCGCATGATCGCCATTGCCGATGTCTTTGCCGCCCTCACCGACGTGCGCCCCCACCGGTCCTCGTTAGAGGCCACCGCCGCCCTTGACCAGATGCAACAAAGGACAGAGGTCTTCGATCAAGGCATGTTGCAGTTATTTCGTGAGATCGTGGAAGATTAACGGAGACTCGTCATGTTAGTCGAAGTTCGAAAAATTCTCTTTCCGCTTGAGGACCTGCAAAATGCCCTGCTCGACGAATGTGCGGACGAAGGCATTGAAGCCCCCAACAGCCAACTTCAGGGCCTTAAAATCGATGGCGAAGAGTCCCCCAAAGTAACCCTGCAATTCATGACCGCTCATGAAGAAACTCCGGTTGAAGTCCCCCTCAGCCAGCAATTTGTTCTGACGGCGATGGTCCGGTCCTGTATTGAACAACACGTACCGCTGCCGCGTTTTTCGAAAAAATCTTATAAAAAGCACGACACGGGATTGGCCCTCATCGTCGCTCTTAAGATTCCCGCGTTGGAATCCACCACCAAAGCCGGATGATAAAAAAAAGACCGACGCTCGGATGAGGCCGGTCTTTTGATGTTTACAGCAACAAAGTCTTAGATGGCGTTGCCGCCGCGTCGACTTGATTTCATAGGCGTATGTCCACCGGCGCGATTAGGCCCACCTTTGTTGGGGGCGCGGTGTTTTTTGGCGCCGCTCTTTTTCGAACTGTTGCTCTTCGCCCCATGGTTTCCACCGTCACCGTGACCGTGGCCGCCATGGCCTTTATCGCCAAAGCGCTTGCCCGATGGTTTTTTACCCTGAGGGCGTCCACCACCGCCGCCGTTGCGTCCACGACCACCGCCGCCGCCTTGTTTAGAAGAAGGCAAATCAGGCAGGGATACGGCTTCGGCATGGTAAGGATGATCGGTGGTCACCTCAATGTCTTGGCGGATGGTCTTTTGAATATTGCGCAGGTAATCGCGTTCTTCCGGATCACAAAAAGCAATGGCTTTGCCACTGTCGCCGCCGCGCGCTGTGCGACCAATACGGTGTACGTAGTTGTCGGCTTCGTTGGGCAGTTCATAGTTAATGACGTGGGTAACGCCATCAACGTCAATACCGCGCGCCGCGATATCGGTGGCGACCAAGGCCCTAATTCTGCCCGACTTAAAGTCTTGCAAGGTGCGTTGGCGGATGTTTTGTGACTTGTTGCCATGAATGGCACCCGCGCGCACGCCGTCTTGTTCCAATTGGCGCGTGACCCGGTCCGCACCGTGCTTGGTGCGGGTAAAGATCAGCACCCGTTTGATGGCCTCATCTTTTAAGACATAGGCCAACAAGGACCGTTTTTTGGCCTTGGCAACATGCAACAGCGTTTGCGAGATGCGTTCCGCCGTGGTCGCTTGGGGCGCGACTTCAACGCGCACCGGCTTGTCCATCAAGCTTTCAGCAAGTTTTGAAATCGCTGGAGGCATGGTGGCCGAAAACAACACCACATGGCGTTTTTTGGGCAACTCGGCGGCAATTTTCCGCACGTCATTGATAAAGCCCATGTCGAGCATACGATCGGCTTCGTCCAAAACAAATGTGTCAACTTGGTGTAAACGCACCTTGTCTTGGTTCATCAGATCCATCAAACGGCCCGGCGTGGCGACCAGAACCTGAACCCCATCGCCCAGCGCTTTGGCTTGACGGTGAATCGGGGCACCGCCGAATACAACGGTGCATTTGATGTTGAGGTGGCGGGCATAAACACGCACACTTTCGCCAATTTGAATGGCTAATTCGCGGGTTGGGGCCAAGATCAACGCCCGAGGGGTTTTGCGCGAAGGCAAAACATTGGCTTCGTGCATACGCTGAATGATCGGCAGAACGAAGGCTGCGGTTTTTCCGGTGCCGGTTTGGGCAACGCCTAAAACGTCACGCCCTTCCAACAGGGCCGGAATGGATTTTGCCTGGATTGGGGATGGGGTTGTGTAACCCTCTTTCTCAACGGCACGTAAAATAGGCTCGATCAGGCCGAGTCCTTTAAAATCAGTCATGAATTCTCTTTTCTATAGTTTTGTACTTTTGTACTTTTCAGGGGATCTGCGCGAGCGCGGTTTCTATAGTGACGCGGCACCCTCGCGTCCCGTTTTGGACTTTAACGTTGTGTCCAAGACCACCAAAAACGGTGGTCGGCTTCGTCGTATTTGTCATTCCTTTGACATAAAAGTATAGCTGTTCCGTGCGGGAAGCCTTTTGGGCCAGCCCACTTTGGATAACGCTCACAATGTCGGAAAAATCAGAGACGAAAGCGTAACGTGGCGCATCCATACGCCCCTTTTCTAATATTCGCAAGAGAATACGCGCCTACCACGTCTTGCCAGTTTTGAACGCTGGGTTGGGGAACAAGCCCACATGCTTACCCATATTAAAGGCTTTGAGGTCTGCATTCGGTTCACCGAACAAATACCCTTGGGCAAAATCGATGCCGCACTTGCGGACAAAATCCAGGCCATACTTGTCGTCAACCATTTCGGCAATCGTTTCGATGCCCAAATTTTTGCACAGCGTTGCCATGGAATCCAAAAGAGCTTTGCCGCGAATAGCTCCTTGGGCATCTTTGACCACCGGGCCATCCAATTTCACCACATCGACTTCTAAACTCATCAAATAGCCAAAGCTGGCCGCCCCGGCTCCAAAGTCATCCAAACACACATGGTAGCCTTCCTTGCGCAAACTTTGGATAAAATTGTTGGCCTGCACTAAGTCTTCCATTTTAGAGGACTCGGTGATTTCAAACAACAGTTTGCCTTTGGCCCACTGGTTTTCTTTGAGAAGTTTGTGCAGATTGGCGATATACATTTCATTGGCCACGGACTGGCCCGAAATGTTGATGGCAATTGACGTCGTCGCATTGCGGGGAATGGTGTTGAGAAATTCCAAACCCTTTTCCACCACCGCAAAATCAAACTCAGGTATCAAGCCCATTTCTTCGGCCATGGTGATGACTTCAAACGGCGACACGCCGGGTTGAAAGCGCGTTAGGGCTTCATAATGGTGAACGGCCCCCGTCATCACATTGATGATTGGGTGATAGACAAGGCTGAATTTTTTATTGGCGACAATGGTTTTAAACGTGGACACCTTGTTTGAGGCATCCTTGACCATCTCAGAAAGGTTTGACGACAGGTTTTTAATGTTAAAACTGCCGTCTCCATGGTCTTTGAATTGATTGATCGCGTACACCAAGCCGTTGGCGAGGTCTTGTTCGGAAACATTACCCGCATCAACGTTCATCGTCGCCGATTCGATTTTGATCCCTTCTTTGGTGGGGTCTAATTCCCGCGCCACGCCCGCCAGCTGATCTTCCAACCCTTTGATATCTAAATCATTGGCGTGGACCAGGCCAAATTTACCGTCTTCAATTTGGGCCGCGCTATCGCCATCAACAGAATTTGCCCGCAAATAAAGACCCATGGCCTTGCCAAGCTCGGCCTGGTCTTCATCACTCATGCGTTCTTTTAAGGATTCCAGGCCCGGCATATTGATAAACGTCAGCTGATTGTCGCCCGCGTCGCCCGCTTTAAGTTTCCCCCCCAACACATCGGCAAAGGAATCCGCATCAAACAAGTTGCTGCCGCTTTCGCGCACATGATTGCCTGCGATCAGACCTGCGCCTGCGGCGCGCGAAACGCGCATGGCCAAAAAATAATGATTGCCCAAATCTTCCATGAAATATCCGGCAAACCCAATGGGCAGACCAGTCTTGGTTTGGCCTTTAAAACGGATGTCGACATCTTCAATACGCCCATGACGGCGCGCAACGCCCAACAAGCTGTGCATCAGGCCTTGGTCTTCCTCGACCACCAGGTCCTTGATCTTGGTCCCCTTCAGCTGATTCGGCTCTTTGCCGACCAAACCTTTCCACGGTCCGCCGGCAAAGGTGATGGTTTCTTCCGTGTCGAGTTCCAACAGAAAGTCGGCCCAACAAAAGGCCAGCGCCACAAAACGGTCCCGCTCCGCCTTTAAATCAGGGGCGGCACGGACTGCGGGTGCAGGGGCGGCGGATGGCTGTTGTTCCATACGATTTATAAATTCCTTAAATCCACCTAAAAGTTACCATAAGAGCGACCAGAGCCGAACGTATTTTTTTATACTTTGCGGGCTTGCCAATCGACTCAAGGGCCGTCATGTATAGACAATCATGAAAACACCCTGCGCACGCACCACCGATACCTGGATTTTTGACCTAGACAATACCCTGTATAGCGGCACATTTGGTTTGTTTGACCAAATCGATCACCGCATGAAAGCCTATTTGTCCACATTTTTGGACGTCAATGAACAGGAAGCCTACCGGGTCCAAAAAAAATATTTCCGCGACTATGGCACCACCTTGCGCGGCATGATGATCAACCACGCCATGGACCCTGGCCCGTATCTTGATTATGTGCACGATGTCGATGTTTCCGTGATTCCCAAGGCCCCAAATTTAGACGCCGCGTTGGCGCGGCTTGAAGGGCGCAAAATCATTTTCACCAATGCCGACCTAGGCCACGCCGAACGGGTCTTAAACCAACTTGGCGTGACGGATCATTTCGACGCCATTTTTGATATTAAAGACGCCCACTTCGTGCCAAAGCCTGAACCCGAAGTCTATGAGCAGCTGATCAAGCGTTTTAACATTGACCCCAAACGTGCCGTCATGGTCGAAGACATCGCCCGAAACCTCGAACCCGCCGCCCAACTCGGCATGGCCACCGTCTGGGTTCAATCGGAGACCGACTGCTTAATTTGCAAAGAACAACCCGACGGCGATCACGTCGACTACATCACAGATGATTTGGTGGCGTGGCTTTCGGCTCTGTAGACTGGACACACTGAGCCACAAGCCTTATGTTCCCTCTAATTTCCCTTTTTTCTTCGAGATATAAAGTTGACCCCTATGAGCCATTTAGAACTTGAAAACATCATCAACGCCGCTTGGGAAGACCGTGACAACGTTGGTCTAGAGACCAAAGGCTCCATTCGCGATGCCGTCGAGACCGCCACCGAACTTCTCGACAGTGGTCAGGCCCGAGTTGCCGAACGCCTTGGCGTTGGCGATTGGCAAGTGAACCAGTGGCTGAAAAAAGCCGTGTTGTTGTCGTTTCGCCTTAACGATATGGGCTTGATCGAAGGCGGTGCGGGGGGATCGCACTGGTTTGACAAGGTGCCGTCAAAATTCAAAGGCTGGGACGATGCGCGTTTTCGCGAGTCCGGCATCCGCGCGGTTCCCGGCAGCATTGCCAGACGTGGGGCCTACATCGCACCGGGTGTGGTGTTGATGCCAAGCTTTGTTAATCTAGGGGCCTACGTCGATACCGGAACCATGGTTGATGGCTGGGCGACCGTTGGCTCGTGCGCCCAAATCGGCAAGAACGTTCATATTTCTGGCGGTGCTGGCATTGGTGGCGTGTTGGAACCTTTGCAAGCCAACCCAACCATTATCGAAGACAACTGCTTTATCGGTGCGCGTGCCGAAGTGGCCGAAGGCGTCATCGTTGAAGAAGGCTCGGTGTTGGGTATGGGCGTGTTTATTTCTGCCTCAACCAAGGTCATCGACCGGGCCACCGGGGAAATCTTTTATGGTCGTGTGCCGTCTTATTCGGTGGTGGTGTCTGGGTCTATGCCGTCGCATCGCACCATGCCCAATAATGAGCCCGCGCCCAATTTGTATTGCGCCGTGATCGTCAAACGCGTCGACGAACGCACCCGCGCCAAAACAGGCATCAATGAATTGCTGCGTGACTAATGGCTATTCTTGACTCCGTCGCCCTCACCCAAGCTTTGATCCGCTGTCCGTCTGTGACGCCGGTTGATTGTGGGGCGTTAGCGGTTTTGGAAGACGCGTTAAAGCCCTTGGGCTTTGTCTGTCACCGCTTGCCCTTTTCCGCGCCCGGCACGCCCGACGTGGACAATCTGTATGCCCGGTTTGGCAACAGTGGGCCAAACTTGTGCTTTGCCGGGCACACCGATGTGGTGCCCGTGGGCGACGAAGCGGCATGGACCCATCCCCCGTTTGGCGCAGAGATTCATGACGGCGTGCTGTATGGCCGTGGCGCCGTGGATATGAAAACGGGCATTGCGTGCTTTGCTGCTGCCGTCAGCCGTTTTTTAGCCGATCAAGGTGATGATTTTAAAGGCTCGCTATCTTTCCTAATCACAGGCGACGAAGAAGGTCCGGCGATCAATGGCACCGTTAAAGTGTTGGACTGGATGAAAGCCAACAGCGAAGTTATGGATGCGTGCATCGTCGGCGAGCCGACCAACACCAATGTATTGGGCGACACCATCAAAATCGGCCGACGCGGCAGCCTCAATGGCTTCATCACCCAACACGGAACCCAAGGTCACGTTGCCTACCCGCAACTTGCCGACAACCCGTTGCCAAAACTGGTTAAGCTGCTTGATAAATTGGCTTCAACACCGCTTGACCTGGGTAACGATCACTTCGATCCGTCCAATTTAGAAATCGTCACGATCGATACGGGCAACACAGCCACCAACGTGATCCCCAATTCGGCCCGCGCGACATTTAACGTGCGCTTTAATGACACCTATTCACCCACCACCTTAACGGCGTGGATTAAGGATCAATTGGCCCAGGTTGGGGACAATTTTGATTTGGATATTCAGGTCTCTGGAGATTCTTTTTTGACCCCACCGGGTTTGCTGTCCGAGGTCATGAGTTCGGCCGTCACAGACGTCACCGGGCGGGTTCCTGAGCTAAGCACCTCTGGTGGGACTTCGGACGCGCGCTTTATCAAAGACCATAGCGACGTTGCCGAATTTGGCGTGATGAACGCGACCGCCCATAAAATTGATGAATGCGTTCGGGTGGACGACATCAAAGCCCTCACCGACATTTATTTAAAAATGATCCAAGGCTACTTCGCCCCATAAAAAAACGGCCCGTTCAAACAAACGGGCCGTTTTTTTATAACCGCAAGTCTCTTAATCTGGATAGCGGTCTTTAAAGCTTTCGTACTGACCACGGTTTCCATTTAAGTGACATTTCGAACAGTTAGACCCCATGTAACCAACGTCTTTTTGCATGGTTTTAAAACGACTGGATTTATGTTCACCTATCCATTCGGGCGTGTCGACGATGCGAATGGGATCAACGATGCCTTTTTTCGCCCAGGCTTTAAGACGCATCTTGGTGCGGATGCCATTTTTCCGATCCAACGCCGCACTGATCAAATAGGCTTTGATGTGCTCAACTGTTTTCGCATCCAAGCTGGCATCTTCGCCGAAGTGGTTGCTAAGGTCGTCCATGATTTTTGTCCAACCCATCTTGGTTAAACGGCTAGGCGGAAACGCCATATGGCAATCACCACATTCTTTACGGGTCATTTCGTCGGTCACCGTGAACGGTGGTTTGACGACTTCGGCAGCGTTTACGGTCACGGCACCAAGCGCTAAAATGCCAGTGATGGCGGCAATGCTAATTTTGTTAAACATGAACTGTATTCCCCAGTTGTCGTTGCAAGATGACGGCAATTTAACCGCACAGAAATGAACACAGCCTGAATTTCTTTTTAGCTATCCATTGAGCGTTGCAACTGGCTAGACATGCTTTATCATCTAACTCGACAAACGTATCGTACAAGCCCGAACTGGGCAGCTTATCAAACAGAGAGACAATCCATGCCTGATCAAAACATCCAAATCGTTTCCTCCCTCACAACGTCGTGCGATGGTGCAGGCGATAGCAGCGGCCATCCAAAGGTTTATATCAAGTTGGATGCCCATACCCATCAAGGCACCTGCCCGTATTGCTCGCGCATTTTCAAACTTGACCCCAACGCCAAAGTTAGCGCGGGACATTAATTTTGAAACACGTCTTTTTGATTGATGGTTCGGGCTTTATTTTCCGCGCCTATCACGGACTGCCGCCCATGACGCGCCCCGATGGCACCATGGTCAATGCGGTCTATGGCTTTACCAATATGGTCTTGAAGTTGGTCGAAGACACCGACGCCGATCACATTGCCGTGGTTTTCGACCGCGCCAGAAAGACCTTTCGCAGCGATATCTATCCCGAATACAAAGCCCACCGTCCGCCCCCCCCCGACGATTTGATTCCACAATTTGAATTGGTCCGCGAAGCCACCCGCGCGATGGGCCTAAAAGCCGTGGATATGGAAGGTTACGAAGCCGACGATCTGATCGCCACCTATGCCCGCCAAGCGGCCGAGGCCGGTGCCAAAGTCACCATCGTATCCAGCGACAAAGATTTGATGCAGTTGGTCACGGACACCGTGACCATGTATGACGCCATGAAAAACCGCACCATCGGCCCCGCCGAAGTGATGGAAAAATTTGGCGTTGGACCCGACCGCGTGATTGATGTCCAGGCCTTGGCAGGTGACAGTTCGGACAACGTGCCGGGGGTTGAAGGTATCGGCATCAAAACGGCGGCGCTGTTGATCAACGAATACGGTGATTTAGACAGCGTTCTGGCCAATGCGCACAATGTGAAGCAAACCAAACGCCGCGAACGCTTGTTAGACCAAGCCGACAAGGCGCGCATTTCCAGAGATTTGGTGACGCTGTGCGTGGACGTTCCAGTCGAAGTCCCGCTTGATGACTTTGACGTCTGCGAACCCGACATGACCAATCTGTTGGCGTTTTTAGAACAACAATCCTTTAAGTCATTGATGGCGAAAGTTTCCAGCCGGGGCATGTCCATCGGCGACAACGGCGGCGGCAAGGCAGCCAAAGCAGCGCTTCAAGATTTCGCCAAAGCCGATTTTGAATTGGTCCAGACCGAGGCAGCGCTGCAAGCCTGGATCGACCAAGCGATGACGGCAGGTCAGGTTACCATCGACACCGAAACCACCTCGCTTGATGCTATGACGGCCGACTTGGTGGGCGTGTCTTTGTGTATTGAGCCGGGACGGGCGTGCTACGTTCCCTTGGCGCACAAGGGCGCAGCCCCACAAGGCGGTTTTGATTTTGGCGACGGAGCCGACAGTGCCGACACGGATGCGCCCGAGCAAATTAAACTCACTCACGCCCTTTCGATGCTTAAACCGCTGTTGGAAAATCCAGGCGTTTTGAAAATCGGACAAAACATCAAATACGATATGCAGGTGTTGGCCCAAGATCGCTATGCCATCGCCCTAAGCCCGATTGATGACACCATGATCCTCAGCTATGTGCTGGAAAGCGGCCTGCATGGGCATGGCATGGATGAACTGGCGCGGCTGCATTTTGCGTACGAGACCATCAAATTCAAAGACGTTGTGGGCAGCGGCAAAGCCAAGGTCACGTTTGACCATGTGGCCTTGGACAAAGCCTTGGATTACGCCGCCGAAGACGCCGACATCACGGCCAAGCTTCATGCTTTGTTAAAACCCCGCATTGCTCAAGAACGCATGACAACGGTCTATGAAACCTTGGAACGGGCACTCGTGCCCGTGTTGGTGAACATGGAACGCGAAGGCATTAAGTGTGATGCCACGGAACTGAAACGCTTGTCTGATGATTTTGCCAAACGTTTGGCCGAGCTACAGGTGGAAATTTTCCAACTTGCTGGTGAAGACTTCAACATCGCCTCGCCCAAACAATTAGGCGAAATCCTGTTTGACAAACTGGGCCTTGAAGGCGGAAAAAAAGGGAAAACGGGCGCCTATGCGACGGGAGCAGACATTTTGGAAGGTTTGGCCGCAAAAGGTCATGACTTGCCTGCACGCGTGTTAGACTGGCGGCAATTGGCGAAGTTGAAAAGCACCTATACGGATGCCTTGATCGCCCAGATCAATCCCGCCACGGGGCGCGTGCACACCTCGTTTTCCATGGCAGCAACCACCACCGGACGGCTGGCGTCTTCCGACCCCAATCTTCAAAATATTCCGATCCGCAGCGAAGAAGGCCGAAAGATTAGACGCGCTTTTATTGCAGAGCCGGGTCATGTTCTGTTAAGCGCCGATTATTCGCAAATCGAATTGCGCCTGTTGGCCCATGTGGCTGATATCGACGTTCTGAAGAAAGCCTTCCTAAGCGGTCTCGACATTCACGCTATGACCGCGTCCGAAGTCTTTGGCGTGCCTATTGAGGGCATGGACCCAATGATAAGGCGCCGTGCTAAGGCCATTAATTTTGGCATCATTTATGGCATTTCAGCCTTTGGTCTGGCGCGTCAATTGGACATTTCGCGCGGTGAGGCAAAAGACTATATCGAAGCCTATTTTGCTAAATTCCCTGGCATTCGCGCCTATATGGACACCACCAAGGCCTTTGCCGCCGAACAAGGATTTGTTTCCACCTTGTATGGACGTAAGTGCTTCGTTCCCGGCATTAACGACAAAAACCCAATGGTCCGTGGATTTTCCGAACGGGCCGCGATCAATGCGCCGATCCAAGGCGGGGCCGCAGACATCATCAAACGCGCGATGGTCCGTTTGCCGCACGCCCTAAAAGAGGCTGGATTGAACGCGCGCATGTTGTTGCAAGTTCATGATGAACTTATTTTTGAAATTCCCCAAGACCAAGCCGACGCGACGCGAGACCTGGTAAAATCCGTCATGGAAAGCGCGGCAAAGCTTGACGTCCCCTTGGAAGTCGATGTTGGAATCGGTCAAAATTGGGCTGAGGCTCATTGACCTAAAGGCAATGTATTTTCTAACTTTTTTCCTTCATTGATGTTTCTAAAGGTGCAGCGTAAGATGCATTAACTGTTAATCACACATAAAGAGTGTATAAATGCCCATCGATGTGAGGAAATTGATTTTTTCCGAGTCTGAATTGAAGCTTGCTTTTCAACGCTATTGTCGGGACCAAAATCTCGCCAATGCGCAGGCGAGCGTTGACCGCTATGAAATCTCGACCGTTAAAAACGATGGTACCCCAGATGAACAACTTGAGGTCAAAGTGACCTTTGTCAGCCCCGACCCTAAAAAACCCATTCAGACAACATTGGATCAGAATCAGATTATTGAGGTCTTGATCACCACTTGCAAAAATCAAAGTATTCCGTTGCCGCGCAAGGGGGCTAAATTTGTCAAACAGCACAAAGAAGCCGGTCTCGTCATGAGCATGGGCTTATCGCAAGCCGCCCTCAAGGCGGCAGAGCCGCACTAAACTGTGGCTCGCTTTTTAACCAAACTCCACATCCTGATCCCCAATAGCCCAGCCAGAACAGCGGCGTGAATAAGGGGCGGCAAGAGGTCAGCTTTGACCATCGAAAAATAATGCCAACACCCCAAAATTCCGGCCGCGTAAACGTATCTGTGGATGCGTGTCCAATCTTTGGCCCCCAAACGTTTGATGGCCCGCTTGTTCGACGTTGCCGCCAGTGTGGACAAAATGACCAGGGCGCCCATGCCAATGGTGATATAGGTGCGCTTGACAATATCGGTGACAATGTCTTGCCAATTAAAAAACTGCTCAATCGCAATATAGTTAACGAAATGCAGGGCGACATAGGCAAACGCCCATAACCCCAACATGCGGCGCAGGCGTATGGGCCAAGTCCAGCCAAAAACGATTTTCAGGGGTGTCGCAGACAAGGCAACCAGCAAGGCCCGTAAGGCCCAATCCCCCAAATATCGATTGATAAACTCAATCGGGTTGGCCCCTAAACCACCACTAAAGGCCAACACGACCAGTCCGATCAGCGGTCCGGCCATGACGACAAACGCAAGTCCCCATATAATCCGGTAAGGAAGGATCGATTTTTTCATCTAAAAAAACTTAGCCAAATCCATGTCGGCGTACAGACTTGCGACCTCAGAACCATAGCCATTAAAAGGCAACGTTTTCTGTTTGAAAAATTCCCCGATCCGGCGTTCTTTGGCCTGAGACCAGCGCGGATGGTCAACCTCGGGGTTTACGTTGGCATAAAACCCGTATTCATGCGCGGACGAACGGTTCCAAGAAGTGGGCGGCTGGTCTTCGGTAAAGGTGATTTTAACAATGGATTTTATGCCTTTGAAACCATATTTCCAGGGCACCACCAAACGCAACGGCGCGCCATTTTGCGGGGGCAAGGTGCGACCATAGAGACCAACAGACAGCAGAGCCAATGGGTTCATCGCCTCGTCTAAGCGCAAACCTTCCACATACGGCCACTGCAAAACATTACGGTGTTGTCCAGGCATCCGATCCGGGTCCAGCAACGTTTCAAAGGCTATATAGCGGGCTTTTGACGTTGGTTCCAAGCGTTTGATAACATCGGCCAACGACACCCCAACCCACGGCACCACCATGGACCACGCTTCGACACAGCGATGGCGATAGATACGTTCTTCAAGGGGATGCGGGTCGATGAGATCCGAAAAGTCATAAAGCCCGGGCTTGGCACAGGCCCCCGCGATTTCAACCGTCCACGGCGCGGGCTTGAAATCCTTGGCCCCATAAACGGGTTCATCCTTACCTGTGCCGAATTCATAAAAATTATTGTACGAACTGACCTGATCAAAAGGCGTTAGAGCTTCACCGGGATCAAAGGCGGTTTTGCGAACATCTGCTAATAATTCACCCGCTGCGGGCCACGCGGCAAAGGCATGACGGCTCAACATCCCGCCGCCAATGCCGCCCGCAAGAGCGGCAGCGCCGATCTTTAAAAATTTCCGGCGTTGCTTGAAAAGATGTTCTGGCGTGACGTCTTGGTCTTTAAGCTCCCAAGGTTTGCGAATTTTGATCAACATGTGGCCTCCGAACGTTCTGGACGTACTTGTTCTGACAATTTTAAAATCCTAGCGAAAGAAAGCGCTGATAACACTGTTACCATAGCAGCCCCTCTTCCCCAATACATTCGCCGCCGCCCTGAGTTAGGTTACACAGAAAGCGGATTTGTGAACGGCCTCTGTTTTTAAAAATTAACCTTTTGTCATTGTTTTATCGGTTAGATTGCACTATATAGCCCTACATCTATTATGGATATGAAAGGTGATTCAAGATGGCGCCACATGACACCAACCCGCAGGTCTGCTGCGGCGATACAAATTTTTGCAAAGCGTGCCCTGTTTTTGCGGCCAACCCAGACCCCGAAAGCCGTAAAGGCATGAGATTTACGCGCAATGCCCTTGGCCGATGCGATTTATACAAAGGTCCGGACGAGGTCCATGCTCCAATTGGATCAACTCTCTAAGTCTCTTGCCAACAAAAAAGTGTGCCTCGGCCAAAGCGCGTATGTTCTTTACCAGCCTGATTGTTGTATAAAGACATCATGCGGACGCTTTATCATTTGTGGCTGTCCCCTCATTCGCGCAAGGCGCGGATTGTGTTGGGGGAAAAAAAGCTAGAATTCGACCTTCGGACTGAAAAAGTTTGGGAGCGCCGCGAGGGGTTTTTGCGCTTAAACCCCCGAGGTGAGGTTCCCGTTTTGGTCGAAACCGACGGCACGGCAATTTCTGGCGGCCAAGTGATTTCGGAATACCTAGATGAAACACACCCCAAACCGGCTCTGTTGGGGCGGGGGCCTTTGGAACGCGCTGAAGTGCGGCGTCTGTGCGCGTGGTTCGACGAAAAATTCAACGCTGAAGTGACTCAAAATTTGGTTGATGAAAAGGTCATGAAACGCTTTTTAGGCCTAGGCTCACCCGATTCCAATGCCATCCGCGCTGGCAAAGTAAATATTCATCATCACTTAGATTATATCAGCTTTTTGGTCGAACGCCGCACCTGGTTGGCGGGCGAAGCGTTCACCTTGGCCGACATTACCGCCGGGGCTCATTTGTCGTGTGTGGATTACTTAGGTGATGTTCCGTGGGCCGACCACCCGGTTGCCAAAGACTGGTATGCGCGCATCAAATCTAGACCAAGCTTTCGCGCCTTGTTGCACGACCTTATTCCCGGCGTACCGCCGCCAAAGCATTACCTCGATTTGGATTTCTGATTTAGGGCTGGACAACGGCTTTGAGTTTATCCAGATAACTTTGCGCACGCTGGCTCGCCTCGTCGTTTGGATGGGCTTTAATCAACGCTTGCCAGACTGTTTTCGCCGCCGCCAGGTCACCCAATTTTTGCAGCACAAGGCCGTGTTCCAAAAGACCATCAGGATTGTTGCCATCCAGACTTAAAGCCCGCGTGATGTCTTTTAGGGCCAAATCTTGGGCGCCCATATGGCGGTAAGCTGATCCCCGCAGGATAAGGGCGTCGACGTTTTCAATTTCACGATACAAAATCCGCGTCAGATCGTCGGCAGCCTCCCAAAATTTTCCCACCGACCCCAAAACTTTTGCCCGAAGCAAAAGCGCTTTCAAATTATTTGGCTCTAAAGCCAGCACTTGATCTACGAGCCGACGCGTTTGATCCGGCTTGTCGGCCCTGAACCAAGCGGCACCACTTTGCAGCATCAACTGGGTCTTAAAGGCCGTGTTGGTCTGGACCTCTTGACTGAGCTTGGCAAGCCCCCGTGCTGCGGCTTCATAACGGCCCAACTGCATCAGGGCCGACAAGGCGCAATGGCGAGCCGGGGCGCCGCCCCCCACACCTTCCCAGGTCTTGGCACCGTCTAATGCGGATTTAGGATGGCTTTGCGCAAGCGACATACAGTCTTGGTAATGATTTTTTTCCCGGTCTTGGTGCGCTTGATCGGCGGTGGGTGCAGTTTGTCCATAGGCGGCCCCCGCCAAAATGGGCGCAATCAGAACAAAGGCAACGAAGGTGGCTTGTGTCATACGCATCATGGCGGTTACATTCGCTGTCCCGTCACAAAATTGCAAGACCCCAAAATCATGACCCACCCGCAACCTCACCTTTTTTGTTTTGGCTTTGGTTATTCAGCCTCGTGGCTGGCCGAAGGTTTACGCCAAGATGGCTGGCGCATATCGGGCACCCACAAACCGGGAACACCAGCCGCCACCGACACACTTGCCTTTGATCGCAATACCCCCTTGCCAGATTTTGATGCGCTGTTTGCCGACGTCACTCATGTGTTGATTTCGGTGCCACCCGATGGCGCGGGCTGTCCGGTGTTAGACGTTCATGGGGCTGATATCGCCCGTCACGGAAACCACATAGACTGGCTTGGATATTTGTCCACGGTGGGGGTTTATGGCAACACCGATGGCAAGCCGGTGGTCGAAACTTCGCGCTTGTTGCCGACTCAAGAACGGTCACGGTTTCGCGGCCTCGCCGAAACCCGCTGGCAAAACTTGGCCGTCCGCGCAAGCTTGGTATTGTCAGTCTTCAGGCTTGCTGGCATTTATGGGCCAGGCCGCAGTCCGTTTGAAAAAATTCGCGCTGGCCAAGCCCAACGCATCCACAAACCAGACCAATTGTTTTCCCGCATTCATGTGGCCGATATTGCCAACGTGTTGAAAGCCTCAATCGCCAAGCCTCACATGCAGGGTGTCTACAATGTCTGTGACGATCAACCCGCCGCTCCTTCGGACGTCATAAAATATGCCTGTGAATTGTTAAACGTGGCGGTGCCGGATGAAGTCGACTTTGCCGAAGCCCAAAACACCATGTCTTCCATGGCACAAAGCTTTTGGGCCGACAATCGTTTGATTGTGAATGATAAAATCAAAGACAAATTGGGCGTCGTGCTTCAATACCCCGATTATCAAAGCGGTCTGAAGGCGATTTTAGACGCGGAAAACTAATCCAAAGTCCCATTGATGGGCTGAAAGGTTTTGCTGGTTTCGTCGTAACTCGACAACTCACCTTTGGCGATGTCGAGATACCAGCCGTGAATTTCCAGTGTTCCCGCCTTAAGCCCTTCTTGGATGAAGGGGAAGGTTCTTAAGTTTTCCAGCGAAACCAAAACCGCGTGTTTTTCGCAACACCGTGCCAAGTCCTCGCCCGAAGCACTGGGATTTTCCGCTTTTGCTGAGATGTAGGCTTTGGCGGCAATCGAGGTCCACAAGCTGACAAATCGACCCGAACCAGCCTTGCCTTTTTGGGTGTCGATCATGGCTTGGATACCGGCGCAATAGGCATGACCAAACACCACAACGTGTTCGACGCCCAACTCGGTGACGGCAAATTCCAACGCCGCAGAGGTGCCGTGATAGGCTTGATCATCGTTTTCCTCAAACGGCGGGACCAAGTTGGCAACATTGCGAATGGCAAAGATATCGCCCGGCTCTACTTCCAACACAATGGCTGGGTCAACACGCGAATCGGCGCACGCGATGACCGCGACCTTGGGCCGCTGGCCTTGACTAACCAAGCCGTTATAGAGGCTTTGGTGTTCAATAAAATAGTGATCCCTAAAATTATTAAAGCCAAGGACCAGTTTGCGGATAATCGGGTTCATTGCGTCTCAACATCTTTCAGTAGATTCTCTAACGTACGGGTTAACCGTAGCAAGTCTTGCGCTTCAGACAAGCGATGATCTCCATTTTTGACAAATTGAATCTCTACATCCTGCGTCACCAACGCCTCTTGCAGTTTAAGCGCTGTGGCCCACGGCACGTCCGCGTCTTGAAAACCTTGTATCAGGCGGACGGGAACTTTAAGGTTTATGGGGTCGCGCAACACCAGATTAGTCTTGCCATCCTCAATCAGTTTTTGGGTGATGATGTAGGGGTCTTGGTTATCATAACAATTGTCCAAAGCGACCAGGCCGTTTTCGTTCAACTCAATCCGTTGGGCATCGTTCAGGTCACGCCACATCAAATCTTCGGTGAAGTCTGGGGCGGCGGCCAACCCCAACAGACCGACGATTCGCTCTGGTCGTTGGCTGGCTACCAAAAGCATAATCCACCCCCCCATGGAACTGCCGACCAAGACTTGCGGCCCTTCGGTTAAGTGATCAAGGACATCAAGTGCGTCTTCGGCCCAGTCACTAATGCTGCCGTCTTCAAAGGTACCCATTGAGCGGCCATGCCCCGTATAATCAAAGCGCAGGAAGGCGCGTTCGTTGGCCTGACACCACTGTTCTAAGGCCTGGGCCTTGGTGCCTTCCATGTCCGAACGAAACCCGCCAAGAAAAATCACACCGGGAGACTTGCCAGGGGACAAGTGGTAAGCAATATTAAGGCCATCTTGTCGCGAAAAGATAAGAGGCGGGTTGTTTTCTGGTGAAGAGGGCATATCGTTAGAGCCTAGGTCAAGAATTTGCGGCGAATCAGAGGCGATCAATATAGTGCGAAATCATAACACCTTCCAAGCGCGCACAACACGGCAGGCTCAAACAGAGTCTGGGTCTGGCGCATCTGCGTCCGCAACCATTTTGCAAGTCCTGCCTGCTTTGGGGGGCAGCGGCGGGGTCGAACGCGGCACGATAGAAGTCGCGGGCTGCATCACTCATCACGGTTGGCGGTCTTTGGTCGCCAGCAATGGCGGCGAGCGCGTTTATCAATTACAGCGCGCCGGGGCAGAGCATTTTGAATTACCGCTGCACTCTAAAAACCCCTTCGTCATGTACGCCAACATTGGCCGCTTAGAAGATTTAATTCGCAGCCAAAAGGTAACCTTGGTCCATGCCCGGTCTCGGGCACCTGCCTGGAGCGCCTATTTTGCCTGCAAACGCACCGGGGTTCCGTTTATGACCACGTTCCACGGCACCTATGGGGCCGAAGGGCGGTTAAAGCGAACTTATAATTCGGTCATGACCAAGGGCGTACGCGTGATCGCCATCTCGGCTTTCATAGCCGGGCATTTAAAGCAATGTTACGGAGCCGCCAGTGATAAAATTCGCATCATTCATCGCGGCGTTGATCTAGATAGTTTTGACCAATCCAAAGTCAGTGCCGAACGGGTGGTGAAGCTATCCACAGACTGGCGCCTCGAAGACGGCTGCCCGGTGGTCATGCTGCCCGGACGCCTGACCCGGTGGAAAGGCCAAAGTGTCTTCATTGAAGCCGTGGCCCAATTGGGCCGCAAAGACATTCGTTGCGTGTTGGTCGGATCAGACCAAGGGCGATCTGGGTACCGCAAGGAATTGGACCGTTTGATTGAGTTTCACGGACTTGGCGGCGTGGTGCGGATTGTTGACCACTGTGACGATATGCCCACCGCCTATATGTTGTCCGATGTTGTGGTTTCGGCCAGCACCGACCCCGAAGCCTTTGGCCGGGTTGTGGTTGAAGCCCAGGCTCTGGGGCGTTTGGTGGTGGCCCCCGATCATGGGGGTGCGCGCGAAACAATCGAGCCGGGTGCGACAGGATGGCTGGTGAAGCCGGGGGACAAAAATGCCTTGGCCTTAGCCCTAGGCGAGGCTTTGAGCCTTGATGATGAGACGCGCAAAGCCTACGCCGAACGTTCGATTGCCAATGTGCGCAAACATTTTTCCAAGGCCGCTATGTGCGCCAAAACCATAGACGTTTACGAAGAGGTTCTGGCAGAGCGTGGCTAATACAGAGCGTATTCTTGTCCTTAAATTAGGCGCATTGGGCGACTTTGTGCAGGCCCTAGGCCCTTTTGCTTCCATCCGCGCTCATCACAAAGGTGCCCATATCACGTTGCTAACTTCGGCCCCGTATGTGGATTTTGCCAAGGCCTCAAATCTTTTTGATGATGTGTGGGTCGATGCCGAACGGCCTAAACTGTGGCAAGTGGGGCGCATTTTGGCGCTTCGCTCACGCTTAAAATCAGGCCATTTTAGCCGCGTATATGATCTACAAACCTCAAGCCGATCGAGCTTCTATTTCTATATTTTAGGCCCCGGCAAACGCCCCGAATGGTCCGGCATTGCTGGTGGGTGTTCGCACCCCCATGCAAACCCCAACCGGGCCTTCCAACATACCCATGAACGCCAAGCCGAACAGCTGGAAATGGCGGGCGTAGACCCTGTCCCCAGACCAAATTTGTCCTGGGCTGCATCCGATGTATCACGGTTTGGGCTTAAGCCCCCCTACACCTTATTGGTCCCCGGTGGGGCACCGCATCGTCCGGCCAAGCGCTGGTCGGCGCAAAACTATGCAAAACTTGCCAACCACATGCTGGGTGAAGGACTGACCCCGGTGCTGTTGGGGGCAGCGGCGGAATCAGGCATTTTACAGCTGATCGCCCACGAGGCCCCCGGGTCCGTGAACCTTTGTGGCAAGACCAACTTCATTGACATCGCCACCTTAGCCAAAAGCGCAAGCGTGGCCGTGGGCAACGATACGGGCCCCATGCACCTGATCGCAGCGGCCAATTGCGCAAGCGTGGTTTTGTACTCTTATGACAGCGATCCCGACCTGTGCGCGCAACGCGGACAGGCTGTAAATATCCTCCGCCGGGAAACTTTAGAAAGCCTAAATGAGTCCGAAGTCTGGGACGCGTTAAGTGCTTTTGTGTCCAACATGACGAGAGTTCCTTGACAGGGGGCTGAATCCCCTTAAATTCCCCCTTTCTAAGGCTCAATTTGTGAAGGCACATGATTTATGGTTACGTTGACGCTTCCCGATGGTTCTAAGCGCGAATACCCAGGCCCTGTTACGGGCGCCCAAGTGGCGGCTGATATCGGCCCTGGATTGGCGAAGGCGGCCTTGGCGGTCAAAATCAACGGCGAACTTTCTGACCTGACCCTGCCCATCGAACAAGATTCCGCCTTTGCCATCATCACCGGCAAAGATGAAGAGGCTTTGGAAGTCTTGCGTCACGACGCGGCGCACATCATGGCCGAAGCGGTTCAAGAACTGTACCCAGATGTCCAAGTGACCATCGGACCGTCCATTGAAAACGGCTTTTATTACGATTTTGCGCGGGCTGAGCCTTTTGTGCCTGAAGATCTGGAAAAGATCGAAAAACGTATGCATGAAATTGTCGCCCGCAACGAAGAGATCGTACGCGAGGTCTGGCCCCGTACCGACGCCATTAATTTTTTCAAGGGCAAGGGCGAACATTACAAAGCACAACTGATCGAAGCGATCCCCGATGGCCAAGATATTACCTTGTACCGCCAGGGCGACTTTATCGACCTGTGCCGGGGACCGCATTTGCCATCAACGGGCAAGTTGGGCAAATCGTTTAAGCTGATGAAGCTGGCGGGCGCTTACTGGCGCGGTGATTCCAAAAACGAAATGCTGCAACGCATCTACGGCACCGCTTGGGCAGACAAAAAACAACTTAAAGCTTACCTGTTCATGTTGGAAGAAGCCGAAAAGCGTGATCACCGTCGCTTGGCGCGTGAAATGGACCTGTTTCATTTCCAAGAAGAAGCCCCCGGTGCGGTGTTTTGGCATCCCAAGGGTTGGACGCTATTTCAAAACCTGATTAATTATATGCGCCAGCGTCAAGAAGCCGCCGATTATGTGGAAATTTCCACACCAAGCGTGATGGATCGCGGCCTGTGGGAATTGTCCGGGCACTGGGAAAACTTCCGCGAAAACATGTACACGACGAAAACCGAAGACGACCGGGTTTTTGCCTTAAAACCCATGAACTGCCCCGGCGGCGTTCAGGTCTATAAACACGGCATGACCAGCTACAAAGACCTGCCCCGGCGCATTGCCGAGTTTGGCAAGGTCAATCGTTATGAGCCTTCGGGCGCATTGCACGGCATCATGCGGGTACGCGAATTTACCCAAGATGACGCACATATTTTTTGCACCACCGATCAATTGCAAGGTGAATGCGAAACCATCATCGCGCTGGTTATGGATATCTATAAAGAATTTGGCTTTGAAGACGTCCGCATCAAATTTGCCGATCGACCCGAAAAACGTCTCGGCTCGAATGCGGTTTGGGACATTTTAGAAACCGGCTTGCGCGGCGCGCTCGACAAAACGGGCTACGCCTATACCTACAATCCGGGCGAAGGGGCGTTTTATGGTCCCAAGCTTGAATTCGTGTTGCGCGATGCCATTGGCCGCGATTGGCAGTGCGGAACTTTACAGGTCGATATGAACTTACCAGAGCGCTTAGACGTTCATTATATTGATGAAGCGGGCGAAAAAGTTCGCCCCGTGATGTTGCACCGGGCGTTATTTGGGTCGTTGGAACGCTTTACCGGAATATTAATTGAACACTATGCGGGCCGCTTGCCATTGTGGTTGACCCCGGTTCAAGTTGTGGTCACAACCATCACATCAGATGCAGACGCGTACGCCGAAGAGGTGTTTGCGGCCTTAAAATACGCCGGAATTCGCTCTGAACTGGATGTCCGCAACGAAAAAATTAACTACAAAATTCGCGATCATAGTCACAAGAAAATCCCTGTGATCTTGGTCGTTGGCAACCGCGAAGCCGAAGAAGGCAAAGTTGCCATGCGCCGTTTGGGCGGCAAGGATCAAGAAATCCTTGCGCTTAAAGAGGCAATTGATATTCTCTCGACAGAATCAAAGGGTCCCCTTGCCGGAAGTTAAGGTCCCCAACGCTAAATAATTGTTCTATAGTACCGAGATAAGCGCCACCCGGACGCGCACAATTGAAGGAGAAGGGCCATCGCCCGACCACCATTTAACAAGAAGCCGACCATCACTGGTCCGCGTGTAAACGAACGCATTGAAGTCACCGAAGTCCGCTTAGTCGGACCTGAAGGTGAAATGATTGGCGTAAAACCAACACCTGAAGCGATCGATATCGCCGCCGAATTCGGTCTAGATTTGGTTGAAGTATCGCCGAATGCAGACCCGCCCGTTTGTAAAATCCTCGATTACGGCAAGTATAAGTACGAGGAACAAAAAAAGAAAAACGAAGCGAAGAAAAAGCAGAAAATCGTCGCAATTAAGGAAATCAAGATGCGTCCCGGCATCGATATCCATGATTACGAAACCAAGATGAAAGCGGCTCGCAAGTTTCTTGCGAACGGCGACAAAGTCAAAGTCACCATCCGCTTTAGAGGCCGCGAAATGTCGCACCAAGACTTGGGCCTCAAAGTCTTGGTCAAAATGCGCGACGAAATGGAAGAACTCACCAAGGTCGAACAAATGCCCAAATCCGAAGGGCGCATGATGACCATGGTGCTGGCCCCAAAGTAAATTGAACATGCCTTAAAAGATTGAACGGGCTCCTCATGTGGGGGCCCGTTTTTTTGTGCCGATTAACTTGCCTATGTAAACTTTAACGCCCCAATATAGCTTGCGCGATTGGAATAAAATGTACAAACAAAGGCACCATTACGATGAGAATGATGCCCAGGTAAAGGGGCTTGCGATAGCGGCCTTCAATTTTCTCGGTTTGGGGCCAGATGGCGATGCAAGACGACACCGCCCAAAATATCGACTTGATGAGTGAAAAATTTGCCCACAGCAATGCAGCTGTAATGAATGGAGTGAGAATTAACTCCACAAACACCAGGATTTCCTGCTTCGTCACCCACTTCCCTTCGCCAATTGGGATATCGCTTAGAACGGCAGGCTCCATATGCACATACAGATTTATCACGTCCAATTGCCACATCGCTATCACAATGCTGATAACCCATGCCCCAGAAATTATCGCGAACACAGCTTGCGAAGATAAAACTCGACCCTTGCGATCATGGCCCTGAAGCCAGGGTATGACATCGTCCCTATAAAAATACATAAAGCCAATATTTACGGGTATATAAAAAATGATGATAGGGACCACGAGGATAATGACCTCTGCCAGCCGTAAAAGTGAGGCTTTCGAAAAGCCAAATAAAAAATTCAAGTTTTCCCTTTCGGCTATAGAAAAGGGGCTAACCGGATCATTTTCCAAAAGGGTATTATAAACACTGATATCCGTCAGAATGAGTGTTGCGAACATCAAGGCAAATAAGACCGCGAGCAATATCACGGATATAATAATTGCCAAAATGCGGCGATGCCAAACATCCAACATGCATAATAATTTCAAGCGAACCCAAGGCGAAATAGCAAAAGTCACAAACAGCGCGCCCACAAAAACAGTGGCCATGATATCTGACCATTTCAGATATCCATAAGGGTCAACTTGTGCCATTAAGTTGGCAGGAAACCATGCTGATAACGTTTCAAAATCTCTAAAAGCTGCGTGCGCCGTTACAACGGCGAACAACAAGTATGCAAGGAAAGCCATCACAATATACAAACCCAATAATTGTGTTTCGTTAATTTATATAGCAATAAAAAATTTATGCGAGAGCTTAAGCTCATTTCTTGACGTTTGAGGCATCGGCCTTGTCCAAGGGATCATCCTCATCAAGAGCGTCAATGCGTAACAAACAAACAAAACCCTCGCTGGAAACGGCGAGGGTTTTTTTATTTGAGGGCGTGGAGAAAGTCGAGGGGGCTTATTGCGCCGATTTTTTCATAAGGCCCCGCGCGTTTTCGCGTATGGAGGCCCATTGGCTGGTCGGTTTGTGCCACTCTTTATAGGGAATTTTTGCCGCCGCCGCCTTCGCGGCTTGTTGACCATTAAAGCAAATCCACCTGGGCGAGCTGTCCGTCAAAAAAGCCTCTTCACGATTGATCGCCTCAGCCTTGGCACGTTGAGAAGCTTCGGGGTCGTTTTGGATCATCGCCAAAATGCGAGGGACTAATTTATGCCAATGGCGAATGCCAGACGCAGCCGTTGGGTCCATACATTTATGCCCGTCAATATGCGCCCGTAATTTTGCCAGCCAAAACAGGGTCAGGGCTTCTTGGGGGTCATCATCAAAGGTGCGCCGAGCCAATTCAAATATATACGGTGGAGAAACAAGTGTGATCCGAGATTTCAAATCTTCAACAAGCTCTTGATCATTGTCTAAAGGCTGTGCGTGAATATCTTTAAATGCAGAGGTGAAGCCCGCAGTCTTTGGAATGGCGCTACGACGCAACATAGAGGGTGAATTTGTACTGACTTGAACTCTCTGAATGCCCTCTGTTTGCGTCTCTGCGCGCATCGTGTATGGAAAGACCATAACGACCACGAACAGAGATATAACCCCTATTTTTAACGCACACGCGCCCATTACGTTCCCCTTTCGACCCAAACTCATAAAGACCTTGTTAATTTAATGGGTATTTGGAACGAATACAATAATACTTTTTATTGCATAAAAAGTTAGTCAGAGGCCCATGTGCTCGCGGAAGGCTGGTACAACCTCAGCGCAGCACATGAAGGTTCTACATCTAACGTGTTGTTCTGCCCCTTTTTAAGTTACCTTACACCTGACATATTTTAAGGACCGCGCGCTATGAATAGGACCGAACGGCGACTTCGGAAAAAAGAGGCTAAGAAGGCAGCCAAGCCGGCGAGCACAGCCGCACCCTTGCAAGCCCTTATTGATCTTGCGGTCGAACACCATAGTGCCGGACGCTTAGCGGATGCAGAGCGTCTGTATCAACAGGTTTTGCAAACAGATGCGAATAACGCGGTGGTGCTGCACCTGCTGGGCGCCCTGGCTTTGCAGGGTGGAAACGCCCTGCACGCCGTCGAACTTATTTCAAAATGCCTCTCTGCTCAGCCTCAATTTGTTGAAGCCCACAGCAGTCTTGGCAATGCCTTTAAAGCCCTGGACCGATTTGAGGATGCGGTTGCGAGCTACCAAACAGCGCTCAGCCTCAATCCCAACTATGCCAAGGGCCACTACAATCTAGGGACCGTTTTTCAGCACTTTGGCCAAACGGATCAAGCCGTGGCGTGCTTTCAAAAAGCCTTATCCTTAGACCCTAATTTCTTTGAAGCGCACAATAACCTTGGCGCTGCCCAGCACGGCTTGGGCAACTTAGAACAGGCCGCCATTCGCTACCAAAAAGCCTTAACCCTTGATCCAGAAAGTGCTGAAACCCACAACGCGCTTGGCATTGTCCGCCAACAACGGGGCCAATTGGATCAGGCCCAACGCAGCTTTAAGGCCGCCCTCACGATCAATCCAGATTATGCCGAGGCCCACCTCAACCTTGCGACGCTCAAAACCCATAGCCATCACGACCCCGATATCTTAGCCATGGAACGCGCCTTTGCGCGCACGGGTTTAAGCGATTCACAAAAAATGCATTTTGCCTTCGGCCTTGGCAAAGCGTTTGAAGATCTACAGCAATATGATAAAGCCTTCGCTTTTTTTAGCCAGGCAAACACCCTCAAACGCAACGGCTATCCGTATTCCACCGACGACAGTGCCGGGTTCTTAAAAAGCATTACCAATGTCTTTGATCAAACCTTTTTCGGTCAGCATTTAGGAGCGGGTTACACAGGTCAAACTCCGATTTTTATCGTCGGAATGCCGCGATCCGGCACCACCTTGGTGGAACAAATCATATCCAGCCATCCAGATGTCTTTGGTGGCGGCGAACTGAAAACATTGGCCGAAACGGTGTGCCGTTCTTTTCCTGGAGAATTCCCGCACAGTCTTGGAGAGGCCAAAACTTCAGACTTTACCAAAGTCGGGGCAGCGTATGTCAAAGCGGTCAAGGGCCTGAATACCAAAGTTTCCTTCATCACCGACAAGATGCCGGAAAACTACCTCAACATTGGCCTGATCAAACTGGCCTTACCCCAAGCCAAGATCATCCACTGCAAACGCAACGCCGCAGACAATGGCCTGTCTCTGTTCAAAACGTGCTTTTCCGAAGGGGGGCATCTTTACGCCAACGAGCTGTCGGAAATTGGCCGCTATTATCAGCTCTATTCCAACCTCATGGCGCACTGGAAAAAATTGTTGCCCGGCTTTGTTTATGACATCCAGTACGAAAACATCGTCAACGATCAAGTGGGCCAAACCCAGGCCTTGCTCGACCACTTAGGGTTGGAATGGAATGACGCTTGTCTGAATTTTCACACCGCCAACCGCCCGGTCAAAACCGCCAGCGCCGCCCAAGTCCGCCAACCCCTATATTCACGATCAGTTGATGCTTGGCGGCATTATGAAAAGCATATGACGCCGCTTCTAAAAATCCTGAATTCGTTATAAAAATTACCGATACGCCCCCAATTGGGTCTTATAATCAAACCAAGCGTTTCAGGAGATAAAAGAGAAACATGCCAATACGTTTGCGCATTTTATTATTAGCTTTGCTCACCATTGTCAGCGTTGGCGGTGCGTTATTCATGCAATACCGCACCATCAATGCCGAAGTTGAAGCCCTGGAACGGCGCACCCAGCTTATTGCCGAGGTTCGCCTTACCTCTAGAGCGATCCATGCGCTGCAAAAAGAACGAGGCCTCAGCGCTAGTTTTCTGGCCAATACCGATGCCGAGCACCTCTCGACGTTAAACCTCCGACGCCAGAAAACAGATGTCATTCTGGCTCTATTCGATCACCCACGGCAAGCCTCGTTGCTAACATCCGTTTGGCCGGAATCGTTTCGAGCCGATCTTGCTGTCGGGCGCAAACAGATCGATACGAAAACCACAAATTGGCTTACGGTGCGGTCCCTGTATACCGACGCCATCACCCACGCCCTAGATACCATCACCCTTGAAATTTTGGGCGGTGAACGGGTTGAGCAAGGCCGTTCCGTCATGGCGATTTCTTCGCTGGCTCTGGCACGCGAGCGTTTAGGCTTAATCCGCGCAACCATCGCGCGGACCTATAGCCAGGACAAGCTTGTAAAAACCGATAGGAATGACATTGTTCGCGATTACGGGGCTTTTGTTGAGCATCAACGCCTCTTTATCCGCGACTTATCAGGCGCCAATCGTGAGGTCATCCTGTCACAGGTATTCTCCGATGTTTATGGCTCCGTCATTCACCGCATCGAAGCAGCCCTTGGCTTTTTGGACATGCATTCGACCCATCATCCCCTCAACATCTGGTGGGACGAGGCGACGTTGGTCATTGACACCATGAAAGCCGTCGAAGACCAGCTTTTTGATAATTTATCGAAGCAATTCGCTAAACGCATAGAGACCAAAAGGACAGAGCTGCACAATTACACTTTGGGGGCCCTCACCCTAGCCTCGTTAGTTGTTTTGCTCACCGTGCTGACGATGTTGAGAATGCTCAAGGCTATGGGCGTTCTGCTCAAAACTTTGCAACGGGTTATATCCTTTCAAGATTTCAAAGCCCGTATCCCCTCTGGCTCGTCAACCGATGAATTCGGGCAAATCGGCTTATCGGTCAACGATCTTCTGTCTTACACAGACACCTTAATCAAAGAAAAGGACTTCCTCGCCAACACCGACCTTCTCACCGGCG